>Ga0137395_10000692_pt1 | contig 14596 bp, 11 predicted proteins | sample czobulk216metaG_FD_108283 | JGI IMG/M metagenome (GOLD analysis project Ga0137395, IMG submission 108283) | Vadose zone soil microbial communities from Angelo Coast Range Reserve, California, USA - czobulk2.16 metaG | ecosystem: Environmental > Terrestrial > Soil > Vadose zone | place: USA...
AAGTGGAAGAGAAACTCAAGCAGCTCTGGGATTGGCTGCAAGAGGATGCTCAGTCTCGTCTGAGCAGATCGCAGGAGTGAACACGTTACGAAAATTGCTGCAGTTCTGGCCATGGCTGGCAGCGATTTTAAGTGGAGTGCTTTGCGCGCTTTGCTTCCCGCCGTTTAACCAAAATTGGCTTTGCTGGATCGCGCTCACGCCATTGATCGCCGCCGTTTGGTTTTCAGGAAGAAATTCAGCACGGCGATGGTTGCGCAATCTCCTGCTCGGGTACGTCGCTGGAATCGTTTTTTTCACGGGGACGTTTAGCTGGCTTGGTTCGCTCGGAAGCTTATTTGACAGTTTTTGGCTGAAAGGGCTCCCCCTTCTGCTTTCGCTCTATCTCGGACTTCACCTCGCATTCTGGAGTTGGTTTATCGGACTAATTGCGCCCACAGATTTTCTTAGTTCGCAACGAAATCTGCAGACGGCATTCTGCGGCGCGAGCGCCTGGGTCGCGCATGAGTGGATAAGAGGTTGGTTGTTTGGCGGATTCGGTTGGAACGGACTTGGTGTCGCGTTGCATGCCAATTGGCCACTTATCCAAATCGCGGAATTCACCGGTGTAACTGGATTGTCGTTCACGATTGCATTCGTCAATGTCATTGCGGTAACGGCCCCGATCCGTTTCTTTGTCGAGGCACAAACACGTCGAATGCGGCCGCATTTTGATCTGACACTCACAATGGTTGGAATTGTCGGCCTCTTCACATTTGGCATTCGGAGCGTCCGGAATCCTCCGGTGACAAATCCTCTTCGCGTCGCCGCAGTGCAGGCAAATATTCCCCAGAGAGAAAAGTTCGACCCAAAGTATTTCGACGTCGTTAAACAGAAATTGGACTACTTGGGCAGTCTCGCGCACCAAGCGAATTTTACGCCAGAATTGATCGTATATCCGGAAAGTTCGATACCAGGGACATTCGAAGGTTACGACACCGTTCAGTTACTTGGAGCTATGGCGGAAGATCCTGGCGTCGATATTATCGCAGGCATCATCGATGAAAAAGACGACCACGCTTACAATGCAGCGGTGTCTGTCTCACGGAATGGCGAGATGCAAATTTATCGCAAGATCCATCTCGTTCCGTTCGGCGAATACATTCCGCTACGACATTCATTTCCGCTGTTTGCGGCTGTGGCGAGCAAATGGGTGCCGGGCGATTTTGAGGCTGGCCAAGATTACACGGTGTTTCGCCTAACGAATCAGGACGTCCAGGTCGCGCCCTTGATCTGTTTCGAAGATACTATTGGCGAGTTGGCAAGAAAATTTGTGCTCGGCGGCGCGAGCCTCTTCGTTGACGTAACAAACGACGGATGGTTCTTGCATTCTGCCGGTTCGCAGCAACACCTGGCAAACGCAATTTTTCGCTGCGTCGAGACGCGCCGTCCGATGATCCGAGCGGCCAACACTGGCGTGACCTGTTTTGTGAATGATTTCGGCCGCGTTACGCAGCTGTTACAGGATGAAACTGGCAGCACCTTCACCGAAGGCGTGCTTACCGGCGAGATCGACGTTCCAACCAGACCCGAGCTCACCTTTTACACGCGTCACGGCGAATTGTTCGCGAAAGTGTGCACATGCGTAACGCCGGTCACACTTGTGATCTTCGTCGTATCGGGCCTCGTTAGGCGGCGAAGGTTGTAGAGGCTTGCGCCAAGCGCCTAATTCGTACTTTCGGCCGCTAATACGGCCGCCACCACCCTCAATCCACCTCGCAGGAATTTCTGTGTTGTGCTAAACCACAGCCGTGGGCGTCGAACTGCCAATTGACCATTTGGGCGAGCTTTGGCCGGAGAAGTTTCGCCGCGCGCGTGTCGGCGCATTACTTCATCCAGCATCAGTTTCAGCAAAGCTCGACCACACGTCGCATGTTCTTGAGCAGCACAATGGCGATCTATTTCACCTTGCTGCGTTCTTCGGTCCGCAACACGGTTTCCGTGGCGAGACGCAAGACAACATGGTGGAATGGAAAAGCTATGAGCACTCACGGCTCGGCATTCCGATCTACAGTCTCTACGGCGAACACCGCGAGCCAACCGCGGAGATGCTGGAAGATATCGATCTTCTCCTTGTTGACCTTCAAGATATCGGCACACGCTATTACACTTTCATTTGGACGATGTATCTCTGCATGCGCGCCTGCGAGAAAGCAGGCGTTCATGTTCTGATCCTTGATCGACCAAACCCGATCAACGGCGTTACAACCGAAGGACCAGTCCTCGATTCGGAATACCGGTCGTTTGTTGGTTTACATTCGATTCCGGTGCGGCATGGCCGCACGATAGGCGAATTGGCCCAGCAATTCCGAGACGAAGCATTCCCCAATTGTGGATTGTCGATCTTGCCGATGAAAAATTGGGAGCGCGCGATGTGGTTCGATCAAACCGGCCTTCGTTGGGTCATGCCGTCGCCGAACATGCCGACGCTCGACACTGCGACGGTTTATCCAGGGATGTGCTTGGTCGAGGGCACAAATATCTCCGAAGGTCGAGGCACGACGCGGCCATTTGAAATTTTCGGCGCGCCATTCATCGATGCGGCCGTGCTTTGTCACGAGCTAAACGATTTGAAGCTGCCGGGCGTTTATTTTCGCGAAACTTGCTTTCAGCCAACTTTCCACAAGTTCGCCGGCGAACTATGTGGTGGCGCCCAACTGCATGTAATTGACCGCAAAACTTTTTGTCCGTTTATGACAGGAGTGGAAATCATCAAGCGCATTCGCAAGATTTACCCCAAACAATTTCAATGGAAGCAGCCCCCTTACGAATACGAATGGAAACATCTCCCCATCGAAGTTTTGGTCGGCGGCCCAATCGACTCTATTTTCGGCGATTAATTGCCGACGCGATTGTTGTCGCCGCGTCATTGTCGATCTTGCCCGAAATTCGTGCGGATATTCCGTGGCCCGAGGTGGTGCAACGTCTTGCCTATGAAAATGAGAAACTGGCGCGGCGCCCGCAGGGTCACAATGGCGAGTACTTCGTCGTCTGCACTGTCTATTACACTCCGATGGAATCGGGTTTCACTTTCGAGCGCGGATTTGACGCGACTCAGATAACGCGCCCCGGATTGCATGGACACAAGTATCCGCGCGATTTTCTTCGCTCGGTGAAAAAGGAAGGCTTTGGCCGTCTGCGTGAGCCGGTCAACGGCCACAACTACATTCGTTACAACGGCGGAGATTCATTTGCTTTTGGGTCGAAACCGAGTGGTGGCGGCGGCACTCTCGTTGCGCGCTTTTCCGCTGCTGCAAAGCCGGGCCAGAGCGGGTTGCGTCGCGGCGCAGCCATCGAAACGCCCTCTTCTACTGTGCGCGAGATCTTTGGCAGCACGCGTTGGAAAATTGTCGATACGGGCGGCGGTCTACGACGATGGCAGATCGATTGCTATTATGGCGAAGATGAACCACTTGGTCCCGGCCGCTTCATGGCCCGGCCACGTGGGACTACATTTGAATACGCCTATTCCAACGCGCGAATCGAGAAATGACGTGAGCTCTTTCACAGTTCGGCTCAATTTCCACGGCGATCTTCTTTTTTTTCTTGGATCCAAAAGGCGACGTGAAATTATCGAACGCCGCTTATCGGAAAAAACGTCTGTAAAAGATGTGATCGAGTCGTGCGGCGTGCCGCATCCGGAGGTTGATCTCATCCTCATCAACGGGCAGCCTGTCGATTTTTATCACACACTCAGGGCGGATGTGGATGTTGATGTTTATCCGGTGGGATTCCTGCCAACGTTTTTTACGAATAAACGATTACAAATAACTCATTTCACTAAGTTTCTGGCTGATGGCCATCTCGGACGATTATCACGCAACCTCCGTCTGCTCGGCTTGGATGTCGCTTATCTCAATGCCGCTGAAGATCGGCAATTATTAGAGGCGATGCAGCGCGAGAATCGAGCGCTGCTTACGCGCGACCGGCGTTTGCTCATGCATGCCGTTGTGCAAACCGGCTATTATCCGCGGTCCCAATATGCGACAGAACAAACCATCGAGGTAATCCGTCGCTTTGATCTTCTCCGGTCGATCGCTCCATTCACGCGTTGCCTCCGCTGCAATGCGCCACTCGAGAAAGTTGGCAAAGCTGAAATTATTGAGAAGCTAAAGCCGCTCACGAAAATCTATTACGAAGAGTTCCGACGTTGTTCGGGGTGCGGGCAAATTTACTGGCCCGGATCGCATTTCTCAAAACTCCAAAAACGCATCGCAGAACTACGCGCGCAATTTTCGAAGAGCGCAGCCTAATTCATTTTTGTTTACGGCTCGGTGCTTCGTCACGCCAAGCAAAAAATTGGTCGGGATTTTTTTTAGGGCAACCGTGGATTCAATCGTATCGTCGGCCAGTTCCTAAAATGAGATTCGCGCCTCGTCACGCCATGGTCGTGGCGATTTTTCTCAGCATCCGATTTGCTACGCCGCTGCAAGCTTACGCCCCGCTTGGGCACGAGATCGTCGGGGCGATAGCTGATGAGCGACTAGCGAACACGCCCACTGCGGCGAAGATCAGAGCGTTGCTTAATGGAATGACATTAGAAAAAGCGGCTGTCATTCCCGACGAAATTAAAGGTTGGGACAAGAAAGGCGCCGATGATCCGAGAAGTTTTCACTACACCGCTTATCGGAAAATCGACATGCAGCTGCGCGACTTTTGGCGCGCCAATCAACCGACGCATGATCCCAATTCAGCGATGCCTTCGCACCATCGGTTTCACTACACAGACGTCCCCGTCGTGCGCGTGGAGAAATACGCGGAGGGTAACGCCGGTCGCAGCAAATGGGACGTGGTGCACATGATTCCCTACTGTATTGATGTGCTCCAGGGGCGGCTGCCAGAGACAAACGAACGCAGGATCACGAAGCCTGTCGCTATTATTCTGTTAGCCCATTATGTAGGCGACATTCATCAGCCACTGCATGTGGGCGCACAATATTTCGGCACGCAAGGTCGCGTCGCTGATCCAGACAGGGATAGTTCATGCCTGCCAGATGAAGGCGGAAACACATTCACGCTGGAATTACGCGATGAACCGCCGCGCGGCCGCGGGATTCGGAAGAAGAACCTTCACGGCTTTTGGGATTATGACGCAGTAAATGCGCTCTTTCCGGAGGTGCCGAACACGCTGCGAAAAGGCGAACTTCAGGAACAAATCGAGCCGCTCAGAAAACAATTGGTTCATGAGATGGCCACGCATGAACCCAGCAACTGGCGGATGCCAGCGAATCTCGAGATCACGAAATATGCGGAAGCATGGGCGGACGAAGTTTTGCCAATTGCGCGCGAGGCACATGAGCGATTGGAATTTACAAACGTGCATCCGCTACAGGAAGAAGATCGCATCCTGGCGGCTGGTGAAGCCGAGGAAAAACCTATGCCGGACCGTCTAACTTACCGGACTTGGGCAGCGAATGTCGTGCGGGAGGAACTGCACAAAGCCGGTTGGCGTCTTGCCGACCTACTCGAAAAGTCTCTTAGGTGAAGTCGGGCATCTCATCCCCAATGAAGTAATTAGCGCGCGCGGATTTTGGAAAAGAAAAATCGCGCCGAGATTTCTTCCAGCGCGATCATGAGTTGAGATTTTTTAGATCGAATCTACAGGGACGATTAGGTCTCGGTTTTCTTTGCCTGCGCAGATTTCCTGCACTCTGCTTTTAGCTGTGCGAACTGCTCGGCCGAAAGAATTCCCTTTGCCTGTTTGAGGAACGTTCTGCGGCTTTCCTTTGTGCAGCCAGCCTTCATGCAGTCGGCTTGCCAGGTTTCGATTTTGCTCTTTTGATCCGGAGTGAGATTCAGCGCTGCCAAATCAGCGCATGCCGTCTTCTCAGTATTCGACACGCCTTTTGCACAACACGCTTTGTCCCCTGCGAACGCGCTCGACGCGATGAGCATCGCGGCCGCAACTAATGTTGAAACTGTAATTTTGATCATGGTGAATGCTGAGACACGCATATGCCCTAGGGCGTTCAATCATTCCGCAACTCCAAATATGGCTGGCGCGGAGTCATTCACGCGCTAGAAGAAGATCGACAATGTCCGCAAAGCTCGAATCTGTCAGGCCAATCGAACTCTCGGAAATACGAGAAGCACGTAAACGAATCGCAGCGACTATCGTGCGCACGCCGATGATCCGTCTTGAGCTCGGACCCGACTATCCAGATACACGGCTCAAGCTGGAGAACCTGCAACCGATCAACGCTTACAAACTGCGTGGGGCTGCCAACGCCGTGGCGATGCTCTCCGAGTCCCAGCGCAAGCGTGGCGTTTGGACAATTAGCGCCGGAAATGCTGGACAGGGTGTCGCTTATGCTGCGCGACAAGCGGGTGTGTCATGCACGGTTGTCGTGATCGAGACCGCACCCGAATCGAAGCTCGAGCGAATGCGCGCGCTCGGAGCGAAATTAATGCCTGTCCCGTACGACGTTGCTTGGAAAGCGCTAGAGGAACGTTCGTTCGCCGGAGCCGAAGGAACGTTCGTGCACCCGTTCGACGATCACAATTTCATCGCCGGTCATGGAACGATGGGTCTCGAGATTCTTGAAGACGCGCCCGACACGACAGCCGTGATCGCCAGCATAGGAGGCGGCGGGCTTATCACGGGAGTTGGCAGCGCGATCAAAGCGCTCAAGCCCGCGATCAAAGTCTTCGGCGTCGAGCCGGAGACGGCCGCGCCTGCAGCGCTTTCGTTCGAAAGAGGATCGCCGCAAGTGTTCGAGAATTTCAAGCAATCGTTCGTAGACGGTGCTGGTGGTCAAAGCATGTTCCCGCGGATGTGGGATCGGATGAAACCGGCCGTGGACGATTATATCGTGGTCAGTTTGGACGAAACGAAGAAAGCGATGCGTTTGATGGCGGAGAAAGCGCGGATTATTTCCGAAGGCGCGGGCGCACTACCAGTCGCAGCCGCGTTGACCGGAAGAGCGGGCAAGGGTCCGATTGTCGCCATCGTCTCGGGCGGCAACATCGACCTTAAGAAATTCTGCGAACTGATCGGCGTGAGCGCTGGCTGAGGAAATAAAAGCTGACCGGACTTAACAACCGTGAACCAGCTCTGCGGAATATTCGACCGGATCCTGGCGAAAATAGCTCTGTAGTTCGGCGTACAGTTTCGGATGGCGAGTGCGGAGCGCGCAAGGTCGTTCAAAAAAAGCCTCGGTCGAGATTGCAAAAAACTCAGCAGGATCTGTGGCTCCGTAGGTATCGAGAAGCGTAGGAATCCCGGTCTCATCAGCGGCACGCAGCGACGCAAATTCAACTCTCATCACTTCGCGCCAGGACAATCGCTGCTCGAGCGTGGCCAATGCCGGCGCGCCATCCGCGGCATCGTTTTCGAAGTCAAGCTGGTGGGCAAACTCATGCAGGACGACGTTTTTGCCATCGGAGGGATCCGCTGCGCCGGATTTGGCCGCATCCCACGCGAGTACCAAGGCTCCTAGCTGGCGGCCAGTCTCGCCCAGGCGAGCCATTCGCCCTTCTTCCCATACAGGACCTTGAAAGTGCCTTTTCTCATCCACCATGTACGTCGACGGGTAAACGAGAATTGTGAGCAGGCGCGGAAAGTAGTCGATTTTGCGGTGCAGGAGGAGAAGGCAAGCCTGCGCTGCGATAGTCACAGAGATCTCATCAGTGAGTTCGAGGCCACCACAACCTTCAAAGCGCTTCTCGGCGAGGAACACTTGGATGTGGCCGAGAAGCTCGGTTTGATCATTGACGGAAAGCCTTTGGAAAAACAGAGCGTTGCGCTCGATTGTCCGAAGCCACTCTTTTGGAAAAGGCTGAGCCCGCAGTCGACGCCGTCGGTGCTGTTTCAGCAGTCGAAAAACCATCGTCGAATGTAAACGTCTCGCTCCGAGACTTCCTACGAAAAATAATCGGCACTTCAACCTCGCATTTCGTCGTGAAACTATTTATTAAGTCAGGTTGAGGAGGTTTCAAAAATTCTAATGAATAGCATGACCATTTCTCGTCGTAAATTTACGCAGCTGTTAGGCGTCGGCGCAGCAGCCGCTGTCGTTAGGCCGGCGTTTTCTTTTGCCACTGAGCCGGTCCCAAAATCGATGGTTAAGGGCGTTGTGCGCTTAAGCGCGAATGAAAATCCTTACGGGCCTTCGCCGAAAGCGCTCAAGGCGATGAACGACGCATTCAACCTGTCATGTCGCTATCCGGATGAACACAACGATTTGCTCATTGATGCGCTGGCCAAACTCAATGGCGTGAATCGTGATCAAATCTTACTCGGCGACGGCTCGGGCGAGATTTTGAAGTTGTGCGCGGAGACATTCACCGGACCGAAGCAAGGTACACTGGTGGTGGGCGATCCGACTTTCGAAGCAATCATTAATAACGCGAGCGCCAACGGCGCTGAGGTCGTGAAAGTTCCGCTCACCGGCACGTTCAATCATGACCTTCCAAAGATGATGAATGCTGCGAAGGAAGGGCTTATTTACGTGTGCAATCCGAACAATCCCACGGCCAGCATTACCCCCAAGAATGAAGTCCGCGACTTCATCACAAAAACGCCGCGTCAGACGATGATTCTGGTGGACGAGGCCTATTACCATTACGCCGACAGTCCTGATTACGAAAGTGTGATCCCGCTCGTTAAAGATCATCCGAACCTGATCGTCTCGCGCACGTTCTCAAAGATTTACGGCATGGCCGGATTGCGCTGTGGCTACTGTGTCGCGCAACGTGAAACGATTCAACGAATGCACCCGCATCAAATGTGGGACAGCGTCAATATTATGGCTCTGTCCGCGGCAATCACGAGCCTGAGCGATCTGGATCAAGTCGCAAACGGCAAGCGTCTTAATAGCGAAGCGAAAGCATTCGTTACCGGCGAACTCGATAAGATGGGCTACAAATTAATTCCATCGCAGGCGAATTTCTTCATGGTCGATGTGAAACGTCCTGTCGTGCCGCTCATCCAAGCATTGAAAGAACGCAAGGTCCAAGTCGGCCGATTATTCCCAGCCTTGCCGAATTACATGCGTGTCACCATCGGCAAGAAATCCGAGATGGAAACCTTTCTGTCCGCGTTCCGGCAAGTAGCCACCTGATCAATCGGTAGTGGCGTTTTCTTGCGGTGTGTGATTTTTGCGAATTTTTGCAGGAACCGAGAATTGCCTAACGAACGTCTGCAGTTTCTTCGTGACAGCGCGTCAATCCTCGGCATGCTTATTTAGCGCGAAATTCGAGTGCGCCATCCTTTGCATCCACAAGAAGGCGCTGGCCTTCGTGAAACTTGCCTTCGAGGATGTCGAGACTGAGCGGGTCGAGAATTTCTTTTTGGATTGTGCGTCGGAGCGGGCGGGCGCCGTACACCGGATCGTATCCTTCGCGGGCGAGCAATTCCTTGGCTGAATCGGAAAGATCGAGTGTGATTTTCTGTTGCTCGAGTCGTTTCGTCAGGCGGCGAAGCTGAATTTCGACGATCTTCTTTAAGTCATCTTCGCTCAAGCGATCGAAAATGATGATCTCATCGACACGATTGAGAAACTCGGGGCGAAAATGTTGTCGCAGCGCATCCATCACCAGGCGCGAGCGTGCTTCGCGTGATTCTTCTTCGGTGATGAACTGCGAACCGATGTTCGAGGTCATGATGATGACCGTGTTCTTGAAATCGACCGTCCTCCCCTGCCCGTCCGTGATCCGCCCATCGTCGAGCACTTGCAGCAGCACGTTGAAAACATCGTGATGCGCTTTTTCGATTTCGTCGAAGAGGACGACTGAATACGGTTTGCGCCGGACCGCTTCGGAGAGCTGTCCACCTTCTTCGTAGCCGACGTAACCCGGCGGCGCGCCGATCAAGCGAGCGACCGTGTGCTTTTCCATGTACTCGCTCATGTCGATTCGGATCATGGCGTTCTCGTCGTCGAACAAAAATTCGGCGAGGGCGCGGCTCAGCTCCGTCTTGCCAACGCCAGTTGGTCCGAGAAAAATGAACGAGCCGATCGGGCGATTTTCGTCCTGCAAACCCGCGCGAGCACGGCGGACGGCATTTGAGACGGCAACGATGGCTGCACGTTGACCGACGACGCGCCTGATCAAGCGCTCTTCCATCTTGACGAGTTTTTGCCGCTCGCCTTCTTGCAATCGCGAGACCGGGATGTGTGTCCAGCTCGAGACAACTTCTGCGATATCATCTTCCGTGACTTCCTCGCGCAGCAAACTTGGTCGCCGATCTTTCGACGCCTTCGCGGTTTGGTCGGCGAGTTTCTTTTCCAGTTCCGGAATGCGTCCGTATTGAATCTCGCTCGCCTTGGCAAGCTCTCCTCGACGCTGCGCGCGCTCCAATTCGGTACGCAATTGATCGAGTTGTTCTTTCCATTTGCGTTGCTCTTCAAGCACAGCCTTTTCCTTTTGCCATTCCGCTTTCAGCGCTGAGGATTTCTCCTTTAACTGAGCGAGCTCTTTTTCGAGTTTCTTTAAACGCTCTTTGCTCGCGGGATCTTTTTCTTTCTTGAGCGCTTGCCGCTCCATTTCATGCTGCATGATTTCGCGCTCGATCACGTCGATCTCTGTTGGCATGGAATCGAGCTCGATCTTCAAACGTGAGGCCGCTTCATCGACAAGATCGACAGCTTTATCCGGAAGGAAGCGGTCGCTGATGTAACGATCCGAGAGCACCGCCGCGGCGACCAGCGCCGCGTCCGTGATCCGCACACCGTGATGCACTTCGTAGCGCTCCTTTAAACCGCGCAAGATCGCAATCGTATCTTCCACGCTCGGCTCATCGACCATCACCGGTTGAAACCGGCGTTCGAGCGCCGCATCCTTCTCGATGTATTTGCGGTATTCATCGAGCGTGGTGGCGCCGATGGTGCGCAATTCACCACGTGCAAGCTGGGGCTTTAACAAATTCGATGCGTCCACTGATCCTTCCGCCGCGCCTGCCCCGACAATCGTGTGCAGCTCATCGATGAACAAAATGACCTGGCCCTGGGAATCGGTCACTTCTTTCAAAAACGCTTTCAACCGATCTTCGAATTCACCGCGGAACTTTGCCCCGGCCACCATCGCGCCAATGTCCATGGCGATGATCCGTTTCTGTTTCAACGAGTCCGGCACGTCGCCGCTGATAATCCGCCGTGCAAGGCCTTCCACGATCGCGGTTTTACCGACACCCGGGTCCCCGATGAGCACCGGATTATTTTTCGTCCGGCGCGACAGCACCTGCATGATGCGCCGGATTTCGTTGTCGCGTCCAATGACCGGATCAATCTTGCCGCGTCGCGCGAGCTCGGTGAGATCGCGTCCGTACTTCTCCAGCGTTTGATATTTACCCTCGGGATTCTGATCGGTCACCCGTTGCGAACCGCGGACCTGCTGGAGTGCTTGCATCAGCTTATCGCGCGTCACGCCGAACTCTTTCAGCAATTTGGCCGCGGGAACATTCGCGCCCATTAGCGCGAGCAGATAATGCTCGGCGCTCGTGAATTCATCCTTCAATTTCGACATCTCCTTTTCCGCGCCATCCAGCACGCTGCGGAGTTCGTTTGCCAGTCGAAGATCGACCGCGGCGCCATGGATTTTCGGACGGCGCCCCAACTCTGAACGCAAACCATCGCGCAACTGGTTCGCATTGACTCCAACTTTCTCGAGGAGCGGCCGCGTTATTCCGTCGGTTTGATCGAGAAGAGCAGAAAGAAAATGCTCATTGGCAATTTCCTGGTGGTTGGATTGAGAAGCGAGATCCTGCGCCGCTTGCAGCGCCTCCTGCATCTTTTGCGTGAACCTATCAATACGCATAAATCACCATCAGCTATCGCTCCGCGTGCATCAAACGCACTTTTGGACTACGCCTCGGCGCGAGCAAATTTGCACCACTTCATTGCAGCTTCAGCGCTCCCCGCGTATCAGTCTTGGCCATGAGCGCGGAAGAAAAATGGATTGGACATAGAGCGCTGGCCCTTTTGCGGCCGGGCGCTTTCCGGCGTTACATCATTGGCTCGGCGATTTCTGACACGGGGACATGGATGCAGGTCATGGCCCAAGGATGGGTCATGAGCACGCTCACGAACAAAGCGATTCTTCTGGGCATGGCCAATTTCGCGGCCGGGATTCCCACTCTCGCACTTACGATGTACGGGGGGTCCGTGGCCGATCGATTTGATAAGCGAAAAATTCTGATCGCAACGCAAATTGCGCAAATTCTGCTTGCGGTTGGATTAGGCTGGCTCGTTCTCGGCGGCCGAATTCAGATCTGGCATATCCTTTGTTTTGCCGCGCTGCTTGGGATTTCAATTGCGTTTGAGATGCCGGCAATTTCAGCACTCGTGCCTGAACTTGTCCGTCGGGATGAAATTGCGGCGGCGGTCGCGATGGACCGCTCGGTTTTTCACGGCTCACGTTTGGTGGGACCATCGCTTGCCGGTTTGTTCGTCGGCTGGTGGGGCGCAGCTTCGGCTTTCTTCGCGAACGCATTTTCGTTTCTGGCGCTGATCATCGCGCTGATTTCGCTGCCACCACGAGTAAAGGGAACTGCAGAAGAGGAGGAGCAACGGCGCAGCGGCATCATGGACGGTTTTCGTTACGTCCGATCGGATCGAACCATTCTGTCGATGATCGCGCTAATCGCGTGCACAACGATTTTCGTTTTCCCAACGATCTCTGTGATGCTGCCGCTTTACGTGCGCAACATTTTACAGCTCGGTCCACGGGAACTGGGCTGGTTAATGGCGGTTTCGGGCACCGGCGCATTTTCAGGTTCACTCGGCCTGCTCACGATCGCGCGAGACAAGCGACTAAGGTTCATGAGCGGCAATGTGCTGGCCATCGCGCTCGGAATGTTTTTTATGTCGCGTTCGCATAGTTTTCTTCTCACTGCTTGCTCCATGGGAATACTGGCGATCGCCCTCTCCATGAACTTCGGTCTGGCTAACACGATTGTGCAAGAGCACGCGCCTCCTGAATTGCGCGGCCGAGTCTCCGCTGTTTTCGGGCTGAGTTTCTTTGGCTTAATGCCGATCGCCGGCCTCGTCGTCACTGGCTTTTCCGATTTGGTCGGAATGCGCACTGCCCTCGCGGTTGCATCAATAGTTTACGGAGTTGCAGCGTTCGCTGTTTTAAGCCTAGCTGGTCGCCACGTTTGCGACCGCCCGATTTCCCCGACACCTAAGCCGGAACTCACGCCGGTAGCGTGAGCGCGCGTTAGGCTAATGATTGCCTTTTCCACTTGTTGGAACTCCGGACGCCACACGGCCGGAGACGCGATGCTGTGCGAGATCAAGAGCAAGCTCGGGTTCGAGTTGATTGAGCTGGGCCACGGTATTCGCATCTCGCTCATGCCGGGAATCCAAAAAATGTTCGATGCCGGCGAAGTTCGCTTCAGCAGTCTGCATAACTTTTGTCCGTTGCCCGTCGAAGTCATGGCTGCTTCGCCAGACTGCTATCAATATTCCGCTATTTATCCGCAAGAACGCGAGCGCGCGATTAAGCAAACGTTCCAGACAATTGATTTTGCTGCGCAACTAGGCGCGCCCTTTGTCGTGTTGCATTTGGGGGCAGTGAACATGAAACCCATTACCGATCAACTGATCGAACTGACGAAGGCGGGGAAATACCTGTCACGCAAATATGTCCGCCTGAAGTTAAGAGCCGTGCAAAAACGTGAGAGAAATGCAGCCACTTACCTGCAGCGCGTAAAGGATTGCCTTCGCCGCGTAATCGATTACGCCGCTTCGAAAGATGTCAGACTGGGGCTTGAAAACCGACGCGGTTATGAAGAAATTCCGACCGAACGCGAATTGCCAGCGCTACTCGACGAAATGAACTCGCCGCAGATTGGCTACTGGCATGACTTCGGTCACGCTCAAATCAAAGAAAACTTGGCATTTCTCGATCATGCCGAGTGGTTGCGGGCGATTGCTTCGCGCACGGTTGGTTGCCATGTGCAAGATTGCGTTTGGCCTGCCCAGGATCACCAACCGCCGTTTGTTGGAGATGTCGATCTCGAGAAACTTGTTCCGCTTCTTCCTTCAAACTGCTTATTTGTCTGGGAGATGAGCCCGCATAAAACGGCCGATGAAATTCAGCAATCGGTCCAAACTTGGAAGCAACATTTCGGCGAATGAAAAAAATCCTGGTTACGCTTTTTCAGCTCGCCGCTACGATCGCGGTACTCTATTGGGTTTACCACGATCCCGAGAAGCGCGCACAGATGGTTGAGGCGCTCAAGAATGCCCAATATCAGTGGGTTGCAATCGGTATCCTCGCTTACGTTTTAGTGGAAATTGCAGCTGCCTTTCGCTGGCATGTTCTGCTAAAAGTTCAGGGTATTCATCTGAGTCTTCCGCGCTTGTCGGGCTTGTTCTTGATCGGCATGTTTTACAACCAGTTTCTGCCTGGCGGAACAGGCGGCGACATCATCAAGAGCTATTTCTTGCTCAAAGAAACGCCTGATAAGAAGGCGGGTGCACTGCTGGCGGTGGTATTCGACCGCTTCATCGGTCTGGTCGCGTTGATAGCGATCACCGGCGCGCTCATCAGCTTGCGCTATGACTTCTTGTCGAAAACTACAGAGACACGATGGTTGCTTCGGTTTTTGCTCGTACTC
>Ga0137395_10000693_pt1 | contig 14596 bp, 18 predicted proteins | sample czobulk216metaG_FD_108283 | JGI IMG/M metagenome (GOLD analysis project Ga0137395, IMG submission 108283) | Vadose zone soil microbial communities from Angelo Coast Range Reserve, California, USA - czobulk2.16 metaG | ecosystem: Environmental > Terrestrial > Soil > Vadose zone | place: USA...
CTCAAGACGATTCTCGCAAGAGCGGCTACACTCGATCATTCCACGCAGCGGTTGAGAAAGCATTTCGACTCCTGTCTCCTGATTTTGTGGCTTCTCGATTTCTTATTTCAGGCTTTCCAGATAGGCAAAGAGGTTGTGAACATCAGCCTGCGTAAGCCTGTCGAGCAGTTCGCGATGGGCAGTTAAGGGATCCTGCAATTCCACCTTTACGCGATCGCGCGAGAATGACCGATACCAACCGGAGGCGTCGCTCAGCGCAATTACAAAGTCATCCGCGTGCGCCAACGGGCCCTTGACTTGCTCGCCGGAGGGCAGCGTCACAACCGCGATGACGTGCTTGCCATGGGGATAAAGCATGCGGGCTTCGAGGTCGATGGGAGAGTATTTGGCAGCGATAGAGGCCAAATCGCCCGTGGGCGAATGACAGTTTTTGCAGTTACCACCTCCATTGAAATACGTCTTTCCAGCCTCCGGGTCGCCGGTGAGCAGCTTCTCGATTGGATACGCGCTTGGGACTCCCGACGATCTTACTGCTTCGAGCGCGCGCGCGTGCAGGTACGCGGCTATGTCTAGCACCTGCAGATCGGTCACCGGCATTGCCGGCATGCCTTTATCAGGGCGGCCGAGACGAATGATTTCGCCAATCTTGTCGCCCTTCACGTCATGAGCCACAAGCGGCGAGCGGACAAGGTCAGGCCCCCTAGCGCCTGTGGCATCCGGGCCATGACAGAATCCGCAGGATTGCTGGAACTGTTTGTGTCCGCGCTCGATTGCAGGATCTTGAGAAACAGCCTGCGGCGCCTGTGGCCAAGCTGCGGAATTCCATAGTCCAAAGGAAAAAAGGATCGCTGCGCAAAGAATTGCGCCTTTGGCAAGCGGTCCTCGCCATGCAAGCAGATTCTTAGGCATGTTCACTCCTCACTCTTCAGCCGATTCCCCGGGGGTGTCCGGCGCATTCTCTCACGCAGCAGCCAAGCACTCAAACCTGACGGGCAGACGTTCCGTCCACTTCACGCCCTCGGCACCATTAAACCGGCCCTAACTATTAGGCCCCGGCCTTCTTCCTCCCGTGCCGCTCTGCGCGGCCGAATCTGTCGCAGCTTCGCCGGTGATCAAGCGCGCGCCACGGTTGAAGGTCAGGTATTCGAATCCCCACTGAATAAAAACGATGATGCGACTCTGAAACTCCACAATGTAAATCAGGTGAACGAAGAGCCACATCAGCCAGGCGAGCAGGCCGGAGACGTGGATGCCGAAAATATTTGCAACCGCGGCCGCGCGTCCGATTACCGCCATCTCGCCCTTATTGAAATAATGAAATGCCGGCGGTTCGCGCTTACCTTCTACGCGCGCTCGGATGACCTTTGCGGCGTACGCCCCGCCCTGCATCGCCACTTGCGCGACGCCTGGCAGCGGCGTTCCTTTTTCATCGACAGCGTGAGCAAGGTCGCCAATGATGAAAATGTCAGGGAAACTGGGAATGGTCAGGTCGCGATTCACCTTGATTCGGCCACTGCGATCCGGCTCTGACTTTGTGCGCTCGGCAAGTCTCCTGGCAAAAGGCGTGGCCATGACGCCGCCGGCCCAGAGCACCGTGTTCGCCGCCAGTCTCTCACTGGAATCACCGCGCTTGAATGTGACGCCGCCCCTGTCGATGTTCGTCACCATCACGCCTTTGATCACGTCGACACCGAGGCGGGTGACTAATTGTTCCGCTTTCGCCGACAGGTCTTCGGGAAAGGGGCCCAGGACTCTAGGAGCTCCTTCCATCAGAATGATTCGCGCTTTCTGCGGATCGATCTTGCGGAAATCGTGCCGCAGCGTCTCGCGAGCGATCTCCGCCAGCGCTCCGGAAAGCTCGAGCCCAGTCGCGCCAGCTCCAACGATAATGAATGTGAGCCAGGCGCGAGCTTCTTCCGGTGTGGCGGCGCGCTCGGCCTGTTCGAACGCGTAGAGAATTTTGTGGCGGATCGCTGTGGCTTCCTCGACGGATTTCAGGCTCGGCGCCCACTGCCGCCAGGAATCATTCCCGTAGTAGGAAGTCTGCGTTCCCGTGGCCACAATCAGGGAGTCGTATTCGAAGGAAGCGCCGTCGCGCAAAATCACGCGTTTTGCCTGCGGATCGACGTCCACGGCTTCTCCCAGAAGAACTTGCGTATTTTTCTGACTGCTCAAAACGCCGCGCAAAGGGGCGGCAATCTCTCCGGGAGACAGCGAACCGGTGGCCACCTGGTACAGCAGTGGCTGAAAAAGATGAAAATTGCGGCGGTCAATCAGCGTGGCTTCGACCGGCGCGCGCTTGAACTTTTGTGCGGCAGCCAGTCCGCCGAATCCGCCGCCGAGAATGACGACTCGGTGTTTCTTATCCATGCGCCGCTCCCCCCAAACGCAACCTCGCCCGCTCAAGTATCATCTCATTTACCGTGATTTTCTCACGAGTGATGCACGGGGTTAGCTTGCAGATTTCGAGTCTCTGCCCTCTTTTCGTCGCGCTCTCCGCGGCTTACGCTGCCGTCTCCCCGCATGGAGAAGGTGCGCAACCCGCGCCCGTCATCGTGATCGGTTTTGTGGGGGGCTTCGTCAGGCATGACAATATCGTTCACAGCGAAGTGAAACTCGCCGGACGTTTGCGCAAGGAATACCCCGAAGGCGCGTACGTTGAAGTTTTTGAAAACCGCCACCGCAACCAGGCACTGCATGCCATTCTCAGCCAGCTAGGAGTCAAGGATACGACAACGATTCCCGAAGACCGGAAGCGCACGACCCGCGTCATTCTCTACGGTCACAGCTGGGGCGGTTCAGCCGTGGTCCAGCTTGCGCGCGATCTTGAAAAACGCGGGATTCCAGTCCTTTTGACAATCCAGGTAGATAGCGTGGCACATGGAGGCCAGCATGACGGGGTAATCCCCCCAAACGTCGCCCGGGCTGCAAATTTCTACCAACCAAACGGAATGGTCCACGGAAGATCCGAAATCCGCGCTGAAGATTCTTCGCGAACGCAAATCATTGGAAATTTCCGATTCGAGTATAAACAGCACCCCGTCGATTGTCCTGAATACCCCTGGTACGATCGTACGTTCACGAAGACGCACATGGAGATTGCCTGCGACCCGAAGGTCTGGTCTCAAGTGGAAGCCTTGATCCGGGGGCAGATTGGAGCAACTGCGCGGTAAAGTGTGGCCACGTGCGTATGCAAAATTCTAATGCCAGATTTCAGCTTCAGAAGAACACGCTGCGCTTTCTTTGCTCGGTGCTGATCAAGAGCGGAACGCGCATTGAGATTTGCAAATTGCTCGAGCCCAGTGTTTTTGACGACCCCCTGCAGCGCGTGCTCTTTGAAGAAATCCGCGAGCTGGGAAGTATTGACTCACGCCGGTTGCGGGAACTTCTGCCTGCGCGCGTGACCAACCGCGGGTTCCCGGACTTCGACTTGAACGAATTCCTCGCTCCACACGAGGTTAGCGAAAAAGAGATCGACCAGCTCTTTGAAAGTGCGCTGCAGCTTCTCGATATCAGCCATCCGGACGAAGGGCTTTCCGTAGAATAATCTCGCCATGACCTCGGCCGCCCGGCGTTTATTCATTCTGGTGGAGGTCTTCGCTTTCTCCGCCTACGTTGGGTGGTACATCTGGCGGCTTCAGGCGTCCACCTGGTCGTCGTGGCGGGTGTTTCCCGTCTGGATGCTCGCCAGTTTCATAGCGCACAGCGACACTCCGAAAACGATGGGATGGCGGGCCGACAACCTTTGGTCCGCTACCAAGCGCTCCACAATGGTCTTTCTGCCGTGTATCGTCGCGCTTTGCGTCGTAGGAATTGTTCTGGGCGCCATGCAGCGCCCCACGCACCATCTCCTAATCCCGAATCGTTTTTTTGGTTACATGGCGTTTTGCCTGCTCCAGCAGGTGGGGTTGAATTCGTATCTAACAAACCGGCTCCTCGAAGCAATCGACAGCACCGCCGGCGTCTCGCTGCTTGCAGGCGCAATTTTTGCGGCGCTTCATTGGCCGAATCCCGTGCTCGTCCCGCTCACCTTCATTGGGGGCACCGCCATGGCGTGGCTCTTTGCGCGCGAGCGCAACATCATTCCACTCGCTATCTGGCAAGGAATCTTAGGGACTCTAGTTTGGTGGGCGTTTCCGGTCGCCTGGCACCATGCCATGCGCGTGGGCCCGGGTTTCTATCACTTTCACCCGCGATGAGCGGAGCTAGCGCTTACAGATTCAAATGGGTATACGTCTTCGCGGCAGATGACATGTCCTGCCTTGGCCGGTGCTTCCCTTTCGCATCGTTCGTCCAAACACCGGGAATCCCGAGCCCACATTTCGGGCAAGCTGAATTCTTGATGTGATTCTCCAGCACGTCGTGCCACGACCGGCGGACCAGCAGTTCTCCGCATTGCGGACAATAGGTGTTCGCCCCATCGCTGTAAATATTTCCTTCATAGACGTAGCGAAGGCCAACGTCCAGCGCGATTTGCCGGGCATGATCCAGTGTCTTCGGCGGGGTGCGCGGCTTGTCCTGCAGTTTGAAGTCCGGATGAAACGCCGTGAAATGCAGCGGCACATCCGGCCCAAGATGAGTCAGAATCCATTCGGCAAGTTTTCGCGTTTCGTCGGGATCATCGTTCAACGTGGGAATCATAAGGTTGGTGATCTCGAACCACACTGGCGTCTCCTTCTTCAGCCATGCCAGGGTCTCCAGCACCGGCTGAAGATGCGTCAGCGTAATCTTTCCGTAGAAATTCTCGGTAAACGCCTTCAGGTCCACATTCGCCGCGTCGATGTGATCGTAGATGTCGTGGAACGCGTCGTAGGTGATGTAGCCGTTGGTGACCATCACCGTTTTCAGCCCATAGTTCCTAGCCGCTTTGCAAATGTCGATGATGTATTCGCCCCAAATCGTCGGCTCGTTGTAGGTGAACGCGATGGACTCGCAGCCATATTTCAACGCCAGCAGCGGCACGTCTTCCGACGGAACATGCTGCGAACGTACTTGGTCAGACCGTGATTTGGAAATGTCCCAGTTTTGGCAGAAGAAGCAGCCCATGTTGCAGCCCGCCGTCCCCATGCTGAAAACGCGTGTGCCCGGCAGAAAATGGTTCAGCGGTTTTTTCTCGATGGGATCGACCTGTAACGCAGCAGGCGCGCCGTAACCCAGGCTATAGAGTTTTCCGTCCTGATTGATGCGGATAAAGCAGAAGCCCGCTTGACCGGACCCGATGTGGCAATGCCGCGGACAAAGGTAGCAGTGAACCCGTCCGTTGGGCTCCGCTTCCCACCAGCGCGCTTCGTGAAGGTGTTCCGTCTTCTGGAGGATCTTCAGCTCTTCCACGAATCCTCCTCCCAGAACGCATTATACCTCCGGGCAAAGGACTCCGCGCGAGTCATTCCGACTTCTTGAGGAGCGCGTTCGACCTTCAGGCGTGGCGACGGCGCTGGAAGCGATTTCTTTCCGCGGCCCAATCCACAAACCGTTCCATGTGGTCGCGGTATTTCCAGGCGAGATGAAAGAACTTGCTCGCCGTCAAATTGGCGGCTTCTTTTCCGAGGAACGTTTCAAAGCGCCAGCGAATATAGGGGCTTTCCCATGGCCTGAATCGATAGCCCCGAGCTGCATTCCAGTAGTACTGCAACGTCTTGAACATTTCTTGCGCAATGGGCAAATCGCCCAGCCCTCTTAGTCAAGACTCTAGTGTTCGACCGCCGGGGCGGAGAGATGATCGTGCACGAGAATCCACTTCGCCCCGCGCTTCTCCCAAATCCCGGTATACCGGAGTTCCATCTCTGTAGTCTTACCGTCTTTCGATTTTTCCATCAAATGCATCGATACTATCGTCCACGCGATCATGCCGCGGCGCGTCACTTTCAGGTCCTTACCCGCCGTCAGCTTGATCTCCGACGCATTCTCCAAGAATTCTCTTTGCACTCCGTCGTGAAATTCCTTCCAACCGTGGTACGCGAAGGGAGCGACATCATAGAAAACCAAGCCGTCATCTTTGGCGTAGAACTTCGCCGGGGCATCGGCCGTCCCTGTGCTCCAAGCTGCACAAAAATCATCAATTAATTTGCGGAACGTGGCGTCGTCTGTAGCCTTCTGCTGCGCCCGAGCACCAACAAAAGTCAGCAACGCACCAACGATCGCCAGCGCAACATAAAGCAGCCAGCGCCATCGTTCGGCATGATTGCGGGCAACTCTGCCCATGGAAGCGATCATTCCGTGTCTCCTGGCAACCCGGGAACAAGAGTTTGCAGGTGGAGGTTCCAACGCGTGTCGCATACCCTATTGCGAATTTGCCCATTTTGCAAGCGTTCTTATTCGCTCAGCTTGAATTAATTGATTCTTGTCCGCTATTGCCCCTCTCGCACCCACCATTCGCCGGTAAATCCCACCACTTGGCCGAATCTTGGATGCACTCCCCCGAAGGGATCCCTATTCTCGCGTTGGGGCAAGGAAATGGCCCTTCAGGAGGTACCATGGTGGCGCGGCAAGCATCTTCACAGAGCCTGCAATCCATCGCCGGGGCGATTCTCCTCGCGCTCGGCCTCGTCTTTCTCTTTGCCAATCTGGACGGGATTGCGGCCTATATCAGCACTTTCGCCGGCAGTCCGGCGCACGAGGCTCTGGGAATCGTCCCTGCTCTCGGCCTCGCGGCAATGCATGCCGTCCAGGCGTACGCCTTCGATCGCGACGCCTTTCTGTCGGGTCTACGGCAGAACTTGGTATCATTCTGGCCGCTCATAGTCGTTGTCATTGGTGCGGGATTATTAAAGAGCGGACTCGACCGCCGTCTCGCAAGGCCCCACGCAAGGGCGGGCTCTTCCGCAACACAACTGCAGTCATGAGCGCAAGCGGATGCGGGCGCCAGGGGAACTACTGGAGAACCATGTGAGCGACGAGAAAAATTTTGACCCGAAGAAGTTCAAGGATCAACTTCACGAGCAGATTCATCGCACCATTCATTCCCGCTTCCGGGGCGATGATGCAACACAGGGATCGCGCCGTCGTCCGATGGTCGTCGGCATAGACCTTCGCGGTCGTGGCCGCGGCGGCATCGTGATGGGCGGCATCTTCATCTTGATCGGCCTCGCCTTCCTGCTCGATCACCTGGGAATCATTTCCATCGGCAGCCTCTGGCGGTTCTGGCCCCTGCTCATCGTTTTCGCTGGAGTCATGAACTTCCTGTCCCAACGCCGCGCCTGGGGAGTTCTCCTGATGTTTGCGGGCGTCGTTCTGGAACTCAATGAACTGGGCATCACTCACTTTGGCTGGGCCGCGTTTTGGCCCATGATGCTCATCGCCTTAGGCCTTTTTATCATGTGGGGCTCGTTTCAGTGGGGTTCGAAACCCACGGTTTCCACCTCGGGGACAGGTGATCCCCGCACCACGCTGAACGAGGCCGTCGTTTTCGGCGGTCTGGAGCGCCGCATGACCAGCCAGGATTTTCAAGGCGGGGACATCACCGCCATTTTTGGCGGCGTCGAGCTGGATCTCACCGAGGCCAACATCCAAGGCATCGAAGCCACTTTGGCAATCACCGCCATCTTCGGCGGCGTGGAAGTTCGCATACCCCCCACCTGGCAAGTGGCCTTTCGCGGGGCGCCCATTTTTGGTGGGATCGAAGACAAGACGCGAACCTCCCGCGTTGCCGATCCCACGAATTCCAACCTCAAAGTGCTGGTGATCACCGGCGCCGTCATCTTCGGCGGCCTGGAAATCAAGAACTGAGCCCGTCCGATGCATCCGCTGCTTACCCGCAACCGCCTGGGACTCTATCTCCTCGCTTGGGTTCCGCTCACTGCCACGTCGACCTACGTCCTGGTGACTCGCGGGACGCTTGGCTGGCTGCAAGCAACTGTCCTCGCAGTGGCCGTGTTTCTGTTCTACGCTTTCCTCTGTCTCTCAGCCTGGTACCCCTGTCGCGCCACTCCCCTGGGCAGAGTCAGTTTCATCCGCTTGCTGCTGACGCATTTGATCGCTGCGGTGTTAATCAGTTTCGTTTGGACGCAGGCCGGTGGAGCGCTCGCCTACGCCATTCTCAGCCCCGAAAAACTCGACGCCATCAGGATCCAATTCCGGCCCCAACTAAACTCCATCTTCACCATCGGCGTCCTCCTGTACTTGCTTTCGGTCGCTTTCCATTACGTCCTCATCGCTATGGAGGACTCACGCCACGCAGAAGCGCAAGCCGTAGAATCCCGCGTCCTTGCTCGCGACGCCGAATTGAAAGCCCTGAAAGCCCAGGTAAATCCGCACTTCCTTTTCAACAGCCTCAACTCCATCAGCGCACTAACCAGCGTTGATCCGGCAAAGGCCCGCGAGATGTGCATCCTGCTCGCGGAGTTTCTGCGCATGACTCTGGGCCTCGGCGAAAAAAGCGCCATTCTCCTCTCCGAGGAGGTTGCATTGCTGGAGCGTTTCCTGGCGATCGAAAAAGTGCGCTTCGGCGCTAGGCTGCGTATCGAAGAAGCCATTCAGGACGAGTCCAGGACTCTGCTGATTCCTCCGCTCTTGCTGCAACCGCTGGTGGAGAACGCCGTGATGCATGGAATCGCGAATCTGCCGGACGGGGGAACCATCCGCGTGGCTTCGCAGTGTCAGGACGGGCGGCTTTCCATCACCATCGAGAACACGTTTGATGCCGAGTCTACTTCGACGCGCCGGGGCGGCCTCGGCCTGGCCAACGTTCGCCTGCGCCTCGAGGGCCGCTACGAGAAACAATCCAGCATGCAGGTGAATACGGACGGCGACCGTTTTCGCGTGCAATTATCGCTGCCCGCGGAATCTGGAGCGCCATCAAAATGAGTCCCGCTGGCAAAAAGATTCGCGCGCTCATCGTGGACGACGAAGAACTCGCGCGCCATGTTATTCGCGAACTGCTGCAGTCCCACCCGGAAGTTGAAATTCTTGCGGAGTGCGCCAACGGCTTCGAGGCCGCCAAAGCTTTCGCTGGACATCAGCCTGACTTGATTTTCCTCGACGTGCAGATGCCCAAGTTGACGGGATTCGACGTGCTGGAACTGATCGGGACGGATGTCTCTGTGATCTTCACCACCGCTTACGACCAGTACGCCATGCGCGCATTCGAAGTGCACGCCGTGGACTATTTGCTGAAGCCCATCGGAAGCGAGCGATTTGAGGCTGCACTCGAACGAGCGAAGAGCCGCCTGGGCGCGAAGATGCCCGCCGCGCACGAACTCGCGGCCACAGCGCGGCCGCCGCAGCAATTTCTGGAACGCCTGGTGGTGAAGGACGGTACCAAGGTTACGCTGATCTCGGTCACCAAGCTCGACTATGCGGAAGCTCAAGACGACTATGTGGCGCTGGCCACTCAGGGCAAGAAGCATCTCAAGCAGCAAACCATCGCCGCCCTGGAAACGGGCCTCAACCCGGACTGTTTCGTGCGCATCCACCGCTCCTACATCGTGAATCTGGAGCGCGTTGTGCGCATCGAGCCTTACGGCAAGGACAGCCGCTTGGCCATTCTCACCGACGGCACGCGCTTGCCCGTCAGCCGCGCCGGCTACGCCCGCCTCAAAGCTCTCCTCGACGAGCGCAAATAACGCCTCTGAGTAGGCACATCCACAGCACTGTAATGATCTAGAACCCGTTTGAAAACCATGAGGGCTAGATGTACGGTTACGACTTAGCTGGCAAGTGGAATTGGCATTCTTGTTGATCCAGCGGGGTAGGCAGAAAAGCCTGCCCCAGGATCACAGCAAGAACCACGGATGCTCCCCATTCGTGCCTGGGAAAGCTCGGACTGACAGGAAATCTCTGGCGCTGAGAACTAAAACCTAGAGCTAACCACTTAAAACTCCGTGCTCAGGCGCTGCGCCGCCGCACCCAAATACGCGAAGTGGCTGGTTTGCCCAGGTGCATGGTCTTCCCATTGGATCGCAGCGTCATCGTTTCATCATACTCGCGCTTCAGCACTTCTACGGTCGTCGACGGCCGCAGGTGCAGCCCTTCGAGGAATTCCAGAAATTGCGCGTCCTTTTCGTAAACGCAAAGAATCTCGCCTGCTTCCTTCGCGCGCAAGTCAGCGAGCAGCACCGCACCTTGCTTTCGAAGCTGCGCGATTCCCCCGCGCATCGGAACGCCATGCGGGCAGCTCTTCTTGTCGCCGAATCGCTTGAGCAGCAGCGCTTCCACTTCCGGAGAAATCGCGTGCTCCAGCTGCTCTGCCTCGTCGTGAGCTTTCGCCCACGACAGTCCTATGACTTCCGTCAGCAGCATCTCTGCGAGCTGGTGCCTCAGAGCAAGATGTTCTGCTTTTTTGCGGCCTTTTTGCGTCAGATCGATTCGCCCGCTGCGCTCCACGCGTACGTGGCCATCCCGCGTCATGCGCTTCAGCGCCGCAGTCACGGCGGGAGGAGTCACTTTCAATTCCTCGGCGAGCCGCGCGCTGATGGGCATCTGGTCCTCTTCCAACATTTCCCAGATGGCCTTCAGATAGTCTTCTTGCGATACGCTTGTTTTTTCTCGCCGCACGCAACTCCTATCTTGTCGTGGTCTTCTGCTCCCTTTTCACTCGCAAGCCCTCAGCCAGCTGGTTCACGCGTCGTTTGATGCCTTCGAAGACGCGCTGATACGTTTCCGGCGCGGCGCCATACGGATCTTGCACCATCCAGTCTTCGACCTTCTCGTGATTCCAGAGGGCTTGGTCTGGCTTGCCCGTCATGTTGATGATGATGTCCGCGGCTTCAGCGGCTTCGGGCGTGAGCGTATCGGATGTCAATCCGGTTGCAGAGTAGCCGTTCTGCAGGAGCGTTTGCTTGGTCTGCTCGGCCACGGATCCCATAGGTCTCAGTCCCGCGCTGGAGGGTTCGATCACATCGGCGGCGTCATACCGCGCGATAGCTTCGGCCATCGGACTTCGGCAGGCGTTGCCGACGCACACGAAGAGCACCCTTGTCCGGCTGGAGTGCCGGGAGCCAGAATCTGTCTTCTTTTCTTTTCCCACGATTAGAACTTTGCGCCAGCCGCTTGACTCGCCCCCGCCGCGACAAGGCCGAGGAAATGTTCATGCACAGTGGTATCGTCTGTCAATTCAGGATGGAACGTGGCGGCCATGATCTGGTCTCGCTGCACCAGCGCAGGCCTGCCGGCGTATTCCGCGAGAACTTTTACCCCCGGCCCGGCCCGTTCGATGATGGGTCCGCGGATAAAAACCATTTCCAGCGGCTCGCTCTTCAATTTCGTGGGCCCGCTGACCACGTCGCTTGCGATCTGCCGCCCGTACCCATTTCGCAGGACGGTCATGTCCAGCAATTTCAGGGAATCTTGTATGGGATTCTGCACTTCGCTAGCGAGCAGGATCGCTCCGGCGCAGGTCCCAAAGATTGCTCCGCCTTGCTTGGCGAATTTTTCAATCGCCTCCGCCAGGCCCTCTTCCCGCAGAAATTGCAACTGCGTCGTGCTCTCCCCACCCGGCAGAATCAAACCGTCGCAGCCCTCGAGCTGCGCAGGAGTCCGCACTTCCGCCGTTTCCACGCCCAGCCGCTCCAGCATCGCGGCGTGCGCTTCAAAATCACCCTGAACCGCCAGAATTCCAATCTTCAATTCTGTGCTCCGAATTTTCTTACCAGCCTCGCGTCGAGAGCATGTCCTTCTCTTCCATCTGCCGGACGTCGAGTCCTCGCATGGCTTCGCCCAATTCTTCGTGCGCTTCGAGAACAGCCTTCGCATCCTCGAAGTGCGTCGCCGCTTTCACAACGGCCTTTGCGCGAGTCTCGGGATCGCTGGATTTAAAAATGCCCGATCCGACGAACACCGCTTCCGCGCCCAGCCGCCGCACAAGCGCCGCGTCGGCCGGAGTGGCAATGCCGCCTGCAGAAAAATTCGGCACCGGCAGCTTGCCGGTCTTGGCGATCAGGCGAATCAATTCGAGCGGCGCGCCCAGCTCTTTGGCCTCGCGCATCAGTTCGTCGTCGCGCATGGTGGTCAGCTTCTTCATCTGACTGACGATCGCGCGCATGTGCCGGACTGCTTCCACCACGTTTCCAGAGCCTGCTTCGCCCTTCGTGCGAATCATGGCCGCGCCCTCCGCGATGCGCCTCAGCGCTTCGCCCAAATTGCGCGCGCCGCAAACAAACGGCACACGGTAATCATGCTTCCAGATGTGATTCTCTTCGTCCGCCGGCGTCAGCACTTCGCTCTCGTCGATGAAGTCCACTTCCAGCGCCTGCAACACTTCCGCTTCTGCGAAGTGCCCGATGCGCACCTTGGCCATCACCGGAATCGTCACTGTGGCCATGATTTCGCGAATCACTTTGATGGACGCCATGCGCGCCACTCCGCCCTCTTTGCGAATGTCCGAAGGCACGCGCTCCAGCGCCATCACCGCGCACGCACCGGCTTTTTCGGCGATCTTGGCCTGCTCGGCGTTCGTGACGTCCATGATCACGCCGCCCTTGAGCATTTCCGCCAGGCCGACCTTTACGCGCCATTCATTCGATCCTTTGCTTCCGTTGCCGCTTCCATTCACCTTCTTCGCGTCCATTGCACTTCTCCTCTCGGTCCCGAAATATTTTCTGATTTCCTTCAAACTAATGCCACGCGGCTGCGCTCCGCTCGGCGCACACCACGCTGGCGTTTGCGCATCTCAATCTTCAGCAGTTCCGCGAGCGTCGCCACGCCTCGCGCAATTTGCTTCTCATCCAGGCTGGCGAATCCCAGCCGCAGCGTGTTCGGCAGGGGCGCTTGCACGTAGAAGTACCTGCCCGGCGCAAACAGCACGCCGCGTTCTTTTACGTGAATCAACAATTCGCTGGCATCGAATCCCAGCGGCAGTTCCAGCCACAGGCACATCCCGCCTTCCGGCCGCGTCCAGCGCGTTCCTTCGGGCATGTGTTTGCGCAGCGCTTCGTCCAGTGCCGCCAAGCGCGACGTGTACACTTTGCGCATCTTGGCGAGGTGTTTGCTGAAGAGTCCCCGCCGCAAAAACTCCGCGAGAGTAGCCTGCGCAAGTTGGTCGGTGTGCAGATCGGTGGTCTGCTTCACCACGCGCAATCGTTCAATCGCTGCTGCAGGAGCGACGATCCAACCGACGCGCAAGCCGGGAAACGCCACTTTCGCAAAGCTGTCGATGTGAATGACCAGATTCGAACGGTCGAGCTGCTTCAGCGAAGGGATGCGTTCCTCGCGGGCATGCAGCCGCGCGTAGATGTGGTCTTCCACCACTGGCACCTGATGACGCCCGGCCAATTCCAATAATTTGCGGCGCGACGCCAACGGCATCGAGGTTCCCGTAGGATTGTGAAAGTCCGGCGTAAGCAGGATGAGTTTGACACGATTCGCCGCCAGCGTCGCTTCCAACGCTTCCAGATCCAGTCCCAGCGGCGTGCCCGGCTCGGGATGCGTCCTCATCGGGACGCTCAAGCATCGCGCGCGTGCGCCGTGGAAAATTGCCACCGCTCCTGGGTACGTCGGGTTTTCCATAATTACGGAATCCCCAGGACGCACAAACGCTTTGCTGATCAAATCGAACGACTGCTGGCACCCATCGGTGATCAATAGGTTTTCATCTTTGGCCGCGATCCCTTCGTGATGCAACATCTCGAGCAGCGCTTCTTTCAAAGGTGGGTAGCCATCCGACGGGCCAAGATTCAGCACTTCCGCGCCTTCACGCCGCAACACGGCGTTGACGCAGGTCTGCAATTCCTCGATGGGGAAAAATTCCTCTGCAGGCCGCGCCATCACAAAAGAGAGGGCATTTTCCGGCACGTTGGCGGTGAGGCGGCTCAGGATTTCTTCTCCACGTTCGTCGGCGAAGAGCAGTTCCCAGCGGATTCCGCCGTTGCCATTGAGGACCGGAGGCGCGGGCGGCGTAATCTTTAGTCCATTGCCGTTTCCTTTAATGAACGTGCCACGCCCCACGTGGCCTTGAATCAAGCCTTCCGATTCCAGTTCGGCGTAAGCATTAGCCACTGTGGTGCGGTGAACACCGAGCATGGTCGCCAGCTCACGGCTGGCGGGAATGCGGTCGCCCTGGCGCAAATCGCCCGCGTGCACGAGGGCACGCAGTTGGTCGCGAAGTTGGATGTACAGCGGAACGTGGCTCTGTGGCTGGAGATGAAGTGGAAGCATTGTCTCTCACCTTCGGCCAATTCTACCAGATATTGGCCTGCTGCAAGAGCCAAATTGTCTTTCAGCTGCGTGGCGCGGCCGTCGCGGCGATGTACGTGGCAGGACGTTTGCGCGCGAAGGAGGCCGCTACCCTAACGCAGACTGCACGCGGTCCGGCCTGGAGCCCAACAGCCGATTATCCGACTACACATCCTAGTGAAATGAGTTGCGCCCGCCGCGCCTTTCCTAGAGCGGGACCCGGTTCGCGAGCGGTCACGAGAACGCGTCCGTGCCGGATAGCTATTGCCACATCCGGACAAAAGGCGTTTCCGAAGAAACTCAAAGCCGATTGGGGACAACGGAGGTAGTATTCTCAGCGCGACATCTGCTCGTGAATGAGGTGGAAGGATGCCGTTGCGAGATCTAGCGTTCGCCGGCCGAACGCTCCGGAAAAGTCCTGTCTTCGCACTCACTGCCACCTTAACCATTGCCTTGGGCGTCGGCGCGAGCACCGCCATCTTCAGCGTCA
>Ga0137395_10000696_pt1 | contig 14572 bp, 16 predicted proteins | sample czobulk216metaG_FD_108283 | JGI IMG/M metagenome (GOLD analysis project Ga0137395, IMG submission 108283) | Vadose zone soil microbial communities from Angelo Coast Range Reserve, California, USA - czobulk2.16 metaG | ecosystem: Environmental > Terrestrial > Soil > Vadose zone | place: USA...
AGCCTGGGCGCCGGGGTGTTTGCGGCCACCCTCAACGGCCGGGGCGCCCTTGACGTCTGCGTCACGCGGCTGCGGCGCGATTCGACGCTCGCCCGCATCATCCATCTGGTCGAGCAGGCGCAGGCGCAGCGCGCCCCGGCGCAGACGTTCGTCGAGCGGTTCGCGCGCGTCTACACGCCGTGCGTGCTGGCGCTCGCCGTTGCGCTCGCCATCGTCCCGCCGCTCGTCTCTGGCGCGTCGTGGCACACCTGGATCTATCGGGCCCTCGTCCTGCTGGTTGTGTCATGCCCCTGCGCGCTGGTCATCTCGACGCCGGTGTCGATCGTGGCCGCGCTTGCGGGAGCGGCGAGAAAAGGCGTGCTCATCAAGGGCGGCGCCCACCTCGAGCGGGCTGGACGCGTCCGCTGCGTGGCGTTCGACAAAACCGGAACACTCACGTACGGCACGCCGAAAGTGGTCGCCGTCGTTCCGCTTGGGGCCAGCGGCACGGTTTCGCATGATGCTGTCGTGGCGCTCGCCGCATCCGTCGAGCAGCGCTCGCATCATCCGATCGCGAGAGCCATCATCGAGTACGCCGCCGCCGCGCACATCAGCGTGCGGCCGGGCGAGGGCGTCGAGTCGCTGGACGGTCGTGGAGCGCAGGGGAGCGTCAGCGGCGCGGAGGTCGTGCTCGGGAATCATCGCCTGTTCGAGGAGCGCCGCCTGTGCACGCCCGAGGTTCATCGCTTGCTCGATGCCGCGAGCGCGAACGGCCGGACGGCGGTGCTCGTGGCGCGCGACGGCGAGCCGGTCGGGATCATCGAAGTCGCCGATCGGCCGCGCGAGACCAGCCGCGAAGTGCTGCAGCTGCTGAAGCGTCAGGGTGTCGAGACCGTCGTGATGCTGACGGGCGACGGCCCGGCGACGGCGGCGCGCATTGCCCAGGAGCTCGGCATCGACGAGGTGCGCGCCGAGCTGCTGCCGGAAGACAAGGTCAGGGTCGTCGAGGAGCTGCGGCACCGGTTTGGCGCGGTCGCGATGGTCGGCGACGGCGTCAACGACGCGCCGGCGCTGGCGTCCGCCGACGTCGGCATCGCGATGGGAGTGGCCGGCAGCGACGCCGCGCTCGAGACGGCCGATGTCGCCCTCATGGCCGACGAGCTGATGAAGATTCCGTACGCCCTGCGATTGAGCCGCGCGACAATGCGGAATATCCGGGTGAACCTGGCGATCTCGATCGTCTTGAAGGCCGCGTTCGTCGCGCTCGCGATCGGCGGCTGGGCCACGCTGTGGATGGCCATCGTCGCCGACACCGGCGCCTCGATCATCGTGATCGCGAACGCCCTCAGGCTCCTGCGGGCGGATTAGCGGGCCTCGACAACCACACGCGCGCGATCCGGATTCCATCGAGCGCTTCCACGCGCATGCGCCGGCCCTCCACTTCCACTTCATCGCCGATCTGCGGCCGCCGTCCGAGCCGTCCGAGCACGTAGCCGCCGACCGTCGTGTAGGTGTCCTGATCGACATGCAGATCGAATTGCTGGTTGACCTCGGCCACGAGCACGAGGCCGTCGATTTCGGCCGATCCGTCCTGGAGCACGTTCACGCGCAGCGATCCGGTCACGGTGCTTCCGAGGTCGCCCACGATGCGCTCCATGAGCGACTCGAACGTGACCAGGCCCGCCGTTCCGCCGTATTCGTCGATGACGAGCGCTTCACGCACGCCGCGCCGCCGCATGGCGGCCAGCACTTCGTCGGCCGGCAGCGTCTCCGGCACGGTCAGCGCTTCGCGCGCGAGAGCGGACGCGTTGATCGGCCCCCCGCGCTCGACCGCCTTCAGCAGATCGGTCACGTACAGGATGCCGAGGATGTCGTCGAGGCTTTCGCGATACACGGGCACGCGCGAGTAACCGCCGCGAGCGATGTGATCGACGAGCGCCTCGCGCGTCATGTCGGCGGCCACCGCGATGACTTCGGTCCGCGGCACCATCACCTGACCGGCGGTGAGGTCGGCGAACCCGAACACGCGGTGGAGCATCTGCTCCTCCTGTTCTTCGAGCACGCCGGCCTCCTGGCTGGCGGTCACGAGCATCTTCAGTTCCTCTTCCGAATGCACACCGGCCCGGTGCTCGCCCCGGATGCCGGCCGCGCTGACAATCGTCTGCGCCATGCCATGCAGCAGTCGAATGAACGGCCAGAGTGCGCGCATGAAGATCTCGGTCGGCTTCACCACCCAGAGCGCCGTCGCTTCCGACCGCTCGAGCGCCACCCACTTCGGCGCGAGCTCGCCGAGGACGATGTGGACGGCCGTGATGACGGCAAACGCAATCGCGACGGCGATGCTGTGCGCCGTGGTTTCCGCAATCGGCGTCGGCAGGAAATGAAAGGACGGCTGAATCATGCTGGCGAGCGCGGGCTCGCCAATCCACCCGAGGCCGAGGCTGGACATCGTGATGCCCAGCTGCGTCGCCGCGATGTAACGGTCGGGCGACGTAATCGCCCGCCGCACGGCCCGCGCTCGCATCTGCCCCTCGGCGATGAGCTGGTCGATTCGCGTCTTGCGGACCGTCACGATCGAGAACTCCGCCGCGACGAAGAATCCGTTGGCGCAGACGAGCGCCATCAGGCCGGCCACCCGCCACACAACGCCTGCGATCTCGAATTGGGGCATTGAGTAATCTCGTAATCTGGTAATCGCACCGTAACCGGCGCTTACGCGATTACCAGATTACCCAATTACCAAATGCTGCTTATGCTTTTCTGTTTGAAAAGAAGTGGGCGTCGACGAAGTTGTCGATGATGGTCTGGTTGGCGGGATCGACTTTCTCGAACTGGATGCCCATGCCCACGCGGCGGTCGCTCCAGGCCACGCGGCCTTCGGCGTCGATGTCGCGCTTGGAGCCGGGCATGCGGAAGCGCACCTTGATCTTCATGTTGCCGTCGAGCGGGCTCGTGGTGCGGATGGCGATCCCGCCACGGCTCAGGTTCAGCGTCAGCGCCGCGGCGATCGTGTTGCCGAACCGGTACTGAATGGGGATGCCCAGCACCACGCGCGGGCTGCCGCGGCGGTTGAAGTTGTCGGGAAACAGATGCGGTGCGAGCGACGGCAGGATGTGCTGCACCGCGCTGTACTCGTTGACGTAGCCGGCGACGCCGAGCGCCGCCAGTTCCTTCACTTCGTCGGCGTTCGCGATCGTCCCGCTGAAAACCAGAATCGGCAGCTTCCCGTCGTCGAGTTTGCGAATCGAGCGAACGAGATCGACGCCGGCCGCGTGCGGCAGGCGCAGGTCGAGCACGATCAGATCGACGGCCGAGAGATCCGCCTTCACGCGCGCCAGCAGCTCCGCGGCGCTCTTGACGGTGACCGCCTTGTGCCCCGCGTTCTCGAGCGTCGCGCGGAACCGGTCGCGCACGAACTCGGTGTCGTCGGCGATGATGATGGTCTTGCTCGTGACCGAGGTGCTGGCCATTCGCTCGTGGTTATAATAATCTGAACGCCAGGAGATCGAATGGCCATCTGCCCTGAATGTGATGCCGAAATCGAGGTCGACGAGTTCGACGTCGACAAGGGCGATCAAATGAGCTGCCCGGAGTGCGGCTCGAATCTCGAGGTCACTGGTCTTTCGCCGATCGAGCTCGATCTCGCGCCTGACGACGACGATGACGACGAAGACGAAGACGAGGCCGAAGACGACGAGGCCGAAGGCGACGAGGACGACGAGGACGAGGACGAGGACGCCGAGAAGGATGACGAGGGCTGGGAAGAGTGAACCTGAGCGCGAAGGAAACCGCGCTCCGCGAGGCGCTCACGTCCCTCGGTTCGGTCGTCGTCGCCTATAGCGGCGGTGTCGACAGCGCCTACCTGGCGCTCGTTGCCCACGCCACCCTCGGCGATCGCGCCGTCGCCGTCACCGCCGACAGCCCCAGCTACCCCGAACGCCACCGCCGGCTGGCCGTCGACGTTGCACGGAGATTCGGTCTGCGCCACGAGATTATTCACACCGGCGAGCTCGAACGCGAGGAGTACCGGTCGAACCCGGCCAACCGCTGCTACTTCTGCAAACACGAGCTCTATACGCACCTGGTTCGCATCGCCGGCGAACGTCGCGCGGTCGTGGTCGACGGCAACAACGCGGACGATCGCGGCGACTACCGTCCGGGACGCCAGGCGGCGCGCGAGTTTGGCGTGCGCAGCCCGCTCGACGAGGTCGATCTGACCAAGGATGAAATCCGGGAGCTGTCGCGCCTGCTGGGGCTGCCGACGTGGGACGAGCCGGCGTCCGCCTGTCTGTCGTCGCGGATTCCGTATCACCACGAAGTGACCGGCGCGAAGCTGCGCATGATCGAGCGCGCCGAACAGGCGCTCGCCCGTCTGGGTTTCCGTGTGTGCCGCGTGCGTCACCACGACGATGTGGCCAGCGTGGAAATCGGGCGGGCGGAGCTGGCGCGTGCCCTCGAAGCCGGCACGTCGGCGGCCATCATCCGCGAACTGACGGCCGTCGGTTATCGAGAGGTGAAGCTCGACCCGCGTGGATACCGCATGGGCAGCTTGAACGACGGTCTGGTGCTGCGTCAGTTGTAGGGCTTTCGCGCGAGACACACAAGCGAGCTGCCGGCGGGACTGTCGAACCACCGCAGCCAGACGCTTTCCAGAAACAGCAGGGCGCTCAACATCGCATTCACCGGCGCCGGTGGGACCGTGATCTCATGATGGGCGTCGGCTTCAAGGGCCAGGCCTCGCGAGCGCTGGAATGTACGGAAAGCAACCAGCGGCAGAAACAACGCGGCGTTCGTATACGTGAGTCGTTCGATCGTGAAGCCCGACTGCGTCACCGCCCGGCGAAGCGTCGCGGTCGTATAGCGGCGCACTTCATGGCTCAGCACCGAGTGGTCGCCGCGGAGGATGTTCATGGCCGCCACGTTGATCAGAATGTGTCCGCCCGGGCGCGTGAGGCGGAACATTTCGACGAGCGCGGATCGCTCGTCCCGCTCGTCGAGCGCGTAAAGCACATCGAAGGACGTCACCAGATCGAACGTCCCGCTGGCGAAGGGCGCCGCCGTCACCGAGCCGCGCACGAGGCCGCGCCGGCCCAGCGATCGGCCGATCTCGAGGCCGGCGGCCGATCTGTCAAATCCGGAGGCGGCGCCGAACCGGGCAAGCAGGGTAAGATTAGCGCCCGTGCCGCAGCCGCAGTCGAGAATGCGGGCGCGCGAGGCGCCGGCGAGCGCACGACGAAGAAGCGGCGCGACGAACCATCTGAATCCGCGAAACCAGAAATGACGCTCTTCAGCCCGCGCCGTGGCGCGCAGCAGATCGTCCACGCGCGCATTGTACGGGCTCCTCGACCATTGACGGCACGCGATCCAGTCTGTAAAGTGCCACTGCAAACAGGAGTGTGACGCATGACACGCCTTCGTGTATTTGTTCCGGTGCTCGCGCTCGCGGCCGCCATCACGGTGGCAGGCTGCCATAAGAAAGTCGCGGCGCTCGCGCCGCCGCCGCCGGTGCCGCCGCCAGCCCCCGCCGCGCCGGCGCCACCACCGCCGCCGGCTCCGCTGCCCGCTGCTCCCAGAGCCGCTCAGGCTCCGCCGCCGCGGCCGCTGACCGAAGAGGAAATCTTCGCGCGGAAGTCACTCGACGAATTGAACGCCGAGCGTCCGCTCACCGACGCGTACTTCGACTACAACCAGTCGTCGGTTCGCGCGGATGCGCAGCCGGCGCTGCAGAAGGACGCCGACTGGATGAAGAAGTGGACGAGCACGCAGGTCACGATCGAAGGCCACTGCGACGAGCGCGGGAGCGCGGGTTACAACCTGGGCCTGGGATCACGCCGTGCGACGGCCGTGAAAGACTACCTGGTGAACCTGGGCATCCCGGCGACCCGCATCACGATCGTCAGCAAGGGCAAGGAAGCGCCGGTCTGCAACGACAAGAACGAATCCTGTTATCAGCAGAATCGCCGAGGACATTTCATCATCACGGCGAAATAGGCAGGAAAGGCAGGACGGGCGGGAAGGGCAGGATGCTATCCAGCCTCTCCCGCCCTTCCAGCCAGGATTCTGCGCAATTCCTCCTCACGCAGCCGGTATTTCGCCGCTTTCTTCCCGCCAACCAGCAGCACCGGGATTTCCAGGCCGTATCGATCTTCAAGCTCCTGGCTCGTGGAAATGTCGATCTCTTCGAGCTGCAGGGGAATCGACTGCGCCACGCGGTTGACGATGGCCTTCATCTCGTCGCAGAGGTGACAGCCCGGCCGCGAGTAGAGCGTGAGCGCGATCATCGCGCTGTCGCCGCGCGGCACTCCGCGGCGATGGCGTCGGCGGCGCGACGGGGATCTGCGGCGGCGATGATGGGCCGGCCAACGACGAGGTAGCTCGCCCCGGCGGACAGCGCGTCGGCGGCGCCGAGGGTCCGGTTCTGGTCGCCCTTGTCGTCCGCGGCGCCGCGAATTCCTGGCGTGACGATGACGAACGCAGGGCCACAGCGCGCGCGAATCAGCTGGATTTCCTGCGGCGACGCCACGACGCCGTCGAGCCCGGCCGACTGCGCGAGTGCCGCGAGCCGTTCCACTTGAGCGGGCAGCGCTCCGGCGACGCCGATTCCGGCCATCGACTGTTCAGACAAGCTCGTCAGCATCGTCACGGCGACGACCAGCGGTGCGGGACGCGACAGCCGCGCGGCCTCCGTGCCGGCCGCCTCGCGCGCGGCCCGCATCATGTCGACGCCGCCCGACGCGTGCACGTTGACCATCCAGACGCCGAGTCGCGTGGCCGCCGCAACCGCGCCGGCAACCGTGTTCGGAATGTCGTGGTACTTCAGATCCAGGAATACGCGATCGCCGCGCGACACGAGATCGGAAACGAAGGACGGTCCGTGACCGGTGAACAGGCGGTTGCCGATTTTGAAGCCGCCGGCCACCCCTCGAAGACGATCGGCCAGGCCGAGCGCGTCCGCCGCGGTGTCGACGTCGAGCGCAACGAGCAGCTGGTCCATATTGGTGGTCGGTGGTCGGCGATCAGTGGTCGGTGATCTCGGCGTGAACGTCGACCGTGCCGACGAGATCAAAGAGTCTCTCGATCTGGTGCCGTTCCATATACGCGCGGATGCCGTCGAGCAGCTTCGGCCAGATCATCGGATCGACGAAGTTCGCCGTGCCGACCTGTACGGCTGTTGCGCCGGCGATCATGAATTCGAGGGCATCTCGCGCGTCGGCGATCCCGCCCATACCGATGATCGGAATCCTGACGGCCTGACGGCACTCGTAGACCATCCGTACGGCGATCGGACGGATCGCCGGTCCGCTCAGCCCGCCCACGACGTTGGAGATCTTCGGCCGGCGTGTTTCAACGTCGAGCACCATCGCCAGGAACGTGTTGACAAGCGACACCGCATCCGCGCCCGCGTCCTCGGCGGCCCGCGCGAACGACGAGACGTCCGTCACGTTCGGTGTGAGCTTCGGAATGAGCGGCAGGCGGGTGACTTTGCGGACGGCGCTCACGACGTCGAACGTGCCCGTCAGGCTGCAGCCGAACTGGATGCCGCCCTCCTTGATGTTCGGACACGAAATGTTCAGCTCGATCGCATCCACACCGTCTGCGTCGGACAGGATCCTCGAGACCTCGACGTACTCGTCGAGCGTCGTTCCGCACACGTTGACGATGACGGTCGCCCGGCGGGCTCTCAGCTCGGGCAGCTTCTCGTCGACGAACCGCCGGACGCCGATGCCCTGCAAGCCGATGGCGTTCAGCATGCCTGCGGGTGTTTCGACGATGCGCGGCGCCGGATGACCTTCGCGTTCGGCGAGGAAGAGGCCTTTGACGGCCACGCCGCCGAGCGAGGACAGGTCGACGAGGTCGGCATATTCGACGCCGTAGCCGAAACAACCGCTCGCGGCGATGAGCGGGTTTTTCAGCGTCAGGCTGCCGATGGAGACGGAGAGATCCAACGTCATCAGTCCCAGCGAATCTTGTCGGCCGCCAGCACAGGACCGGCCAGACACGATCTCACGTGGTGAAACGCGCCATCGTCGTCGCGCATCGCCACGACGCAGCTGTAGCAGCCGCCGAGGCCGCAGCCCATGATGCGTTCGACCGACACCTGACACGGCTTGTTGAAGCGCGCCGCTGTTTTCGCGGTCGCGGCCAGCATGCCTTGCGGACCGCAGGCGTAGATCATGACCGGCGCGCCGCCGGCGCGCGCCGCCAGCCGCCGCTCGAGCGGGGCGACGATGCGTCCGCGTTCGCCGGCGCTGCCGTCTTCGGTGGTGAGCACAAGCTCCACGTGCATTGCGCGGAAGAAGTCGAGATAGAACAACTCGTCAGCCCGGCGCGCTCCGTAGAACAGCGTGCAGGCCGTGCCGCGAGCTCGAAGCGCCTGGGCCAGCGCGGCAAACGGCGCGAGGCCCACACCGCCGGCCACCATCCACGCGTCGCTCGGAGGATCGACGACCGTGAACGGCCGGCCCAGCGGTCCGAGGCAGGCGGCAACCTCGCCCGGCCGCGCCTCATAGAGCAGCGACGTCGATGGGCCGATGCGTTTGTTCAGCAGCGTGATTCCGATGGGCGAGCCGTCGTTTCCCTGCAGCACCTCGAACACTGAAAAAGGCCGGCGGAGCAGAGGGTCGTGCCCGGATCCCAGTTTCACCATCACGAATTGTCCCGGTGCCGCGGCGGCGGCAATGGCGGGCGCGGCCAGTGCGAGAACGTTGTAGTCGGCCGACAGCGGACGGTTGGCTGTCACGTCGGCGGCGACATCAAACGGCATCCAACGGAGTATATCGAGAAAGGCCGGCGCACTAGAATCCTGATGCGTGCATCTGAAGACTACTGACCGATCGAGCGACGCGCTTCGGGCCGCGCTGTTTCATCTCGGCTTGATGGGTCTCGCGCGCCGGGGACGCGATCTGCTGTGGACCCTCCGGTCCGCCCGCGCGAATCGTCCGTACCTGACGCACGGCGCTCCCGACGGCCTGCCCATTCCGCCCTCGTCGCTGCGAATCCTGGTCGCGGCAACGGCCGACATTTCGTGGTTTCTGAAAAGCGGCGAGCGCGGAGCCGTGAGCATTCGCGACACGCTCGAGCGGAACGGCCTCGCCATCGGTCGTACCGTGCCGGTCCTCGACTTCGGATGCGGGTGCGGCCGTGTCTTGCGTCACTTCGCCGATCTCGGCGGCCGGGTGCATGGGACCGACTTCAACCCGAAGCTCGTTGAGTGGTGTCGCCGCCATCTGCGCTTCGGGCACTTCGACACGAATGCGCTGGAGCCCCCGCTGCCGTTCGAAGACGGCCGGTTCGGCCTCGTTTACGCGTTGTCGGTGTTCACGCATCTCCCGGAAGCGCTCCAGTCGGCGTGGATGGATGAGGTGCGGCGCGTATTACGCCCGGGAGGGCATTTCATCCTGACGACGCACGGATCCCGGTACGCGGCAGACCTGACGCCGGGCGAACAGCAGCGTTTCGCGGAAGGCAAGCTCGTATTGCGCCGCGACGATCGGCCTGGCAGCAACGTCTGCGGCGCCTACCACCCCGAGGTCTACGTGCGCGAACAGCTCGCACGCGGCTTCGTCGTCGTCGATTTCGTGCGCGAGGGAGCGGCTGGGAATCCCAACCAGGATCTCTGGCTGTTGGTCAGGGAATGAAGGTGAACTTCGTCTGGCCGATGATGGCCGTCGTCCAGCCGTACACCGATGTGTGGTTCGGCGCCACGCTGGCGCTGATGCGGACGTAGTATTCGCGATTCGGATCGAGCTTCGACGTGTTGCACAGCGTGAAGCGCTCGAGCGAGGTGAGCCACCGCCGGACAACATCCTGATCTTCAGTGACGACAGACCCTTCGACGCGGCCATCCACGGTGCGCACCAGTGTGTGGCGCCGCGTGAGGTTGTCGTAGCGATCGCTGGTGCTGACGACTGCCGTCGCAATCGTGCGGTCCAGCCACATCCGGGCGACCGTGCGCAGCTCAACCTCGTAGCTGAAGGTCGTCCGCAGCCCGCTTGCGATGGCGTCTCTGACGTCGTCGTTGTAACCGCTGGCTACATCGAACGACACCAGCACCTGGTCGCCGTGCACGAGCGGAGTCACGCGAAGCGTCTCCGCAGCCTGCACCACGACGGCCGCCATGATCATCGCGCACGACACGCCGAGCCATCTAGCAGTCTTGATCGTTTTCATAACCGAATCGCCATCGCCATGCTTGCGCGCCAGAATGACAAGCGTTCACTTCCGAGACTGACACCATTCTGAATCGTGCGATCGATGCTCCGGAAGTATCGCACGTCCCAGCTGACGCCGACGTGCCGCGTGACAAATCCCGTGACACCAGCGCCGAGATCCATCGCCCGCAGCCGTTCAGACACCTGGATCACGTTCTCGGTGGTGTCGAACGCGATATGCATCAGCCCGGCGCCGGCGACAAGGTAGGGCCGCAGGGTGTACTGGGTGAGGTGTCGAGGCATCGCCACGACGAGATTGCCGGTGAGCGTGAAGACACCGCTGCTTGTCACACTCACGAGGCCCTCGCGGCCCTGGAAAAATCCAGGCGTATGGCCAAAGTCCGCCTCGACGCCGAAGATCTCGCCAAGCAGGAGACCGTTCACGCCGTATGCCAGATGAGGATTGTTCGGGTTCGGTGCGAGGGCCAACGGGCCGACAAAGAGAAAGGTTGAGTCGCCGCCGTAGGTGGCCCCGACGAAGGGTTTGAACTGCCATTCCGCCGACGCCTGACGCGGACCGAGCAGCATCAGTCCGACCGCGACGCTCCCGACGAACGCGCGAGTCCTGGACCTTCTCATTTCGCCACCAGGCCAAGGAACACTCGCGCGAACGGCGACACCGTAACATCACCGGCCGTGAGTGTGGCTGGCTTCGCCAATCCGTCGCTGTTTGCGACGAGGACGAGCGTGATGCCACGCGACGGCAGCGTGATGATGAGCGAGGACGAAGCGTTGGTGCCCGACCCGAATTGCCAGACGACCGTCTCGCCGTTGTACGATTGCACGAACCAGCCCATCCCGTGCGGCAGCGGAAGCCCGTTCGCGCCGATCGGCGGGTTCCAGGCGGCGACGAGCGTATCTCCGCGAAGCAGGATCCCCTGGCGCAGCGCGAGATCGAATTTCGCGAAGTCGCGCACGGTAGAGATGAGGCCGGATGCTGCGCCGAGTGTCGTCACGGCGTAGTGTGAACCGCTGGTGCCCTGCGCGCTCACGGCATACGGCACCGCGAGCCTTGCGAGCACGCTCGTGTATCGCTGCTGGTCCGCCGGCGTCGTCGCGAGCTCGCCTGGCGGAAGTGTCCCAAGACTCGCGTCGGGGCCCGGCACCGAATCGCCCATTGCCAGCCGGTCCAGAAGATTCTTGAACGCCTGGCGGAACGTGCGGTCGTAGCACGCGGGCATCAGCTGCTTGAGAACCTCGAGCCGCGACGCGTTGTACGAAAAGCTGAGATTGTCCGGCCTCCCCGACGTGTGGGTCAGCAGCTGGGCGACGGTCGCGGTCGGTTCCGGAGTGGGATCGAGGTAGTCGCTGAGCGGCGCATTCAGGCGCAGCCGGCCTTCCTCGAAGCACCGCAGGGTCATCGTTGCCGTGAGCAGTTGAGTCAGGCCGTCGAAATGGAAGGGCGTGTCGGGTCGCGTCGCTATGTTGTTGCCGATGTCCTGCTGGCCGAATCCCTGCTCCCAGATGATGTCGGTATCGCCGACGATCGCGGCCGCGAGGCCCGGAATACCGGCCTGTGCGCGCAGCGCTTCGAAATAGCTTCCAAACAGACTGAGCAGTTGATCACGCGTCGGCGGCAGCGCGGCCGGCGTTTGCAGCAGAGCAAGGGACAACAGTAGGGCTATCGGCCGCACTGGATGTTTATAACATGATGAGCCGTGCGTTACCTCCGACTGTTGAGTAACTCAGCCGCGGTCGCCTTGCTGGGCGCGGTGTACGTTCTGACACTCGTTCTCCAGCTGAATCCGACGTTGCCGCTCGACCCGGCCCGCCTGACGCCTGTGGCGTTAACGGTTGTGCTGTTTTATGCAGCACACCTCACCGTGTTTTTCTACGCGTGCCTCGTCCTTCGCGTGCTCTTCGCGCGGGACGTCTTTTCTCCTGCCTGGATCAGCGTGGCGGTGGTGTCGCGCCTTGCCGCGGCGGCCGCGGCAACGGGCGCCTTGCTGATGTGGCTGAACCTCCGGACGTTCGAGCTGGTGCTGCCGCCGCCGACCGTGGACCTCATGTTCAAGGGGCTGCTGATCCTCGCGGCGTCGGCGCTGCTCTTCGCCGTGGTCGGCGTCCTGCGCACGCACTTCGCCGGGCTGCGGCGGATCTGGGCGCTGCTGCTGGCGATCGTGGCGGCCGGATCGATCGCGGCGCCGGTCGTCGTTCGTGGACGCGGCGTCCCGGCGGCTCCGGAGACGCGCGCAGTGGACGCGTCCGGAGATCTCTCGGCGATTGAGCGATCGTCGCGCGTCACGATCATCGCGATCGACGCCGCGTCGCTGGAACTCATCACCAACGCGACGGCCGACGGACGGCTGCCGAATTTCGGCCGCCTCCTCGATGCGGGCGCGGTCATGCACCTGGCGACGCTTCATCCGACGACAGCGGAAGCCGTGTGGGCCGCGGCGGCAACCGGCAAGCTGCCGCAGAAGAACGGCGTGCGTTCACTGGGCACGTACCGGCTGGCGCGTTTCCCGGCCGGCGCTGACCGCGACGAGCCGGTGCAACTGCTGCCGGAGTACTGCTACGCGAACGCGCTCGTTCGATTTGGCCTGTTCGTGGAGGAGCCGCACACCTCGTCGGCGTTTCGAACGCGCCCGTTCTGGAGCATTCTGAGCGCGCTGAATACTCCAGTCGCCGTTGCCGGCTGGCCGCTCACGCAGCCGGCCCCGGCCGTCCGCGGCTACGTCGTGAGCGATGCGTATCCGCGGCGTGCCGGTACATCCGCCGCGATCGAAGACTCATCGTCTGTCTATCCGCCTGATGCGGCGGCCGAACTGGCCGACGCTCACGCCGGCGGCCAGGAGCCTGGGGATACGGAAGCCGTCCCGACGAGAGAGCCTGTCAACGACAGGCCGGGCCGGATCGATCGCACCATCGATCAGGTCGTTCAGATACTCGGCAGCACCCGGCCCACACAGGTGACTGCGGTCCGTTATCAGAGTCTCGATCCGATCGGCCACTATTACCTTCGATATGCGGTGCCGTCAGCGTTCGGCGACGTCTCGGACGAGGAGCGGCGCCGCCTGGGCCCCGTGCTCGAGGCTCACTACGCGCTCATCGATGCGGCAATCGGCCGCGCGATGGCCGCGCTCGGTCCGGAGGACCTTCTGCTCGTCGTGTCGGGTTATGGAATGGAGCCGCTCGGCGTCGGCAAGCGGCTGCTCGAGAGGCTGGTCGGCGATCCGGACTTGAGCGGGACGCACGAGAATGGCCCCGACGGGTTTCTCATGGCGTATGGAGCCTCGGTGGCCCGGAATCGCAATCTGCCGCGCGGTTCAGTCGTCGATCTCGTGCCGACGATGCTGTACTTTATGGGGCTGCCGATCGGAAGGGATATGGACGGCTTCGCGCGGACGGACGTCTTTCAACCGGCGTTCTCCGAAGCGCATCCGATCACGTTCATCCCCACGTACGACAGGTGAAATTGCAGGATTGCAGGATTGCAGAAAGTACGGTCAAAGTGAGACGCGCCACAATCGCCTCGGCGGTGCTGCTAAGTGTCGTCACGGTGGCAGTCGCCTCGTCACCTGCCGATCGGTTCGTCAAAGCGAACGGGATCACACTGCAGTATGTCGACTGGGGCGGCAAAGGCGACGTTGTGCTGTTTCTCCCCGGACTCGTGGACGATGTCCATCGTTTCGACACGTTCGCGCCCCGATTCGCTGATCGCTTCCATGTCGTCGGGTTCAGCCGGCGCGGGCAGGGTGGGTCGGACAAGCCGGCTGCCGGTTACGACACCGACACGCTCGTCGAAGACATCCGCGGGTTTCTGGACGCGCTGAACGTCGCGCGTGTCGAACTGATCGGGCATTCGATGGCCGGCATGGAGATGACGCGCTTCGCGACGAAATATCCGGAGCGGGTCCGCCATCTGGTGTATCTCGACGCCGCCTACGACATGGGCACCGCGTACGACGTCGCAGTCAAGGCGAAGCTGATTGAGCCGTCATCCAAGGCGCCCGAGACGCCATTCGAACAGCTGCAGGCCGAGGCGAACAAAACCCGCCTGGACTTTCGAGGCATTCGCGCGCCGGCGCTTGCCTATTTCGTGATCCTCTCCGGCGATCCTCGATGGCACGTGCCTTTCGAGCTGGGTTACAAGGGAGAGCAAATCAGGATCTTCAAACGTGACATGAAGCGTGGACGGGCCGTCGAGTTCCACGACACGGATCATTTCTTCTTCGCGGACCCGAACAAAACGGATACAGTCGTCGCCGAGATCGGGTCGTTTCTCTCGCAGCCGTAAAGGAATTCTGCGATGCTGCAATCCTGCATTTCTGCAATTCTCGCCGCGGCGCTCCTGTTCGCAGCCCCGTGGACTCCGCCGCGCACGTCCTGGGGTGATCCGGATCTGCAGGGCACCTACACCAACAACAACGAATACGCGA
>Ga0137395_10000699_pt1 | contig 14554 bp, 26 predicted proteins | sample czobulk216metaG_FD_108283 | JGI IMG/M metagenome (GOLD analysis project Ga0137395, IMG submission 108283) | Vadose zone soil microbial communities from Angelo Coast Range Reserve, California, USA - czobulk2.16 metaG | ecosystem: Environmental > Terrestrial > Soil > Vadose zone | place: USA...
AAGGGACCGGGCTCGGGAAGCGCGCGTCCATGATCTTCTGGAGAAGCTCCGGGAACGCGATATGCGCATCGACGGTCTCAACGCTCAACTGGCCGAGCTTGCGGCCGGCACTGATGTCGCCATGCGTAAGCGCCTCGATAATCAGTCCAAGCTGATCGAGGATCTGCGCAAGAGCGAGGCGGAGCAGAGGCGCTGTGCCGAGGCTGCCAGGAAGCCCGGGCCGCGGGGTCTCGCGACGATGTTCCAGCTTATGGAGCGCGGTGCCCAGATGGAGTTCGTGCGCGCCCTTGCTAGCTGCGACGACCCGGCGCCGGGCGAGCAGGATACCGACAAGGTGGGCTGGATCGAAATTGTCTTCAAGAAAATTCACAGCCAGCAGATGAAGAAAGAGCTTGTCGGCAATCTCTCCAGCGGCATGTTGGCTGACGTCATAGCCAAGCATGCCACCTCCGTCACGCCCACCAGCGAGAGGAAGCCCGTCGAGCATCGCCGGCTAGCGGAACCCGGTGAGCTGCTCAAGAAACCGGCGCGTTCACCAAACGGGAAACACGCATGAATTTCGTTCAATGGACCTTGCTGATGCTGATGCTCTGGGCCGTCTCCGGCTACCTCGGCTATCAGGTCGTCCATTATTTTTTTTATTAAGGAGGTCGCATGGCCAAATGGGAACCCGAAGACCTTAGTGCGCTCGACCTGCGCATCATCATCGAGCGGCTGCGCGGCATGTACCGCAACAACGGCGTCCCGGTCTCGTATCAGCCCTCCCGCATCGAGCTGGAGGCGGCTCGCCGGCTGGAGCTGGTCTGCAATCTTCTCCTCAGCGAGATTACCACCGATCTCGTGCTGGAAATGGCGAAGGTCGCTTATGAGGCCGCCAGCAAAGAATGCAACGATTTTGATTGGCCCTGGGATGATGCCGCGCTTTCTTACAGGGCAGCTTGGGTGACCGGTACCGCTGCCGGCATCGTCAAGTTTTTGAATTCTCTACAGGAGGGAGGTGTTGCGCATGGCATAATGGGAAAGCAAAATAGAGACGTATCCAGCCACGGAACGGAAAGTGCGGTGACTGATTCGGACATGCCAGCCCAACCACTGACCGGTTTGTGATTGTGGTGCCCCTTTGCATTGCTTTAACGGTAACGGTTTGCTGAATGTTGCCCTCAGCACAGTTAAGCGAATCGTTACTGCTACAATCTTGAGGACAGGCCATGATCGTAAAAAATATGATCGTCATTACAGGGGCCAACAGCGTAATCAGCGATGAGGAACCCTCTGCCTTTACCCGCAATTTTATCTTCCAAGCTTATAAGGGGCAATTGCCGGATGACGTGAGGGCGGCCGTGAATCGCATCATCGAATGGGCACAGATAGGCCAGCATGGTGAACACGGACCAGAGCTTGGCTTTACTCCTGAATTGGATGTCGGCAATTCCGACTATACGTTACCACTCTACCACGAATAATTTTTTGAGATTTAAAATGCGAGATACCCTGAGCTATGAAGATGCCGTTGAGATGCATGAACGGTGCGAGCGGCTGTACCTTGTCCAGCGCAATGTCACGACGCTCGAGCTGGCGCTCATGGAGATCGTCCAGTCCGGCGTCGACAACACCAACGAGGAGGAGTACCGGCGCATTTTCATGGAGTTGGAGATGGCGAAGAGCAATTTGATGGTGGCTACGCACAATGTTGCCATGGGCCGCGGACAGATCAGCGGCTATGGCAGGCTGCTATGACCAAAGCTCAGCAGGATTGGATGGCCAGCCACCCGCAATATGAACCTGTTGGTAAGCCGCGCCCGGGCGTGAAGTTCGCGGAATGCGGGACCCTTTATGCTGATGGTCGTTTCGATCCCCTAGCGCCGATGAAGGTCGTCAAGTTGGAGGAAGGCTGTTTTGCTGTAGGGGTACGCCAATGACCAAGGACGAGCTGAAGATGCTGAAGAACGCGATCGACATCCGCCTGGAGAACCATCTCAACGGCATGGAAATCGATCATGATTATTCAATAACCGGGTTCCATGAGGCTTGGGATATTGTACGCAAGTTTTTCAGTGAGCGGATCGAACGGCCAGCAGGAATGTGATCGTCGTTGCCGGCAGATCGCCGAGGGCAAGCTCAAGATCGAGAATGGGCTGGATGTCTGGGCGAATTGGCGCTACCTCCTGGGGTACGAATTTCATGACCGATAGCGAGAAGCTGAACCGGCTTAAGGCATTTTTTCAGGAAGAGGGGTACAATCCACAGGAGGCCATTGAGCTTATGGCTTGCCTGATGGCTATGATTTCCAGGGACAACAATATTCCACCTTTGGAGATTGCCGAGGACATCAAGGCGACGATAATGGCCTACCAGGAACCCACCCCGAACTTGACACGCCCCAACTGAGCGCCTTTTATTATTGAGCCTCGCGGTTAACGCGGAGGGCGTGCAGTTATCCTGCCGTAGCGTCCTTTAGTGGACGCGCCAGGGACCTGTAGCCGCGGGGTCCTCCCAGCGCTTGGGCGAGCAATGTCACTCAATGCCGATTACGGCCGTACGCGACTGCCGTCGATCCTGGATATTGATGCCGAGCTGGAGCGGCGCGCTCAGCGGGTCCATACACTCACTACCGAGCGCCAGCTGGAGGCCGAAAGGGCCCGCCAGAGAGAGCCGCACGGGCGCGGGCTCCTTAACTTCATCCGCTATTTCTGGCACGTCCTGGAGCCCGCTACGACGTTCCGGGAAGGCTGGGCGGTCGATGCGATCGCCGAGCACCTGGATGCGGTAACGGTCGGCGAGATCACCCGGCTGTTGATCAACGTGCCGCCGGGGTTTATGAAATCACTCTTGGTGGATGTCTTCTGGCCTGCTTGGGAATGGGGGCCGATGGACATGCCGCATCAGCGGTACGTGGCGTTTAGCTACTCGGCCGATATCACCGAGCGTGACAACAACAAGTTCCGCAACCTCATCCAGTCGGAGGAGTACCAACAGCTTTGGGGTGATCGCTTCACTCTTGAGAAGACTGGGCAGGGTCGGATCGACAATAACAAGACCGGCTTCAAGATGGCCTCGAGCATTGGAGGCGTCGGCACGGGCGAGCGAGGTTCGCGCGTAATCCTCGATGACCCGCACAACGTCAAAGATATCGAGTACGAGAATAAGCGAAGAGAGACGGTCCGTTGGCGTCGCGAGTCAATGGCCAACCGCCTCAATGAGCTTAGTACCTCGGCAATCATCATCATCATGCAGCGCTTGCATATGGAGGATGTGTCGGGGGACCTGCTGAGCCAGGAGTTGCCCTACTGCCACCTGATGATCCCGATGGAATTTGATCCGTCGGTCTACCCAGTGTCGGATGGGAAGGTTGACTACAGCGGCAATGATCTGGGTTGGATCGATCCTCGAGCTTTGGACGATGAGGGTGAGCTACTCTCACCGTTCGAGCTTGACGAGCGCGATGGGATGTTGGCGTGGGCTGAGCGCTTCAGTCTTGCCGACCTCGACGCGATCAAGTTGGACATGGGCCCGTTCGCCTATGCCGGGCAGTACCAGCAGACGCCGATGCCGCGTAAGGGTGGCATCTTCGATCTGTCGATGTGGAACCACTGGGAGCCGCCGGAGAACGGGAAATACCCGCCGATGGACCTCATCGTTGCGTCTCTCGACTCGGCCTACACCGAGAAAGAAATCAACGACCCGTCAGGCTTCACCATCTGGGGCGTCTTCATGGACAAGTTCGCCCAGAAGGAAGCGCTCGATCGCGTTCTCAAGATGGGCCAGAAGATGTCGCCTCAAGAGATCGAGACTTCGCTCGATCCCACCTTGTGGGAAGGTCAGACGCCGCGTGTCATGCTGATGCACGCATGGCGCCGCCATCTGCAAATCCACGGCGATGTCGCGCGCAAGAAGCCCGATGAGACATATGGCAAGTGGGTCTCTAGAACGCAGAAGAATTGGGGCCTGTGCGAGTGGGTGGCGCACAGCTGCAAGACGTACGGTGTCGACGTGCTTCTGGTCGAGGCCAAGGCCTCTGGCCTAGACGTCATCAACGAGATGAAGCGCATCTATGCCGGCGAGAAGTGGACGACGCTCGGCATGGACGCCCCTAAGGACAAGGTCGCTAGGGCGATTGCGGTGCAGCCCGCCTGGGCGCAGGGGCTGATCTACGCGCCGGCTAGAGACTGGGCGGAGATGGTTAAAGACGAGATGGCAATGTTTCCTCGTCACCGCTTTAAAGACCTGACGGACAGTGCTACGCACGCGATTGGTTGGCTCAGAAAACAGGGTCTGATCCAGCGGCCTGAAGAGGTCGCCCGGTTGGTCCGCGCTAGAGCGGAGTTCAGAAAACAGCCGCCGATTCTCTACCACGCCTGAGAAAGCGCTTTACATGAGCACGCTCAAACTAAGTGATCTTGATCGCGATATTTACGAGGAAATGCGAACGTTCCTAGCTAAGAAGGACCACGGGTTTTTAGTCAACGACATGATCACCCGATGCTTCCTTCTCGGTATTCCGCCGCAGGGTGCCTGCATGGTGATGGCCGAGTTCATCAATGCTTTTTGCATCTGCGCCTCCACAAGCGACAGCGATCTCAACGAGCCGCTCAAGGGTCTCAAGGCGCTGCACCAAGATCAGATCACCAATCTGATCAACGACTGGAAGGACTATAGATGGGGAGGGCGCAAAAGTGAGTGAGAAGATGAAGAAAGGGAGATCGGCGTGAAGCGGGTAAAACGCGTTACCGCTTCTGAGCGTCTTGAGAGCATCGAGAGAAAGCTGGAGCATCTAGCGAGCCAGATACGCGAATTGTCCAGCTTCGTCGTGCCGATGTACACCAAGGGCGTCACCATTCGCGATTACGTTCACGAAGATGGATCGGTCACCAACAATGTGCAGCCAAAATTAGAAGAGATGCGTGTCTACGGTACGCTGTCCTTCAAGCCTAGCAGGAAAAAAACGCCATGAATGACATGAACGATGTGCCGGCGAAGCAGCTGGCAGAGAAATGCCCGACCTACGACAAGGATCAGCAGGATGCCATCGACACGATCCTGGCGCTTCTTAAGGAGGCTAGGGATGGTAAGGTGCGGGCGATTGCCTTCGTGGCTATCGGCGGCCCGATGAACTTCAACACCTCATTTGCGGGCGCCTACCACGCCGAGCAATACTTCGGCGCTAAGCTGATCAAGCAGCATACTTGGGCGATGATGCAGGGCATTCACCCCACTCAACTTGCCGCCAAGCAGGCTGAGATGCAGGCCAAGAATCGCATCTTACGGCCTGGGCATATTCCACCGGGGATGAAATTTTAAAGGGGAAGCAATGATGACACGCGAAGCATATCTGCGGCTGAGTATCATCGAGAAGCTCACGTTCTGGGAAACGCTGGAGCAAGGCGCGTTTTTCGATGAGAGTTGGACTCCGGTAAGTACTTGGGATAACTGGGTCTCGGAGGTTTGCCGAGAGGCGCGTGAACACATCCTGGGGCAGTCCATCGCATCGCTGGTGAAGACGATCGAGGGCGAATACGTAGATCTCATTGGAAAGTCTACCGGCACCTTCTTGTCGGTCACCGGCGAGTACTATGTGGAGATCGTGTCGTGCACGCCATTCGATGCGGCGAGGGATACCAATGGCGGGCTTGGGCCGGGTTCGGCTAAATTAAGGGGTCCACACGATACTCCTCAGGAAGCGATTGCAGCGGCACTGGCCAATTTTAAGCGGTACGCAGATTGGTGGGCCTCGGCCAATCCCCCGGATTGTGTACCAAAGCTCTATTGGCGCATCTCGCCGGAGATCGACATGTTCGAAGGCAAGTGGAAGGTCTACATGCGATGTCTACTGTCAGCAAAACCCCCGTTGGACGACCAGTCGCTGTCCCTTTTACTGAGCAAAAGAAGTTCATCGTCGATGTCCGTGTCTTCCCCCTGAGGGATGACAAGTATCCCGGTAAATACGTGCCGGCCGACTTCTTTGCGGAGATGATCCGCAAAGAAATCATGAAGGAAGCCGCTCGCACCATCCGGGAGGCGATGATCCTGCAGTGCCACCCGGCCGACATCACCCGGCCGGTGCTCGACATGCGGGCCAAGGTCGAAGTGCGTCTCAATGTGCAGGGTGCGACCGGCTTCTCGGCGCTCACTTCTGACCAAGCAGGTTTCCTATTTCGATTGCGTGACGATATCGTTGAGATTATCGAAGAGCTGAAGCCCCCGAAGAGCGCCTGGGTGCTTATTGGAGGTAAACCGAAGGCGCCTAAACCAGGAGAACCTAATGACAGACCAGACAAGCCCGCCCGCACCCGAACCCATTCAAGCCGGCGTCGCACAGGCTCCCGGCCCCGCAAACCCGCCCGCCCCGCTGACTGAGGACCACATCGTTCCCGTTGCCAAGGCGATGCAGGCGGCAGCCCACAACATCACAATCGATCAAGTCGAGACTATCGGCGCCACGTACTTCAATGACGCGAAGGCTTTCATTGCTGCGCTGAATGCCGTTATGGGTATTTTAAGTCAGCTGGGGCGTCCGGGGGTGGGCGGTCTTCCTCGCAGTTAACCCCTTTGCCGGGGGTGTGCTAAGCTCGCGCGCGGCGACCCCGTTAGCGCGAGTTTTTCATTTATGGCCTCCTCAGAGTCTGTCTGGAATACCGCTGCGCTGCCCTTCGCGAAGTCTGGCGCCACCAAGCGGCCGATGGTGATCCGCCTCGAAGACGACGGGGATGACGGTAATGTCATATCTTTCCCAAATTCAGGTTCCTCCCAGATCACCCGCCACGAAGACGGAACTATTACGGTCAGTCTCGACAGCAACCTTCAAAAGAAGCAGAGCGACGACGAGTTTGACGCAAATCTCGCCGACAGTATGGACGATCTCGATCTCGCAAGAATTGCTGAAGACCTTATGGAGGGCATCGACTCCGATCTGCGGTCTCGCGAGGAGTGGATCGCTAACCGTGATCGGGGCATCGATCTCCTGGGATTGAAGATCGAGCCGCCCCGGGTGAACCCTGGTGGAGGCGGGGCGCCGCTCCAGGGCATGACCACAGCCAAGGACCCCAGCCTGCTCGACGCCGTCATCCGCGGGCAAGCCAATGCGATCGGCGAGTTCCTGCCGGCGGAGGGCCCAGTCAAGATCGATGACATGGGAGATGCCGGTGATGATGTCCTGGCTGAGGAGCTGCAGAAGGCCGGCAACTATTACCTTACCAATGTGGCTACCGAGTATTACCCTGACTCGAAGCAGATGTTCGCCTGGATGTATTTCGGGGGTGCTGCTTTCAAAAAGGTATATCACTGTCCTCTTAAGCGTCGGCCCACCTCGCTGGCGGTTGACGCTAAGGATCTCGTGGTGTCGAACGCCGCATCTGATTTGATGAATGCGGATCGTGTCACGCACATCATCGAGTTGCGCAAGAGCGAGTTTCGCCGGATGATCGTCGCCGAGTTCTATCGCGACGACGTGGCAAGCCCGGCACCGACCCCATTGGATCAGAACCGGCTTGACCAGAAGCTTCAGTCGATCGAGGGCGTGCGGCGCGACGATACGCGGCCGGAGGACATGCCCTATACGGTCTACGAGTGCCGCTGCGAGCTGGAGATCGACTGGGATCGCTTCATGCCGAAGCAGTTCAAGGACCGCGGCGTGCCGCTGCCCTACAGCGTGTCGATTGAGAAGGATAGCCGCAGAATACTCGCCATCTATCGCGACTGGAGGCAGGAGGACAACGATGCCAACCGGAGACGGACCTACGTTCGATATTGCTACATCGACTGGCTTGGTTTCTACGGAATCGGATTGCTCCACATCATGGGTAATCTTACCATGGCGCTTACGGCTATGCTGCGTATTGCTATCGATAATGGGATGTTCTCGAATTTCCCGGGCGGTCTTGCAGCCAAGCCTGCGGGCGACAAACAGCTAGACAACCACCTGCCTGCCGGACCCGGCCAATTCATCCCGATCGATCTCCAAGGTCTAGATGACATCCGCAAAGTCGTGATGTCGCTGCCGTACCAGGACATCAAGCAGGGTTTCCTGGCGATGATGGACAAGGTGCGCGAGGTCGCCCAGAAGGTCGGCGGCACCGCGGACATGCCGGTCGCCGAGGGTCGCGCCGATATCCCGGTGGGCACCATCCTGGCGCTGATAGAGCAGGCCACCAAGGTCGAGTCGGCCGTCCACAAGGGCATGCACAGCTCCCAGGCTCTGGAGTTCGAGTTGCTGTTCGAACTCATCCGTGAGGACCCTACATCGCTCTACAGGCACATCACCAAGGCCAAGCGCCGCGGCATGTCGACGACCTGGAACGAGCAGCTGGTAACCCAGGCGCTCAACGACTACGACCTCGTGCCGAAGTCGGACCCCAACACACCGAGCCACTTGCATCGCATTATGAAGGTCGTGGCGCTGCTGCAGATGCTCCAAGCCGACCCGGCCGGTTGGAACAAGAAGAAGATTTACACCGAGGCTTTGAGGGTACTCGGCATCAAGCAACCCGAGCAGTACTTGCCTCCGGATAACCCTGCACCGGCGCCGCCGAGCCCGCAGGAAATCACCGCAAACGCCAAGATGCTCTCGGCGCAGACCGACGCCAACACCAAGCCCGCCTTGGCCCAGGCGAAGGCGGCCGATACGGCGATGAAGCAGGCGCAGATGAGTTCCGACCAGGACATCGCCAATACCAATCTGGCGAAGGAGCTGATAATTCACGGCAGCGATCAGGCGGAGCAAAGATCGAATCAGGGGCTTGCGCAGGCCAAGCACGGACTGGCATTGAGAGATCACGCCTTGAAAGCCAACAAGGCTGCTCACGACGCCACTCACGATGTCGCGAAGCTCGACCAGGACCGCCAGCTGGGGTTGGCTCAGCTGATGCAGCCTAAGGAGACCGAACCCGCATGAACCGGCGTGAATTTCTTACGGGTGCCGCGGCGGCTGCAATTGCAGGTCCAGCCGCCATCAAGGATGGCATCGCGCTGTCTTCAATAACCCATCCGCTTTCCTCGATGGCGACGCAGGACCTCACCGAGGCCTCGCTTCTGCGCACGGCGGTCGAGGTCCGAAGAAGTTTCATCGTCAGGGGCTATGATGCTTTCGGCAACCCTATCTCGGAAACGATCACGATATGACCGCGCTGTGGTTCTGGGCCGATGGCGGGATACGATTTGACCGCCACATAGGCAACTTAGCCTCCTCGCTGGTCTGCGATGCGTGTGGTGCTAATTTCGCATGGCCATCGTACGCGGCGATAACTGTTTGCCCGGCATGCAAAAGACGATACTATGTCCCATGCGGTAACATTTTTCCGCCGGGTTTTTCATTAACCGCCGACTAATGTGAGGGATGACAATGCACCCTTTCCACGCCCACCGAGCACATAAGGTCGAGAAATCCCGCGCTCACAAGATTGCCGGTGGTCGCCTCCATTATAAGCGCGGCGGTGCCGTCAATGCGCACCAGCCAGGGGAAGAGGATGACGACTTCGAAACGGATCGGGCCGTCGCGTCTGACCACATTCACGCACGCCAGCGCAATCTCCAAAAAGCTCATCCCTCGCGGAAGCACGGCGGTCATGTCGATGGGAAACGGCATAAACATCGTCTTGACCGCAAGGCGCGCAAAGCTGGCGGCCGGGCTCATGACGATGCTGCAGAAGACCGTGCTCTCGTCAGCAAAATGCTGAAGGAACATGATCGCAAGGAGCGTGCCCATGGCGGCCGCAACAAGCACAAGGGCGGAAAGCACGTCACCAATGTCATCGTCGCGCCGCAAGGCGGACACGGGGCTGCTCCTCCGATGCCAATGCCCATGCCTCCGCCAGGACTTGGAGCGGCTCCACCTCCACGCCCACCAATGCCGCCTCCAGGACCTCCTGGCGCTGGTATGGGTCCTCCAGGAATGCCCCCACCGGGGATGCCCCGCAAGCGCGGGGGTCGTGTCGGCGTAAGGGGTCAAGGCCCCGGCGATAGGATGCCAGAGCAGCCGCCCGGCTGGCGATCGAGCGCCAAGAGCAAGACGCCCGTGCAGCACACCGATGGCAAGTACGATGGCGGCGATATTGGCCGCAAGGCTGCGATCACCAAGCATAAGGGCGGCCGCGTGGAGGACGTGAGCGTTGCGATCTCTCCGAGGCAGCGTATCTCTGACCCCGTATCGCGTCCGGTGCACCAAGCAGAGAAGGCGCCCAACAATGTTTCGCGTGCTGTCAGGCCCGCTCCGCCGATGGAGAACCAGCATTTTAGGGGCGGTTCGAAGTCTGGTGTCGGTCGACTCGAGAAGCTCCACCATGTCCACGGTGGCAATGCCCCATAATTTACTTTGGCCAAGTCGCGCCAGTGATGGTGCGTGGATTTGGGCGTGCAATCACAATGTTACGCCGCAGCGGTCGGGTATTTGCGATCGCTGCGGTGGCCGCTGGGTTGACTTTGAGCGCCCGGCCGAGTGTGTTGAGCCCATCAGGAGAGCAGCGTGATGCAGACCGTTGAATTTGATGGCAAGAAGATCACTGTGGTCGAAGCGCTCCAGATGATCGTGGAGGGAAGAACGCTGTTTGACGTTCATTATCGCAATTTTGCGAAGGCTGCGATCGAAGAAATCGAGTATTTACGTTCGCTTGCGGGGGCGGTTAGTCGCGGTCCCGATCTCGCTGACATTAAGCAAGGTGTCGGACGCCCGAACCAGACATAGCTGACGCGCGCCTTCCTCTTTCGTCCAGCCGTTTTTCAGCAGATTTGCAATATTGCGCGTGTCCAGTTCGGTCGTCGCGCATCTCACGCCCTCGCGAATTTCTGGCGGCAGACTGTCGTACGCGGTCATGCGTTCGCGCGCGACCTTGATTTGATAGGCGATTTCGTCTTCTATGGTCGCGAACCCAGCGCTTGGCGTTCGCTCAAACCGTCTGTGTGCTATGGACGATTTTCTAAAACCATATCTTGAGCGCCTCAAGACCGAGTCCTCCAAGCGATCTTCCGAGATCGCCGCGAGCAAGTGTACCTCATTCGAGGATTACAAGGCAAAATGCGCCTACGTGCAGGGCCTGCAAGACGCCATCAAGTGGCTCGGCGAGGCTCACGCCAAAGCACTTCGCCCCGAAGATGAGATGAGATTGACGGAGAGACGCTCGAGGGCGCGGAGCACTCTCTATGACTGAGCTGCTCACCACCTTCCTTGCTTTGATGGTTGGCTTCGTTTGCGGCGTGGCGTGGCTCTATTATCAAGGAGGATGCTTTTGTCCGTCGTGATTCCGCATTGGGACGATCTGCCGGCCGAAGTGCGCGATCGCTTGATCAATCTTGCCGGTTCTAATGGCATCGATATTAACGACACTAATCCGCTCACCCAGGCCAGAACAGACCCCGATTGTCCAGGGCTGTTTTTACTCAGCCAGCGCGCGTGCGAGATGATGGTCTTCGAGCTTTACACGGTCCTGTATCTCGGCTTGGAACGTCTTCAAAAGGAACACAGAGAAAATGCCGGCCCTACACGCAGTCCATGACACCGACCCTCGGATCGACCTTCTGTACAAGGTCGGCATGCGTATGAAAAAGGGGAAGATCATTGGCGTGCCACTCGGTGGAGCGGAGTTGTTAGGCAACGCCATGTTGGCGGCTGTCTACATTCGTCCGAAGAAAGCGCGGCACGGCACGCTGACGCTGGAATTAGCCGACAGCACGGTCGAGGAAGATAAGAACCAAGGCAAGGTCGGCCTTGTGATCGCACACGGGCCGATGGCCTATATCGACGATGAGCAGAGCCAATTCTACGGCCAGAAAGTCGAGGTCGGCGACTGGGTGGTGTTCCGTCCGAGCGAAGGCTGGGGCATTACGCTGACTTCAAATCAGGTGCTCTGTCGCATGCTGACGGAGGGCAACATCCGCATGAAGATTAACTCACCTGATGATGTTTGGTGAAGGAGAGCGAAATGGCAGGAGGCATGACGATCCAGGTCCCGGATGATGACGAAGATCTGGTTGTAGTCGACACCAATGAGGCGCCTCGCCGCCGCGCGGTACCTGATGGCGACAAACAGATTAACGACGTCGGCTTCGGTGATCTGAAAGCTCAGCTTGATCGGGTCACCAAGTCAAATGAGGATGCTGAACGGCGCGTAGCTGACGCGGAAGCTCGTGCTCGGCGTAATCTGGACGATGCTGAGACCGCCAGACGAGCTGCGGTAGCAGCCTCAAACGAGACCGTCGAGACGCGTCGCACTGCAATCGAGACAGCTCTGGCGGCCAGTGAAGCTCAGATGACGACTCTGGAATCTGAGTACGCGGCGGCCTTCGAAGCCGGTGATTCCAAGAAAATTGCTGCGTCACATCGCCGCATGTCAGAACTGGGTGGAGATATCGCCCAACTCAAGGCTGGCAAGGCGGCGATTGCTGCCGACACTGGCGCCGATCGGGGGCGCCGGGTTGTTCAGCAGGATGAGCCGCCGGCTCGTCGTCGGCCAGCGACCGAGGAAGAGCAGTTCGAGGATGCCATCAAGGGTTACTCGCCTCGAACCCAGCGCTGGCTGCGCGATCACAAGGAGATCGTGACCAACGTTACCCGGCGCAACGAGGCAATGTCCGCTCATCATGCCGCCCTGGCGCAGCGCTACGAGCCGGAGAGCGACGAATATTTCGCCTATCTTGATCGCAAGATGGGCTTTACCAGAAGCGGCCGTGGCAGTGCGGAGGCTGAAGCGATCAGGGCGGACAACGAAGGCAGAGACCGGGATGACGATCGTGGCGGCGGCGCCGGCGACACCAATGACGTAAGAGGATCGAAAATGAGATCAGCTCCTGCACGCGGGTCGAGCGGCGGCGGTGGCAATTCGCGCGACATCCATCTAAACGAAGGCGAGATTGCTGCGGCGACTGACGGCACGGTCGTCTGGAACGCCGGCAACGTCGATCGTCGTGGCCGAAAGATCGAGAAGAATGACCCTCGGATCGGTGAACCTGTCGGGGTCGAAGAATACGCTCGCCGTAAGCGTGATATGCACAAGGAGGGCCGCTACGCGACCCCGACGCTATGAGTACCGGTTCTGGCGCAACGCGGCTGGCTGGCCTGCAGCAAGAATGCCCCCCCCGGCTTCCCGCGTCAGTTCAGTTCAGCCGCGTTGCGCCGGGCCCGCCACGCGACCTCGACGTTGTGATGCGCAGCTGGAAGCGATGGGCCCGAGTTGTCGTCTATGCCTTGCCGATTCCACGGGAATGGAATTGGGCGTATCGACTTGGGTTGAGCCAATTCCGTTACATCACACGCATACTTATTGAGGGTGATCAAAATGGCGAGCAAGGCACAGATGGCGCGCGTCGAGGCGATGAACGCAGCCCGGGCGCGCAACAGGGCGGAACGCGAAGCTAAGGCAGAGGCTGCTACTCAGATTGTCCGGCCGAAAGTCATCGGTCGTCCCAGGAAGGATGCCGCGAGTGCCATTGAGCGTGTCCGTCGGCAGCGGGCTGAGGTTGACGCCGTAGACACTGGAGATGCCGGAGATGACAGCCCGCGCTCAACTATGGCTCGAGCTAAGGCCAAGGCCAAAAAGTCTCCCACCGTGCGCCGTACGCATGTCTCGCGAGATCCTGTGAGCGGCCGGGTGGCAGTGATGGGGCGCCACGGCAAGATGGTCACCCGCCGGGTCACCAATTCCGAGGACAAATTCTTCATCGGTCAGGAGGACATTCCGGAAGGATGGTCTTACCAGTGGATTGCCCTGACGGTGGATGGGGAGGAGCAGCGCCGGACCGTTGCCAACTTCGTAATGGGTGGCTGGGAGCCAGTCGGCATGGACCGCTATCCGGGTCGCTACGGTCCATCTCATGACAGCAAGAATAAGCTGAATACCGAGCACATCATCGTCGATGGCCTTGGGCTCTACGAACGTCCAGAGGAGTTGACGAAGGAAGCTCGGGAGGAAGAGATTGCAGCGGCCCGGAACCTGATTCGCACCCGCAACGATCAGTTCGTCCCCAGACTTCCCGAAGCCCGGTCGCAAAGGCTCCGTGGTACTGGTCTACAAGCCCGACGGTCGATCGAACCGCTGCCTGCCGATGTCAATCGGCCGGCGTATGAGGTCGATGTCGACCCAGGTCTCTGAAAAGAGGGTTCTCGTTAACTGAAGGAGAATTTTATGGCTGATGAGGCGGTCGCTGAGGCGACCAAGAACTATCCGTACTATAGGTCTCACAAGGTGGTTCAGGCGGCCCAGATTGCCGATGTCGGAGACGCTCTCAACGCTGCCGGCGATCGGGTGATCTATTTTGTTGACCCGGACTATCTGCCGATCGCTTGTGGTGGCGCCATGTTCGCGCGCTACATCCCTGTGCTCGGCGACTACCTTGTGATCTATCGGGATGACTACAAATCCATTTCGCCGAAAACCGAGTTTGAGGATGGGTACACGAAAATCTGAGCTTCAGGCCCCTCCTGAAGAGCGAGCGACTTGGCCGGCATCATTTGACGCCGGCCCTTTTTTCTCATACCAATAGCAATTACAGCGAATTGCCGAGCAGGAGCGCCTCCGCCGCAATTCGAGAACCCCAGGTTCGTCCGACCGCAGCGCTTGCCTAAGGGTACCTG
>Ga0137395_10000700_pt1 | contig 14537 bp, 13 predicted proteins | sample czobulk216metaG_FD_108283 | JGI IMG/M metagenome (GOLD analysis project Ga0137395, IMG submission 108283) | Vadose zone soil microbial communities from Angelo Coast Range Reserve, California, USA - czobulk2.16 metaG | ecosystem: Environmental > Terrestrial > Soil > Vadose zone | place: USA...
ACCGGCGCGCCCAGGTTGATGCGGAGCGCGGGGTTGATCCGGAAAGCCTTCGCGGACACCTGACCGCTCCCGAAGAGCGGGTCGTTGAAGTAGGAGGATCCGAGGTTATCCATCCCCACCTCGATGACCCAGTTCAGCATCGGCGCGAGGCTCCGGTAGTAGCCGGCGCCGAACGCCGCGCCGCCGCCGAGCGTCCCGTCGGAGACGTAGGAGCCGCTGTTCGCGTCCTTCGAGTATCCGGCGTTTACTTCCAGGGTGCCCAGCACGGCGGCGTTCGCGGCGGGAGTCACCGCCACGACGAGGATGGCCGTGAGGAGAATGAAGCCCCAGTGGTTCCGATTCATGGCGAGGTCCTCTTGGTTAATGAATCGGGGCGGCGCCGTGAGGCGCCACCCCGTTCGTGGTTCCGCTGTTCGTCCTGGATTACAGACCGAATCCGACGCCAGCCTTGAACTCGATGTAGTTCGTGCTCTGACCGTCCGTCGAGATCGAGTGATACTGACCCAAGAAATTCATGTTCGTCTTCGGGCCGACCGGGAATCCCACGCCGGCGCCGAGATTGAAGCCGAACTTCGACTGCGTGGCCGAAACTTCAGCTCCGCTAGTCGGCTGATCCTTTAACGACATGTGGTACAGACCCGCACCACCCTGCGCGAAGAAGCTCGGGCCCGTCTTCGAGCCGAAGTTCGCGCGCAACGCCGGGTTGATCCGGATGATGTTCGACTTCAGCGTCCCGGTCGTCGGGCCGGGAAGCGTGTAGTCCAAGGAGCCGAGGTTGTCCCACGACGCCTCAGCACCCCACTGCACGGTCGGGGACGCATTGCGCCAGTAACCGGCGCCAAACGCGATTCCGCCGCCCATGGACTCGTTATTCCCCGTGACGTCCGTCGAGGACTTGGCATAGCCGGCGTTGATCTCCATCGAGCCGGCCGTGTTGGCGCTCGCGGCCGAAGCAAACGCAGCCACGCAGAACACCGTCACGAGAACCAAGGTCAGATGAATCCGCTTCATAGTGCTTCCCCCTCCGTTATAGGTACGACTGATTGACATCCGCCCACCCCTGGTGCCCGTGGCACAGCATCCCTGCCGAATGGGCACCCACCCGTGCTTCCGAACTATAATCGGCACCCGGGGGGGGAAACTTGAGATGATCGTGGAGTGCTTGTGGCTGGGCTTAAGCGGTTGTAATTGCAGCCGTTACGCTTCGGAAATCTCGACCTCGGCCCGGGGAACGCTGGCCTCTTCGACATCCCTGAAGAAGACCCAGTAGAGGATCGATGCGGCCACGTAGAGGACCGCCGCGATCAGGAGCGGCTCCGTATAGCCCTTCCGCTCGATCAGCGCGCCTCCGATGTCGGCGCTCAAGCTCCATGCGAGGAACCAGGCGAGCGAGAGGAGGCTGTTCGTGACGGCGTGGTCGCGTTCCGACACCACTTCCATCGCGAAGTGGGAGGCCAGGGGCTGGTTCATGTTCATGAGGCCGCTCCGGAGGAAGAAGGCGGCGGCCACCAACGGGAAGCTGCCCGAGAGCGCGAGCACCACCATGAACGGGACCGACGCGAGCTGCGTTGCGACCACGCCCGCGACGAGCCCGATCCGCCGCGATACCGCGGGTCCGAACAAATTCCCGACGACCATGAACCCCTGCAGGACCGCGAAGAGCGCCCCGATCTCCCCCTCCGAGAGGCCGAATCGGTCCCGGAAGTAAAGGTTCATGAACGGAATGATGAGCCCGGCGCCCAGCCCGACCAGAGCGGCCGGGAGGAGGAGCCTCAAGTGGAGGCCCCAGTCGATCTCGAGGAAATCCCTGATCTGCATGAGGGCGGTCGGGGGCGGCCGCGTCCCACTCCGGGCGGGCTCGGTCATCGCGAAGAACGGCACGGTGGAGAGGAGCGTCAGGACGCACCCCGCGTAGAGCGTCGCGCGAAGCGCGGCCTGCTCTTCCCCGTAGAACGCATGGAAGAGACGCGGCAGGGCGCCGCCCACGATCGAGCCGACGATCGCCGAGGCGAACAGCACGCCGAAGGCCGCGCTGAAGAGGAAGGGGCGGGCGCTCGACCCGGTCTCCCTCATGATGACGGGGGCGATCGAGAGCCGGAAGACGGTGATGACCATGCCCGTCACGAAGGACAGGAGGAGGAGAAGCTCGGGGGCCCGGAACGTCGCCTGGAGCGTGTAGCCGAGCGCCGTCAGCGCTCCCGCCAGGACGAGGAGCGTGCGGGCCGGAGCCCGGCGGAAGAGGAACGCGGCGGGGAGGGCCGCCACGGCCGCGCCGATCGAGACCTTGGAGAGGATCTGGCCGATGCCGGAATCGGAGTACCCGAGCGAGCGGAGGTAGAGGTTGAAGATGAGCATGAACATCGACTGGCCGAGCCCGAAGAGGAAGACCCCGACGAGGTAGAGCTTGGGATTTCGGCCCGAGCCGCGAACCTGCGCCCAGTACTCCGATAGCACGTGCCCGACGCCCCGGACCACCGGCTAGAACTTTCCCCGGCTCCGCTCCTTCGCGGGCAGGATTTCCAGGCAGGTGGTCCACCAGCCGGTCCGGATCGTCTCCGCGAACTCGGCCGGGAGCCTTTCCTCCTCCATCTCGCGCGCCAGGGAATCGTGGTCGTAGGAGACCGCGACCAGCTCGGCGACGTGGCCGCCCGCCGGCAGGAGCGCGTACCAGACCGCGGGGCGCCCATCATTCGCCGGACGCCCCACCGCGCCGACGTTCACGAATCGCGATCCATCCGGGAGCGACCGCTGCCAGTGGATTCCCGTGTGCGTGCAGAGGACCTGGTCGGCCCCCGCGTCCCGGGCCAGCCGCGACAGGAACACGTCCGACGAGGCGGACTCCCAGAGAAACTCGTTCGTCCGCCGCGGCGATCCGTGGCAGAGGAGGTAGCGTCGCCCCTCCCGCCGGAATCGGATCGCCGTGGGGAGCTTCCCGAGCCACTCGCGCTCGGCATCGGTCGTGCGCCGGTTGGTGTAGTCGTAGGAGAGCTGCGCGAAGCGGTTGTCGGAAGGGTGGGTGTACCCGCACCCGCACTCGGCCATGCGTGCCGCCAATGCCAGATCGTAGTTCCCCGCGATGGTGATCACGCCGAACTCCTCGAGGAGCGGAAAGACCTTCCCAGGATTCGGTCCGAAGCCGCCGAGGTCCCCTAAGCAGAAGATTCGCCGCGCGCCGCGACGGCGGACGTCCTCGAGCACCGCGCGAAGGGCCAGGTGGTTGCTGTAGGGACCTCCCAGAAACGCGAGCGTGCCTTCGAGGTCGGAGCCGTTCAGGGTGAGCTCGCCGGCCGCGATCACGAGTCCTCGCTCGCCCGCCTTCCTAGTTCCGGCAGGACGCCCCGGTCGCCCAGCAGGTGTGGCACGGGCCGTGAGCGAGCGGGAACGGGCGCATCGTATCGCGGAGGGTGGCGCCCATCCGCGCGCCGGGCGAGTCGATCAGGATCGGGCAGACGTAGACGCCGCGGCTCGTGACCATCCGGCTGGTCGAGCACTGGAGGTTCCACGGATCGAAGCCCCGCATGTGCTCCTCGGTGAGCCGCTCGGCCGGGGCGTAGCCGTGGGTGCGCTCTGCCTCGCGGCCGATGCGGAAGAGCGGCAGGATCTTCAGCCGGGGCCTCCCGAGCCCGAGGTCGGTGAGAAAGCCGTGGAACCGCTGGCGGAGTTGGCCGTCCTCGCCGTCGCCCCACGTTTGCGTCGCGGTGATGATCGGGTGGAACCCGGCCCGCGCGAGCTCGCGCAGCCCGAGCAAGGCCGCCTCGAAGGAGCCTTCGCCGCGGATCGGATCGTTGGTCTCGGGTGTGAGCCCATCCAGGCTCACCCGCGCCTCGAGCGAGTAGCGGCTACCCGCGCTCAGCCGCGCGAGATCGTCGGCGCGGGCCTTCGTGATCAGGGTAGCGTTCGTCAGGACGGTGGCGGGCGCGATCCGGAGCGTGTCCTCCAGAATCTCGAGAAGCTCCCGGTTCAAGAACGGCTCTCCGCCCGTGAAATAGAAATCCTTCACGCCGAGCATTGCTGCCTCGTCGAGGTACGGCCGCACCTCGGCGCGGGTCATGATCTCGTGGGCATGGTGGGTCGGGCTGCAGGAGATGAAGCAGTGATTGCAGCTCAGGTTGCAGAGGGTCCCCGCGACCTGGAACCAGACGGTGTCGAGGGAGAGGAACGGCACCTTGGGCGCCGTGGGGGCACGGAGGGGAATGGCCACCGCCTGACGCATGCCGATGCCGCCTAGCGCTCGAGCGTGCCGGGAAGGGTCTCGATGAACCAGTGGATCCCGCTCAGGATGGCCTGGCGCTGGGCGCGGAACCACTCGTAGTGCTGGTGCTCGTCCCGCGCGAGCTCCAAGTACGCGCTCTTGGCCTCCTCGTCGGGAGCCGACCCAGCCAGCTCCTTGTACTTGGCGACCGCCTCCAGCTCCTGCTCCATCGCGATCCCCAGGACCTCGACGGCGTTGGCGTTGCTCGTGGGCACCGGCGCGTGCTCGTGGGGCAGCTTGCTCGCCTCGAAGCGGAAGCGCTTCCCGGTCAGGGCCCGCCACCGCTCCTCGAGGATCTCGCGATGACGAACTTCCTCCTGCGCCAGGTGGCGGAATTGCTCCTTGCCCGACGGCTCGTCGATGACCTCGACCATTTTCAGGTAATAGTCGTGGGCCGACTGCTCGTCGTAAATCGCGTCTTCGATGATCTCGAGGACCTTGCTCTGGGCCGACGTCATGGTCATTTCAAGGTATCACGGCCCGCCGGCGCCCGGCAAGGCTCGGGGGCTCACGGGCAGGCGCCGGAAGCGGCCGGCCCCTGTGATATGCTGCCGTGCCTTCTCGATCTCGTGCTCAACAACGAGGCTTCCGAATCGTGGTTTGGGACGTGCTCATCGTCGGCGCCGGCCCCGCGGGTCTTTCCGCCGCCCTCTTCACCCGCATGCGCCGGATGTCGACGCTGCTCCTCGATACCGCCGTGGCGGGCGGCCAGCTCGCCTCCCTCTACCCGAAGAAGCCGGTCCACGACTACCCGTCCTACGCCTACGTGATGGGCGAGGAACTGGGCAAGAACTTCATCGCGCAGGCGAATCACATGGGCGCCCGCATTCAGGAGGGCGAGCACGTGACGATGATCGCGCGCGACGATGAGGCGAACCTCATCCGCGTGACCTCCACCAAGGGCACCTACGAAGCGCGGGGCGTCATCGTCGCGACCGGAGGCGGCGCGTTCGAGCCGCGGAAGATCGGAAAACCCGGCGAGGCCGAGCTCCGGGGCAAGGGCGTCTTCTACGGCATGCCGGACGTCGAGGAGAGCCGCGGGAAGCGCGTGTTGGTGATCGGCGGCGGGGACAGCGCCCTGGAATCCGCCCTATCCATCAAGGAGACCGCCGACGTCACCTTGATTCACATGCTCGACAAGTGGCAGGGGATGGACAGCTACGTCGAGGAGGTGCGCGAGTCGAAGATCCGGGCGCTCCTCGAGACGGAGACCGTGGAGATCAAGGGCGACGGCAAGGTCCAGTCGGTGATCATCAAGGACCGAAAGAGCGGTGCGACCCAGGATCTCCCGATCGACGTCGTCTCGATCAACATCGGCTACCTGATGGACACGAAGATCGTCCGCCAGTGGGGGCTGGAGCTCACCGGAAATCAGATCAAGGTCGACAACGTGATGAACACGAACATCAAGGGGGTCTTCTGCTGCGGCGACATCGCGACCTACCCCGGCAAGTACAAGCTCCTGATCACCGCGTGCAGCGAAGGCGCGGCGGCCGCCAATACCGCATACATCTACGTGAAGCAGCCCAAGAAATTCACGGTGGGCGAGCTCTACGCGGCGCCGAAGGAGGAGGGAGACACCCAGCCGAAGGCGGCCGGAGAGTAGCGCTGCCGCGGCAGCCCGCGGCGCGCCCGCGCGGCCTACACGCCCCCGATCGTGAGCTCCTTGAAGCGGATCGTGGGGGCCGCGAAGGTGGTGCGGAACTCGAGGTCGCGCCCCACGGAGTCGATTCCCAGGAGCATGTCGCCGCGCTTGCCGGCCACGGTGACGCCCTCAACCGGCCGGACGAGCTTTCCGCCCTCGATCCAGTGTCCTTCCACCTGCTGCGAGTACTCGCCCGCCGCGATGTCGAATCCAAACCCGGCCGTTCCGGTGACGTAGAGGCCACGGGGCACTTCCTGGATCATCGCGTCCGGCTTGGACGACCCGCTGTCGATGTAGAAGTTCGTGGGGCCGACCGTCGGGAGCGAATCGTATCCGCGGGCGGCGTTCCCGGTCGGCTGGACGTTGTGGCGCCGGGCGGTCGAGGCGGTATGGAGAAAGCGCGCGAGGACCCCGCGATCCACGACGACCGTCCTGCGCGTCTGCGATCCCTCGCCGTCGAACGGGCGGGACCCGAGGCCCCGGCGCTGGATGCCGTCGTCCACGATGGAGACGAGGGGCGAGGCGATCTGCTGCCCCATCCGGCCGGCGAGGAACGACCGTTGCTCGATCACGTTCAACCCGTTGAACGCGCCGAAGAGACCTCCCACGAAGGCGCCCGCGGCCTCGGCCTCGAAGATCACCGGGGCCTTGGTCGACGGAACCGGCTTCGCTCCCAGCCTCGCGAGCGCGCGCTCGGCCGCCTTTCGCCCGATCCGCTCCGGCGTATTCAGGTCCAGGAAGACCCGCTTCCGATCGGAGTAGGTCCCCTCGCGCTTCTGGCTGCCGTCCGTCGCCACGGCCGTGCAGGTGAGCCAGGCCACGGTGGACCGGAAGACCTGGTACGGGATGAAGGTGTTCGAGAAGTGGACCTCTCCGATCGCGTAGCCCGCGCGCGTGTCGATCGTGGTCTGGATCTTCTGGTCCCGCGCGACCGCGTTGTCCTCGAGGGAGCGGGCGAGCGGGATGAGCTGCTCGGGCCGCATCGCCGCGATGGCGTCGTCGAAGATCTCGAGGTTTCCCTGCGGCGGGAACGCTTGGTCGGGGAGCTTGTTCTCGTCGCGCGGCGTCGCCTGGTCGGCGAGTGCTAAGGTCCGAAGCACCAGCTCGTCGATGACGTTGCGCCTCAGGTCGGTCGTGTAGAGGAATCCCATCTTCCGGTCGCGCAGCACGCGGAGGCCGAGCCCGGTGATCGCGGACTGCTGGATCAGCTCGACCTCCCGCTCGCGGACGCGCGCCTCGGCGAGCGTGATGAACTCGAAGTAGGTCTCCGCCTCGGCGGCCCCGGAACGCTCCGCCAGGGTCCGGACCCGCTCGAGTGTCTCCTGGACGGTCGTCGATGTCTGCGCCATGGCTAGATCGCGGTCCCCCCGACCGTGATCGAGGAGAATCGAACGGTCGGCTGGCCCACGCCGACCGGCACCATCTGGCCATCCTTGCCGCAAGTACCACGCGTCTGCTCGACGACGAGGTCGTTTCCGATTCCCTCGATCTTGCCCATGGTTTCCAGGGAGTTTCCGATCAGGATGGCGCCGCGAACCGGCTTCGTGATCTGCCCGTTCTCGATCAGGTGCCCCAGGCGGACCGCGAAGTTGAAGTTCCCGCTCGTGGTGTCGACGGAGCCGCCGCCCATCTCGGCCGCGTAGAAGCCCTTCGTGATCCCGTTCAGGAGCGACGACGGGTCGCTGACGCCGCGGTCGATGTAAGTGTTGGTCATGCGAGGGATCGGCCACTGGCGGTAGGTCATCCGGCGGCCGTTCCCGGTCGAGCGCATCGAGAGGAGGCCCGCGCTCTGGCGGTCGAGAAGGTACGACTGGAGAACGCCGCCGTCGATCAGAACGGTCCGTTGTCCCGGCGTCCCCTCGTCGTCCACGGTATAAGAGCCGCGGCCGTTGGCCCACCGCGCGTCGTCGATGACGCGGAGGAGCGGCGACGCGATCTTGGTACCGATCCGGCCGCTCAGGAACGAGGTGCCGCGGCTGATGCCGTCCCCTTCCGACGCGTGGCCGAACGATTCGTGGATCAGGACGCCGCCCCATCCCGGCCCGATGACGACCGGCATCGCGCCGGCCGGAGCCGGGCCCGCGGTCAAGAGCATGATCGCCTGGCGGGCCGCCTCGCGGGCGACCGCTTCCGGATCGCGGCGCGGGAAATAGTCCTGGTCGACCCGGCCGCCGAGCGAGGAGAAGCCGCTCCGACGCTCCGAGCCCTGCGCCGCGGTCGGCACGCAGACGATCGAGACGAGAAACTGTTGGTCGATCACGTACGCGCCGTCCGAGGTGCCGATCAGGACATCGCGGACCTCGTCAACGTAGTCGATCCGAACCGAGACGATCCGGGGGTCGGCGCTTCGGGCCGCGGCGTCCATGCGGCGAAGCAGGTCGAACTTCATCGGCTCCCCCATCAGCGGCGCGGGGGCCGCGAGCGTGAAGGGAGGCGGAAGCCTGCGCGGCGTCACGTCGAGCGGGCGGACCGGGCTCTGATTCTGCACGACGCTCGAAGCGACCCGGGCCGCGTCGAGGAGGCTCGAGTAGGCGATGTCGTCCGAAAAGGCGTAGCCGGTTTGGCGGCGGCGGAAGACGCGCACCCCGGCGCCGCGCGGGTAGCCGTACGTGACCGAGTCGATTTTCCCGTCGTCGAGAACGATCGAAGTGCGGAAGCGCTGCTCCGCGAAGAGATCGGCGAAATCGCCGCCGCGGGCCAGCGCCTCGATGAGGATCCGATTGACGGTCTCGAGGTTCAGGACATCGCGGAGCTCCTGGCCGATTCCCATGAGCGCCGCCTCGGCCACGCCGGCCCCCTTGAGCCACGGAATGCCGCCGGCGCTCCCGGCCAGGATCGCCGTCGAGAGGAGCGCGCCGTTTCGAATGAAGTCCCGCCGGGAGATCGGGCTTTCAAGAGACATGGCTTGGGAGCGTGGCAGAATCGGCTGCGGGTTGCAAGAGCGCGGTGTCAATGCTAGGGTTACGGTCGATCATGGAGCGAATCAGGAACAAGATATTCTCGGTCGAGGAAGCGAACGGCCTGATTCCGATACTGGAGAAGGCCCTGGCCGAATTGACTGTCCTCGGCCGCGAGATCACGACCCTCCGCAGAGAGCTCGAGGTCCTCTCGGCCATCGAGAGCGCCGGCGCGAGCGGCTCGAACCCGGACGTGCGCGCCCTCCGCGAGAAGGAGCAGGCCTACTCGGCGCGCTTCGAGCGCTTCCGCCAGTCGCTCACGGAGGTATCCCACCACGGCTGCATCATTCGCGACCTTGAGCTGGGCTTAGTCGACTTCTACACGATGTCGCGGGGGCAGGTCGTCTGCCTCTGCTGGCGCCGGGGAGAAGAGCGGATCGGGCACTGGCATCCGATCGACGAAGGCTTCTCGGGGCGCCGCCCGCTCGAAGAGCTGGCCTGACGCGTCGGGGCGGGCGAGCCGTCCCAGGGGGATCGTCATGAGCGCCTCGTTCGCGATCACCAATCCTCGCATCAATAAATACCTTCTGGAAGTCCAGCGCGACCGTCATCCGATTCTCCGGCCGATGGAAGCCTATGCCGAGCGGCACGGCTTCCCGATCATCGGTCCCCTCGTCGGGCGCGTTCTCTATCAGCTCGCGCGGGTGATCCGCGCCCGTCGCGTCTTCGAGCTGGGCTCGGGGTACGGCTACACGGCGGTGTGGTTCGCGTTGGCGGTCGGCCCGAGAGGGCGGGTCGTGATGACGGAGGGGGATCCCAAGAACTCGAAGCTCGCGATGCGCTATCTCAGGCGCGCGCGGCTCGCGGCCCGTGTAACGCCGCTCGTGGGCGACGCCCTGGGGCACCTGGAGCGCGAGCGCGGCACCCTCGACGTGATCCTGAACGACATCGACAAATGGCAATATCCGGAGGTCCTGCCCGTCGCGCGGAAGAAGCTCCGGAAGGGCGGCCTCCTGATCACCGACAACATGCTCTGGAGCGGCCGGGTGCTTCGGAAGGGGTCCGACCGGAATTCGCGAGGGATCCAGGAGCTTACCCGCCTCCTCTACCGGGCCCCCGATTTCTACACGACCCTGCTCCCCATTCGGGACGGCGTCACCGTCAGCCTCAAGCTCTAAGCCCCCGCCGTGGACAAGCGCGACGTCGCCCGCATCCTGTCGGAGATCGCGGTCCTCCTGGAGCTCAAGGGAGAAAACCCGTTCAAGCAGCGCGCGTACGAGAACGCCGCGCGCGCGATCGAGGGCATCTCCGAAGATCTCGGCAGCCTCATCGAAGGGGGCAAGCTGACCGAGGTCGATGGGATCGGCGAGTCGATCGCGCAGAAGATCACCGAGCTCTGGAAGACCGGGCACATGAAATTCTACGAGGAGCTCGTCGATTCGATCCCGCCGGGCTACCTCGAGATGATCCGCGTCCCCGGTCTGGGCCCGAAGCGGGTGCGGCTCCTTGGCGAGACTCTCGGGATCAAGTCGCTCGCAGAGCTCAAGCACGCGGCCGAGACGGGCGAGATCCGGAAGCTCAAGGGATTCGGGGAGCAGTCGGAGAAGAAGATCCTCGATGGGATCGCCTTCTTGGAGGCGGGAGGAGGACGCCGGCTTGCCGCCGACGTCCGGCCCGTGGCGGAGGAGCTCCGGAAGAGGCTCCGCAAGCTTCCCGCGGTGATTCAGGCGGAAGTGGGAGGGAGCCTCAGGCGGTGGATGGAGACCGTGAAGGATGTCGACCTGCTCGTCGCGACGGAGAAGGCCGAGGAGGTCGGAAAGGCGTTCCTTGCGTTCGTCCCCGACGCGACGGTCATCGCGTCCGGAGAAACCAAGATCTCGGTACGGCTCCCCGACGGGCTCGCGATCGACCTTCGCCTCGTCACCCCCAAGGAGTTCCCCTTCGCCCTCCACTACTTCACGGGCAACGTCGCCCACAATATCCGTGTGCGGTCCCGGGCGCTCGACCGCGGGTGGAGCCTCAACGAGTACGGCCTCACCGGGAAGAAGAAACCTCCGCCGATCCATAGCGAAGCCGACCTGTTCCAAGCCCTCGGGCTCGCATACATCGAGCCGGAGCTCCGCGAGGATCGCGGAGAGATCGAGGCCGCCGAGAGGGACGCCCTCCCCGAGCTGGTCGCCCTCAAGGATTTGAAGGGGCTCCTCCACTGCCACACGACCTACAGCGACGGCGTCGCCACGCTCGAGGAGATGGCGCGCGCGGCCGAAGGTTGGGGGGCATCCTACCTGGGAATCTCCGACCACAGCGCCACCGCGCGCTATGCGAACGGGGTCTCGGAGGCCGACCTGAAGCGCCAGCACGAGGAGGTCGACGCCTGGAACGCGAAGTCGAAGAAGCTCCGGATCCTCAAGGGAGCCGAGGTCGACATCCTCCCGGACGGCACGCTCGATTACCCGGACAAGGTCTTGAGCCGGCTCGATTTCGTGGTCGCGTCGATCCATACGAACTTGACGATGAGCGAAGCGGACATGACGCAGCGTGTCGTCCGCGCGATCAAGAACCGGTACGTGAGCATCCTCGCGCACCCCACGGGCCGGCTGCTCTTCCGGCGCGAGGGGTTCCGGATCCGGCTCGACGACGTGTACGAGGTGGCGAGCGGAGAAGGCGTGGTGATCGAGGTGAACGCGAGCCCGCACCGGCTCGATCTCGACTGGCGTGAGGTACACCCGGCGAAGGAGCGGAAGATCCGGTTCGCTGTCAACCCCGACGCTCACTCGGCCTCGGGCTACGACGACCTCCGCTACGGGATCGGCGTGGCCCGGAAGGGCTGGCTCACGAAGAAGGACGTGATCAACACGCTCCCGGTCGAGAAGGCCCTGGCCGTCCTGCAAGCTCGACGGTGACGCGCCCGAAGGGGGCAGGAGCGCAGGGGCGGAAGCGCCGCGACGCGCCGGGGCGGAAGCCGGCCGACGGCACGGTCCAGATCTTCCCCAACGATCCTGAGTCCCCGGTCGGCCTGGTCCCCGCGACGCCCCTTCCCCGCGCGCTCGGCGATCCCCCGTTCGTGATCGAAGGGCGCCGCTACGCCCCCGCCCCCTACGCTCCGGGCACCCTTGCGTTTCAGTACTGGCAGGGCGAGGTGGCGCTCCAGCGGACGATCCACGTTTGGGAAGATCTCTTCGAGCGCGATTTCTCCGCGTGGCATGGCGGGACGCCGCTTCGCGTGCGACTGCGCGCCGGGAAGGACCTGAACGCGTTCTACGACCGGAAGAGCCTCCAGTTCTTCTACGACGTCGACAAGACCACCGGACGCACCGTCTTCGCGGCGGAGAGCCTCGACGTCGTGTCCCACGAGACGGGGCACGCCGTCCTCGATGTCTATCAGCCGGGCTACTGGTCGAGCGTCGATCTGGAGACGGCCTCGTTCCACGAAGCATTCGCCGACTGCTCCGCGCTCCTGACGACTCTGACCGATTCGGCCGTGCGGAAGGCATTCCTGGAGGAAGTAGGGGGGCCGGGCCGGAAAAGCAACCTGGTCTCACGTCTCGCCGAGGCGCTCGGACGGGCGATCTTCGACAATTTCGGCCCGGGCGCGAACAGCGATCCCACACGCCTTCGCGACGCGAATAACTCGTTCCGCTACGCCCCACCCGATTCGCTTCCGCCCGGCGCCCCCGAAACGGAGCTAGCGGCCGAGCCGCATTCCTTCTCGCGCGTGTTCACCGGGGCCTTCTACGACACGCTCGTGTGGCTCCTCGCGCGCGAGATGAAGCAGGACTCGACCGAGGCAGGCGTGGAGCGGGCGAGACGACTCGCGGGCCGGATCCTGGCCCGCGCGATCGAGACGATCGCGCCCGGCGAGGCACGCTACCGCGCGGTCGCTCTCCGGATGCGGGATATCGATCAGTCCGAAGAAGGGGGCGTGGCCACGATCGGAATCGAGGAGGGGTTCGCGCGCCACGGGATCCGGCTCCCCGCTCTGGCCGCGGCCCGGACTCGCGGGGCTCGGGCACGCGCGGCTTCGTCGGGCTATCGGGCGCTTAGCGCTCTGGATCCCGACCGCCCGGGCGGCGCCGCGGCGATCCGAGCTGCGCTTGGGATTCCGCGCGGCGCCCGCCTCGAGCGAACCACGCTACCCGCCCGCATCGGAGGCGGCGTTCGCGAGCAGTTCATCCATCGCGATTCGATCGCGGTGCGCCACCCTTCCCTGGGGCGCTTCAGCGGCGTGGTCGTGCGGGTCCTCTGCGGCTGCACGTTCGCGCGGGATCCGGCGGGGAACATCGAGGGCGGGACCCTCGCTCCGCACCCCCACCCGACCTCGACCGAGCTCGCCCGGCATCTTCGCCGCTGGATCGCGATGGACGCGATCGAGCCGAGGCGCTCGGGTCCCAGTACGAGCCGCGAGCTGTTTCGCGCGCGAAAGCCGTTCCGGGTGAGCCGCTCCCGGATGATCGAGCGCGTCTACTTCGACTGAGGCGGGGCCAGGAGCCTCACCGTGTTTCCGGATGGATCGGCCGCTTCGCCGCCGCCGAGCGTCTCCGCGACCGGGACGCCGGCCTCGCGAATGCGTTTGAGGATCCGGTCGACGGTTCCCGCGTCCGGGAGCAGAACCTCGAAGTGGCGCAGGCCTACCGCGCCCGGTGGCGGTGGGGGCGCCCCCACGCCGGCCCACGTGTTGAGCCCGATGTGGTGGTGATAGCCGCCCGCCGCCAGGAAGAGGGCGCTCCGGCCGAAGCGCTGGCGGAGCTCGAAGCCCAGGATCTCGGAGTAGAACCGCTCCGAGTCGGCGAGATGCGCGACGTGAAGGTGAACGTGTCCGACGCGCGTCCCGGACGGGAGTCCGACCTGTGGCGCGTCCATGGGTCCGCCCTCCGCCAGAAGGCCCTCCACGTCGAGCGGGTCCGTCGTCATCCTCAACAGTCCGGCGACGACGGGCCACTGCTCGCTCGGCCGGTCGCGGTAGATCTCGATCCCGTTGCCGTCCGGGTCGGAGAGGTAGAGGGATTCGCTGACCAAATGGTCCGACATCCCCGTGAGCGGCACGCGCTTGGCGATCAGGTGCCGGAGCGAGCGGGCGAGGTCCCGCCGCGACGGAACGAGGAGAGCGAAATGGTAGAGCCCCGTCGTCCCCCGCGGCTTGGTCGCGCCGGGGGCTCCGACCAGCACGAGGAGTTCCGAGGTCCAGGCGCCAAGGCGGGCGACGTCCCCAACCCGGCCATGGAGCCTGAGCCCCAGGCCCTCGGTGTAGAACCCGATCGCCCGATCCACGTCCCTCACGCGGAGATGCACGGCCCCGATGGCCGTCGTGGCCGGGAGCCTGGGGAGGGAGAGCAGAGACGACCTACTCAGGAGCGATCTCCCGCGCCGCCTCCCTGAGAAGCGACTCGCGGCCGGGGGCGGCGACGAGCTGCATGCCGACCGGCAGCCCGTCGACCTTCCCGATGGGGAGCGAGAGAACCGGAACGCCCGCGAGGTTGAACGGGGCGGTGAGGCGGGTCATCACCCGCGCCAGCTCGGCGCCCTCGCGGTCTCCGATCGTGGTGGCGGGAATCGGCGTCGTCGGCGCGGCGAGAACCGAGTGGTCGCCGAGCAGCGTCGTGAGGAATTCCGTCCATTCGCGCTGCACGTCCCTCGCGCGCGCGTAGTCGATGCCCCGAATCTCGAAACCGCGGCTCATCCGCTCGGCAAGGGCGCCGCCGAACCAATCGGGGTGCTCGCGGAGACGCTGCTCGTGGAACGCAAC
>Ga0137395_10000701_pt1 | contig 14531 bp, 14 predicted proteins | sample czobulk216metaG_FD_108283 | JGI IMG/M metagenome (GOLD analysis project Ga0137395, IMG submission 108283) | Vadose zone soil microbial communities from Angelo Coast Range Reserve, California, USA - czobulk2.16 metaG | ecosystem: Environmental > Terrestrial > Soil > Vadose zone | place: USA...
CGCACTCGTGTGCACCCCGAGGGCAATCCCTACTTTTGTTTCCCAGAAATCCTCAGTTAAATCAGACGACTGTTTCTCGTATCAGCCCGCGCTCCAGTTTCTTCCTGCTCCGGCAAACCGTTATGCCCACAAATTCGGACCGGTTGGAGTTTTCGATAGGGACAACACCGTTGTGGACGGAAAACCAGAAATTAAAGGTAAGTTATTGAAAGAATTGGTCGGGGAGAGAGGATTTGAACCTCCGACCCCCTGGTCCCGAACCAGGTGCTCTACCAGGCTGAGCCACTCCCCGAACGCGCAAGAACCCGCCTCAGAAAAGGCGGAGACAGTAGGGCTTGATTATACCAGACATATGCTTCGCCTAATCCTCCGATGTTTCACGTGAAATCGTCCTGAATCATACTTCCCTCAAGTCTGTCTTTCCCTAGGAAATGTTCCCCCTAGATCCCCTAAAATGTTCCCCTGGAAATGCTTTCTGCTTAAGAGCCAGCACCGCACATGCCAAGCTGCGGTGATCCGGTTCCTCGCCTGGGGCGCGAACGTCGGAAGCGCAAACGGCAGAGTACTCGCAGCTGAATGTGCTTTATTGCAACCGCGGGGCCATGGCCGATTGTCCGTCGAGTGCAGGTATTCACCTGATTGTGGATTACCGGACTGCGGACAAAATAAGGCATTCCCCCCTTCGTCTATATGCTCTCACTTGAGTTATGCGAAAGGCTTGTTCCGGCCGCTCTTCCAAGCGAGCATGGGTTGGCGCCTGAGCCGCCGCCGGCCGCAGCGTTCGGGCCCGGTCCGTGCCCTGCCACTCCGACCACACCCGTACGCCGTTTCTGGCATATCTCGACCCGCCGTCTGATCATTTTGGCGGCCATAGTCCTGGGAACGCGGATCTTTGTGGGCGAAGCCTCTGTGGTTCCGACCGCCTCGATGGAAGGCACGATCCTGGTGGGCGATCATTTATTCATGGACAAGATGCTCTATGGACCGGAAATTCCGCTGGTGCATTGGCGGCTGCCGATGCTGAAGACCATCCGGCGGGGCGACATCGTAGTTTTCCGCTATCCGAAAGATCCTTCAGAAACGTTTCTGAAACGCGTGACCGCGGTAGGCGGCGACCAGCTTGAGATCCGCAACGGCTTTCTCTACGTTAACTCCATGCCGGTGCGCGAGCCTTATGCTGTACACCACGCGCCGGTACACAATCCGCAGGAGAGCTGGGGGCCCACGGTAGTCCCGGAAGGCAAGCTGTTCGTTATGGGTGACAATCGCGACAACTCCAGTGACAGCCGCGACTGGGGCTTTGTGCCCATCCAGAATGTGATTGGCGAACCTCTGTTTGTTTACTGGTCGTATGACGCGCCTACGTCGCGGTGGCTGGATGAGAATCCGGCGCACAGAATTTCTTTTTACGCCTCAATTGCGGAGAATTTCTTTTCCCACACCCGCTGGAGCCGCACCGGCATGTTGCTCTAGAGATCGCTCACGGTCTCGACAAACGGCCGAGTCGTTTTCTGTTGCGACCCCTTCGGCAAAGACACGTTGAACCGTCACTAACGGTGCGTAGGGCTGCGAGGCAACCAGAACGTTAGGTCAGAGACCCTCAACTTTCCTGCTACTCGCGTTCATCTGGCGTATACTCTTGGCAAGGTTTGGATTTAACTGGCTGTAAGCCCGGCCAGCCTTGCGCCGCTTCCACCAACTCTGAAGATTCGACGGGAGTAATGTGCGCATCCACTTGAGCAAGGAATTTGCCAGCGAGACCGATCTGCTGGACCGGGTCATGGAAAAGGGAATCGTGGTGGAGGTCTGGGACCGCGTCGGTTTGGCCGCCATTGATATGACCGGAATGCAGGTCACGATCTCAGTTCTTCAACTCTTCGCCAAAGGAAAGGCCCCGGCATTTCGGGCGAGATATTTTCAGAAGGTAGAGCCCTCTTAAAAACCCCCACTGAAGTACAAGACCTCAATACCCTAGGGAGATCATGCCTGCTGGCGTGTTCTCGTGACCAAGGCTTGACGGCTGATGTGCAGTGCTGGCTCACGCGACACGGCAGCGGAGCAGATCCCTCACCCGCTCGCCTCGGCCAGCTTCGGGAGTTCGGGATGGCGCGTAGCGGGTTGGGCAGCGCGGCAGCTCTCTTCTTCATGGCAAAACGAGGAACCTTATGGCTCGATGTAAATGCGGTGCACACGCTCACCCAGGCGGGTGAGGAGCTCGTAAGGGATGGTTCCGGCATCTTCCGCGACCTTCTCAGGACGCAGCGTGTGGCCGTTGCGAGTTCCGTAAAGCAGGACTTCGGCTCCTATGCCGGCGCCCGGTATGTCAGTTAAGTCCACCTGCATCTGGTCCATGCTGATGCGGCCTACAATGGGAGCTGGCCGGCCCTCGACCAGGACTTGTCCGGAGCCGGAGAGACGCCAGGGAAGGCCATCGTCATAGCCAAAGGGGACAATGCCGACTTTGCTCGGGCGCGTGGCGGTGAAAGTCCGGTTGTAACCAAGGGTGTCTCCGGGAGCGAACTCCTGGATGCTGGTGATACGGCTGGTGAGGCCAATGGCAAGTTCCAGATCGAGCGCCCGCCGGGAGGCTTCAGAGGGATGGATTCCGTAAAGTCCCAGGCCGATGCGCACCATATTATAGTGCGCTTCCGGAAAACGGATTGCGCCGGCAGTGTTGGCGGCGTGAATCTGCAGATGATCGAAACCGCTGGCCTGAAGTCCGGCGACGACCTGGTTGAATGTTGCGATCTGCTGCCGGGTGAAGTCGTCAGAGCCGGGATCGTCAGCGGAGGCAAAATGGGTGCAGACTCCGGTAAGCCGCATGACCTTGCTACCGCGGATGTGTTTCGCCAGCTCCACAGCGATGGCTGGAGGAACGCCCAGGCGGTGCATGCCGGTATCGACTTTCAAGTGGACATCGAGCAGGCGACCGCTGCCGGCCAGATCTGCGGAGAATGCATCGACGAGTTCAGCAGAGTAGATCACGGGCGTGAGGCGGTAGCGCAGCAGGTTATCGACGTCCTCACGTTCAGAGAGGAAGACGAAAATCTCCTGGTCGGCGCCGGTTTTACGTACGGCCACACCTTCATTCGCGGAGGATACGCCAAGGTGGTGAATGCCAAGCTGCGACATCCACGAGGCAAGCTGCACCAGCTCCGTTCCGTAAGCCATTGCCTTAAGCATGGGCAATATATGGACGGAGGCGCCACAGTAGCGGCGAAAGCGCGCAATGTTGCCTTCAATGGCGGCAAGGTTGACCCACAAGCAGCGTTGGGCGATCGCGCCGGAGAGGTCGCGAACGGCCTTTACCATGCCGGCATTGCGCGGGCCTTTGAAGAGAACGGTATCGCCGGGGCGCAGCAGTGGAAGCAGACGGTCTTTGAGCTCGTCGGCAGTCTTGACCTGCAGGACGCTGCCCTGGGGCCGCACGGACCTGTAGCCGTCGGCGGTAGTTTCCAGTTCGCCGTTGCCGATGAGAAAAAGATGGCTGAAACCGCACTCGGCAGCCTGCGCGCCTACTTGGGCGTGCTCGCGGGCAGAGTTGGCGCCGAGCTCGCGCATGCCGGCAAAGGCAAACATCATTCTGCCATTGCGCGACGCGCCGAGCGTGGCCGAACGCAAAGCAGCATGCACGGAGATTGGGTCAGAGGTAGAGCCGTCATTGATGATGCGAATGCCCTGCGGCGACGACCACAGCTCCATTCGCGTTGCCGTGGGAGCATAGTTATCCAGAGCTGCAGAGATCTCCTCAAGCGGTACACCTAAGAGATGCGCAGCAAAGGCGGCGAAATGCAGGTCGGCGATGATCTCAGGCGAGCGCGTTTTTACCCGCACGCTGCGCGTGCCTTGTGACGGAATGTCCAGCTCCAGCAGTTGGCCATCGTCACTAAGAGAGACCGTAGTGAGCGAGAGCAGCTGGTTTTTATCGCCAACGCGGTAGATGGGGCACTTGATTGCTTTCGCGGGAGCGTCCAGCGTGGGCTCGGCAGCAGGAAGGAGTAGCCAGCCATCTTGCGGAATGCGTTCGAAAAGTTTCATCTTTTCGCGCGCTATGGCTTCGCGGCTGCCGAACGAAGCGAAATGGGCCAGCCCGATGTTGGTGAGGACACCGTAATTGGGGAGGGCGATCTCTTCGAGAGGAGACATTTCCCCCGGGGCGGAGACGCCAACTTCAAGAATGGCGAGCGGCTCCGGCTTCTCCGCCGAGAGGATTGCCAGGGGCAGTCCCAACTGGCTGTTGTAACTCCCCGGCGAAGCCAGCACTGGCCGGCCAGCGAGTAGGGCCTTGAGAGCGTCCTTGACGATGGTTTTGCCGTTGCTGCCGGTTATCGCCAGTACGCGCTCAAAGTATGTACGCCGGTGCCAGCGCGCCAGACCTTGCAATCCGCGCAGCGGGTCAGGCACGACGATGACCGGCCATGCCGGGTCCAGAGTCAGGCTGGAGAATCGGGCCTGAGAGATAAGTGCCGCGGTGGCGCCATTGCGGAAGGCGTCGGCCAGGAAGCGATGCCCGTCAGTATGCTGCCCCTGCAAAGCAATAAAGAGCGCGCCCGGAGAAGCGCCGCGGGAGTCGGTGCAGACACGGTCGACCACGAGCGATGAAGAAACGGCAATCAACTCGCCATCAATCATCTGGGCAATGTGGTCAAGCTTTGTGGGGATCAAGTGCCTCTCGCTCCGGAAAACACAGTGTACGGGATTTCCTTCGCACATTGCAGCCAGGCGCCGGAAAAGTACTCCGCATCGTTTAGAATCTTAAGAGAGCTCATTTATAAATTTCATGGCTAGCCTTTATCGAAAATGGATGTATGCGTGGGAGACGCGGCTTACCACCCGCGACACCAACCGTGTGGTGCGTCCGCTGGAATGGGGGATGGAGTGGGCACGGCGGTGGCCGCTGGTGAACGGAAATTTTCCCAGCTCCGAGGATCAGTTTGAGAGCTATCTCCACCAGCTGAACGACCACATTGTGGCTAACAGCGACGAGTTCTTTGCCTACAAAACGCCGGAGGATTTCCGGGTGGAGAAGCGCAAGGTCGAGCTGTTTCCCACCGGCAGCAACGCCAACGAAAAAGCCCCGAAAGGCGACGGCCTGTTCCTGCGGTTCACCTCGCCGGCGCCAACGCCCCATCCAGAGAATGATTTGGTGAACGCGCGCTGGTTTCCGGCGGATGGCAAGCGGGCAGTGATCGTGCTGCCGCACTGGAACGCGAACGGCACTGCCTACAACGCGCTGGGACCGATACTGAACCGCTTTGGCATCTCCATGTTGCGGCTGAGCAAGCCCTACCATGACATTCGCCGTCCGCAGGAGACTGAGCGGTCCGACTATGCGGTCTCGCCCAACATCTGCCGCACGCTCGACGCAGCGCGGCAGGCAGTCCTTGACGTTCGTGCTTCCATTGATTGGCTTGAGAAGCAGGGCAAAGACAGCGTAGGCATTGTGGGCACCAGCCTGGGATCGTGCTACGCATTCCTTGCCGCCGCGCATGACCCGCGCCTTAAAGTGAATGTCTTTAACCATGCCTCAACCTATATGGCGGATGTGGTGTGGACAGGACAGTCGACGCGGCACGTGCGCGAAGGACTGGAGCGCGACGGCATCACGCTGGAGAGCCTGCGGCAATCGTGGCGGAGCGTGAGCCCCATGGCATACTTTGACAAGTTTGCCCGCTTCCCCAAGAAGAGCCTGCTGATCTACGCGCGCTATGATTTGACGTTCCTGCCTGAGCTCTCCAGAGAGGCGGAAGCCGGCTTTCGCAGGTACGGCGCCGATTTGAAGACCGTGATTCTCCCCTGCGGCCACTACACCACGGGCGAGACCCCGTTCAAATACCTGGACGGATACCACATGGTGAAATTCCTCGTGAAGAACCTGTAGAGCTGCAAGGCGCCAGCAGCTGCGATTACTGCTTCACTACCCGGTACTTGCTGAATGTAACCTCGACTGCAACAACCTGCTCTGGAAGCGTGACTTTGAACGAAGCATGATCAGGCAGGTTGAGGCCTTGCACGTTCTGATAAGTAATTCCAAGCTGGACTTTCTGCTGGCCATCGTTAATGTCGGAATCGACACCTGTCAGCAACAGCCCTTTCTCAGTTTTTGCAAACTTGGGAAACATGATGATCTTCGAGCCGGTTGACATTACTCTCATCTCGATAATGGCGTAATCCTTGTTCAGCAGGATCTCAACGTCTGAGCCGCCATCTTTGCCCAGAAGGCGGATGTTATCGCCTTCCTGCTTGAGAGTCATGTCGCCGTAAGCTTCAGGAAACGGATTGGTGAGCACCAGTGCTGTCCAGGTCTGGTAAAAACCGGAGAGCATTTGCTTAAAACCATCAATCATCTCGTTCAGGCTCGGGTCAATGTTGCCGCCACTAGCCATATAAGGCGTGATGGTCGATTCCCCACGTTCGTTGATCGCAACGGAGAAGCGCAGGTCTTTGAAACGTTTGAGTTTCGCATCGTCCGCGGGGATTGGTTTCTTGCTCACGACTTCAAGAAACTTCTGCCAGTTGGGTTCCGCGTTGCACTCAAATGTTTTAAGGCCCTGGGCCTGGAGCGCATAGTAAGAGCCTCTGGCGTTGGTGATGACCTCTTTCACATCGGCGGCAAACGCCGGGACATGCAGGAGCGAACAGAGCAGCAACACGATTGTTACTCTGCCAGTAACGGAATTCTTCATAATGTCATCTTCATATTCTGGTGCCTGGAAGCTATTTGTTCTTCCACACCGGTTTGCGTTTTTCTATCACGGCACGCAGGCCTTCCTGCACGTCTTCAAGGTTCATCAGTTCATTGAGGTAAAGGTCTTGTGAGGTCTTCATGGCCTCTTTGAGCGGCCTCCCGATGCAACTGCCGATCACGCGCTTGGTGACTTCCAGCACCGGGCCGCTGAATTCGGAGATCCTGGCGATCAGGGATTCCACATGCTTTTCCAGCTCCGCTTCCGGCACAACTTTGTTCACAAAGCCGAAGTTCAGGGCTTCCTCAGCGGAGAGCGCTTCACCGGTAAGGATCAGCTCGTAAGTTTTCTTTGTGCCGATGAGCTGGGGCAGCATCACTGCGGCAAACGGCGGAAAGACGCCCAATTTAACTTCCAGCTGCGCGAATTTGGCTTTGGGCGTGGCCAGTACGACGTCGGCAAAGCCCACCAACTCCGAGCCTGCGCCGATCGCGGGGCCATTCACCACGACCACGACCGGCTTGGAGATGTCGACCATGGCTTGAAACACGCGGGTGAAGGCGTCCAGCGTTTGAAAAACGCGGTCAGGCCGCGAGTCTTCCAGCGAAATGCCCGCGGAAAATGCCTGCTGGCCGGACCTCAGCAGAATGGCCTTCACGTCAGCGCGGCCGTTAAGGCTCTCAATGGCTTCCGCCATTTCTTTCATCATGGGCACGGTCAGCACGTTGTGCGGGGCGTGGTTCAACGTAAGCCGCGCGATGGAGTCAACCACGCTGAACTGAATGTATTTGTACGCCGGCGCCGGTGTTCTGCTATCGCCTGTCAGGTCTGTTTCCGTCTCATGCGCGGGCCGAGTGGCCATTAGTCACCTCTATCAATTTGCGGGGGAAGATGCGAGCGTGATTATCCGATGAAAAGCCGCCTAAACACAAGCGGACATTCGCCTTAAGTGCAATCGCAAGTGCATATTCCCGATGCAAACGCGGTACTCCCCGAAAGGTCTTGGCCTTTCGGATGGCGCGGACCTGCGGTTGACATTGCGGCTTTCGCGGGACTAATTTCGTACCGCAGTCGGAAACGAAAGAGTTTTCAGGGCCTGAGGTCCGCCTTTGAACAGAGGAGCCGGCTGATTGGCCCGGCTTTCTCGTTCTGTGGCGGCCTGGGTGCTGCCGCCTTCAGTAAAATGAATCTATGAAAATCGCATTGGGCGCCGACCATGCTGGTTACGAGTTGAAAGACCAGATCAAGCAGCATCTGCAGCAACGGCGTATCGACGTCCTTGATGAAGGTACATCATCATCTGAATCGGTGGATTACCCTGATTACGCGCGTGCGGTAGCGCACGATGTGAGCGAACAGCGCGCTGACTGGGGCATTCTGGTCTGCGGCAGCGGCATTGGCATGGCGATTGCCGCTAACAAGGTGGACGGCATCCGCGCCGCCAACGTGAGCAGCGAATATGAAGCCCAGATGAGCCGTGAACACAACAACGCTAACGTGCTGGCGCTGGGCGCGCGAATTCTTAAGCCTGACGAAGCCATTCGCATAGTGGACCAGTGGCTGGCTACGCAGTTCGCCGGCGGACGGCACGAGCGCCGGGTGGAGAAAATTGCCGCGATGGAAAAGGAAGAGGACGTCGCTCGCGCCCCAGGGAAGGGTTGATGCACCACTTCTGGGCCAGGGGAGAATTTGAGATCAGCACCGATCCCGCGCGCGTGGATGTGCGTGCGGTGCATGAGTTCCTGACCAATTCCTACTGGGCGAAGGGTGTTCCCCTGGAAACGGTGATGCGGTCGATTGCCAACTCCCTGTGCTTTGGCATCTACCACTCCACCGGGCAGGTTGGATTTGCGCGTGTGATTTCGGACCATGCCACGTTCTGCTACCTGGCTGATGTATTTGTCCTGGAGCCTTATCGCGGGCGCGGTCTCTCCAAGTGGCTGATGGAGTGCATTATGGGCCATCCTGATCTGCAGGGCGTTCGGCGATGGATGCTGGCTACTCAGGACGCCCACGGGCTTTACCGGCAATACGGATTTGTTTCTCTTAAGACACCGGAGCGTTGGATGGAGATTCACCGGCCGGATATTTACGCAAAAATCGGCGCTCAGACCGTTCCTGAGAAATAGACGCCATTGGCGTTTAGCTACTCAAGCAAGGAGCAACGCGATGAAGATTCTGCTGTCGCTTTTGTTGGTTGGCTTGTTCGCGGGCGTGAAGTGCAGCGGCCAGAGCAAGGGCCGCGAACAGAATTGGATTGAAAGCTTGAAGAATACTCAAACGGCAAAGTTGGAAGCGGGTCTTCCGGAGAAACCGTTTGATCAGTGGCTTACGGATCTGGCCAAATCTGCATCGCCGAAATATGAGCTTACCGGCTGCGATGCCGAAGGCACGGCTTCAACCGGCAAGTGCGTTAAAGTAACTGTCGACGTGGCGCCGGTGCGCAGGGTGGAGTTGATGTTTGCCGTCCCGGCAGAAAGCCCGGCCAATGCCGGGGAAGCCGCGGTTTGCACCTTTGTTCGCGGCGTCATCGGCCCCTCTGACCCACGCAGCAAACAGCCCACCCGGCTTGTCCGCAAGCTCAGCGATCTTGAGACGATGCTGAAATAACGATACCCTTGTGTCATGAAGAATTCCTGGATGTCCCGTCCATTGTCTGAATCTGACCCTGAGATTGCCCGCGCTATCGCCAATGAGACCAACCGGCAGCATGAGGGGCTGGAGCTGATCGCGTCTGAGAACTTTGTCAGCATGGCGATACTGGAAGCGGCGGGATCGGTTTTTACCAACAAGTACGCTGAAGGATATCCAGGCCGGCGCTATTACGGCGGCTGCGAGTTTACTGATGTCGTCGAAAATCTAGCCCGCGACCGTGCCAAAGAGCTTTTTGGCGCCGAGCATGCCAACGTCCAGCCGCATTCAGGATCGCAGGCCAACATGGCGGCTTACATGTCACTGTTGCAGCCAGGCGATCCGGTGATGGGTCTCAACCTGGCGCACGGCGGCCATCTCACGCACGGGCATCCCCTGAATTTCTCCGGCAAGATGTACCGGATCATCCCTTACGGCGTGCGCAAAGACACAGAGCTGATTGACTACGATGAGATGGAGCAAATTGCTCTGCGCGAGCGTCCTAAAATGATTATCGGGGGAGGCAGCGCTTATTCGCGCATTTTCGATTTCGCCCGCATGCGTCAAATCGCCGATAAAGTTGGCGCCAAGCTGATGGTCGATATGGCGCATTTTGCCGGGCTGGTAGCCGGAGGGGCGCATCCTTCGCCCGTGCCCCACGCCGATATCGTTACCACCACCACGCATAAGACCTTGCGCGGGCCCCGCGCCGGCATGGTGCTTTGCCGCAAGGAACTGGCTGCTACGGTCGACAAGATCGTTTTGCCGGGCATACAGGGCGGCCCGCTGGTGCATATCATCGCCGCCAAAGCCGTGTGCTTTAAGGAGGCATTGCAGCCCGCGTTTAAGGATTACGCGCGCCAGGTGGTCGCCAATGCCAGGGCCCTGGCCGCCAAATTGATGGGAGAAGGCTTCCGCATCATCTCCGGCGGAACGGACACCCATTTGATGCTGATTGACGTCTTTGCCAAAGGAATCCTCGGCAGTGAGGCCGAAGAAGCTTTGGGGCAGGCAGGAATCACGGTCAACAAGAACGCCATTCCGTTTGATACCAATCCACCGCTCAAGCCCGGTGGCATCCGCATTGGCACTCCGGCGCTGACCACGCGCGGAATGAGAGAAGCGGAAATGGTCCAGACCGGCGCGTGGATTGCTGAGGCGCTCAACCACCAGAAAGACGCTCACGTGCTCAGCCGCATCCGCAAACAGGTGCTGGATCTGGCGGAAGCGTTTCCGCTCTATCCTGAATTGCGGGCCCCTGTAGGGGTGGCGTAAGCGTTTTCAGGGGGTCTCAGCCAACTTGCACCATTCTTAGTTCCTGACAAGTGGACAAACTTAAGTCTTACTCCTCCTGGTTTCTAGCCCTCCTTTTGCCTGGAATATGCTTCTAAGCGTGCAAGGAAGTTAGTTCAGGCGGTATGCCGGTGTTACTGCGATTCACATATCTGGGATGCTTCGTTTGTCTGCTTGCGAGCATGGCTGGCGCGCAGGCCAACGTGCATCCAGCCGACGCCAACAGCATCGTGCAGCGAATGCTGGCCGCGCAGCAGGAAAACAAGGCGCGGGTACGCCCCTTCACCATCAAGCGCGGCTATCTCCTGATGGATAAAAAGGAAGAGGCCAAGGCGCGGGTTGTGGCCAACATAACGGTGCTGCCACCTAACAGCAAGCAATACTCGATTGAGAGCAGCAGCGGCGGTATGGGAGAAAAAGTGCTTCGCGACATCCTGACCAAGGAAACCGAGCCTCCCAGAGACGCGCAGAAGAAAGAGCTTTCTCGTGAGAACTATGATTTTCAGCTCCTCGGAGAAGAGCTGCTGAATGGCCGGCGCTGTTACGTCTTGTCATTGAATCCCCGGCGTGAAGAGAAAGACCTGCTCCGGGGCAAGATGTGGGTGGACGCGGAGACCTACAACATTCATCGCATTGAAGGCAGTCCGGTAAAGAACCCTTCCTGGTGGATTCACGACCTTTATATCCTGATGAGCTTTGCTGAAGTTGACGGCATGTGGATGCGCACCTTCACTCATGCCGTAGCCAACATCCGTTTCAAAGGCAAGTACGTTATGGAATCGCGCGATCTCGAATATCGTCCGGTGGCGCAGACTGCTTCGCGCTCGCGGCGTAATCCGGGGATTCTGGCCGGTTCCGCTCTTACGCCCTGATCGGCTGATCCTTCCTTAGGTGCTATGCGCGCGTTGGTGGCGTAATTGAACTTGGACCATGTCTGCCAGCTCAAATCAGCACGCAGAAGGCGATTTAGTCTGTAAATCTGCTGCTGATACTCCTCGCAGGTCTCGCACACTGGCTCACTTTCCTCCAGCCCACTGGAATAGTCGTCATCAAGATCGCCTCAATCATTTTTTTAGTCTCCACTGCAACCCGATTGGGCACGACGAAATCCGCTTCACCGATGTGATGGTTACCAACTTGAGTAATTCATCTTCTCTCGCTGCCCGGCATATTCACTGCCTTTTGACTATGTACCGGTAATCGGGTCCTTCCATCTCCACAATGTGGCACATCTCTCTTAAGCGTGAAACCATGTCTTCACCGATCTTCTGCTGCAACAGTACATCTTTCTCCTTTTTTCGCTCCAAAGGATAGTTTGTTGTTGCCAGTGTCGTCCGCTTCTTGTCATACCTTCCGCCGATGATCTCCCTTACCTTATCAAGCACCCATTCGCTTGCCTTCACCTTGCCGAGTTCGTCCAGCAGCAGTATGTCGACATTAATAACGTGGTTCAAAATCTGGCTCTCTGTCTCCCAGCGGTTTCCGTCCGGGTCTGTGAAATATTTCAGGCCGCCATTATCGTTGTATGTGTTTCGAATCTCGGTCAAGAGGTCCGCATAGGAGTAAAAGAGACCGCTATGCCCAGCCAATATCAGCGTATGCAGCGTTGCGCAAGCCAGATATGTTTTTCCGACACCAACAGGACCAATAAACAGGAGCCCGGCTTTCTCTATGGGATATTGTTGCACCATCGTGGCTGCGATAAATTCCGCTGTCTTCAAGGATCCATTTGTCCCGTGAAAATCGATCTCGTACTCCCCGCTGTATCGCTCTGGGATGCGCGCGGCTTTGAGCAGCCGCCCCGTGCGGCTCTCGTAAAAACAGTCGCACCGCACAGCGACATAGCTCAGCCGCGCAGGATCGCGCTTGCTCGGGACCTTTTCCCGTTTCCACGTAGAGCCGTGGCACGCCGGACATTCAGTTGCACTCTCTCGTTGCATTAAGACACCTTATAAGGATCGCTTCGAGGTTCTTCATTCGTTGCATCCGCAAACCTGGTTGACCTCTCGAGAAATACCAACTTCACAACGCCCGTTGGGCCATTGCGCTGCTTGGCGACGATGAGTTCGGCTCTGCCAAATCGATCAGGTTCAGCCGGGAAATAGAGATCCTCGCGCATGACAAACGCGATGACATCAGCATCCTCCTCCACAGAACCACACTTGCTCAAATCTGAGAGCGTAGGACGTTTGCAGAATCTGCTTCCGGTTCCACTTTCAAGCTGACAAGCAGCCAAGACAGGACACTCGAACTCTCTAGCAAGTACTTTCAAGCTCCGCACTGAAGCCGAAAGCTCTTCTGCGTCAGTACCGCCTGAATATGTCTTGCCGACATCCGCCTGCACATATTGGAGACAGTCAACCACAATCAAATCAAGTCGACCATACTTCTGACGCAAGCGGTGACAGCTCCTCCGCATCTCTGGAACAGATAGGGGAAAGGCTTCATCTATAAAGATCGGTGCATCTACAAGACTATCCAATCCTGAAAGCAGCTTCTGATAGTCGTCTTTGTTGACGAACCCGGAGCGCAGGCGGTGTGAATCTACAAGAGCTTGAGAGCACATCATGCGAACGAATAGAGCCTTAGCCGACATCTCCGCAGAGAACACCCCAACGACTTTATGATTGCGTACGGCAACATTTTGGGCAATGTTCAGCACCAAAGCTGTTTTTCCATTTGACGGACGACCAGCAATGACAATTAAATTGGAAGGCTGCAGACCGCCGGTGAGATTATCAAAGTCTTCAAAATGTGTCTTCAGAGCGCAATCTTCAAATAAGGGCTGCTCAGGCATCGACTCACTCCATCCTGTCGTACTCTCAATAGCTATCTGGCGGTGTTGGATCATTCGCCAAGTTCTCAAACCGTGTGGAACTCTTGATGAACGCCAGCCTCACAATGCCGGTCGGGCCGTTGCGCTGCTTCGCGATAATCAGCTCGGCTTTACCTTGAAGATCGGGATCGTCCGGCTTGTAGACTTCTTCGCGGAAGATGAAGGCCACCACGTCGGCGTCCTGCTCAATGGCGCCGGATTCGCGCAGGTCAGATAATTGCGGACGGTTATTGCCGGTGCGGCTTTCCGGTGCGCGGCTGAGCTGTGAGAGGGCAATCACAGGGCAGCGCATCTCCTTGGCCAGCCCTTTCAGGGCGCGTGAGATAGCGGAAACTTCCTGCGTGCGGTTCTCATAGCGCTTGCCACCTCCGGTGGGCGTGCCCGCGACGAGTTGCAGATAATCAACAATAATCAGGTCCAGCCGGCCCTGCGCCTGCTGCAGGCGGCGGCACTTGGCCCGCATTTCAGAAATGGAAATCGCTGGCGTGTCGTCAATGAAGATAGGCGCCTCGGCCAGCGCGGCCAGAGCGGACACCAGCTTGTGGTAATCTTCGCGGCTCAAAAAGCCGGTGCGCAGCTTGTGCGAGTCCACCATCGCTTGTGAACAAAGCAGGCGCAGCAGCAACGACTCGCGCGACATTTCCAGGGAAAACACGCCCACCACTTTGTTATCGCGCACCGCCGCATTCTCGGCGATGTTGATGGCAAACGCGGTCTTGCCCATTGAAGGCCGCGCCGCGATAATCACCAAGTCAGACTTCTGCAGGCCGCTGGTCATGCTGTCCAGATCTTCAAAGTGCGTCTCCAGCCCGGTGATGCGCTGGCCCTGCTCGTAAAGCTTGTCAATGGAGCCGAGTGACTGCTTCACGATCTCCGGGATTCCCATGAAACCCTGGCCGATCCGCTGCTCCGCCACCTTGAAGATCTCCGACTCTGCCGAATCGATAATCTCCTCCGCCGGAGCTTCCTGCTCGTAGGCTTTCTGGATCGCGCTGGTGGCTGCGTGGATCAGCCCGCGCAGCAGCGCCTTGTCTTTGACGATCTTGACGTACTGCTCAATGTTCTTGACCCGCGGCAGGCCGTCA
>Ga0137395_10000702_pt1 | contig 14517 bp, 27 predicted proteins | sample czobulk216metaG_FD_108283 | JGI IMG/M metagenome (GOLD analysis project Ga0137395, IMG submission 108283) | Vadose zone soil microbial communities from Angelo Coast Range Reserve, California, USA - czobulk2.16 metaG | ecosystem: Environmental > Terrestrial > Soil > Vadose zone | place: USA...
ACAATATCAGTGCGATTTATACGCTCACCGCAGCCGGAAGCACGGTTACGCTCGATACTCCAATCAACGGCGATCCTTGGTGGATGACCGGGCCAAACTTCACCTCTCCTAACAATCCTCTCGGGGTCGGCCTTTCGTTAGCTGTCGGTGCGGCGATAGTGGACGCCGATATATGGTTCGCCTTTGGAGCGTAAAGACATGTCCAGCTCGAACAATCCCGCGCCTCCCTCACTGACAACGATAGATGCGCTTTTGGGGCTTGTCGATTTCCTCGCTAGTCCGCAGAATGTTGCCCGCGTCAAGGAATTGCAGAGCGCAGAGGTGGCAGCAAAGGCCGCGGAGGACGCCGCAAAGAAGCAGTCCGATCGCACAATAGAATTGATGAAAGACCACCGGGAAAACGTCACGGCTCACGAAAAAGCGGTTGCCCAATTACAAGCCGATCAGGTGGCGCTCAAAAAACAACAAGACCAACTCGCCCGTAAGCTCGCGAAGATGAAAGAGGCGGAGGCCCTCTAATGCCCTATTTTTACGATCTTGAGTTTGCGTCAACGACGAATGCCACGCCTAGCACTGAAACAACTCAGATGGCGGGTAAGCAGGTCGCGGCAGGCGCGGTGCTGGGGCTTTACGGTTTCATATTAGCTGGGCGTTCGCTGACAGCAGGAGGCGGCGCAGGGCGCACAAAGACGAACACCGCGGGCGGCACTGTCTTCAGCGGCGGTACGGCACAGACGCCGACAACGAAGGAACCTCGCGCGCCTGCGGCGCAAAGTACGTGGGTTAACGGCGGCACGGCGATCACAGCCGGTACGACGCTTCTTGTCCGCAACTCGGTTGGCTTCGCGCAGACTGGCGGCACCGGAGGCTTGCAGCCGATTACGCCGCAGGCGGCGGTTCAAGTGGAAGGTGGCACGACGCCCAACCCGGTCGACATCGAGTTTACGAATCTCTCTTCCACGGCATCTATCGCGTGTGACATAACGCTTGAAATTGGAGAGGGATTGTAAAATGGGAACGCTGTTTCCGGTCGGTAAGAAGGTGAAAATCATCGCCAGGAGTCCGGTTAAGGTAGCCGGAAGCGGCGACGACCATACCGGCAAAACGGGCAAGGTTCGCGGCTATACCGACCTTGCCAAGGACGATATCATTCATGTCATCGATTTGGATGAACCGTTCTTTGTACATGGACCCAATGACCCCAAATTCGACCCGATGTCCGGGGTAGCGACACAGGGGAATCGGGTCGATTGGATAGAGGTTCCTGCGTCATGCCTGTCGTAGGGAACGATCCACGCAATGGTAGTTGGGAAAGGGAGTTCGAGAAGAACGGGACTTTCAAGCTTCCCGATTGCCGTTTGAAGTTTCTCGAACGCGACAAGGCGCGCGTTTATCTGCCTCACGTTGGGCAGGGGTGGGATACGGTGTATTGCGCGATGTGTGGCAAGCCGGAAATGGCGGTGCCACCGGATTGCCCGCATGTCTATTATCAGTGCCAGCAATGCTTTAACGAGCACGGCGCACCACCCGACGCAATTCAGGTGCCGGGGACATGACAAATGGGACCGATGCGATGGGGCGGCTGGAGACTTGTTAGCAGCGCTCGGTCTGGTGGCGCTTCGTTAGCTATTACTGATCCGTTCGCACTAATAGATGGCCGCGCGAACGCGCCGGCAGGAACGCCGCAATATCCAAATCTGTTGAACCTTTCGTCAGCTACAAATGGCTTAGGTCGTAATCTGGCGGTGCGGCCACCTTGGAAGGCTGCCGGCGTGGACTATCATGTCGGTATTGACCGCAATCTTTATCCAACCAATGCTAATTTGAAAGACCCTACTGCCGGCGGCTTGCCTGCCGGAGTGTCATTTGCAGGAACTACCGTTACCGTAACATCGACATCGGCGGTGACCCTAGACGGTTGGGATTTTAGCGTCGGCAATGGTCTTCAGGTTTTTATTAAGGGCGTAATTAACGGTGGAGGTGGACCGCTCACGATCAGCAATTGCAATTTCAAGATAGGTACAAATAACAATATATGCATTAACTCCGATAGAGACGCTGGCGCATTGACGTTAGTTAACGTCGAAATGGACGGGAACGGCGCGTTCTTAGAAGCCACGTTCGGCGCAAGCGGTCAAGGAACGCTTATTAGTGTCGATTGCACGTCCATTACTGTACTTTATAATTGGTGGCACGATGCCTGGGAGGATGGGTACGATCCCGTCTGCGATTCTCAGCAGCATCAAACTATGACATTTAAGTATAATCTATTTGACACATGTAGCTATGATGCTACGGCCCATTCGGATTGGGTACAAATTAACAATTTCAATGATGGTGTATCCGGCAATTTAGGCCATACCGATAATTTTGTTGCCCTTTTTAACGTCAACTATCAGCGGGATGGGACCGGCCATAATCAACAGTCCATGTTTCGTCTCAACACGCAAGTTGATAATTCGGAAATTGGTTGGAATACAGCGGTAACTGGCGGATCAACGGCGCAGTCTAACACCTTTTTTGACATCGTGGAAGCTTCCGGCGTCCCGCCGAGTGGCGATGATCCTAGTACAATCGCTAATTCCAATGTTCACGACAATTATTGCTTGGTTGATACGTTCGGGCACGTGTGGTTCAACGGGTTCTACACAACGTTTCCAACTTTGGCGCACGGCATCGTAAATCCGACTGAGACTGGCAACATCGACATGTCTACGGGTTCTCAGTTTCCTGTAATATAGGGAATGAAGGGATGTCGCTTATAGTCATAGCCACTATAGGTTCTTTGGCTGTTACGCAGACGTTAGACGGCACACTTGCACTAAATCAAACGCTGCTCGATCAATCGGCAACTTTTGCTAAGTTTCAAGCCGCTGTGTCGCTCCATACGGCTATAAATCCAAATTCCATCAGTGCCGTGATGGAATTTTCCGATGATAGCGGCCAGACATGGAACGCCGTTGGTAATGATCCATTTCCCGTTTCTTGTGGTCGTAGTAAAGGTTTTGACGGAGATACTCTTATGACTCTAACTGCGCTATTGCCGTTAGTTGGATCAACAACAAGGATGCTTCGCGGTTCATTAACGACCAGTGGGCCAATTATTACTGCCGCCGCAATCCAGATTATGTCAGGTTCGGCGTGAGCGTCACTGTTGACAACACTGGAACTGAAGTCTTCGGCAGTAGTGTCACTACTCTCAGCGTAACGTTAACAGTTGGTGCTTCTGCTGATGCTATTTGGGGTTGTGCGCATCTTTCAAACTCGCAGACTATAACGGCAGTTTATGATCCGACTGGCGTGAATCAGTCAATGACTGCTAGGGGCGCAGCACTTACGCCTGTTAGTAGCCAGCAGTGCGACGCTTTTGGACTAATCGCCCCTGGCGCTTCTGGCTCAAGAGTTGTCAAGTTCTCGTGGGCTACATCAGTTGATGCTCAGGTTGACGCGCTGTCATTGATTGGAACTGATCAGACTAGTGTCACCAATACATTTTACAATGTGACGACTAACACAGGTAACAGTGCCGCCCCAACAACTGGGGCTATTACTAGCCAGACTGGTGATATAGTTATCGGTACCACTAGCGTTGAAAACACTATTGCGAGCGTCAACAATACACAGATTTATATAGATAATAATACCCTTAGTTCAGCGGCTAATCGAGCGGCTGGGGCGTCGTCCGTGACTCTTTCCGCTGTCTGCACAGCGGATGCTTGGGCGTATGTCGGATGCAGCGTCAGACAGGCGGCAACTGTAGCGGCAGGCACGCCACTTTCTTACCCTTCCAGACCGTTTCCCACACAATGGAATTTGAATGCTGCGCTCCTTCGGGGTCGGGCAGTCATTGAGAGTTCATCAGCTGTTGAAACAAACACACACTTTATTCCTCGGGCGTTCCCACCGCAGTGGAACCTAAATCGGTTTCTTTTCAATCGGCGCCCAGGTGCGGAATCTTCATCGGCCGTCGAGACAAACACGCATTGGCGCGGGAAAACTTGGGCAGTTTCGTGGACGCCGACCCGTGGGTTATTGATCAAGCCGGCCCTTGATGTTCCTGCGTTCGCGGCCGATGTGCCGATTTACTTTACGCCCCGTCAGTTCCCTCCGCAGTGGCAACTCAACCGTCCTCTTTTGCGTGGAACGGCCCAGGATTTCAGCACGTCGGCGGTTGAGACAAACCCCCATTGGGTAGGGAAACCATGGCCTCGCCTTTGGAACCCGCTGGAAGCTTTGTGGCAGAACGCTGCGACTGATGTTCCGCCCGTTGCTATAGCCGATACGCCCCCGGCTTTCGTCCCTCTCCAATGGCAATCGGAGTGGAACGTCGATGTGTCCTTGGTGCATGGCGGGGGTACGGACGCGCCGGCGGTGTCAGCCGAGACTAATCCTCTTTGGCAAGGTAAGCCTTGGTTGCTTGCGTGGAGTTTGCAGGCGTCTTTACGTCAAAACGCCGCGGTTGATACTTCAACATCCGCGGCCGACATGCCTACATATTTTGTTCCTCGACAATTCTTGGTGCAATGGAATCTCAACCGGGCTTGCGGGCAGGGTACAGCCCAGGATTTCAGCGCGTCAGCGGTCGAGACAAATATCTATTTCATTCCCCGCACTTGGGCGATACAGTGGACTGTGACTATTTCTCTGTTGCGCGGCACAGCGCAGGACTTTAGCGCGACTCCGCCGCCGGTAACACAGGTACAGTACATCATGTCTATGTCACAATTTTTCAATCCAGGGTCGATTCCGATAGGATAATTCATGCCGCTCCCGGTCATCTTTGGCGCAATCACCACGGCAACCGATCCTCTTTCGTTGCTCGACACGAACTACAATGCCGTTGCTGCGCTTGGTTCTATTCCGTGCACTGCGACCGGGCAGAATGCTATTACTCTAGTTCCCGGCCCTAATACTCCAACGATATCGAGCTATCCTGATCTTGCCCCGTCGTTTGTATTTGCCGCGGCCCAAACGTCGAATGGTGCTGTGACGATAAGTGCCGGGCCTGGTTTTCGAAACGCGTACAAGTGGAATGGTAGCGTTCAGTGTGGGTCTGGCGATATCGTTGCCGGGTTGGTTTATCGCGCGACACCTCTGCAAGCTTTGAACGCAGGGGCCGGCGGTTTCGTTGTCGATGCGATTGGAGTCTTAAATACTAGATTCGACATTGGGTTTATTATAGACGGAGGCGGCGTTGCGATTACGAATGGTGTGAAGGGATATATTCGAATACCATTTAGTGCAACATTAGCTTTTTGGTCATTGATGGCTGATCAATCAGGTTCTATAGTTATAGATATTTTCCGAGCGCAAGCGGCTATACCAACAGTTTCCATGGTGGGGGGAGGCAACAAGCCTACATTGTCAGCCTCTCAATTTGCTAATGCTGTAACACCCGTTGGTTGGACATCAACAGTTTTTGCCATCAATGATTGGATTGGTTTCAATGTTGTTAGCGCATCAACAGTGACGAGAGTTACAGCGATATTAGGCTCGGATAAGATATGAAAACGGTCACTGTCCACGAATGGAACGGAATGCGCGTCGATGTGTGGCGCATGGATACTGGCAATAAAATCGAGCGGCATAGTCACCCGTTTGTTCACAGTACAGGTGTGGCGTGCGGTAAAAGTATGGTCACCATTTTCGGCGATGGCGCAAGCAGCTCTTGGACTATGCGCCCGGGCGACAAGGATTATGCTTTTATTTCCGAATTGGAGCATGAGATAGAGGCTTTGCAGGATGGCTCAATCATCGTCAACATGCAATTTCCCGGCCTGCCTGGGGAAAAAGGAACTGACGGAGGCATAGCAACCGATGATTAGGAACGGCGGCCGTTATGCCTCTCTTGTTTTGGGTGCAGGCGCGCTGGTATGGCTGGCGCAGCACGGTATCGTGCCAATATCTAATCCTGTTCGAACAGATGAATATCTAATAGAGGACACGCAAATTGACACCGTAACATTCGAAACTCTCATAAGTCGGAAAGACGTGATTTTCTGCCTCATCTGGTTCTTTGTAACGGCTGGCCCCACGACGACACTACCTGCCGATTTTAATATCGCTTCCAACCAAATAAACGTCATCGGTAACGGTGCCGGAGGTTTTGGTGGAGGGGCCGGAACAAGCGGATCAGGTTGTGGTTGCCCAGGCGGGAGCGGATGCTAAATGCCCGGCGGTAATGGCGGCACTGGCGGGGTTGGTGGCGGGGCTGGCGCGTTCTCGCAAATTGTAAATTATTCAGGCCACAGTGCCGGACAAGTTGTAAATGTAAATTTCAGCGGCGATGTGTGGTTCGATTCCAGTTCTATCGTTTTGGCAAAGTCGGCGTCTGGACAAACCGGAGGGCAAGCTAGCGGCTCAGTTGGAACCACCAAATTCAGCGGTGGAAACGGCGGCATCGGTCAAGGTGGCAGCTTGGGCGGTCTTGGCAGCAACGGATTTGGTGGCGATGGTGGAGGCGGTGGCGGGGCCGGCGGCCCTAACGGTCCAGGCAGCAACGGCAGCAACGGAATCGGGGCCGGTGAGGCAGGCGGCCCCGGCGGGAAAGCCGACGCCAATACTGTTGCTGGTGGCACTCCGCCAGGCGGCAATGGCGCTAACGGCGCGGAATTTGACGCAACGCACGGGAGCGGAGCAGGAGGGGCGGGCGGAGGTGTAGGGAAGGGGACCGGCGGCGCTGGCGGAAGATACGGCGGCGGCGGAGGTGGTGGGTCCGGCGGGGTCGGCGGTACTCCTAACACGAGCAATCCAGGCAGCCCAGGCAACAACGGTGGGAATGCCTTTCAAGGTCTGATCGGTATCGCCTACACTCCCGCAGGTGGTGGGGGTGGAGCGCAGGGGCGCTCGTTTGGTTTCATCATTTCGTGAGGATGCAATGGCTATTCGCCCTATCGTGATCGACATAAACCACGCTGACGGGTCGCGGGAAATCGAAGAAATTTTCGGCCCCCACAGAACGCCTCCCCACGCCACTAAAATTGAGGACTTGATTGATTTTGAACTTGCTTACAAATCAGGTATTCGCGGGATAATCCACAAGGCGACGGAGGGTGAGCATTTTGTTGATCCCCTCTACAAATCGAGGAAACCGAAGGCGATTGCGGCCGGGTTGCTGTGGGGTGCATACCATTTTGCCAGACCCGGTGACATTGGGAATCAGGTTTCGCATTTTCTTGGTGTTGCGACGGCAAATGATACGAGGTTCATGCTCGATTATGAGGACGAAAAACTTGGACTGTGGCAAGCGGAGAGGTGGTGCGAACTGATTCACATCGCGACCGGACAGCGGCCGTGGCTCTACGGCGGCGGCGTCCTGAAAGAGCAGTTGGCCCGGCGACACACACCTTCCCTCGCGCAATATCCGCTCGTGCTTGCGGAATACGGAGAGGTTGCAAAAGTGCCGGAACCGTGGAAAAACTATGTTCTGTGGCAACGGAGTGGCGACGGTATCGGTCCGGGCATTCACGACATCCCCGGCATAGGCCGCAAGCAGGACATCGACTATTTCGACGGCACAGACGCGGAATTGAAACTCGCATGGCTCGATAAAGGGGCCGGCGCAATCGGAGTAGCTTAGAATGAATTGGTTGTTGATTGCTCAGCTTATCCAACAGCTTTTACCCGTCGCCGTGCAGGCGATCGACGCCGTCGAGAAGGCAACCGGAAAGACACCGGAGGAGGCGGCAAAGGAAGTCATTGACCACCTCACGCCCGGCGCGCCGAATTCTAATGTTCTCAAGCCGTGAGGTAAAAAGAGGGCGCAAATGCCTGCGGAAGCATGGGTGGCCTTGATTCTCGGGATTCTGGGAATTGTGGCAACATTGGTAACAACGACTTGGTATCTCGCTGGGCGACTCTCGGTTATGGACGGCATGAAAGAATCAATCGACAGTTTAGAGGCGGTCGTTTCATCTATTGCTGTTGATCGGGAGCGCAGCGCGGCGCTTGAGCGGCGGGTTGGAAAGCTTGAGCAGTGGTATGACGAGCTGCGGCGCGGAATCGGCCGCATCGACACCCGCCAAGCGTAGGTAATCTGCAATCTTGGTTTAGTTGCATATACCATAGGTAGTAGTTAGGTTGTAAATTTTTCTGGGAGCGCAGACGGAAAATTTTCCGCCAGCCCTTACCCTATGGCCCCACACTCTTCATTTTTGCAGGAAAGTGTTGCGTTTTTGGCACAGCTATCGCCGTTCCTTCGTGCTATGTGGCGCATGTTGTCTCAAAAGGAGGAAAAAATATGAGCGATCCCGCAGAACCGATGTTACAGTTTTTCGAATTCTCCCATCTGCGCCCAGACTTGCAGGCTGTATCTAAACCATTCTGTGAGCTGGCGCACAATTCAATCGGCAACCTACCCCGCAATCCGGAGCGCACCGTCATGCTGCGAAAGCTTCTTGAGGCAAAAGACTGCGCCGTCAGGGCGTTCCTTTACGTTCCGGCGCTCGCTGCCGCGTTCTTCGCGCTCGGCTGGCTGGCCTGGACGTTCCCGACCCTTGCGGCCGACCTGCAACTCAAAGCCGCGCCCCTCTACAGCGGATCGCCGTATAATTGGTCAGGCTTTTACTTTGGCGGACAGGTCGGCGGGGAATTCTCAGCCCGGCCGATTACAGGCGTCACGACGGGTTCTCTCGAATTTCTCGGCGATCCCGGATCACTCGGCCCCAACGCGGTCGGCTTTGCCGGCGGCGCACACGTCGGGATCAACTACCAGACGGGCGGTTTTGTGATCGGGGCCGAGCTTGGAGGCGAGCTGTCGAGCATGAACAGCGCCGGTACGTTCACCGCGGATACGATGAACGCCGCGGCCGTCGTGCGGAAGCCGTGGGACGCATACTTAATCGGAAAGGCCGGTTTGGTGCTCGGCCCCCGCGGGGAATTCTTATTCTATGGGCTGGGCGGGGCTGCCGTCGCAGAGCTACAGAACGACGTAACGATTACCGACATCCTTGCACCCGGTGCCCTCAAAGCATCATCCAGTAACGTTCATACGGGCTGGACGGCCGGTGCTGGCCTCGATTGGGGCACCGGGCCGGTCGTACTCGGATTTCGCTACCGTTATTCGGATTACGGAACGCATGGGCTGTCTTTCGACACGGGAAACGGTTCATTCCGCGCCGACCAAAGCGCACGGGACAACCAGTTTACCGGGCGGTTAAGCATCAAGTTGAATTGAGGGTTGACCCGGAAGTTGGCGTGAGGTAGGTCGGAATTCCGACGTCCTGGGCGTCGGGTTTCCTCCCGAGACGGTGCTTGCGAGGTGGTCGGCAGAAATGCCGGCCACTTTTTTTGCATTACAGGTATGAGTTTTTAGCGTTGCTCCCAAAATGAAACCTGTGGTTATGTAGTTGTGCAACACGGGAGATGGAAATGAACAAGTACCACGTAGCTCGCAAGGAAGCCTCAGACCTATACGAGATCGCATTTCTCGGAGGGGCCTTTTCTCGCAAAACCGCAGAGGATCTTTCCTCTCGTATGAACGAAGACCGGAACTACCCTTTCGGGTTTCACTTCGTGGTTCCCGCTCCATTCGCGGGGAGGATTTGAAATGCCTACGCAACTCAGCATCGGCCAGCAAGTCAGGATCACGAATTACGATCACCCGCACAGCGGCGAGTTCGGGCGCGTCATTTCGGTCCACGCGGACGGCAAGGCGGCAATCATCAACCTCTTGAGGTTCCCCGGCCGTATGGTTGGGGTCTGCATTGAACAAGTCATCCTTGCTCAAGCTATGCCTTGGTAAGTCAGCCAGAGACCCGATATGGACCTGACACCCGACGAGATCGAGAGATACGCGCCGTATCACACGCTCGGCGCATTTGAGAGTGGCATGCGCGCCTACACGTCAAGTCCATATGGACGGACACATAACCCGTTCTACCCGAACAGTGTGGCCGCCCAGGCTTATGACCGCGGGGCGGAGTGCGCGATGCGGCGGGAACGATAGCGACGGGCGGCTGTCGCCTTAGCGAATTCCCACTGGTCTTTGTACGCAATTTCGCCAGTCAACTTAACGAGACAGTCATGATCGATAGTGGCCCACTCGATGGAGGTCTTTCGGCAGAACTTATCATCGACAATGATCCGCAATTCCTTTGCGATATCGTGGATCGCTTTAAGTCTGTTGTCTGCATCACCACGGTGGAATTTGGTGGAAAGTTGAGCGTTCAGCTCGTAAGCACCAAGGACGGGTTGGCTGACGAGTTTTTGAAGCGAGCAAACACACTGACACGCATCTCGCTTCCACTTTTTATATGCGGCGTCCATGATCACACGCCCACGGACGCTACGCCAAAGCCGGTTGGTTGACGGCGGGAACGGTAACCAGAATTCGACGGTGTGTTCCATGCCTAAACTCTGTAATCAAGATTTTGAAATCGGGCAGCGCCTCAAGAATATACGGCGTAAAAAGAATATTTCACAAGACGTATTAGCGGCTTTGATAAATGTTTCTTATCCGCAAATTCAAAAGTATGAAAATGGGTCAACTGGACTATCAATACGAAGGCTAAGACAACTATCTACCGCGCTGGGTGTCAAACCATGCGAGATATGCGGGTGCTGCAATGAGTGACGCGCCGGATGTAGTGCTGATTACTGAACTTACTACCGTGCTGCTCGATCCCGATGAATGCAGCGAAGGGTCTATGCTGTTGTACCGATTGTTGGACATGCCGAAACACATCCGCGCCGCTCTTGCAAAAAGGCTGATGGAAGATGTTTGAGCACATCATGGGATGGCCGGAAGCGGCTGTTACGATTGTTACGATTATCGCTCTTGTCATAATATTAGGCAGGTAAAAATGCCTGATCCGACAAGACAGACAATTAGCGCCACTGAGTCGCCGGCTTTGCTGGGGGCCTCTCCATACCTTACGCGGTGGATGTTGTGGCAGCGCTTCGCCAACGGGATCGAACCGGAGCGCGAGGAAAGTTCGCGGATGGATTGGGGCAAGGCGATGCAGCCCCTTATCATCAAGCGCGTTGCGCAGGACCGCAAGCTTGAAGTATTTCCCAATGATGAAAGCTATGTGCGCCGCGGTCTGCTTGGCTGCACGCGCGATGCAACGATTATATCGCCGGACCACGGACCTGGGGCGCTCGAAATCAAATGCGTGTTCGACTACGAGCAGTGGGGCCGTAAGTGGAAGGGCGGCGCTGAAGTTCCTCGCGAGATAGAGATTCAGTTGCAGCAACAGATGCTCGTCGGCAACGACGATGGTTATAGTGGGAAGAAACCGCATAAAGGTTCTTATAGCTGGGGGCTAATTGTCGTTTGGGTATGCGCTGACCTTTATTATTTCGAACGCAAGCCGGTTCTCGAATTGTGGGAACGTCTGAGCAATGAAGCTCTTTCGTTTTTATCTGACGTTACCCTACGGCGCGAGCCAGACCCATTCGGGGCCGCCGTCGAGTTGCCATTACTAATGCAGCTATTTCCGACGCGGCCAGACAGCGTGTTGGACCTCTCCGCCGACCCGGATCATGTCAAGACCTCGCAAGATGTTTCAATGTTCAAGACGATGAAAGAGCAAGCGAGTGGGTCGGCCTCTGTGGCCGAAGGGTTGCGCATCAAACTCTTGGCACTCGCGAAAGACTATGCGTTCATCAAGCTTCCGTGCGGGGTAAGCTATCGCGTCAAAAAGAGCGGCAAGGGCAAGACGATTGAGCCGTTCGTACCTGACGTACCGAGCGCGCCGCCGCCACCGAAACACGACATAGTGGGGATCGTATGATGGGGACCGGCATTGTAATTGTCCTGTTCGATATCACGCTTGTATGTCTTTTCGTGAGCCACTGGCAGACAGTGAAGCAGCTTAGGAAACTCAACTCGCGACTAGAAACGCTTGAACTCGACGCTATCCACAACATGAAAGTATCAGGCGAGCATAACTACAGATTAAACGACTTGGAGGTTGGCCGTGCCGAGAACATTCATGATCGGGGAGAGGGTAAAAACAACTCATCCCCCAGGATATACGGACGCAACTGACATTTACGGCACTGTCGACGGTTTCGCGGATTGGTAGGTTATGGTTCGCATGAGCAAGAGCGGTGTCGTATATCCGTTCATGGAGGGGGAGTTGGAACATGATACATAATCATTTTTGGCTCGATATCGCCGTTTGCGTTGTCATCCCGGCGCTTGCATATTGTTTTTGGGAATTAAGGAGGGGGCCGCCGTGACCGTATGGAATGACGAGACTGTCAGCACTTTGACGGAGTTGATAGCAAGCGGGAAATCTCAGCGTGAGGCCGCCACTATTATGGGGCTCACACCTGGAATGGTAATCGGTAAGCTTTGGCGACTTGGGATCAAGAGTCCTCGGAAACAACGATCACCGGCCCTAGCAACAATCAAACAGACGGTGAAAGTGAAACGAGAGAAACGCCTCGCTAGGCTTGCAATCAAAAAACCTGGAAGGCTTTGTTTTAATTTGGGAATCACGGGTAGGTTATTATGAACAACGATCTCGCAAATTTTGAAAAACAGTTGATCCCGTACCAACCGAAGTTCGCACAGGTGCTTGGATCGGTCATGCCGGTCGAGCGGCTTATGCGCACCATCGTTGTGTCATGCGAGCGTACACCGGGCCTTCTCGATTGCGACCGGCAAAGCCTATTCAATGCGGCAATGACATTCGCGGTTTTGGGCCTCGAAGTCGACGGCGTAACCGGACAAGGATTCCTCATCCCCTTCAACGACCGCAAGAACAATCGCAAGGTCGTCCAGCCGGTAATTGGATACTTGGGGTATAATACGCTCGGAGCACGCGCCGGCATGACGATCACCGGCCGGGTCGTGCGTGAGGGGGATGTGTTTGAATTCAACGAATCCGAGGCCGTGGTAGGTCATGAGCGCCGGCTGGGAGGTGAGTGCGGTCCGAACAAAAGGCGCATCGTAGGGGCCTGGGCGCGGGCCTCAAGCCACAACCGGCCGGCGATCTTGCGGGTGCTTTCAATCGACGAGCTGCTTGCGGTCAAGTCAAAGTCACCGCGAGGCCAGCAACCGCCGTGGGCCGATGAAGAAATCGGTTTCCCGGCTATGTGCGAGAAGACGGCAAAGCGTCGTCTCCGTCGTGACATGCCACTGAGCGTTTACCAAAACGCAGCTCGTATGGAGGAGGTCCACGAGGAACAAGGACTCCATTCGTGGATTCATCCGGATAAAGGCGTCATGTGTGATAATGGCGAAGTAATTGCACCTAACTACAGTGACGTGACGCCAATCGCTCAACATATTATTTCGCCGCCCTCTCTTGAGGAAGAGGCTAAAATGGCCGCTGAGAAAGGACGTGAGGTATTCACGCAGTTTTGGAAACGTTTGACGAACGCAGAGCGAGGGCGGCTAAACCCGCTTATCGAAACTCTGAAAACTATCGTGGAAGGGGCAGACAATGGAGACCGTTAGTCGTGACAGATTTGATCGTATCTTTTTATCGTATTATCGGAAACGATTAGAACGCGCCGACGACGAAAACAGACATCTTTGGGATTGGCTAATTGACCTTATCTCATCTGTTTCTGAACTCGATGACTACGACGGGGTGCAGCCAGTAAAGCAAAGAGCACTTACGTATGGACAATTAATGATCGAATTACTGGAGAAGAGAAAATGAAGAAACAATGTGGTAGCTGCTATTGGTTTGAAGGCGGTATTACCGGAATTTGTTACTACGCTCCGCCTGTGGCCGTCCCTATCATGGCGCAATCTCCTGTGGCTAGACCAGGGCAAGGTTCAACACCATCGGCCTTCAGCGTACGGCCACCTACGGATTCGTCGGCGAGATGCCACAATTGGAGCGCCAACGGGATCGAGCCTGTTAATTAAAAGGATACGGAGAGTGGTAACAATCACTGAAATGATATGGGAACGCGAGGTTGATGAATTACAGGCACCCTTTAAGTCAGAGGTTGAGACCTTAAAAGCTCGCATATGTGAGATGGAGGCATTAATCATGGTACTTAAACCACAGCCAATGTCCGATGATATGGCCGCCCGCGTCACAACACAAAGCTCGTATCAGGCTGAGCAGGAAGCTTTTGTACGTGCAGCAATAGACAGCATACCGTTGCGGCAATGGTGCGTCGATCAGGCCGTTAAGGTTTGTGGCACAGAGGGAGTTGTGTGGCACTGCGAACCTCCTATGCCAACATCGGCAGTCGTTCCTATAGCAGAGGGTATTTTTCGGTTTATAACGGGAGGTGACAAACTGTGAATACCGGTCTCGAAGAGTTGAACCGGCTTAAGGCGTTCCTCCAGAAGGAGGGGTATAGTCCACAGGGGGCTATTGAGCTTATGGCTTGCCTAATAGCTATGATTTCCAGGAGCAACAATATTCCACCTTTGGAGTTGGTCGAGGACATCAAAAGTACGATAATGGACTACCATGAGTCCGAGCACGGCACCGGTACCCAGCCCCCTAAACCTCTCCCAACTCATTGATATCCCTCACACAATTTAATGGACTAACCAGTCAGTTAATCGGCACGGAGCGCGAACCTTCCGGCAACCTA
>Ga0137395_10000703_pt1 | contig 14512 bp, 17 predicted proteins | sample czobulk216metaG_FD_108283 | JGI IMG/M metagenome (GOLD analysis project Ga0137395, IMG submission 108283) | Vadose zone soil microbial communities from Angelo Coast Range Reserve, California, USA - czobulk2.16 metaG | ecosystem: Environmental > Terrestrial > Soil > Vadose zone | place: USA...
CGACAACCTGCCCCTCGCGACCGCGCACTCGGTCGACATCCAGGAGTTCGTTCCTGCGGAGGACATCGAGCCCGGCCTCTACTTCAAGAACGCCTACTTCATCGAGCCCGAAGAGCTCGGCAAGAAGCCCTACCACCTCCTGCGCAAGGCACTCGAGGCGACCGGCCGCATGGCCATCGCCAAGATCGCGCTGCGCGATCGCGAGCATCTCTGCGCGCTCCACGCCAACGGCAACGGGCTGCTCATGAACACCTTGAACTGGCCCGACGAGATCCGCACGACCGAGGGCTTGAAAGGCCTCGAGGGCGAGGTGAAGATCAACCCGAAGGAGCTGGAGATGGCCAAGGCGCTCATCGAGAGCCTGGCCGACAGCTTCGACCCACAGCGCTACAAGGACGAGTACCGCGAGGCGGTCATGCGCGTGGTCCAGGCCAAGATCGACGGCGAGGTCATCGAGGCGCCACCTGCGCCGCAGACTGCCAAGGTCATGGACCTCATGGAAGCCCTGCGCGCGTCCGTGGAAGCCGCCAAGAAGAGCCGGTCAACGCGCGGCAGGGATGCCCAGCCGGCCGAAGCGAAGAGGGCGCGTCGTAAAGCCTCCTGAGGGAGGGTCTCGGCCGGTCGGGTCTAATCTCGTGAGCGTGGCTGACGCTCCGTCCGGACAGCTGCAGATCGACATCGAAGGCTTCCCGAACGAGGTGCGGCCCATGCAGGCCGCGTCGGCCGAAGCGCCGTTCAGCTCCGCCGACTACGTCTTCGAGGTCAAGTGGGACGGGCTGCGCTGCCTCCTCTTCCGCGACACGCATGGCCACGTCCACATTCACGACCGAGGCTTCAACGACCTGACCGCGGTCGTGCCCGAGGTCACGGCCGCGGCGTCGCGGGTGCCGCCAGGAAGCGTGATCGACGGCGAGGTGGTCGCCACCGATCGCGATGGGCGGCCCGACTACCACCGCCTCCGTCAGCGCCTCGCCGGCGGCGCCGCCTTGCGCGAGCAGATCCCTGTCGCCTACCTCGCATTCGATGCGCTCTACCTGGAGAACAAGCCGCTGGTCAAGCAGCCAGTGATCCGTCGTCGCGCGCGGCTGCAGAAGTCGGTCGAGGCGGGTGGCCACATCTTCGTGCCGGATCACATCGACGAGGATGGCGTGGAGCTTTTCGAGGCATGCCTCGAGCGCGGCCTCGAAGGTGTGGTGGCCAAGCACAAGCAGAGCCCATACGTCCCCGGACAGCGGAGCCCCTTCTGGCTCAAGGTCAAGGCCGTCAAATCCGACGACTTCGTGGTCGTCGGGTGGATGGGTGAGCGGCCTTACGACGCACTCGTGGTCGGCTTTTACGAAGACGGGAGGCTGCTGCCGTGCGGGACCGTGGGCGGTGGCTGGGACGACGAGGCAGCCCAGTTCGTCAGGACCCGGCTCGCTGAGCTGGCGAGCGAAACGTCGCCACTTGAACCGCCGCCGATCATGGTGAGGCCGGTCCACTGGTGCCGGCCCGAGCTCGTCGTGAGCGTCCGCTACTCGGAGTGGTCGCCCGACGGCACGCTGCGCTTTCCAATCTTCAACTCGCTGCGACCCGAGGTGCATCCCGCCGAAGCAGTGCGTCACCGTCCGCGAGTCGTGATCAGCGGGCACGTGAAGCCCGGCTCGCTCGCGTACGACCTGACACGCTTTCCTTTCTGATGCAGGAGCAGCAGCCGCGCATCGACGCGGTCACCGGAGCGTTCAGCTACACGGGACGGTTCATCGCGCGCCGGCTCCTCGAGGACGGGCGGCGCGTGCGCACCCTCACGAATCACGCACATCGACCCGGCGCCGAGGACCTGGAAGCCGCGGTAGAGGTGGAGCCTCTGCGCTTCGACGATCGATCACGCCTCATTGCCTCGCTGCGCGGCGTCGACGTTCTCTACAACACGTACTGGGTACGGTTCCCGCACAGCGGCCTCGATTTCGACCTGGCGGTCGCCAACACCCGCATCCTCATCTCCGCGGCCGAGGCGGCGGGCGTGCGCAAGTTCGTGCAGGTCAGCGTGAGCAATCCATCGATCGACTCTCCGCTGCCGTACTACGCCGGCAAGGCGCGGGCCGAGGAGCTCGTTCGCCAGTCGACTCTCAAATGGGCCATCGTCAGGCCGACGCTGGTGTTCGGACCTGGCGACATCCTCATCAACAACATCGCCTGGATGCTCAGGAAGATGCCGGTGTTCGGGATACCGGGCCTCGGCCACTACCGTCTTCAGCCGGTCGACATCGAGGACGTGGCCGACATCGCGGTCAACGCGGCGCGGCACGAGGAGAACATCACGGTCGACGCCGCCGGGCCGGAGATCCTGACCTACGCGGAGCTCGTCGACCAGATCGCGATCGCCGTCAGGCGCAGGCCCCCTTACGTGTATCTGCCCCCATCGCTGCTAGTCCTCTCCGGCAGGGCGATGGGCCTGTTCCTTCGTGACGTGATCCTCACGCCCGAAGAGGTGAAGGGCTTGATGATGGAGCTGCTCGTGTCTGACGAAGCGCCGCAGGGCACGAGACGTTTCGACGACTGGCTGCTTCGTCAAGCCGACACGGTCGGCCGGTTCTACGCCTCGGAGCTAGACCGCCATTTCCGGATGCCTGGCGCCGCGGTCACTCAAACGGGTCCTCGACCAGCTCAGCCGTGAAACCGCTGGCCGGGTCACCGGTCAGGCCGACGACCGCGAAGCGGATGTGCCCGCGCCAGCCGGCCAGCGCTCGGTACTCAGCCGCCGCAGCCTTCAAGGCTTTGCGCTTGCGCGCGCCCACGGCCTCGAGCGGCGTGCCGAAGGCGTCGCTGGTCCGGGTCTTCACCTCGACGACAACCAGGTCGTCTCCCCGCCGGCAGACGAGATCTATCTCCCCGCGCCGCGCGGTGAAACCCGCGCCTACGACCTCGTAGCCTCGCCGCGTCAGCAGCTCGGCGGCGGCCTTCTCGCCGGCGTTGCCTAGTTGGCGGCGCTGATGAAGGCGCGGAACGGGGCCCATGTCGTGCGGTGGATCGGGCTCGGACCGAGCCTGAGGATGGCCGACCTGTGGGCCCGCGTGGCATAGCCCTTGTGGCCGGCGAAGCCGTAGCCCGGATACATGCGGTCGTACTCGATCATCGCCCGGTCGCGCGCGACCTTGGCCACGATGCTCGCCGCCATGATCGAAGCGCAAGTCCGGTCGCCTTTCACGACCGCCATCTGGGGCAGCGGCGCGTAGGGCACGTCGAACGCGTCGACGAGCAGGTACTCGGCCGGAACGCCAAGGCCGGCCACCGCGCCCGCCGTCGCGAGGTGGCGCGCGCGCGTGAGACCGAGGCTGCACACCTGCGCGTGGTCGACGGCGCAGACGGAGACCGCGACCGCCTTGCGGCGGATGATCGTGTCGAGTCGTTCGCGCTCGGCAAACCTGATGAGCTTGGAATCGTCGAGGCCCGAGATCTTCACGCCGATCGGCAGCACGACCGCTCCGCCGACGACCGGGCCCGCAAGCGGGCCCATGCCGACCTCGTCGACCCCGGCCACGACCTGGTAGCCCATGGCACTCGCCATGCGTTCGTAGCGCCACAACATCGGTCTGCCCATCGGACCCGAGATTACATGCGAACCGGTCGCGGGCTCAAGACGCCCTTAACAACGAGCGCAAGGGGGACAGGTCCCCCTTGCGGGAAACCCCCTTGCCCCATGACGCTTTGCTGCAAACCAGTAACCCGGAGTCTTGGCTCGGCAAAGCTGAGCCAACCCCGCCACGCCAGCTACTTCTCCTGCTCTTGCTCGTTTCCTTCTGTCGTTTCGGGCTCTTCGGCTTCCGGTTCTTCGGCCGCAGTCGCCACAGCACCGCGGCGCTCGCGGATGCGGGCGCCCTTGCCGATCTTGCCTCGCAGGTAGTAAAGGCGGCCCTGGCGCACGTCGCCGTGGCGGAGCACGTCGATGCGGTCGATGCGAGGCGAGTGCACGAGAAACGTGCGCTCGACGCCGACGCCGTGCGTGACACGTCGCACCGTGAAGTTCTGCCGCAGCCCACCGCCTGTGACGCGGATGACCGTGCCCTCGAACACCTGGATGCGCTCACGTGTGCCCTCGACGACCTTGGCGTGCACCTTCACGGTGTCGCCGGCGCGGAGCGCGGGCACCTTTGCCTTCTGTTGCTCTTTCTCGAGCTGCTGGATGACGTTCAACTCAATGTCTCCTCGTGGATTTATATCAGTGCTGATGAGCGCTCTGCGCGTGACGCTGAGCCGCCTGCTGCCTGCGCCACTGCCGGATTCGCGCGTGGTCGCCTGACAGCAGGACCTCTGGAACTCGCAAGCCGCGAAACTCGGCTGGCCGTGTGAACTGCGGGCAGCCCGCCAGCTCGCCACCGAACGTGTCGTTCTCGAGCGAGCCCGGATCGCCGACCACGCCGGGCACCAGTCGCGCCACAGCGTCGATCAGCACCATGGCGGGGACCTCCGCTCCGCTGAGCACGTAGTCGCCGATCGAGATCTCGCGTGCGGCCAGGCCCGTGCGCACCCTGTCGTCGACACCCTCGTACCGACCGCAAACGATGATGAGTCCTGGTTCTCGCGCCAGCTCGGCGGCCATGCGCTGATCGAGGCGCTCGCCCCACGGTTCCATCAGGACCACCGGGCCTGGGTTGTTGAGCATCACGCTCTCCACCGCTTCGAAGATCGGCTCCGGCTTGAGCACCATCCCGGGCCCGCCGCCGAAGGGCACGTCGTCGACCTGCCGGTGCCGGTCGTGCGTGAAGTCGCGCAGGTCGTGCGCGTGGAGCTCGAGCAAGCCGTTGGCAACCGCCCTGCCGACGACTCCCTGATCGAAGGCGGGCCCGAACATGTCAGGAAAGATGGTTACGACGTCGAACCTCATCGCGCCTCTTCCACGGTGAGCAGCCAGTCCGCCACCACGATCCGGGCCGCGTCCAGGTCCACCGACACGACCGCGTCCTTCGTCGCAGGGATCAGGTGCTCGACAGCGCCGTCGCGGCTGACCCACACGTCGTTGGCCGGTTTCTCGAGCACCTCCTCGATCCGGCCCAGGCCGCGGCCTGAGGCCGTCACGACGTCGAGTCCGATCAGCTGGTGGTGATAGAAGCGGCCATCGCCGGCGGGTCTCCCGGCATCCTCGCGGACCTCCATGTACTTGCCGCGGTACACCTCGGCGCCGGCCCGGTCGTCGACCCCTGCCAGCTTGACCACAAGGCCGCCTGGCGCGGGCCGGCTCCACTCCACGCGGACCTCGGCGCCATCGATAAGCAGCAGCGACCCTCGGTCGAACCGATCGCTGAAATCTGTCAAGGGAACTACCTTGACAGCTCCATCGACACCGAAGGCTGCACCAACCTGACCCACTCGGATCACCTCGGTGGGTTCGCCAGGTCCACGAACACGCGCTTGTGGTCTCGCATCGATGCGACGCGGATCAGCGTGCGGATCGCTTCGATGTTGCGGCCCGCCTTGCCGATGAACCGGCCGACGTCGGTGTCCGCGAGCTTCACCTTGATCGCCACGGTTCCGCCACCCCGCTCGAATGACTCCACGTGGACTTCTTCGGGCTTCTCGGCCAGGGACTTCACCACGTACTCCACGAGCGCCCGGTAGTCGATGCTGGGGCCGCCAGACGGGCCCTCTCGCCTATATCCACCGCGGGTGTAGCCACCGCGGCCACCGTCACGCCGAGGCGGTCGACTTGCGTGTCTCTGCAAATCGCTCAAGGATCCCCTCCCGCTTCAAAAGGCTGCGCGCCGCCTCGCTGGGCTGGGCGCCCTGTTGGAGCCAGCGCACGACCTTGTCGACGTCGATCTTGACCTTCACCGGATCCGTCATCGGGTCGTAGTAACCCAGGTGCTCGATGAAACGCCCGTCGCGCGGCGACCGGGCGTCCGCGACCACCAAGCGATAGAACGGATGCTGCTTTGCGCCCATCCGTCTGAGCCTGATCTTTACCAATTGCCTCCTCCTTGACCGAATAGCCGGGGCAGCCCGGCGAGTCCACGCTGTCTCGGCTGCCGGCCCATCTGCCTGGCCAGCTTCTGCATCGCATCCCTTGCCTTGAGGACGCGATTCACGTCTGAGGGTTGGGTGCCGCTGCCGCGTGCGATGCGGCGCTTGCGGACTCCATCGATCAGCTCGGGCCGCGCCCGCTCGCGCGGTGTCATGGAAAGGATGATCGCCTCCATGCGGCGCATCTCCTTTTCCGTGTCCTGGCCGCCCACCTGCGACTTGAGCGCGGCGCCGCCAGGGAGCATTTCGAGCACGCCCTCGAGCGATCCCATGCTCCGCAGCTGCCGGATCTGGGTCAGGAAGTCGTCGAAGCTGAGCTGTCCCGCGCGCAGCCGGCGCTCGACCTCGGCCGCCTGCTCTTTGTCAATGGCGCCCTCGGCTTTCTCGATCAGCGACAGCACGTCGCCCATTCCGAGAATGCGCGAAGCCACCCGATCCGCCTGGAAGATCTCCAGATCGGCCGGCTTCTCGCCAGTGCCGGCAAAACGGACGGACTGTCCAGTCGCGACGCGCAGCGACAGCGCCGCGCCGCCGCGTGAGTCGCCGTCGAGCTTGGTGAGGATGACGCCGTCCAGGCCGACCTTCTGTCCGAACGCCTCCCCCAGCCTGACCGCGTCCTGGCCGGTCATGCCGTCGGCGACGAGCAGCGTCTCTGTCACCGCGATGGACCGCTTCAGGCGAACCGCCTCATCCATGAGCTCCTCGTCCGCGTGCAGCCGCCCGGCGGTGTCGAGGATGACGACGTCCGCGCCCGTTCGAGCGGCCTCCTGGAGTGCGCCGGCGGCGATGCTCTCGACCGCCCCCATGCCCGAATGAAACGCCACCTTCTCGCGCTCGGCGAGAATGCGCAGCTGCTCGACCGCGGCCGGCCGCCTCAAGTCCAGGCCCACGACCATCGGCGTGTGGTGGTCTCGGCGAGCGAACAGCGCGAGCTTCACGGCGGTCGTGGTCTTGCCCGAGCCCTGCAGCCCGACCAGCATCACGACGGTCGGCGGAGCGCTCGAGTACCTGAGGCCTGTCGCGTTGCCGCCAAGAAGGTCGACCAGCTCGTCGTGCACTGCCCTGACAACCGTCTGGGGAGCCGTCAGGCCCGGCGAGATCTCGGCACCCGTGAGGCGCCCGCGGACTCGCTCGATGAACTCCTTGACAACCTTGAAGTTGACGTCCGCCTCCAGCAGCGCAAGGCGCACCTCGCGCAGGGCTGCGTCGATGTCCTCGGGCCGCAGCACACCACGCCCCGTGATTTTGCGCAACGCCTCAGTCAGGCGGGCCGACAAAGTGTCGAACATCAGACCGACAGCCTCGCCATCCGACGTCGCAGGCTCGCCAGCTCCTTCTCCAGCGCCTCGATCGCCCGCCTGCGCCGCTGAGTCTCCGTCAGCAGGCCGAGCCGGCGCTCGTACTCCTGCAGGGCGCGGCTCGATCGTTTGACGATGTCGTGTACCGCCGCGCGCGACGTTCCCTCGTGCTGCGCGATCTCCGCCAGCGACCAGTCGCTGCGCAGGTACAGGTCGAGGATCGCCTGCTGGTGGTCGGTCAGGAGGGCTCCGTACCGCTCATAGAGGGCGAGGGACCGGCCGCGCGTCTGAAGCCTGTCAAGTGCCACTCCTTGACAGCTTACCAGAGCATAGAATCGTCTCGTGCTCACCGCCTTCATCCTGGTGAAGTCGTCGCGCGAGGGCCTGACGAGCCTCGGTCCCCACCTCGCGGACATCGAGGGCATCGCTGAGGTCTACACCCTCACTGGCGAGTGGGACTTCATCGCGATCGCGCGCGTGCGCGAGCATGACGAGCTCGCCCAGGTTGTGACCCAGCGGCTGACCCAGCTCGACGGCATCGAGAAGACGCAGACGATGGTCGCCTTTCAGCAGTTCTCAGCGCACGACCTCGAGGCGATGTTCGGCCTGGGTCTGGAGGACAAACAGACCTAAGCGATTACGGCGCACTGCGAGTGCCGGCACTCATGCCGGGAAATCGCAACTTCGGAGTGCGAGTGCCGGCAGTCGGCTAGTTACAGCTGGCCGCGAAGGCGCTTGATCGGAACCTCCACCAGGGCGCGCCACTGCTGGCGGATGGCGATGCCGGTGGGCACTGCGTGACGAATACCGAGGCGCGGGCGTGTGCGCCGCTCCACGATCGCGGTTCGAAAGTCGCCCTCGTACGCGGTGACGACGCGCGCGATGTCGTGGCTGCCGAAGTGGCTGTCGCTGCCACCGATCTGAGCGCCGAGCCGCTCCGCGTTGGCGGCGACGAAGGAATCCAGTGCCTTGCGACGCCGGCGTCCGATGGGCACCGTGAACATCACCTCGATGCCGTCGAGTGGATGGACCTCCAGCAGCCGGCGCAGCATCCCTGGCTGGATCGATCCGAAGAAGATCGGTATGAACGGGTGCGGCACAATCGCGAGGGCGCCCTGGTCGTGAATCGCGGCCACGGTGTCGGCCAGCGACATGCCCATTCGCACCGGCCTTTCAAGGAACCAGCCGAGGACGTGGGTCTGCGCGGGCCACGCGGTCGTGACCTCCTGGCCCGGAACGACCTGGAGGCCCATGGCCTGACCGCGCTCCTGCACTTCCTTGACCGACCGCATCGTGTCGTGATCGGTGACCGCGATCAGGTGCAATCCCGCCGCGACAGCGGCGGACACCAGCTCGGCCGGCGTCACCATGCCGTCGGATGCCTTCGTGTGGCAGTGCGGATCGGCGATGGGCATCAGTCTTCAACCAGTGAGCGGATGTAGGCGGCAGGGTCGAACGGAGCCACGTCGTCGAGGGTCTCACCCACACCGGCGAGCTTCACCGGCACTCCCAGCTGGCCCTCGATGCCGATGACAGCACCACCCTTCGCGGTCCCGTCGAGCTTCGCAAGCACGAGCCCGGTCATCGCCAGCGCCTCGTTGAATGCGCGAGCCTGCGCCATGCTCGCCAGTCCCAGGGTCGCGTCGAGCACCAGTAGTGATTCGACGGCGCGCCCCTCCTGTGCCTTGGCGGTCACGCGGCCGATCTTCGCCAGCTCCTGCACCAGGTTCCGCTGTGACTGCAAACGGCCGGCGGTGTCAGCCACGACCACGTCGCAGCCGAGACGACCCGCTTGCTGGATGCCGTCGAACACAACCGACCCAGGATCTGCCCCCGGCGCGCCGGCAAAACTCGGCACGCCCGCCCGATCCGCCCACAGCACCATCTGCTCGATGCCCGCGGCGCGATACGTGTCGGCCGCCACGATCAAAGGCTTCCGTCCCTGGGTGGCCAGCGAATGCGCCAGCTTCGCAGCAGTGGTGGTCTTGCCTGCACCGTTGACTCCGTACAGCAGGATGCATGCCGGTGCGGGATCCAGCGTCAGCGTCCGCGGACGCGACGACATCACGCTCAGCGCTGCTGCGACCAGAGCCTCGCGCGCCTCGTCGACCGTGTGCGGCGATCGCGCTCTCACGTGCTGCACGAGCTTCGAGGACATCGCGGGTCCCACGTCGGCACCGAGCAGGAGCTCTTCCAACCGGTCGTAGTACTCACCGCCCAGCGGCGGACCAAGTGCGCGGAGCCCAGTGGCCAGCAGGCTTCGTGTGCGCTCACCGACTCGACTCCACATCGGGTCGAGCCTACCGGATGTGGCTGTACCTACCCGGCGGCGCGGGCGGCCGGGTTGTGCCTCACCGCAGGCTTCGACCCCACGAACTCAGAGGCTTCGCCGTGAGTTCGCGGGGACCCCTTAGACATGCGCACGTCCTCGAGGCGCACCGAAACGAGATGTGACGTGCCGCTTTCGTCGAGGTGAATTCCATAGAGCGTCGACGCGTGCGACATGGTCACGTGGTTGTGCGTGATCACCAGGAACTGGCGCTGCCTGCCGAGCCGCGACAGCATCTCGCCGAATCGCCCGACGTTCGCGTCGTCGAGCGCAGCGTCGACCTCGTCAAGGATCGTGAACGGACTCGGGTTGACCTCGTCGAGCGCGAGCACCAGCGCCAGAGCGGCCAGTGATCGCTCGCCGGATGAGAGCAGCGTCACGTTCTGCAACCGCTTGCGCGGAGGCTGCACGAGGATCTCTACGCCGGTGCGCGGGCCGTCTTCGCCTTCCGCGTGACGCAGCGTCGCGCGACCGCCTGGTGCGAGCTGTGAGAAGTACTCCTGGAAGTTCACCGCGACCGCACCGAAGACCGCGTCGTATCGGGATTCCTCTTCCCCACGAAGCTTCGCGATCAGCGTCTCCAGGTCGGTGCGAGCGCCGGTGATGTCCTCCAGCTGCTGCTTCAGATTCGTGTAGCGCTCCTCGAGCTCGCGGCACTCCGCGTCCGCCAGCGCGTTGGTGGGACCGATCTCTTCGAGGCGCCGCTCGAGTGAGCGCATCTCGCGCTCGCGTGCCTTGCCACCGGGGATGTCTTCGGGCGCAACCCCGTCAGGCATGCGCGCTCGCATCTCCTCCATGCGCGCCGACAACAGCTCGACCTCGCGATTGATGAGGTCGAGATTGCCCTCGAGTGTGCTCGTCTTCAGACGTGCGTCGATCCGGGTCTCCTCCAGCGCGACCAACCGGCGCGCGCCTTCGGCCATCTCGGCCTCTTCCTCGGGAGATTCGGTCTCGGTCTCGGCCAGGCTCGCGCGCGCGGCACCGACCGCGGCATCGAGCGCCGGCAGGGATCCGGTCGCAGCATCGACCGATGCGTCGGCGGCAGCGAGCCGGTGCGACCGGTCTTCCGCGGCATGCGTCAAAGCGATGACGTCCTGGCGAACTGTGTGGAGGCGCCGGCCAAGGTCGTCGATCCGGTCGCGCCAGCGAAGCCTTTCGGCCTCGACCTGGTTAGCCGCCACGCGCTGCTCGCGCGACGCCTCCGACTGCTCCTCGAACTCTCGCTCGGCAGCGACGGATCGCTCCTCCGCGGCCGAGGCTGCGCCCTCCAGCTCAGTCAGCCTGGCGGACTCCGTGCTTTCGGAGACGCGCGCAGCATCCAGCAGGCGGCGCGTCTCGGCCAGGCCCCCGGCCTCCGCCGCGCGCGCTCGAAGCTCGGAGAGCTTGCTGTCGAGGCCATGCGCCCTCAGCGCCGAGTCGTCGAGCATTTCGGCCACCGGCGCGAGCTCCGCGATGCGCATGCGAAGATCGGCGCGCCTCTCGGCGATTGCGGCGCGGCCGTCGGTGCCGGCCCGCACCACTCCCGGCACGTGATAGACGCCGTCGAGCGAGACGTCGCGTCCCAGCACGATTCCGCCGAGAAGGCCGCGCGCGATTGCCTCGTAGCCGGCGTCTACCCGCACATGCTGGAAAAGTGACGCCGCGGCAGCAGCATCCGCGGCCGACGGGTAAAGCACTGTCGTCTGCCCTGAGCCGGTCTCCGCGGCCTCGATGGCGGTCCTCACATCAAGCGCCACCAACGCATCTGCCAGGGGTCCGAGCACGGCCGCGAGGGCTTTCTCGTAACCGGGTTCGGCTTGAATCACATCCGCCAGGCGAGGCCCTGACGCGGCATCCGTGTAGAGACTCTGCAGGCCGTCGAGCTCGGCGGAAAGGCGAGCCAACTCGGTCGAAGCCGCCTGCGCCGACTCGAGCGCTTGCCTCGCCTCCACGGTCTCGGTCTCGATCGAGTTGATCTCGCTCAGCGCAGCGGCAAGCGGCTCGACGCGGTTGAGGTGCTGCTCCAGGAACTCGCGGCGCGTGCGCAGCCCAGCCAGCGTCGACGCGGCGGCCGCCGCCGAGCGCCGGGCCTGGTCTGCGTCGCGTCGTGCGTCCTGCACGGGTGCGGCGTTCAAGGCCGCGTGCACGTGCGGAATCGCGGGCAGATCCTCGAGGGCTGCCTTGCCCTGCTCCAGCTCCACCACCAGCTGCTGCTGCAGGGACCGGGCGGCGGTCTCACGAGCCGTGTTCGCTGCCTCCTCATGCCGAACCGAGATCGCGATCGCGCGCTCGTTCTCGGCGCGTGCAACCGCTAGCTGTTTCTGGTGCTCCGCTTCGGAAAGCGACAGCCGCAGCTCGCCCAGCCGGCGCTGCCGGGCAAGGCGGCGGTCCTGCGCTGCCTGCACCTCTGAGCGCCCCGCCTGGAACTCGTGCTCGGCGACGGCCGCTGCCTCGCGGGCCTCGGCGAGCCGGCGGTCGAGAGCCTGCGCCTGCGACGCCGCCTTGCGGTGCGAGTCGCGCACCTCGCGCCACTCCTCCCACAGCATGCTGCCGCGCAGGACCTCCAGCCGCCCAGATGCGTCCGCCGCCTCGCGAGCGGTGGCCGCCTGCGCACGCAGGACCTCGAGCCTCGGCTCGATCTCGGACCTCAGGTCCTCCAGACGCAGCATGTTCTGCGCCAGCTCGGCCAGACGCTGCGCCGCCTCGTGGCGGCGAGTCTTGACGCCTCGTACCTGGGCCGCCTCCTCGAGGAGCTGCCTCCGCTCGGCCGGCGTGCACACGACGATCGACTCGATGTCGCGCTGATCGATGATCGCGTACGAGTCGACCGTGAGACCTGTCGACGAAAGCAGGTGCAGCAAATCTCGGCGCCGGACACGGGTGCCGTTCAGGTAGTAGTCGCTTTCACCGTCGCGCTGCACGCGCCTGGTGATCGCGACCTCGGCGTAGTCGACCGGCAGGCGGCCGGCCGTGTTGTCGAAGACGACGGTCACCTCTGCGAACGCCGCGCGCGAGCGCCGCTCGCCGCCCGCGTAGATGACCTCCTCCATTTTCCGGCCGCGCAGGTCGCGCGCATGGCCGGAGCCGAGGACCCATTTGACCGAGTCGACGATGTTGGTCTTGCCAGAGCCGTTGGGACCGACAATCGCCGTCACTCCGCCCTCGAATCGAATTTCGGTGGGGCGGGCGAACGTCTTGAAGCCCAGTAGGTGCAGCGAACGGAGGAACAAGGGCCGTTTCACGGTAGCAGATGTGGTGGGCATTCCGCTATCAACTACTAACGGTTGGGTGGCGCTACTCCAGCGGCTCTCCGAACTGGCGGCTGGGTGGCGGCTCCGCGATCTGAGGAGCCGTGTCCTCTGAAGGTAGCACCGACAGCGGTATCGGCGATTCGGGCGCAGGCTCTGGGGGCGCTGCCTCGGACCTGATGCTTGCTCGAGGCTGGCGCGAACCGCGCCGGGCCCGGGTGCGGGTCGACCGTGGCGGCTTGACGACGGTCACCGGCTTGAGGTCGCCCACCAGGCTCTCCAGGGCGGCCCGGGCGGCGCCCTGCTCGGCCTCCTGCTTGGTGGCACCGTGCCCGGTGCCGAGCGGCTCGGCGCCCGCAAACACGACCGAGGTGTACTCCCGCTTCGAGCCGACCTTGGCGCCCTCGCTGTCATAGACCGGCGTCTGTCCAAACCTCTCCTGCGCGACCTGCTGCAGCCGGCCCTTGAAGTTCTCGTCGTGCGCCGGCTCGGGCAGGGAGCGGTACCGGTTGAGGTAGTAGTGGTAGGCGGCGTCGTAGCCGGCGTCGAGGAAGATCGCGCCGAGCAGCGCCTCGAACGCGTTGGCAAGCAACGACTTCAGGCTGCGTCCCCCTCCGCGTGCGATGCCCTTGCCGAGGTACAGGTAGCTCCCGAGGTCGAGCTGCTCCGCCAGCTCGGCGAGCGTGTTGGTGTTGACCATCGCCGAACGCGTCTGGGTCAGCTCGCCCTCGCTCGCTCCCGGATGGTGCTTGTACAGGAACTCGGCGCTGATGAGCTGCAGCACCGCATCGCCGAGGTACTCGAGCCGCTCGTTGTCGCGCGGCGACAGGTGCGGGCTCTCATTGGCGAATGAGCTGTGGGTGACCGCCTCCAGCAGGAGGCTCGGGTCGCGGAAGTAAATGCCGATCTTCTGCTGCAGCTGCTGCAGCGATGGAGACTGAGGCGCCGCGTCGGGTTGCGCTATGAGCCGGCCTTCTCCTGGATGTACTCCCAGGCCTGACCGACGGTCGTGATCTTCTCGGCGTCCTCGTCGGGGATCTCGAGACCGGTGTTCTCCTCGAACGCGTAGATCAGCTCGACCAGGTCGAGCGAGTCGGCGTTGAGGTCCTCCTGAAAGGAGGCGTCCATCGTCACCTGCTCCGGCTCGCAGCCGAGGCGCTCGACGATGATGTTCTTGAAGTCTTCGAAGCTTAGTTTCTGTGTTTCCAAATCATTGCCTCCAATTCGGAGTGGCCCTTCTGGGTCGTGCCCTACTGTATCAGCCCCGCGAGATCGGCTATGGCCGCCGGGGTCGACACCGCCAGCGCCTTCGCTCCCGGCGCCAGCTCTCTCATCATCCCGGTCAGGGCTCGCTTCGGTCCCACCTCGACAAACGTGTCGCAGCCCATCTCGACGAGCCCCTGCACGCAGACCGCCCAGCGCACGGGCGAGCGCAGCTGCATCTCCATGACGTGCGGGATGCGGTCGCCGTCGAGGTGGGGCCGGCCCGTGAGGTTGGCCATCACTGTGATGCGCGGTGCGCGCCACTCGATCCTGTCGAGGGCGGCGCGCAGGCGCTCGGCGGCGGGCGCCATTAGCGGCGTGTGGAACGCGGCGCTGACGTTGAGCGGGATCACTCGCTTGGCGCCGGCGGCCTGCAGCCCGGCGGTGGCCGCCTCCAG
>Ga0137395_10000704_pt1 | contig 14502 bp, 9 predicted proteins | sample czobulk216metaG_FD_108283 | JGI IMG/M metagenome (GOLD analysis project Ga0137395, IMG submission 108283) | Vadose zone soil microbial communities from Angelo Coast Range Reserve, California, USA - czobulk2.16 metaG | ecosystem: Environmental > Terrestrial > Soil > Vadose zone | place: USA...
CAGTTGCAGATCCTGATCGGGCGCGCCGCCCACGCGGTGCTGGTGGCGCGGGAATCCCGCGTCCTGGAAGAGCAGCGCGCCCAACACCCTGGCGACAACGACCGGATCGCGGTCCTGGGTGATGCGCCGCTCTTCAAGAAAGCGATGGCGCTGGCCCGCAAGGTCGCCGCGACGGACGCGTCGGTGTTTCTCACGGGCGAGAGCGGCGCGGGGAAAGAGCTGTTCGCCCAGTTCATCCACGACAACAGCCGGCGCTCCAGTCGCTCGCTCGTCGCCGTGAACTGCGCCGCGCTGCCCGAGCCGTTGCTCGAGTCCGAGATGTTCGGCCACTGCAAGGGCGCCTTCACGGGCGCGGTGCGCGACAAGCCCGGCCTGCTCGAGACGGCCAACGGGGGCACGCTGTTCCTCGACGAGCTGATCGAGATGCCGAAGTCGATCCAGGCGAAGCTGCTGCGGGTGATCCAGGACGGCGTGGTGCGGCGCGTGGGCAGCGAGACGACCGACGCGGTCGTGAACGTCCGCTTCATCGCCGCAACCAACACCAATCCCGAGCAGGCGGTGCAGTCCGGCCTGTTGCGCGAGGACCTGTACTATCGGCTGCGCGTGGTGCCGATCCACGTCCCGAGCCTGCGCGAGCGGCCGGAAGACATTCCGCTCCTGGCCGAGCGCTTCCTCGGGCATTACTGGACCCGGCATCGCGACCCGACGACGCCGGTGCCGAAGCTCAGCAAGGGCGCGCTGTGGGCGCTCGGCGCGCACGCCTGGCCCGGCAACGTGCGGGAGCTGCAGAACGTGATCGAGCATGCGGTCGTGCTGCTCGAGCCCGGGGCCGAAATGCGGCCCGAGGACATTCCGTTCATCGAGACGGCGGCGACCGACCCGGAGAAGCTGGCGGACGAGGAGCCGGAGGGCGACGAGGCGAGCTACTACGCCGCCCGCGACCGTCTGCTGGCCCGGTTCGACCGGCGCTACTTGACGCGCGTCGTGATGCGGGCGGGCGGCAACCTCTCGAAAGCGGCACGGCTCGCACAGGTCGACCGCACGACGTTCTACCGGCTCATGGAGCGGCACGGCCTCCAGCGCGACCTGCTGACCGGCGGCGCGGAGTAGGCGTGGCGCGCAGCACGCCGACCGCGACCCCCGAGGCAACCCCGGCGGCCTCCCCTTCCCTGGTGCCACCACCGCGAACCACGCCCCCGGCGCCACAGCCGCTCGCTGGGGTTACGTGCCCGCTCCTCACCGCGGCGATTCGGCGCGCGGAAGAGCGCTGGGTGAGCGACCACGCCGACGACGACGATCCGGACGGCATCCCCCGCGTGCTCGCCGCGATCGGGCTGGCGGTGGACCGGCGCTTCCCGAGCTACCTGCTCTCGCTCGAGCCCCGTCCCCCGCGGCTCGTGACGCAGCGGCTGCTCGCGTTCGTGCAGTCCGAGCTGCTGCGCTCCTGGTCGGACGCGTCGCCCACCTTGCCGCTCCGTCTGCTGCGCCATCTCAAGGCGCTCGAGGACGTGCGCGACGCGCTGGAGCACGACGCCGCGGAGCAGTTCGGCGCGCAGCTGGGAGGGGCCAACGGGCTCGATTTCCTGGTGCAGATCGTGCACGACCTGCGCTCCCCGCTGACGTCGATCCTGTTCCTCGCGGAGACGCTGATGCAGGAGCGCTCCGGCCCGGTGACCGAGCGCCAGCAGCGCCAGCTCGGGCTGATCTACAGCGCCGCGTTCGGCCTGAGCTCGCTCACGAGCGATACGATCGAGCTGGCGCGCGGCGGCGACCAGCTGGCGGACGATCGGCCCACGCCCTTGTCCGTGTCCGAGCTGCTCGAGTCCGTGTGCGACATCGTCCGTCCCATCGCGGCCGAAAAAGGCCTCACCGTCGGCGTCAGGCTTCCCATTATCGACCTGCGGCTGGGACACGCCCTCGCGCTGCGGCGCGTATTACTGAACCTCACCACTAACGCCCTGAAGTTCACGGAGCGGGGGTCGGTCGACATCGTCGCCGCGGAGCAGTCGCCCACGCGGATCACGTTCACGGTGCGCGACACCGGCCCGGGTATCAATCCCGAGGCGCTGGCGAGCCTGTTTCACCCGTTCCGGCGCAGCGCCAAGGCGGGTCGCTATCTCTTCTCGGGTACGGGCCTCGGACTGGCGCTCACGCGACGCCTGGTGCGGGCCATGGGCTCGGAGCTGTGCCTCGAGACGCACCCCAACGTGGGCACGCAGTTCTGGTTCGACCTGGAGCTCCCGCCCGCCGAACCCAGCTGAGCGCGTCGAGTTACTTCAGGTGGGTCAGCGTGTAGATCGTGATCGGGATTGAGAGCAGCACCGCCACAAACCGAAGCGGCCCGTAGATATCTCCGTGCTTGCTGGTAGGCACGATCAACTCGTCGCCCGCCTGCACGCGGAGCTGATCCAAGGTCCGCCCCTCGGCAATCGCCCGCCGGAACTCGTCCCCCTGCCACAACGTCTTGCCGGCGCGATCGAGCTTCAGCTTCTTCGTCTCCGCGTCCCGGGTGGGACCGCCCGCCGCGTTGAGGACCGTCGCCACCACCGCATCGGGCGGCACCGCGTAGTACCCCGGCCGGGTGACCTCCCCGGTCACCCCGACGGAGATCAGCGCCTGGGCGTGCAGCACGGGATCCCGGATGAAGCGGGCCACCTCGCCCGTGAGAGTGAGCTCGAGCTCCGAGCGCAGCACCCCCTTCAGAGACACCCTCCCCACCACCGGGAGCAGTAGCTCCGGGCCCGTCCCCACCGTGAACGTGTCGGACAATTGCTCCTCTTCCGACTTCACGGTCCCCGCGAGGCGGTCGGCCGGGCCCCGCATCGGAGCGGGGTTCTGCACGTTGAGGAGCACGCGGTCGCCGACGCGGAAGTCGCCCTGATCGAGACGCATCACGATCAGCGTGGTCTCGGCCGCGAGCCAGTCGGGCCGCGAGGTCCGGGCCATCTCGCGCAACGCGTCGCGCCGCGCCTCGAGCTCGGCGCGCGTGGCCTGGAGACGGCGAGCGGTTTCGTCGCGGGAGCCTTGCGCCCGGCCGTCCGCCGGCACGAGGGCCAGCGCCGTGAGGGACGCGATGAGGAGGGTGCGGTGCATGACAATCACTCCACGGTGACGCTTTTGGCGAGGTTGCGCGGCCGGTCCACGTCGCAGCCCCGCAGCACGGCGACGTGATAGGCGAACAGCTGCAGCGGAATGGTGGTCAACACGGGCGACAAGAGCGGCAGTGTCGCCGGCACGCGCAGCTGCGCTTCCGCGAGCCCCGACACGTCGCCGTTTCCTTCGGTGGTGATGGCGATGATCCGGCCTCGGCGCGCCTTCACCTCCTGCATGTTGGACAGCACCTTGCCGTACACCTCGTCCTTGGGCGCGACGAACACCACCGGCATGTGCTCGTCGATCAGGGCGATCGGCCCGTGCTTCATCTCCGCCGCGGGATAGCCCTCGGCGTGGATGTAGCTGATCTCCTTGAGCTTCAGGGCGCCCTCGAGTGCCACCGGGAAGTTCACCCCGCGGCCAAGGTACAGCACGTTGCTCGCCCGCGCGAACTGCTCCGCCAGGTTCCGGACCTGCGGCTCGAGCGCGAGCGCGCAGGTCACGAGCTGAGGCAGCTGGATGAGCCGGCCCGCCAGCTCGCGACCCCGCTCCTCGGAGAGCCCCCGCTCGCGTCCCAGATAGAGCCCCAGCAGCGCCAGCGCCACGATCTGGCAGGTGAAGGACTTGGTCGACGCCACGCCGATCTCGGGGCCGGCATGCAGGTAGATGCCCCCGTCCGCCTCGCGCGCGATCGTGCTCCCCACCACGTTGACGATCCCCACCACGCGCGATCCCGCGGCGCGCGCCGCGCGCATCGCCTCCAGCGTGTCGGCCGTTTCGCCCGACTGCGAGATCGCGATGGTCAGCGTGCCCGGCAGCGCGAGCTGCCGGCGGTAGCGGAACTCGGACGCGTACTCCACCTGGACGGGCAGGCCGGCGAGGTCTTCGATCAAATGCCGGCCAACCAGGCCGGCATGCCACGACGTACCGCACGCGAGGATCACGACGCGCTGCAGCTCGCGGCAGTCCGCGGGCGCGAGATCGAGCCCGTGCAGCCGCGCGGTGCCGCGATCCTGCAGCAGGCGGCCGCGCAGCGTGGCGCGCACCGTCTCCGCCTGCTCGCTGATCTCCTTCAGCATGAAGTGCGGGTAGCCGCCCAGCTCGATCTCGGCCAGGTCCCAGGCGACGTCGTCCACCTCGCGCAGCTGCACGTGCGACTCGGCGTCGACCACGTGATAGCCGTCCGCCGTCAGCACCGCGATGTCGCCGTCGTCCAGGTACACCACGGAGCGGGTGTGTTCGAGCACGGCGGAGGCGTCGGAGGCGACGAACAGCTCCTCCTCGCCGATCCCGAGCAGTACCGGTGACCCGCGCCGCGCGACCACGATCTTCCCGGGCTCGTCGGTGCTCATCACGGCGAGGCCGTAGGTACCCTCCACGTGCGTCAGCGCGGCGATCACGCGCTGCTCAAGCGTGTCGCCGGCGGCGTCCTCGACCAGGTGGGCCAGCGTTTCGGTGTCGGTCTCCGTGATGAACCGATGCCCGGCGGCCTCGAGCGCGACGCGCAGCGCGTCGGCATTCTCCACGATGCCGTTGTGCACCAGCGCCACCCGGGCGTGGCAGTCGCCGTGCGGGTGCGCGTTGCGCTCGGAGGGAACCCCGTGGGTGGCCCAGCGCGTGTGCGCGATCCCGCTCGTGCCGTGCACCGGCTCGCGCTCCAGGTGCTCCGCGAGCCCCTGTACGCGCCCCGCGAGCTTAACGACCGCCATGCCGGAGCCGTTCTGGATCGCAACGCCCGCGGAGTCGTAGCCGCGATACTCCAAGCGGCGCAGACCGTCCACGAGAATCGGCGCGGCCTGGCGCCTCCCGACGTATCCGATGATGCCACACATGTCAGAGGTGGGTAGTTCAAGATTGAGGCCACCATCAGCGGCCGCAGGCGCGCCCGGCGCCGCGGTCAACCGCGGCAGCTTCGCTACAAGCTTGTTGGCATATCACCGCGCTTCACATCCACATGCTGCGACACCGGTTCGCGCAAGCGCTGGGACGTCAAGCGATTGCGCCCGACCGCCCGGGTGCACGAGTCCTGCCCAAGCGGCTTTCCATGCACCAACGTGCAACTCCGGGTTCCGCGTCCCTCCCCGTTCCCCCTCTGGCCCCTCGAGTGCTCCTGGCCCACGGACGCGAGGGGCGCTCGCGCTCCCGGGAGCTGGAGCGCGCGCTCCGCCCCGCCGGGTACACCGTGCTCGAGGCCTTCACCGGACCCGATGCGCTCCGGCAAGCGCGCCGCTCGCTGCCTGACGCCATCATCCTCGACACGGCGCTCCCCGATGGCGATGCCTCGGGCCTGTGTCGCGCCCTGCGCGTCGATCCCCACATCACCGCCAGCACCCCGATTTTCGTCACCACGGCCGGTCCGACGACGCGGCAGCAGGTGGGCGATGCGCTGCGGGCGGGTGCGAACAGCGTGTGGGCGGAGCCCATCGACACCGAGGAGTTCCTGCTGCGGCTGGATGGACAGCTCCAGGCGAAGTTCGACGCCGACCGGGCGCGCGAGGAAGGGCTGCTGGACCATCAGACGGGCCTGTATAACACTCAGGGACTCGAGCGCCGCGCGCGGGAGCTCGCGAGCCACGTGGACCGGCGCCGGGCCGCGTTGGCCTGTGTGGTGCTCGCACCCGATGCGACGACGGACGTCGATGCCACGATCGAGTCGCTGGGGCGCATCCTCCGGTCGGCGGGGCGCAGCTCGGATACGATCGGGCGGGTGGGGCGGCGCGAGCTAGCGGTGCTCGCCTCCTACACCGACGCGCCCGCCGCGCTGCGGCTCGCGCAGCGTCTCCTCGAGACCGCCGCCGAGCTGGCCGGCGGCGACGCGCTCGGACTACGGGCGGGTTACGACGTCGACAGCGACTTCCGCACGTCCCTGCGCGATCCCGCGGAGCTCGTCGGCCGGGCGCGATCGGCGCTGGCCGCGGTGTTCGCGGACGGTGGGGCGGAACGGATCCGGTCGTACCGGGATTAGCCCAGCTTCGTCGTGTCCTGCAGGACCTGCTGCCCCTCCGCATTCAACTCGTCGCGCGTACCGTAGCCCTGGAGATAATACGAGTAATAGCGGTACGCGCCGCCGGGGCGCACGTCGTTGAGGACGGCGCCGAGGACGCTGATGGGCAGGTGCTGCACAACCCCGAGCTTCGCTTCCGCGAGCTCCCGGTCGCTCACGCCCGTGCGGAGCACGATCAGCAGGCTGCCGGTGGCCGTCCCCAGCGCGAAGCCGTCCGCACCCGCACCGAGCGGCGCCGAGTCCACGATGATCGCGCCGAATTGACCACGCAGCTGCCCCACGAGCTGGACCATGGCCGCGGAGCTGAGCAACGCGGGCCCCGCGTGGCTGCGGGCCCCGCAGCTGAGGAAGCTCAAGTTGCGGGTGTTCGTCCCTTGTACCGCCTGCTCCAACGGCACGACGCCCGCCAGGATCTCCGTGAGACCGGGGCGACGGTGGCGGTTGAGCACGTGGTGCAGGCGACCCCGCCGCACGTCGCCATCGATCAACAGCGTGCGAGACCCGGCGTCGGCGAACGCGAGCGCCAGGTTCGAGGCTACGAACGATTTCCCGTCCGAGCGGCCCGGGCTCGTGACGGTGACCATCACCGGTCCACCGTTGCCGTGCCGGTGTGCTACGCTCAACCGCACCCCCCGCAGCGCTTCGATGACCTGGCCCGCACTCTCCTCGCGCTTGCCGTTTTTCCAGTCCACGTGCGGGACCGCGCCGAGGATCGCGAGCCCCATGCGTTGCGTGACGTGGTCGGGGTGATGCACGTGACGGTCGGCGTGGTCGAGCAGCACCGCCCCTCCCACACCCAACCCGAGACCGCCGATCATCGCCAACGCGATCAGGATCGGTCCGAGACTGCCGGAGGGTGCCTGCGGCACCGCGGCGCGGTCCAACACGCGGACGTCGGAGAGACTCGAGACGTCGGCCAGCCGGGCCTCTTCGTAGCGCTGCTGCAGGTTGAGCACCGCCTGCTCCGCCAGCGTCACGTCGCGCTGCAGGCGCGTCTCCTCCACCGCGAGGGGCGGAATCTTCCGCAGATCCGCCGATCCGGCGTCCACCCGCTCGCCGAGCTGCTGCTCCCGCACCCGCAGCTCGCCCGCGAGCGCCCCCGCGAGCGCCGGAATCGTTTGCCGCTGGAGCGCCCCCACCTCCGCCGCCAGACGCCGCACCGACGGGTCGGCTTCGGTGTAGTGGGCGCGCAGCGTGCGCAGGTCCGCCTGCTTCGTCGTCAGGTCGCGCAACGCCTGCGCCAGCTCCGTGGAGCGCTGCACCGAGCCCACCATCCCGAGCGCGTCCAGCGCGAGCCCGGACTCCGCTACTTGCGCCACCAGGCGCTCGATGGTCTCGCGGTCGCGCCGCGCCTCCTCGCGACTCACCTTCACGTCGAGCAGTCCCGCGAACATGGGATCCTTCTGGTACTGCATGTTGGGGGTGACCGACGCGCCGCCCTGGGCGTACACGTTCACAGCCCGAACCCGGAAGATGCGGAGCGAGTCCTCGGCCTGACCGAGGCGCACCTGCGCTTGCGCCAGCTGCACGCCGAGAATCCGGGTCAGCTCGGTGAGCTTCTCCCGCTTCAAGGAAGCAGCGATTTCCACGAATCGGTCCGCCACGGCGTTGACGACGGCGCTCACGAGCGCCGGATTCGGCCCGCCGAGCTCCATGCGGAGAAAGTTGCCGTCCAGGTCGGCGCTGACTTTGAGCTGCTTGGCGAGCTTGCCGGTGGCTTCGTATGGTGCCGTGACGACGAACTCCACGCGGCGGCCCGCCGTCAACGCGCTGGCCGGGGGCACCCAGACGAATCCGATCCCGGCGCCGACCGAGTCCCCGACCGCTCCCTCCTGCACGATGCCCGCGTGCTCGCGCGCCGTCAGCGTGAACCGCTTGCCCTGAGCGTCCACGTGGAGCCGGTACGTGCCGGCCAAGACCGGGTCCTTGATGCTGAAGCCGCGCAACACATCGGAATCGGCTGGCTCGACCGGGGCCACGTAGAGACGCAGACCGCGCACCACGTCGTCGAGGACGGCGCCCGACTGCAACAGGTCCATCCAGCCCGACGAAATGGGCAGCTGGCCCGACCAGATGGGGCCTTCGTCCTTCGCCGGCCGGATGGGCACCTGCACCCACACCGTGGCGCGTGCCACGTAGGTCGGCTTGATGATCAGGGCGCCCAGCACGCCGAGCGCGGTGAACGCCACGGTGACGCCGAGCACCACCCACTTGAAGCGCAGGGCGGCGGCGAGATAGTGCTGCCACTCGCTCGCGGGGCGGTCTGCGGGGGGAGGGCTCCACGGGCCGACGGCTCCAGCGGCCGGCCTCCGGACGATGTGGTTCGGCTCGAGCGACAGGGGTTCGGTCGACAGATCGGTGCGCATATCCTTCCGCAGGACTCCCTTTCACAAACGGTGGGCGGTATTTAACCTCAGTCAGCACCGCAAGCTCGGTACCAGGGCGTTGCGCCGCTCACCCCGCGCAACTCGTTCCATTTCACAACGATCGCACCCAGCCGCGGCGCCGCGCGAGCCCACGCACGGCGATTCTGTAACAGGGTTGCGACAATGTGGTCAGTTCCTGATCGTCACCGTCACCGCCGCACTGGTCGTGGCGTTTCCGGCCGCGTCCCGCGCGGTGGCGGTCAGCGTATGGGACCCACCCGGCGCGGGGCCCGAGTTCCAGACGAGCTGGTATTTCGTGAAGCGATCCTTCCTCACGAGCGTGGGCGCAGTCACTTCCGGCCCAATCGGCTGTCCGTCCAAGCGGAACTGCACGCCCGCCACCCCGCGGTCGTCCACCGCCGTCGCGACCAGGGCGACCTTGCCGGTGAGGAGGGTGCTGCCCGTGACGCCCGGCTGGAACAGGGAGACGACGGGCGGGGCGATGTCGGGCAGCGAATCGGGATGACGGGCTTTCCACAACGCGACCACGCTGTCCCAGATCTGCAGGCCGCGCGCGCCGGTCTCGACGGTGAAGCAGCTCGGCAAGGGCTCCGGGAAGGGACCGTTCCCCTCCCAGATCATGATGTTGTTCGCGCAAGGCGCCAGGCGCCCGGGCGGCGGCGCCATGTACATGTCGGCGTGGTTCGAAGAGACGGATGAATCGTCCGAGAAAAACACGTTGTTCGAAAGACTCAGCTTGGGGCCTCGCGTCGCGCTCCACTTCCAGAACGCCTCGTGGCGGGGGGCCGCTTCGCGGACCTCGAAGATCCCGTCCATCACTTGCAGCCGCAGCAGCGAATTCCGGATCGTCACCACGTTGTTCCTGCCATCCGGAACGATTTGACCCCGGTCTTCGAGCGAGCTCATGACGTCGTAGCAGCCATCGAAAAACGACGAGTCGATGAGGCCGGTGTTGTACCAGTCGTTCTCGATGCAGTCATCCCGCCCGTAGACGACGTGCACGTTCCGGATGGTCCAGCCGGTATCGCCGCCGGCGTCCATGCTCACGCCTTTCCCGTAGGCAAAGGACGTGAAGTTCTCCACGGTGATACCGGGTGCGTCGGCGCGATTGGTGACGCCGGCTACCATGCCGTACGTCTCGTGGATCGTGTTCCAGGACGCCGCGGGGGGAAACGCCCCAAGTGCCTCCCCGCCGCTCCAGCAGATGCCCGCTCCGCCGGCAAGATGGACGACGATATGGCTCGTCACGGGAAGGACGAATTGCGCCGTCGTCGCATCGTGCCCGGTGCCGGCAGCCAGGTGCTCTCGGTCGTAGGGAGCCCGCTGCACCCCGCGCAGCACCACGGAAGCACCGGGCGGACACGAGCCGGCACCGGAAGCGGGACGGGGGAGAGAGGGCGCGCCGGGCGTGATCGCGCTGGCGATCAGCGCGGCGAGCGCGACCGACGATGTCCACACTGCGGTGCTTGGTGTCATCATACTCGGGTATCTCCTGATGCTCGATTGCGGCGCAAGGCCGGTACCGCTGGCCCGGCGCTCGCCTGTGAGCACGCACCGTCGCACAACGCCAGCGTTGTTGTAAGTCGACCGCGTCACCCGTCCGCGCCGTATTTTCGCTTCTGTCGCCGTAAGCCCTTCAGTCACAATGAGTCGGCTCGTCAACGGTCCAGCGCACAAGACCTGCTTGTGGCAAAATCGCCAACTCCGCTAACAGGACGCATGACTACACGACCGCATTCGACCACGTCCGTTCCCGACGCCGCGCTGCGGGCACCCATCGTCCCACGGCGCGACTTCTTGCCGTTTTCTCCTCCGCTCATCGGGGAAGAGGAAATCAGCGAGGTCGTCGACACACTCCGGTCCGACTGGATTACGACTGGGCCGAAGACCAAGCGGTTCGAGAAGGAGTTCGCCGCCTACCTCGACGCACCGGGAGCGCTGGCGCTCAACTCCTGCACGGCGGGGCTGCACACGGCGCTCGCGACTCTCGGGATCGGCTCCGGCGACGAAGTGATCACGACGCCGATGACGTTCGCCGCCTCCGTCAACGTCATCGAGCACGTCGGCGCGCAACCGATCCTCGTGGACGTGGAGCCGGACACGCTGAATATCGATCCGGCCCTCGTGGCCGCCGCGATCACGCCCCGAACGCGGGCCGTGCTGCCCGTGCACTTTGCCGGCCATCCGGCCGACCTCGACCCGATCGCCGAGCTCGCGACCGCGCACCGGCTCGCGGTCATCGAGGACGCGGCCCACGCCCTGCCCGCTCGCTACCGGAACCGCCCCATCGGCGCCGGCGGCAACCCGGCGGCCTTCAGCTTCTACGCGACCAAGAACCTGACCACCGCCGAAGGCGGCATGCTCACGGGCGACGCCGAGTTCCTGGATCGTGCGCGGGTCGTGAGCCTGCACGGCATGAGCCGGGACGCGTGGAAGCGCTACGAGCGCGGCGGAAACTGGTTCTACGAGGTCGTGGTGCCGGGGTTCAAGTACAACATGACGGACATCCAGGCGGCCCTCGGCCTGTGGCAGCTGCGCAAGCTCGCCGGCTTCCAGGAGCGGCGCCGCGCGGTCGTGCGGATGTACGACGAAGCATTCGGGCAGGACGATGCGTTGGAGCTGCCCGCGCGGCGCCCCGAGGTCGAGCACGCCTGGCACCTCTACGTCTTGCGGCTGCGCCCGGGGGCGCTGCGCATCCATCGCGATGAGTTCATCGAGGAGTTGCGTCAACGCAACATCGGGACCTCGGTGCACTTCATCCCGATCCACGTGCACCCCTATTACCGTGACAAGTACCACTACCAGCCCGACAGCTTCCCGGTGGCGCACGGCAACTATCAGCGCATGCTCAGTCTGCCGCTGAATCCCCGGCTCGCCGACGGCGACGTGCACGACGTGATCGAGGCCGTGTTGGACGTCGTCCGTCAGCACCGTCGCTAAGGCGCTTGGCCATGAGTCGCTCCGTGCTGGTCATCGCAGCCCACCCGGACGACGAGTTGCTCGGGTGCGGCGGCACCGTCGCGCTGCACGCTCGCGCGGGCGACGAGGTAACGGCCGTGATCGCCTGCGAGGGGGAGTCGCTGCGCTACGGCCCGGGCGGGGTGGGACAATCCGAGCACAGCCGCCGAGCCGCCGAGATGCTGGGCCTGAAGGAGTCCCGCCAGCTGGGCTTTCCAGACCAGCGACTCGACACGCTGACCCTGCTCGATCTCATCGCCCCGCTCGAGCGCGCCGTCCGGGAGGTGCGTCCGGCGGTCGTCTATTGCCAGTTTGGCGGGGACGCGAACCGCGACCACGAGCTCCTGTTCCGGGCGGCGCTGGTCGCCACGCGGCCGCTCGAGCCCTTCCTCGAAGCGGTGTACGCCTTCGACACCGCCAGCAGCACCGAATGGGGCTACCCGCGCAGCTTCGTCCCCGATACGTGGGTGGACATCTCGACGACGCTCGAGCAGAAGCTCTGTGCGATGGCGTGTTACGAGAGCGAGGTTCGGCCCTACCCGCATCCCCGCTCCCTCGAGGCGCTGCGCCACCGCGCGCACTCCTGGGGCAATCAGTGCTGCATGGAGGCGGCCGAAGTCTTCATGACGGTCCGGCGGACCCTCCGCACCGATCACACGCCGGCGTGACGCGCTGATACACGATTGAGACTAAAGTGTGGCCGTTCTGTGGCAAACCGGGCGGCCGATTTTTCGAGCGTCGCCGAATCGCGCTCGGAACACGCTGCGGAGTTTTCAGTTACGAAGCAGGGTCGGACGCACGCCGCAAGGCATGAGACCTGATAAGGAGTTCGGGCAGGTATCAGATTCGGCACGATCGCGCAAACCTCAGCCAGAGTTCGGATGACCTCGACCGGCTTCGAGCTGGACCAACTCGCCTACGGCATCTCCTGGCCCGTCCGGGCCCTCGCGGCCGTCGCCCGAGTCGTCGACCCCTGGCTCTCGAACCCCGTGACGCGGCGCGCGGTCAAAGCGGGCGTCGACTTCTGTTGCGCTGCGACCGCGGTCGTGGTCGCGGTGGCGGTGGGTGAAGGGATTCCCACCTTCGGCGTGACTCAGACGGCCGCGCTCGCGGTGCTGGTCGGTCTGCTCCTGGTCGTGGCCGACGCGCTAGGCGGCGCGTACCGCACGATCTGGCGGTACACCAGCCTCTCGGACGCGCTCACCGTGAGCCTCTCGAGCGCCGTCTTGCTCATCACGCTGTTCGTGCTGCAGCTGGTCGGGCTCCTGAATCTGACGGCGGCCACGACCCTGCTGCTCGTGCTCCTGATGCTGTTCTTTTGCATCGGGGTGCGCACGCTGCGCCGCTGGTCGGTCGCCGACGCGAAGCAGCGGAAACGTCCGCCGGTCCCGGGGCTTACGTCCCCGCACCGGGTGCTCATCGTGGGGGCGGGCGGGCATGGCCTCTCGATCGGCCGCGAGCTCAAGGAGGGCGCCGCACCGGGGGTGGAGCTCATCGGGTTCCTCGACGACGACCCCGCCAAGATCGGCGCCTCGCTCAACGGCGTGCCGGTGCTCGGACCAGTGCAGGATGCCCTCGCCGTCGCGCAGCAACACGACGTGCGGGAGGTGATCGTCGCGATGCCCTCCGTGAAGGGCTCCGTGGTGCGGGCCCTCGGCCAGCGGCTCGAGAACGCGGGCATCCGCGTCCGGGCCATCGGCGGCATCGACCGCTTCGTACGGGGGCGCGACGTCCACCGGCCGGGCAGCGTCACGCTCCAGGAGCTGCTCGACACGCCGCTCCCGACGCAGAAGCACCAGGGCACGGGGGACGGGACTCGGCGGGTGCTCGTGACCGGCGGAGCGGGCTTCATCGGATCGCTGCTCACCCGCATGCTGCTGGATCGGGGCTACCATGTCCGCGTGCTGGACCGGTTCGACTACGGCCGGGCCGGCCTCCACGGGCTGTACCATCCCCGGCTCGAGGTGCTCGCCGGCGACGTGTGCAGCAGTCGGGACGTGAGTCGGGCGCTGCGCGACACCCAAGGCGTCATCGCCCTCGCGGCGATCGTGGGGGACCCGGCCTGCAACCTCGATCCCGAGGAGACGGTCAACCTCAACTACACCGCCACCAAGGTGCTCATCGAGGCGTGCAACTTCTACCGGGTGCGCCGCCTCGTGTTCGCGTCGAGCTGCAGCGTCTACGGCGCCAGCAACGGCGGCGCGCTCACCGAGCAGTCCAGCCTCAACCCCGTGTCCTTGTACGCCCGCACCCGGGTGCTGAGCGAGAACATCCTGTTCGATCGAGCCCGCGGGGTGGAGCCGGTGGTGCTCCGTCTGTCCACAGTGTTCGGCCTGTCCCCCCGCATGCGGTTCGACCTCGTGGTGAACACGCTCACGGTCCGCGCGGTGGTGGATGGCAAGATCGGGATCTTCGGCGGCAACCAGTGGCGGCCGAACGTCCACTGCCGCGATGCCGCGCGCGCCTTCATCGCCGCCCTCGAGGCGCCGGCCGAGCGCGTCGCCGGAGAGATCTTTAACGTGGGCGGCGACGCCCTGAACCACACGATCGCGGCGCTGGGTGACCTGGTCGCGGAGACCGTGGGCGGCGTCGAGGTGGTGCAGCAGCAGGACGCGACCGACCCGCGGGACTATCGGGTCAGCTTCGAGAAGATCCGCCGCGTGCTGGCGTTCGAGCCCGAGTTCACCGTGGCCGCCGGCATCCGCGAGGTGGCGACGGCGGTGCGCAGCGATCCCGCGCTCCGCAAGTACCAGAACCCGGCCTACCACAATGTCCAGGCGCTGAAGCGGAGCTTCGACATGCCGCGGCGCCGCCGGGAGGACTGGACGCTAGCACGCGAGCCGGCCAACGCCTGAGCGGGGCGACTGCTGTGACGGCTGCGCGGACGACGGACTTCCTGGTGGTGGGCGGCGGCATCCTCGGCCTCGCGCTCGCCCTCGAGCTCAAGCGCCGGCAGCAGGACAGCTCGGTCACCCTGCTCGAGAAGGAGCCTGCCTGCGGGCTCCACGCGAGCGGGCGCAACAGCGGCGTCCTCCACGCGGGCTTCTACTACTCGGCCGA
>Ga0137395_10000705_pt1 | contig 14500 bp, 10 predicted proteins | sample czobulk216metaG_FD_108283 | JGI IMG/M metagenome (GOLD analysis project Ga0137395, IMG submission 108283) | Vadose zone soil microbial communities from Angelo Coast Range Reserve, California, USA - czobulk2.16 metaG | ecosystem: Environmental > Terrestrial > Soil > Vadose zone | place: USA...
AGCTCGTTACCCCAGTCAGAATCACTGCGTGGGCAATGTCAGTGCCGACCATGATCTTAGGTGCGAATGAATAAAACAGAAGTAGCAGCATCATGATGATGCTGCCCGATCCAACCGAAGTAACGCCAACCAGAAATCCGCCGACGAGTCCAATCACACTCATAAAGGCAAAAGACTTCATGGTGGGTTGGCGTCTGGCGAGATGGTTCTCAATCCGCCCCTGGAAAAGCAGCAGCGTAGGAATCAACACCAGCAGTAGGCCCACCGCTGATTTAATGAAGTCATTGACGTGAGTGCCATAAACCTGCCGCAGGTGCACCAAAAGCATCACACCGAGGTAAGAACCAGGGATGCTGCCGACCGACAGCGCCAGCACAACCTTCCTTCGTACCGTGCCCTTCCACAAATGCATGATGCTGGCGGGAATCTTGGTGAAAAAATTGAACACCGCATCGCTACCAACGGCCGTGATGGCAGGAATATGCAACCCAAAGATAAGCATGGGCAGCAGCAATACGCCACCGCCCAGACCCGTTAACCCGATCAGCGTTCCAACAATAAAGCCGATCAGAACTTTGAGGACCAAGAATTCCATGCCGTCTTTTGTTCTAATGCGTTACCAATGCCCTGTTCTCAGTAAAGCAAAATCAAGTTAAGGCACTGAGAATCTGAGAACCGGGAACTTCTTTTCTATCCGTTGCCGTTAGCTCCCACGAAGCCTTCGCGCTCAAGGTGCAAAATAATGGTCTGCGCGGCTTCCTCGGGGCTTAGCTTTGCGGTGTCGATTACCACTTCGGCGTTGGTCGGAACCTCGTACGGATCCGAGATGCCGGTAAACTCCTTTACGATGCCGGCGCGGGCCTTCGCGTATAGCCCTTTTCGATCGCGCTGCTCACAGACCTCGATTGAAGTAGCCGCATGCACGAGAATAAATCCGCCAAACGGTTCAATCATCTGCCGCACCGCCATGCGAGTCGCCTCATACGGAGCGATCGGCGCACATACTGCGATGCCGCCATTCTTCGTAATCTCGGAGGCCACATAGCCGATGCGGCGGATATTGATGTCGCGATGCTCCTTTGAGAAACCCAGTTCGCTCGACAGATTCTTGCGCACCAAATCGCCATCGAGCAGCGTTACTGGACGTCCTCCCATCTCCAGGAACTTCGTAATCAGGGCATTGGCAATAGTCGATTTGCCCGATCCCGAAAGTCCGGTGAAGAAAATCGTGACTCCCTGCTTATGCCGCGGCGGATAACTGCGGCGCAATTCCTGGACTACCTCGGGATATGTGAACCACGCCGGAATATCGCGGCCTTCGTTAAGGCGCTGCCGCAGTTCAGTTCCGGAAATATCGAGCACCTTTGCGCCCTTCGGCACTTCGTCGGACGGGACGTAACGGTCATCATTCTCCAGATACACCATCATCTGGAACGGAACCATCGTCACACCCATCTCCTTTTCATGCTTCTTGAAGAGCTCCTGGGCATCGTAAGGACCGTAAAAATTCTTGCCATCAGTATCTTTACCCGGACCTGCATGATCGCGGCCCACGATGAAGTGCGTGCAGCCATGATTCTTGCGAATCAAGCCATGCCACACCGCTTCGCGCGGTCCACCCATGCGCATCGCCAGGGGCAACATGGCGAGTTCAACCGTGCCCTTCGGATACTTCGAAAGCAGCAATTGGTAGCAGCGGGTACGCACAAAATAATCCACATCGCCTGGCTTGGTCATTCCGACCGAGGGATGAATCAGTAGATTCGCCTCGACCTGCTTGGCGGCGCGTATTGTCAGTTCGACGTGAGCGCGATGCATTGGATTGCGCGTCTGAAACGCCACGACAGTGGTCCAGCCCAGACGCGCGAATTCAGCACGCAGGTCGGCTGGCGTCAGCCGCAGCGATCGGAAATCATAGTGCGCCGGAGGCTGTATCCCTTCGACCTTTCCCCCCACGTACCATGGGTTTGATTTGTTAATGGCATAATCGGCGCCCGGATGAGCGGCGCTGGTGGAACCGAAAACTGCCTTGGCCTCGGCTTCGCGGTCAGGCTGCCAAGCATCTTCTACATGAAGGACGGCCAGCATCACCCCTTCGGGATCGCGCAGCGCGATCTTGCTGCTGCCAGGTGTAAGCTTTTTTGCGAAATCCTCGCCTACGTCGAGCGTGATTGGCATCGGCCACAACGTGCCGTTTGCCAGCCGCATGTCTTTGCAGACACCTTCGCAATCGGCACGGTTCATAAAACCGCGCAATGGCGAAAAACCGCCGCTCATTAAGAGCTCCAGATCGCAGAGCTGGCGCGCGGTCAGGTCCCATGAAGGCCAATCCTTCGACTGCGTTTTTAACTCAGAAGCGCGCTCTTCGGGCACTTGCAACTGAATAAGTTCTCCCCCGTGCGGGGCGATAAGGTGACTGGTTGTTGCGTTCAAAGCAGTATTCCTCCGGTTGTTTAAAGAAAATTGTTTTAAAGAAAAAATTTATGCTGGTACAACCTAATTTGGGCAGTGTTCTCTATCCAAACGCCCTCTTGCCACGGCTCGTCAAGCTCCCTGCTGAGGCTGCAGGTAATCACTGAGAACCTAAGCTTAGCCCAAGCTGTACGATGAATGCTCCGCTGTTAACATTGCTGTTAAATATGTGGCTGATTTCCTCTATATGCTTAGAGATGGAGAAGGAGCAATTGACCCTCCGAAGACCCGCCTGAACTTCACTTGTAAATGATTAAAAACAAAAGCGAAGCACAATCTTATCTCAAAAGGCTGCGATCTGCTGACGGAGTGTGAAGCAAATTGCAACCTTAGACCCTTGAGAAGTGAAAGTGCCGAACGCGTTCGAGTTGTCGCCCTTACTCCGAGGAAACGATCAAACCCAGCTAGAGTTCTCCGCCAATGAGTAGATGTCGCGGTAGCCCCAGTGGATTTCTGACCAATGTCTTTATTTCTGGTTATCGGCGGGTATTCACGCGGCGCGGATACGCAGCGAATCTGCGGGCCGCTTTCGGAAAGCAGTCACGATCGTGGTGCCGAAGCGGTTCAAAGGGGGCCTCATAATAGCGCGCATGAGAAGAAGTTCAAAGAAAGCCGCCGGAGCAAAGAAACGGCTGTAAGGTTGGGGATGAGTCAGAAAACGCATGAATTCTGGTTGAAGGTTCGCGGATTCACCAAGATCGTGTAGCGTGCCCGCATTGTTTGCACGGTAATAGGTCGGGAAAATGTCGTCTTTGGCACGAGCATCATGCACGAGTTTCAGAATTATCGACCTTGGCAGAAGCTTCTTGGCAATAATGTTTGCGAAAATCAAGTAGTTCCGCGTATTCGGCGTGTGCACCAAGAGCGTCCCTCCTGGCGCGAGAACACGGGACATCTCTTGAAACATCGGCGATGGCTCAGGCAAATGCTCAAGCACCATGTTGCAGGTAACCAGATCGAAGCTGGCGTCTGGGAAGGGCAGCGAGACCAAGGATGCGCGGATCCGCCGGAAGATATTGATGTGCTTTCGCAGGTGAAGAAAATCAAGATCGACGCCAACCACAAGCCGGGCCCGACCGACCAGTTCATCTTCGAGCGCCTCGAGGTCTTTACCGAGCAAACGCCAACCGCAACCAGCCTCCAGCCAGCGGACGGTCGGAGTCAGGTGCCCCCTGATTGTTTCACCCCAGATTTCCTGATTCCACCGGAGATGAGGAAGAATGCGACGCTGTAACTCCGTGGTCGCTTTCTGCCCAAGGATTTCCTGAAGCTTCAGCCACCTCGACTTTTTGATTAACTGTGATTGCCCGACAAGCTTCAGATCGACCTTTATGTCCTCGGTCTCCCTGTGCTCGATCTCGGGTTCCCTGCGTTCCGATAACTGGGACTGAGTCATCCTTGCCCCCTCGGCGCGCCTAGCCTCTTAGCCGACTAAGAATAAGTCATAAACTCAATTCCCGATAAACAATTTTTGTACGCGAATTTAACACTCCATTCACGTTCCGCAAAACTGGATAAACCTTTGGTAGTGGGTCTCTTTGTAGAGACCCACTACCAAACCTTGCTGTCTAGAATGCTTTCAGTGTTCCCAACTTCCTCCAGCCTGACCGTCGAGATGGCCATTTCGACGCGAGTGTCGCCACCCAACCGCGTCCGCCTGATCCAAACTAGCTTTTCCTTGCCGCAATAAGATACTGGCTCAACGTCCAGCCCAGAACGCGAGATCTCGAAAACCGTTCGAGCATTGTGAAAAGCCGAAACTCCGCGGCTGGCCATAAATGACCAAGAGGAAACAGGAGGAAACCTGAATAAGCGCTCTTTTGCGGACTAAGTCCGTGCTTGCGCAATTGCGCTGGAACTTTCCAGGGATTACAGCGGTTCCAGCGCCGCCCCACCCGCTGGCCAAGAGTACGCTTTCCTATGAGCTTCTTTATCATTCTCCATAAAGGAACAGCCGTGGTGAACAACTTGTTAGACACCCGATCCAGGCTGATTCGCGTGGGCAGCGAGATAATCACTGAGCCTCCGGGACGGAGGACGCGGTGAATCTCGTCGAGGCTTCGGTCGTACGTGGAAAGATACTCGAAGACGCCAAGGCAGACAACGTGGTCGAAACTGGCGTCGGGGAAGGGCAACGCTTCGGCATCAGCCCGGCAAAGTTGGACACTGCCAGAAGAGTTGAAGCGTTCCTTGGCTAAACGTAGCATCTCGGGTGAATAATCGATTCCGACAATCTCAAATCCGCGATCCAGCAGTGGCTCAAACTCTGCCCCTGCCGCGCAGCCGATGTCGAGCAGTCGGCCCTTCTCGGAACCGAGCATCTCAAGCACAATTTTGAGTTGCGCATGAAACCACGGCGATTGTCCTCGTTCGCCGGCGTAGTAATTGGCCATGCGATCGAACGATCGACTGACTTCATTTTTTGAGAATTGAGAATCCTCCGTGGCCATCACGCGCCGTCACTGTCTCCGAGGGTGAAATGCCATTTTTGCGAAGGAGAAGGCAACGTGACCTCTGCTGTCTTCAACATGCGAAAGGCAAGGTGCAAATGCTGTTTGCGGCGCAACGGAAGGCAGCGCCGCAGCAGTTTTTGAACCGCGGATTGCGTTCCCCCTTGCGTCGTCCAAGTGCTGATCAATTGCACGCCGCTTCTCAGTAGGTCCACCAGTCCCCTTGCTAGCAGCGCCCGCACAGCTTCTGCGTCGCCACTCAAGGCAAAGAGATCAACCACCGCAGCTGTCGGCGATGCCCGGTCCGCTGATGTTACGAGAAAGCCAACTGTTTCTCCGTTCCTGGCCGCCAGCCAGATCTTGTACGGAGTTGGACAATCCGCGTAACGCCAGTTCAAATAGCTACTATCCCGCACCAAGGCAAAGTCGTAGCCGGCTGATGCTCGCTGCCAGAGCTGATCGGTTTCTTCGCCAAATCGCTCGACTGAGCTTACCGTGACCGACCCACCAGTGTAATTGGGAATGCATCGCCTCTTGCACAGCCAATCCATTCCTGAAAGGCTTAAAAGGGGGGCGGGAATACCCGTCTTGCGCGAAAGAGTGGGGCTTGGCAGAACGAAACGACGGGAATCGAGCCGTTGCCCTTCGTGAAAAGACAGCTTACTGACGAGGATGGGAAACGACAACTCGTTGGGCCGAACATAAACCAGCGACGAGCCTCGATTGCTCGCTTCACGGCAAACCAGTTCGATCAATCGAGAAAACAGTCCCAATTTGCGGTAGCTTCCATCCGTTAAAAAGTCTCCAAGCTCGTACGCCGGAGCTGTCTTGCCGAATAGCTGGATGCGCTTCGGCGTAGCCGCCACGACGCTGACCACAGCATCGCCAACAGCGGCAATACCCACAATTGCCTCGCCCAGGGGATTGCTAAAATACTTCCAGCGATAGAAATCTTGAACTGTTCCATCAGGAAATCGTTCCCCAAAAGATTCCCCGCCCAGTGGAATCAGGAATTCAGCGATGCGGCTAAGATCGCTCGGTCGGGCCAATCCTAACTCGGGGTTAACGGAGCCTCGTGTCATTTCTATTGAGTTACGCACTGGCTCATGAGCCAGGCTGGATCTCCACCGCCGCATTCGTGCGCAGCAGCAACGTCTTTTCAATGTGAAAGATGAACTCGGATTCTTCACGAGGGATATACGTCCGGGGAATCGCAAGCGGCCGCGCGCCCAGCCGCACTGCACCGCCCGTAGTGGTTACGGCGGTCGAGTAGCCTACCTCTTCGGTAATTTTCAAGGTTGTTTCATTCCACTGCGGGTTTAGAGCGGGATGAGGATACGCAAAATGCTTCACCGGTGCTCCCAGTTCCTTCTCAAGTTTTATTTTGGAATCGGCAAGTTCGTAGCGCGCCTCGTCCGCGGAAACTTGCGCCACGTTCGGATGTGTCATCGTATGTGAGCCCACTATGTGCCCACCTTTTACTAGCGTTCTGATCTCGTCCCAGTTCATCATTAGATCGCTTTCATGGGGAAACGGATCCGGTTCAAGAGAATTCACCGTTGCGGCGATCCACGCATCGCGGGCGAGTGCGCTTGACCGCGCGCAGGTGTCGGCAGCGCAGAAAAAAGCGGCGAGGCGCGTTTGCGCATCCGTGAGATCGTGAATCCTGCCCGTTTCTGCATCGCACCACTTAGGCCGTCTCGCTGTCAGGAATGCGTAACGAAGAAAGCAATACCACGGCGCTTTTGCTCGGTCGACTGAGTCCACTAGAACATAGAACGTCCCCGCCACCCCAAAGCGGTTCAAAACAGGGGCGGCGAACCGAATATTGTCCTTGTAGCCATCATCGAAAGTGATCGCCACTGCTCTCGGGGGCAGACTCTTCTCGCCTCGGAGAAACCGCGAGATATCGTCCATGCTTACCGCGTTGAATCGTCTTACAATCAATTCCACATGCCTCGCAAAGATCGAGGTAGCGTGAATCGAATCGCATCCAATGGTGTTGTCGTACTGTTCAGGTCGATCTTGAATAGAGTGATAACGCAGAATTACAGCCGCCTCGCCGCTCAGTTTGTGTGCGAAGCGAAGCACCCTACTCGATACGAACAAACCCCTGGCGATTTTTCGGGCTGCTTTGCCAACCCTCATATTCCATTGTCCCGCGAAGACTCAGCTCCAACCGGCTCCTCCAATGGGCTTTCGCGAGCCCTTGCCGCGTCAGCGTTATGCACGCTAAACAGCACTGCCAGACCGTCGGGCTCCAGGTCGATTTCGTCCAAGCGTTTCCTTTTGGCCAAATCGTACAGCGCGATGTGTGTAGGTTTCCTGCGAGTTTCGAATCCTTGCTTCGCCCAAAGCAAATTTTCCTTGAAGCGGGTGGTGCGGATGCGTGTGAATCCGACCCAGACTTTGTCCTTTTCCATGACCACCAGGCCACGGCACCAGCCCAATACTAGTTGTTCGTGATTGTCGATCGAGTTTAGGTCGAAGACTTCTTCAACTTCTAAAGTATGTCGGTTCGCGACGACTAGGTGTCCGTCCACCGTGGTGAAATAAATCCAGTCCCCCACCACATGTCCGTCGTGCGGCCTCTGCACTCCAATGTCAATGCGCCTCCCCGGACTCGTGAGGCTAATCGCATCCCGTTGTTCGAACCGCGTAACCCAAATCTCGTCTCCGAGGTAAAAAACGTGATTCGGATGTGACATATGAGGTTTGGTCTCCGGCACCTTGCGGTAGTCGACATCCCGCGAAAATCGCTTCCAGGTGTCTTCTCCAAGGACGCTCCAATCGCGTAGCATTTTTCCTTCGGGCGAGACTTCAATCACGAGATCCAGTCCCGTATCCGCGACCAGAATGTTGCCCTCCGGCGTAGGTCGCACGTGGTGCAGATCGTTAAAACAGGGAAGCGACACGTAATGCAGGAGTGAGAAGGCGGGCAACTGATACACCAGGACTTCCGTCGGAGTACAAACGTACAGCTTGTCACCGGCCACTGTAGCTGACTTGAACAGGATTGAGGGGGAGTCCGCTGGACACACATCCGCTGGCGAGTCGTAGTCCACCAGGACCTCAGAGATTCTGGTTTCTGGATTTACCTGGACGATAAGGGCCTTCTTGCATGAATTCCACTCTGCCAGTTGCTTAAACAGACTACTCCGCAAAGCTCCACCTACAGCGTACAGTCCGCTCATCCTCTGAATTCCCCTTGTATCATGCTCGAACTAGTACGAAGTTCGCAGAGTCCTGTTGGAGCAGCTTACCTTCCGAAAATCCCGCTTGAGTGTTCTAAAAATTACTAAAAAACCACAGGCGCCACTGATTTTATCATAACCGGTTTTGACCCCTGGATCGGAGCGTAACCCATTGCGCCTTTGCCGATACGAGGAATAAAATTCCTCATTGCTCGCCCTGGTATTCCACCGAGACTACCGCTTGCGGAGGTTGCTCGGCAGGCAGCGGTTCACTCAGACCCGCGACCTCCGCCACATGAAACGCACGGTGCGTACGATACGCCCAAAACATTTCGATCATGTAAACGGAGCCAACCACCAGTGTCTCAATCACCAGTTGAATTAAGTTTCGGGGGTAGAAAAAGCGATTGGCTAGCAACAACGCCGCCACCAACGGCAGAGTCAAAAGAATCGGCAGCATGTAAGCCTCGCGCAGAAAAGTTCCAACCGGAACCCCAATCTGTTTCTTCATGTGCCGGGGCAGGAATACCAAACAAGTGAAACTGAGCGGAATGGCGGTGCCCAGCGCGTCGCCGACAATTCCAAGCGGCCGCACGAGCGCTATGCTGAGAATAAGGTTCCCGACGCCTTCGATGACGGTCACCGCCGCCATGGTCTGGTGCTTGCCCAAACCAAATAAAATCCGCGTGGACGCCGCCTGCGCCAGCATGAGGGCGAAGGGAATGATCATTACCACCAGCACGGGATAGCTATGGGGAACGTATCGCCCGCCCACCCAGATGCGGATGATGTGCTTGCCGAAGACAATCAGAATGGCCGTGATGGGAAAAATCAGGAACGCGCATACCCGGTTGCCTGCAATATAAATCTTGCGCACCCGATCGAGATTGCCGACTGCCTCCGAGTGGCTCGCCATGGGAACGAACACCTGGGCCAGACTCGACACAAACTCCTGAGCATAATCGACGATGCGCGCGCCGAAATTGAACCACGTGACGGCAACCGTCGACATCATCGCGCCCAGAACTAATTCGTCTGTGCGAAAACGAAGTCGCGCCGCCACCATGACTAGAAAAGTCGTTCCGCCATAGTTCGCCATGTGGCGGAAGGATTCGCGATCGACGTATTTGAGGCCAAGCGGGACTGGGCACAAGCGAAAGACGATAATACCGCGCAATATCGAGGACAGGATCGGCAAGCCGACGGTGATAAGCGCAACGGTGAGAAGGCCATAGCCGCGGTGCAGAAAATAAACGATCAAGACTGCGCGGGCCAACGTTGCGCCGATACTTGTCCAATTCAAAATGTAAAAACGCTGCAGGCCTTCGAGCATGCCTCCGAAGACGCCGAGCGGAAAGCCGAGGCTGACCGAAGCGCCGACCATCAGCAGCAAAAGGCGGGCTTGCGAATGCATCTCCGGCGGAATTTTAAACCTGCGCTCCAAAAAAGAACTGAGCAGCGTCGTCAACACCATGCTCACGACGCCGATGCCAGAGTAGGTGAAGAGAGCCGTATTGATGAAGCCGTTGAGCTTTTCCCGGTCGTCAGTGGCGGTGTATTTGGAAACGTAACGAATGATGGAGGAGCGGATGCCGAGGTCGAACAGTCCGTAATATCCGGTGATGGAAAAGATCAAAACCCAGACGCCGAAGGCGGCGTCTCCGAGCCGGTGAACGATAAAGGGCGAAAGGAAAATTCCGACGATGACGTTGATGGCAAGCGCCGACCAACTCGAGCCGACGTTCTTTAGAATTTGCTTTTTTTCAAACGTCCTCATGGATATGAATGATGATTGCTTTTAAGTTCCGTTCGAGTTGCGACGCCTGTGGGACGTGATTGGGACGGCGGAAACTGTTTCGTCCCGTCGATTATAACGTGAGCCCCTTATCAAAGAATGAGCGCCCTTGTCCGTGCGCGGTATTCCGGCATTTACAATGTCCTCTGGACGCACCGGAATTCATCGAAGGCAGGCTTATTCTCATGATCCATCCATGGCACGACGTGACGCCGGGCAGCGAACTGCCGCAGGAGTTCAACACCGTCATCGAAATTCCCTTCGGCTCTAGCGTTAAATACGAATTGGACAAGACCAGCGGTCTGATCAAGCTCGATCGCATTCTATACTCGGCTGTTTATTATCCCGCGAATTACGGCTTTGTTCCGCAGACTCTCGCCGAAGATGATGACCCGCTCGACGTGCTGGTGCTATGCCAGGAGCCGGTAGTGCCTTTGACCATTATTCATGCTCGAGCGATCGGGCTGATGACCATGATCGACTCCGGCAAGAAGGATCATAAGATTATTGCCATTGCCACCGAAGATCCCGAGTTCAACGCCTATCGCGAAGCGGCGGAAATGCCGCCCCACCGATTGATAATGTTGCGGCGCTTTTTTCAGGATTACAAACAGCTCGAAGGCAAATCGGTAGAGGTCGATAAAATTCAACCGGCTACCGAAGCGTATCCCATTATCCTGGATGCTTTGCACCGGTATAGCGAGCAGCGGAGGAAGGGCTTCGACACGCTTAAGGCATGAGTCAGGGGGCTTACTTGCATCTGGTAGCCTAGCGGCCTAGCTTCCTTTTTCCCGCTCGAAGGGCTTTTGCATGTAGTGGCGCGATTCCTCCAGCGCACCTTGGGTATTGTCATTGGTCTGGATTGCCTGGCGATATTCATTGACGGCGCGCTCGCGCTGGCCGGTCACGTCGAAAATCTTCCCCAATTGCAAGTGGCTCCAAACCTCGGTCCACCGCGGCTCGCCATCGCCGTTCAGAGATTCGCGGTAGGCATTCGCCGATGCCTGATAATTCTTTTGCAGGTAAAAAACTTCGGCAATCCGGTAATGAGCGAGCGAACTGTTCTTGTTGGCTTCCAGCGCTTTATTGAACTCGCTCAAAGCTCCCGCTAGATCGCCCTGCTGTGTCAATCCTTGTCCTCGCATAATGGAGGCACGCAGTTTGATGTCCTTGGAATTTGTTAAAACGCGGTTCTGAGGGTCGATCGAAATGCGGCGGGGTCGTCCAAAGGTTTCAACCGAAAAGGGCGAGTCGGTCCCAACAACCTCAATGCGCTTCTCCTCCGTCTTTCCGTCAGTATCGACGCGCAAATCCACCGGCATGCGGAAAAGATCAAGATCCTGCGTTATGGCGCCGACGATGCGGAAACCTTTATTGTTACCCAGTCGATAAACCGTGTACTTCGCCTTAAATTCGGGAGCGCTCGTTGAGTCCATCCACTGCGAGTAAAACCAAGTCAGCTTCTGCGTATAGACCTGTTCACTCAGTTCGCGGAAATCGTCGGTGGTCGCCGATTTGCCCGTATACTTGGCGGCAAATTCGCGCATGATTTTAAGATAGTCTTTTTCCCCGACAACCCAGCGCAGCATGTGCAGGATCATAGCCCCCTTGTCAGTGACCAGAGACTGGAACTCGGGAGAAAAATAATCCAGCTTTGCGGCGCTCGAAAGCGGGACGCTGTCATAGGCGAGCGCGCCTACCGACATGTCCTTCACCATTTCCTCCAGCCCAGCTGCGCCGGCGGCGCTCTCTACATACCGGGCCTCGGAGTAACGCGCGAACCCGTCACTGATCCACCAGTCGTCTTTCGACGCTGGACTCACTGAGACTCCCCACCACTGATGCGCGATCGTGTTGGAAAGCAGGCGGTAGTTTGTTTTTTCTGTGATCGCGCGGCTCGAAAGAATGGCCATCTCTGGCGCCCATGTTGTCGGCACCGTGTCATCCGGTATTTCAACGATCTTCAGCCGAGTCGAGGGTGCGTTGCCATACTGAGTTACAAAATAGGTGAATGCCTTTACCGCAGTCGAAGCGTACTCCGTGCCCAGATTTTGATGATTGGGCTTGAAATATACCTTCATATCGATGCCCGCGTCGTCGCTCTTAAACTCCTGAAAGGTTCCGGCAATTATGGAGCCGGGAAAACTTGGCTTATCCGAGGCGAAGGTAAAGGTCTTGGAATTTGCTATGGCGGTCGCGGGCTTTTTGGACGCCGTCGCCGGAGCGCCAATCTGCTCCTTGCCGCTTCCGATCACAACCATATGCGCCGGAACCGTCACGCTTATGGTCGAAGTGAAGCGGTTGACGCCATATCCCGCGATCGGAAACCACAATCCAGAATAGAGAAGATAGCTTGTATCAGGCCCGATGTAGGCCAGCTTTACCCCCTGAACTGGGCTGTCGTCCGCACTCTCCAGAGTCCCCTCGTATTCGAAATTGAAGACGGTGCTCGCATCCTTTGCGAGATCGCTGGCGAGCTCGAATCGCACCGTCGAATCCTGTGTGTTCCGTTCTGGGGTGAGCGACTTATTGTTAACATCCGTGAGCTTCGTGATGCGCAGACCATTATTGAGCTGAAACGTGACCGCGTTAACATTGTCGAGCGCAGTGACTTTTACCGTGGCCCGGGCGGTCAGCTTATGAGTCTGCGGCAGAAGTTCGACGTCAATCTTATAGTCGTCGGTGCGGAACCGCGCTTTCTCGACAGCCAACGCTGGCATTGTCGTGGCCAGGGTCAGAAATATGATGGTAGCGAAACCAAGCGCCCGGCGCGCTGGTCGAGTGTGACAAAGTTTCAAGTAGAGTCTCCTGGCAGGCCTACAAAGCTTAAGATGTTAATTTTCCCGCAAAAGATGCTGTGGGGACAAGGGTTAGCGAACTTTGTTTGTTAAAACTTCGTCATAAACTTGCTGCTCAAATCGATCCCTTGCTTCACCCTGACGGTTCGCGTGGCTCTGAGGTTCAATGTCTTGCCGTGCCCCGATTATTCGCAAGCTGGGGCCAGCGCAACCGGGACGGAAGAATAGTGTGCGATTAGTCAAAATCCCTGCGCAGTCGCGCGCAGCGGTGTCTCCCGATCCGGGAAAGAAACGCTTACCTCGTTAAAAACACTCTTCCCAAAATTGAAATCAAATTGGCGCATCGGATGCACTTTGCAAAACATGCATCTCGAATCGCCTATTCAGCCAGCGGTCCGCCGTTGTCCGCTCTGGCAAACCGCCTTCGGGGTCACAGTTTACTGAGGAGATTTTATCTGCAGACCGCGCGCTTGTTCGTTCTCACCTTCCTGATGATCTTTCAAGTCGCCGCATCCTGCGCACAAAATAACGTAACCTCCGAAATACTCCGCGAGGTCCATAGTGAGGGTGGTGTTGACCCTCAGGCCAATCCTCCATCCGTCTACGTAGCCGCCGTGCCGGCGTTCCTTCCAAATATACCTGCTCCGCAAAGTGAAAACGTCGAAGTCAGAGTGATCGACAAGAAATTCATTATCACGATCGCGGCGCTCGGTGGCGCTGAAAGCCTGCGCTTCACTACACACAAATTAGTGCTCGATCACGAGTTTGCAGCCGGCGCGCCCTGGGTCACCCGCGTTCCTTCAACCCAGCACTTGGTCGTCAAGTATGCGGCAATTTATGCGGCTGAATTACTCGTAGCGTACGAACTCAAAAAGCCGCACTCATGGCTTCCTGGAGATAAAGTTGTAAAGAAACTTTGGCTGACCTATCCCACGACAATGATCCCAATTGACATCAAGAACGGAATCCGCAGCATCCGCACCCAGCCTCCGTGATGCTCAGTGGAGCAATGCTAAGAACCTTAATCCGCTAATCACGATCTGCTAATCGCGATCTGCTAAATCATCTTCAAGATGATCTCCTCTGCCGCTTCTGCAGGATCCGCACTGCCGCTCCCTTCTTTTAGCCGCGCCTTCACGACAGCCAGGTTTTGGATCATGCGAGTTCGGGGTTCTCCATCGAGGATGATCCTGTTCATCTCCGCAACAATATTCTCCACCGTAAATTTGTGCTGCACAAGTTCTGGCACAATCTCCGCTTCCGCAATCAGGTTAACCATCGCAAAGTAAGCAACCTTAACCCGCGGCTTCCCCAAGGCGTACGTCAATGGAGAAACGCGATACACCATAACAAATGGAGTACCCATGATCGCCGCCTCAACCGTAGCCGTACCGCTGGCGACAATGGCGGCGCGCGAGTGATGAAGCGCAGGCAAAGCTTCAGCAACCAAGCGAACATCGCTATGTAGAGACACGGCTTGCCGCATCTCCGTCGACCGAGCCGCAATTAACTCTCGCAGAAATGAAGCGTCAAGCGTGCGCGCGACCGGCATAAGGAATTCATAGCCGCCGTCCAATCGGTCCGCCGCCTCGAGGATTGTGGGCAAATTCATGCGCACTTCCTTTCGGCGGCTGCCCGGCATCAGCGTGATCCACCGCTTAGCAGTGTCCAGTCGGTTTTCGGCCGCATAGTCTTCGCGGGTAATTCTCGGTGCGGGCAGATCGGCCAGCGGATGGCCGACAAATGTTGCGTCCACACCGTGATCGCGATAGAACTTTTCTTCAAACGGGA
>Ga0137395_10000707_pt1 | contig 14488 bp, 17 predicted proteins | sample czobulk216metaG_FD_108283 | JGI IMG/M metagenome (GOLD analysis project Ga0137395, IMG submission 108283) | Vadose zone soil microbial communities from Angelo Coast Range Reserve, California, USA - czobulk2.16 metaG | ecosystem: Environmental > Terrestrial > Soil > Vadose zone | place: USA...
AGCAGCCGCCATTTTGCCCCAAAGGACAATATCGCTCGAACGCGCACAATGGTGTGTTGCGACCGGGTGGAGCCGCTCCAGCGTATTGTTTTGGGGGGTTTCAATGAATATCGATCATTGGCTCGCAGCCGTCGCCGAAACGCCGTTCACTCAGGAGAGCAACCCGTGCAGCGATCTCGTCCAACAGGCAGAGAGATTGGCTCTCGCTAATCTCGACGAGCCGCTGCACATCTCAACCTTGTGCCGCGCCCTTGAGATAAGCGAGCGGACGCTTCGCAAGGCATTTCACAAGATCCGCGGCCTCCCGCCGTGCCGACACCTTCGGATGTTGCGATTATCGCAGGCAAGGCGAGCCCTCCTGTTCGCGGACGACAAACTCGCAACGGTCACGGAGATTGCAACCTGCTTCGGCTTCGTCGAATTGGGACGCTTCTCGGTCGAATACCGCAAAGTGTTCGGCGAAAGTCCGTCGCAGACCCTGCACCAAGCCTCCTCCGGCAAAATATTCTCGGTCAGCGATGCTGTCCAAGACAGATTCGCTTTCGGAGTTGAGGACGCGAGCTTCCACGAGCCTCTCAACAGCGGCGGGGTTGAAGTGACTTTAGAGCAACACGGCACGGGCGATTCTGCGGCTCGCCATCTCAAGGCGAGACATCCAATCGACGCGCCACCCGGTAACGAAATAAGGAATCGGCCCAAGCAGAGTCGGCAGCTTCGGCCGGCAACCGTTGGCTACTGATATTGGCGTCCATTCGTCACGACGAACCCTCGTGCGGAGGCGGTCCAGTGAATGTCGGTCTAGCAGGGCACAGACGCCGCTATTTGTTGCTTCTTGCAACAGCGATCGCTTGTTATGTCAGCGTCAGTTACCTGATTTTGCCTGCTACATGGTCGCGGATCGAGCACGAGCCTGGGCTCTCGCATCGGCCGATGCTGACTTCGACGGCGCAGGGAATTCCGGGAGATCCCATCAACGTGGGTCTCATCGGAAATCGAGAAGACGTCGTTTCTGCATTTCATATGGCCGGCTGGTATCCGGCAGATCCGATTACGCTGCGGACGAGCGCAGAAATCGTGGGCAGCGTGGTATTTGACCGGCCTTACAAGGACGCGCCCGTCAGTCCGCTCTTCTTCGATGGGCGGCGTGAGGACCTGGCCTTTGAAAAACCGGTCGGAGTGAGCGCCGATCGCCGGCAACATGTTCGTTTCTGGGAGGTCCTCGCAAGCGGTACCGAGGGAAGGCCCGTCTGGCTGGGTTCGGCGACCTTCGACAAGGGCGTCACGCTGAGCCGAGATACCGGCCAGGTTACTCATAAGATCGCGCCAAATATCGATAGCGAGCGCAGCCAATTGATTGGCGACCTGAACCAGGCGCAGGTGGTCACGGGCATTTATCAAATGAGAGGGATCGGCCCTACTCTGAATGGGCGGAATGGCGAAGGCGACCCCTATTCCACCGACGGAGAGATATGGGTGGCGAAGCTGGTTCGTCGTGGGGACAGGGCTGACAAGATTGCCAACGCGTTGTCGCCGCCGGCATTAATTCAGCTCAAGGATGCCGCGTTTTTCTGGGTTTCTCCCGACCATTGACCGTTGCGCCGGCGAATCAAAATGACCTCCGCAACTTCCTTCGTGCCCGGTGTTTTGCTCCGAAGCAGAGTTTGCCGGTGGCTCACCGCAGACTTGCCCGCCGATGCAAATCCGACGGCAAATCAGGAGATGCTTCCGCTAAACCGAACTATTGGATGCGAATTGTTTGCTGGACGCCGGCCAGGCGCTCTCCTCCTGTCTGATTTTGCATAGTCGCTCAATCGGAGTGGCGCAGCCTTCACACGAATGGGGGGCATAGCGCGGGTTCACTCTCGGCCAACATCAACATGGACGTGCTGTCGCGATTTCTCGATCAGCACCGAGCCAGTGTGCGCAGCACCACCCTGATCGCCGACCGCAATAGCGGCAAGATCATCGCCTTCCCGAACAGGCAAAAGGGCGTGCGCATCGAGAATGACAAACTCAAGATCGCGACCCTGGCCGATATCGACGACCCGGATGTACGCGAGGCCTATCGCGAGCGGGCCCGCGCCGATACCGACAATTTCGTCTTCCAGTCCCCGACCAACGGCGAGGATCTGATCGCGGCGTTCGCCAACTTCCCCGATGGCCTAGGCCAGCCCTGGCAGGTGATCACGGTGACGCCGATCGACGATTTCGTGGGGACATTGAAGGCGACCAACCGGTTGATCATGGTGGTGATCATCATCCTCACCATGATCGAGCTGTTCTTCATCTACATCGCGTCCAGCCGGCTGTCGCGGCCGGTCGAAAACGTGTCGCAGCAATTGCAGGCCATCGAAAGCCTGCAATTCGACGTGCCGGCGTCGCGGCCGTCCAACATAAGGGAGATCGCGAGGCTGGAACACGCGGCTGCACTGCTTCGCAACTCGCTGCAATCGTTCTCGTCGTTCGTGCCGCTGGATATCGTCCGCCAGCTCATCAAGTCGGGTATTCCGCTGGCGTTGGGCGTCGAGCCGCGATTCCTTACCGTATTCTTCTCCGACCTGGAGAATTTCTCCACGCACTCCGAAACCCTCGCCCCGATCGATTTGCTGGTGCAGATCTCGACTTATCTGGAGGAGGTTTCGGGCGCGACCGCGGAAGAAGGCGGAACGGTCGACAAGTTCATCGGCGACGGCGTCATGGCATTCTGGAATGCCCCGGTTCAGCGCGACGACCATGTCTTGCGTGCCCGCGCCGGCGCACTGCGGGCCGCGCGTCGCATGGAACGCGTCAACGACACCTGGGCAGCGGAAGGACGGCCGCGGATCCGTATCAGGATCGGGCTCAATTGCGCCGATGTCCTGGTCGGCATTGTCGGCTCGTCCGCCCGGCTCAGTTACACGGCCTTGGGAGACGGCGTGAATGTCACCGCGCGGCTCGAGGGCATCAACAAGCAGTTCGGCACCACGATTTGCATCAGCGACAGCATCTACGACCAGGTGCAAGCCGAGATCTTGGCGCGACCGTTGAAGCGGGTTCAGGTCAAGGGCCGCAAGACCGAGTTCATGATCTACGAATTGCTTGCCTTGCGCGCCAGCGACGATCTGGAGCTGAAGATCCGCGACAGGAACGAGCAGCTCTGCGCGATGATCTGCCAGGCTTCGCAATATTTCGAGGCCGGCGATTTTGCGGCGGCAGAGCGCGCCTATCGCGCCATCCTTGACAAGTTTCCCGACGATCCCGTGGCCAGATTCATGCTGGAAGAGTGCAAAGAAAGGCGCAATCCGCTGGCATCGGCGACCGCATGAATCTTTCCCCTCCGTTAGTTGTTCTCACGGTCAAGTTCCCGGAAGCCTCAAAGATAATTTTCTACCGGCTGTTTTTGCATAGGCGTGCTCCCTGCCCTGCTTCAACCTGCAACAACGCGGCCCCTCGGCATTCCGCAGCGGCGGGATAAGTCTGTTTGTTCACGCGAACCTGCGATGTTCGCACGTCAACTTGGTAGTCTGCTAAGGAGAAACAGCTGACCAGCTCTGTGACGCACTTCGAGATCTATGCGGAGCATCCGCCAAAGCTGGCTGAATTTTACCAGAGCCTGCTCGGCTGGCGGATCGAGCAAGCGCCCGGTATCGATTATTGGCGGATTCAAAGCGGTGCGAATACGGCTGACGGTCTCAACGGCGGCCTGACATACCGGCCGTTCCCCGGGCCGCGCAGCTGGGTGCACTACGTTCACGTCGACTCGCTCGATCGCATGGTCGCCGAGGTGATCCGCCTTGGCGGAGAGGTACTGCGTCCAAAGACGGCCGTACCGAAAACGGCCTGGTACGCGGTCGTCGCCGACCCCGAGGGAAACATCTTCGCCGTCTGGCAGCCGGACAAGGCCGCGTTTCCGCCTCTGGAGCCCGACTAGCGCTCACGGAAAATTCGAAGGGAAAATATGCAAGTCGGAAGATGCCGTTGAAATCGGAGAGAAAGCACCACTAGCACTCAGAGGAGTACCAATATGTACTACACCGACGATTCAATACTTCCAGAAAACATGGCACCCTTGATCATCACAGTGGCGCCGTTCGGCCCGCAATGGCTGCCCGGCGACGCCGACATTCCCGTCACCTGGGAGGAGCAGGTCCAGACCGCGGTCGACTGCTACAATGCCGGCGCAACCGTGCTGCACGTCCACGTGCGCAATCCCGCGACCGGAAAAGGCTCGGTGGATTTCGAACAGTACAACTACTTCATCGGACTTCTGCGCAAGGCCGTACCGAAGATGATCCTCCAGGTCGGTGGCTCGATCTCGTTCTCGCCAAAGGGGGAGGACGCGAAAGCCAAATGGCTGAGCTACGACACGCGCCATATGCTCACGGAACTCGATCCGAAGCCGGATTGCGTCACGGTCTCGACCGGCACCTCGCTGTGGGATGTCGTCTCGATGATGAGCAAGGAAGACGTCAAGGGAACCCACCTCGATGATCCCAAAGTGCAGGCCGCGTGGGCCGGCATGGTGGTGGACTCGACGCCCGCCTTCTACCTCGAGCACCTCAAGCGGCTCCGCCAGCACAAGATCCAACCCTATTTCGTGCCGGCACACGTGCACCAGATCGAGATCATCGAGCGGCTGATCCGGGCCGGCGTATACATGGGGCCGCTGAACATGGCGCTCGCGGGCTATGGCGGCGGCACGCTCGGCCGGAATCCGTTCGACTGGATGGAGATGGTTCGCCGTACGCCGCAAGGCGCGGTTGCGACGTTCTGGTCCAGCATGCGCGGATTGATCTCACTATCGGCAATGGCGATCGTCCTCGGGCAGCACGTGCGGGTCGGTAACGAGGACAACATCTGGGGCGCCGATCGCAAGCGCTCCCCATCAATCAAGCAGGTCGAGGGGGCGGTGCGCATCTGCAAGGAGTTCGGTCGCAAGGTGGCGACGGCCGAAGAGGCGCGACAGATGATGAAGATCGGCGTCTGGTACGACAGCGTGGAGGAGACGCTGAGGAATCTCGGTCTGCCGCCCAACCCCACGGAATACAACCCGGGCTTCCTGCTCTGGGAGACGGACGGAAAGCTGACAAGGGGCGTGGTTGGCAGCGACTCCCACCCGATCGCGGCCTGTCTGATGCCGCCGCCCACTCAGCAGGCAGCGGAGTAACTTCCCGTCAGGGTCCCGCACTCCAACGACGGGTGCAGGACCCTCGGCCTTCGCCAGCGTAAATATCCTTTCTCGGAGGCAAAAATGGCGAGCAACGTAAAAGAGTCGACCATCGACCAACTGCGCGAAAGCGGCCCCTGGGACCCGGCATTGGCCAAACTAGGCGAATGGGACCCGACGTGGGCAGCAACTTGCGAGAAAATGACGACGAACCCGTGGACCACAGGTGTTCTGCCACACAAGTTCGTCGAATTGGTCAGCGTCGGTTTGAATGCGGCCTGCACCAACCTCAACCCCGACGGCACGCGCCGGCATATCCGCGCCGCGCTGGCGGCGGGTGCGACCCGCGAACAAGTCCTGACGATCCTGAAGATGGCGTCGCTGCTCTCGATCCATTCGTGCAGCCTGGCCGCGCCTATTCTGCTTGAGGAAGCCAGGGCCGCAGGTGCGAAACCGACCCCTAAGAACGCGCCGCCGACTCCGGCCTGTGACAAGATGCGGGCGGTGGGCCAATGGAACACGGCATGGGATCCGTTCTTTGAGCTTGATCCGGTATGGACCGACGAGTTCATGGCGACCGGCGTCGCGATCTATGGCAGCGGCACGTTTACGCCCAAGGAGGTCGAGCTTCTCAGCATCGCCTTCGATGCATCCTACACCCACATGTACGCTCCCGGAACGCGTCGCCATATCAAGGGCGCGCTGAAAGCAGGCGCGACCATGGAAGAGATCATGGAGGTGCTGAAGCTCTGCGTCGTTCAGGGCGCGCAAGCCTGCAATCTCGGCGTGCCGATCCTTGCGGAAGAATTGGAGTGTTTCAGGCGGAGCAACTGACATCCCGCGGCGGTAAGGCAATGATCATGGATTTTGTCGAAGCGGCACGATTGGAGCAAGTCCCGCCTGGCACAGGCATGTGCTTCACTGTCGCTGGCAAGGAGGTAGCGATCTTCAACGTGGATGGAACCGTCTATGCGATGGAAGATTGCTGTCTCCACAAGGGAGCGTCGTTGGGTACCGGGGAGCTGGATGGCAAAGTCGTCACCTGTCGGGCCCACGGCTGGCGCTACGATGTGACGACCGGCAGCACACTCAGTTCACCCGGCTACGGCGTCGCCTCATACCCCGCAAAAGTCATCGACGGAAAGATCTTGGTTGCTGTCTGAGGGAGATCACAAGATGTTTGCCGATCGAATTAATCAAATCAAGGCAAAGGGGATCGTCGAAGGACGGAGATTACTCTGGATATTCGTTTATCTCTGGGTCTTGCTTGGCTTGTTCTCAATTCACAAATCCTTCGTCTTGAACGAACCGAACCTGCTCTTTCATCAAGGATTCGCTTTCATCAATGCATGGCTGTTAGCAAAGGTCATGCTGACCGCGGAAATGTTTCACGTCGCAGAGAATCTGGACCAAAAGCCTCTCATCTACCCGATTGTGCTAAAGTCGGCGATATATTCAATAATATTGATGTCGTTTTACCTCATTGAGGAAACGCTGATCGGGATGTGGCACGGCAAGACGGCGACGGAAAGCATTCCCGACATAGGTGGAGGAAGCTTGAGAGGTATCCTTGTTGTGGGACTCGTGATGTTCGTCGTTTTGATGCCGTTCTTTGCACTGAAAGAGATCAGCCGAGCCATTGGTGACGATAATTTGTATGAGCTATTTTTCGTGCGAAGAGACAGGTATATGCCGCCGCCAACCTGATCTTCATTTCGTGAAGCGCTGGCCACGTCATTCTCAAGCTTTTCTCGGCGCCTGCCGGTTTTCGCATAGTGGAACTACGAGGCTCTTAGTATCTTACGGCAAACGACTTTACGACTAAGGCTGCGGCGGCGGGTATTCGGCACAGCTTTTGGAGTGACCGGCATGATGTCGACGAAATTGCCGCTTTGGCTTCGTTTTTTCCTGCTTATCGGTGTCGCCGTTTTTGCCGCTGGCGCCGGTCTCCTTGCCTATCGGTACTACACACGCCCGGCAACGCTGAGCGTGGCGGTCGGCTCGATCGACGGCGAGGCCGCCAAGGCAATGTCAGCGATCGCAAGCGAGCTCATTTCGACCAACGCCTCGGTGCGGCTCAAGGTTATCGACAGCGGCACAGCACTTGAGGCCGCTAACGCTTTTTCTGCGGGTAAAGTCGATCTCGCCGTGGTTCGCGGCGACGTCGGCGACTTGTCGCAGGCGCAAGCTGTTGTCGTCGTCAGCCATGTGGTCGTGCTGATCATAGCGCCGCCGGGATCGTCCATCGACGGTATCGACGGCCTGAAGGGACATACAGTCGGCGTCGTCGGCGGCGCAGCGAACGCCAAGATTGTCGATGTGTTGACCAAGGAATACGATCTGGCGAACGCAAAAGTTGCGTTCAAGAACCTTGCCTTGGCGGACGTCCGGCCAGCCATTCAGTCAAAACAGGTCAGTGCCCTGCTTGTCGCTATCCCGCTCGCCGAAAACTACCTCGCTCTCGTTCGCGGTTTTTTTCAGCTCGATCACAAGAAGGCGCCTGTACTGATCCCAATCGACTCCGCGGCGGCAATCGCCGAGGCCGAACGCGCCTTTGAAAGTTTCGACGTCCCCAAGGGCACGCTGCGGGGATCGCCACCGGTCCCGGACGATGACCTGACGACCTTGCGGACTTCATTATATCTGGTGGCGCACAAGAAGCTCGGCACCGATCTCGTCACCAGCCTCACGCAAGCGATCATGAGGGTGCGCAGGGATCTTCTGCGCGAGCAGCCGATTTTCGCGCAGATCACCGCACCCAGCACCGACCAGGATGCCTATCTTCCGCTGCACCCTGGAGCGGCTGCCGTTTACAACAGCACCACGCAGAGCTTCATGGATGAATACGGCAACTGGATCTATCTGACGCCGATGGTGCTGGGCGGCGTTGCCACCATCCTTGCCGCGGGGTGGAAATTCCTGGGCATCGGCAAGTCCGCGCCCGAAGGCCCGCTGGATTCGCTTTATGCCCTGGTGCGCCGAATTCGGAAGGTCAACACAGACGCCGAATTGTCGGAGATCGAAGAAGAAATCGACGACATCCTAAAGGCGGAGCGCGCCAAATCCGCTGCCGGAGACGAGAGCGCGGTCGATGCTGTCACATTGAACGTGGCAGCCCATCGGCTGGAGAGCTTGATTCACGACCGGCGCGCCTTGCTCGCGAAGAGACCCGCCGTTGCCTCCGTGGCCTAGGTGCCAGGAAGTCGCCACACCAAGCGGAAGTGACCTCGCCACAGGATAACAACCAAGGAGAGCCGTCATGAAACATCTGATGATTCCGGTATTGCTGGCAGCAAGCCTCATTGCCCTGAGCGCGATGGAAGCGAGCGCCGTTGTTTGCGCGCGTGGGGTGGTTCGCGCAGGCTGCGTCGCCGCCGGCGGCGGGGCTGCCGTGGTGAGAGCGCCTGTCGTCCGTCCTGCCGGTGCGGTTGTCGCGCCGCGGGGTGCCGTTGTTCGCCGCAGGGTGTACTGATATTCCAGGACGCATCGGCATCGCCAGGGTCATCCGGGCGCTCTGTTGCCAATTAGACAACCAACAGAGCGATGGCCGCTGTCTCAGGACAATGGTGAATCATGAATGCGATCGCGTTATCCTGCGTCACGTTTGCATGCATCACAGGTGGGGCCCTACTCGGGATGTTCCTTCCCGGGCATCACCTGAGCACGGATGACAAGGATTTTGTCAGGCTGGGCACGGGCCTCATCGGGACGATCGCCGCGCTTGTCCTCGGCCTCCTGATCGCCTCGGCAAAGAGCTCTTACGACACACAGAGCACTCAAGTCACGCATATGACGAGCAATATTGTCCTGCTCGACAATCTGCTGACGGAGTATGGACCGGAGACGAACGCACCACGGAATCTGTTGCGGCGGGGCGTCGTTGTCTTAGCCGATCGAATGTGGCGTGAGAACAGTTCTGCCGTTACCAAGGCTAACCCGTTCGCGGCGAGCAGCGAAAGCGAAACATTCTTTGCGAAACTTCAGCAGCTATCGCCGCAGAACGATTCGCAGCGCTCCCTGCAAGCCAGGGCCATACAGATCGCCACCGACATTGCGCAAACCCGCTTGCTGCTGTTCGCGCAAACGAACAACTCAATCCCGATGCCGTTCCTGGTCGTTCTGATTTTCTGGCTCACCATCATCTTTGGTACCTTCGGCCTGTTTACGAAACCAAATGCAATCGTTTTTAGCTCGCTGTTCGTTTTTGCGCTGTCGGCCGCCGGCGCGATTTGCCTGGTTCTGGAGCTGGGCCAGCCGTTTTCGGGTCTGATGCAAATCTCCAGCGCGCCGCTTCGCAACGCTCTCATGCCGCTTTGAGGTATCGCGTGACGGCGAAGCGAGGGAACCGTTATTTGGCGATCCGATCCACTTGGAGGCATGTCAGCAGACTGGTGTGTCACCAATGGCCTCCATGCTGCCGTACTGTGCTTTGTTTGCGGCCGGGAATGTGGACCATTGGCTTGCGAGCTGCCGCTGCGCCTTCTGCTCGTCATTCATGCAACTCTTTACTGGTTGATTGTCGGTGGGTCCGGTCGTGGCAGTAACATCGAGTTTGCAACTCTCGGCGATATCAAACTTCGGCACTTGATCTGTCACTGCAATGACCAATTGAGAGCTCAAAACTATCATCGAGAATGAGATCGGCATCTCAGGCCTCCTACTCGGTCTGGCTCTTCGGCTCTCCGCTTTCTTCGGAGCCGGCGGCCTGCTTCTATGCGAAAACGGACCGACAAATCTTTTGTGGCCAACAAAAGGGAGCCGTTTTTGCATAGACAAGATGGGCGAATGCTATTTGGCTCGGCGGATTGAGGCATCCGTGCCAAACAAGCCAAGGGAACACCGACATGCGGGCCCAAATTGCATACCCGGCGATCCTCACAGCGTCCGTGTTAGGTTCGACGCTGATGGCCACAGCACAAACCGGCGAGTTCCCCCTTCAAGTCCCAGGCTCGGTCGTTCACCGCGGCTGGGAGATTCAAGACCAGGCACAAGCTCTCCGATCCGCAACGCCCGCCAGATCGGTGAGCCGAACCGGCGGAAGCTACGATGGCTCGAAATCCGCGAAACCGGTAGCAGGTGGCGTCACGACAACCTCCGGGACCAAGGGCGAACGATGAGATACTGCTAAGGATGTTAGTGATTTCTCCTTGATTGCGCGGGCGCTGAGCGCCGGTTTGGAAGAAGTAAGGCCGCCAACTGAGGCGGCCCTACTTCTTCGCGCCAATGCCCCGGCCGCAATGGGACCAACATCGCCGACATGTTGGCGCGGTCCTGCATCAATTTAGTAGCACGGTCCATAGGGATAGTATCCGCAGCGATAAGCTCCGTAAGCTCCAGCGGCAGCTGCTCCCACCGCAGCAGCTCCGACGCCTACCGCCACTCCACGGCGTACGGCTGCACCACGATAAACGCCGCCGCGATAGACACCACCGTGGTAACCGCCAACGCGACCAACTCCCACGCCTCTTCGATATGCGAAGGCGTCGGTCGAGATAGTTGCGATGCACACGATGCCGACGATAGCGGATGCGGCGAGCGAGACAAGAAATCGACTCGACATGACTGATCCCTTTCTTAAGGCTGGTGAAACAAATAAGCCTAAAGAGAGCCAAGCGAGCCGACTATGCAAAAACGATCGTAGCGGCCGATTCGTTGTCGGACTCATCTTCGCCTTCGTTCTGAAGGAGCGGTCAAGGCTTAGTTGGCTGTCTGCGAGGTGGTGTGCTGGTATCGAGATGTTGAGGAACCGCAGTGACAACCTGCGCTGGCGCGAATGCCGCGCCACGGCCCATGAAGATGGGCACTATTGCTTCGCGATTCCCCTATGATGCCGCAGCCCGCGATGCGCCCCAATCGGCAAGTCTGCGACGCTCTGCGATTTTGCACTACGCATCGCGGACCTCCGGATATCGCAGGGTGGTCCGGTTGCCCCTCAATAGCGGTCACCCCGAGCAGCTTCCCGGATCGACGCGATGTGCCAAACTCGGGAGTTGCCACGACGCGACTTCTAAATTGGTCGAGCGGTCGGTCTTACTTGTGTAATGGCGACGCCGGAGATCGCGAGCAGCCCACCGACAATCAACTTTGGGGTCATCCGGTCGCCAAGGAACAACACGCTCGAAATCAAGGCGAACACCGGAAGCAGCAGGCCGAATGGTGCGACGCGGCCCATGGAGCAACGGGCGATCAGCCAGAACCAAAGGCCAAACCCAACAATTCCTCCGATGAAAATTGTATAGGCGAGTGCCAGCCAACCACGTTCATCCGCTGTGATAAGGCTTGCCAGTTGTCCATGTTCAAGGAGCAGCGACATCAACATGACCTGCGGCACCGTGAGCAGCGACGACCACCCCATCAACACCAAAGGGTCAAAAGGGCCGTAGCGCTTCGTCAAGACGTTGGACACCGCGAACGCGAAGGCTGCCCCGACCACAAGCAGCAGCGGAAGCGCGTTTGCCGACAGGCCAGGCCCCGTTGCCAACACGACCACGCCGACGAATGCAAGCACCACTCCGGCGGACGTAGTTAGAGATGGCCTCTCCGCGAGCAGCGGCCAAGCTAACAGGACGGTGAAGGGCGTGGCGAGTTGATATGCGACCGCCGATATGCTTCCCGAGCCGAGCCCAAGGCCAACATAGAAGAGCCCGAAGTTTAGTCCACCAAGGAAACCCGAAATAGCTGCGATAGGGCCGAACTGTTGACGTGTGGGCCTCTTGACGAACGGAATAAGCAGCAGCGCGATGGCCAGGAAGCGCAGTGCGAGGAAGAAGAGAGGCGGAAACTCCATAACGCCCACTTTGATGGCCACGAACTGATAACCCCAGAGCAAGGGGACGGCCACCGCGCAGACGATCTGGATGGCAGACATGGCATCCTTCCTTTCAAGACCGTTTGGTCCAGATATAGGTGCGCTAACTGCGGAGGCGTCCATGGGTTGTCTACCTAATGAAGCGGTTGAGAAGAGCGTCAACGGTGGCTTGCGACGTCATCCGTGTCGGTGCCGTTTTACCGACCACTCGCAGCCCCTCGACGAAACAGACGAGAATTCGGGCGGCACTTGAAGGCTCAACACCATCGGCCAACTTGCCCGCCGCCTTCGCACGGGAAAGTGCATCAGCCACCCTAGCCTCCATGGCTTTGAAAAAGCTCCCGATGCGACGATCAACTTCAGCATCATGGCCAGCCAGTTCCATGGCTGTGGCCACCAGCAGGCATCCGCGCCGACCATTAGCACCGCTCGTGCGGTCAACGTAGCCGGCAAGGTAGGCCCGCAGGCCGTCGACCGGCTCTCTGCGGGGGTCGAGTTCGATATCCATCCGTGTCAGGGCATTGGCAACGTAGCGATCAAGCGCACGCAAGAAGAGCGAGTGCTTGTCACCGAAAGCGGCGTAAAGGCTGCCACGCGAGAGCTTCGTCGCACGAAGAAGGTCCGGTAGCGCCGTGGCGTGATAGCCGCGCGACCAGAACACACCCATCGCGCGTTCGACAGCGGCTTCCGTGTCGAAACTTCGGGGACGGCCACGGGGCAACTGCACTGGGGTTTGGTGGCGCATTGCTGATACATAGACCAAATGGTCTTTAATTGCAAGTGGCCGCTTTAGGTCGTTTGCGTCGATTTTGACATGTCTGCTCTCTTGTCCGCTTTCCACAATACCAGACATCGCGTTCGACCGAGACCCGTTTGCTTGTCGCCCTCCTGTGTCCGATCTGCGAACAACCGGCACAACCACAGCAGCTCCTGCGTCGTGGCCTCGATCGACTTTGCGATGCGTAACGCCACGTGCGGTTACCAAAGACTCGGCATATCGACTGCAACAAGCATGCGCGGGCGCTGCTCTGGTGATGCTTGGTCTCGTTTTTGTCCGATCGCAATTTGGCGAAGGTTTGCGTGGGATCGGCGAGGACGAGACGCCGACCTTCGCTCAGCTGGATACCGGGCGACCGTCATAGCGTGCGCTGGCGCGCAGCTGGATACCGGGCGACCAACACAGCGTGCTCTGGCGTAAATGGCGCGCCACGGCCGATGAAGATGGGCACTATTGCTTCGCCGTAGTGCTATGATGTTACGGTCCGGCGCGCGGTAGAACCCGAGAATATGCGCCCCCCTGCGAATTAACGCTGCGCCCATGGGGGCAGTTTTCCGATGTCGCGGTCATCTCGATGCTCGTCAATGGACAAGGTGCAGAGCCGTCGTGCGCTGGGCATGCTCAGCTGGCAGGAGATGATCATTCATCGCCGTCCACGAGTCGGTTTAAAGCGTTGGCAGGCATGATCCACCGCCGCCACTCGGGGTCCTCCGTTGCGCCGAGACCGCGGTAAAATGACTGTGCCAATACGTTGTCATTCAGCACGAACCAGCAGAAGCGCTCGTGCCCTGTCGCACGGGCGTGCACGGCCATTTGCCGCATGAGCCTTTGGCCGACGCGCCCACCTCGGCACTCGGGATCAACATAGAGCCACTTCAGCATCAGAAGAGGTTGCAGTGTATGCATGAACGGGATTTCGTAGTGAACCGCCATTCCGGCGAGTGACCCTGTACCTGCGTCTGCGACGTAAGCGCCAAACTCGGGCCGCTTGCCGAAGCCACGGCGAAGGAGCTCCGCTTTGTCCAAGCTGAAGTTCTGACCACGCTCAAAGCTGACGATCGCACGCATAAGCCGAAGCAACTCCGGTACGTCCCTCTCGTTCATTGGTCGTATCGTGATTGCAGTGGTCGTTCGGGGGGACCTTGCGGATTTCTCCATGCAATACGCCTTTGATGGGGTGTGGGCGGACGAGGATAGGTTCTATGCCCAACTTTACTCCGCAACACGCGCAAAAAAACCGCTGGTCCGTCGTAGATATCTCCCTTGTCCCCCGACGAATGATGTCCCCATAGTTCGTTCGGGCGATGCCCTACACCTTGCTGTCGCTGCTCAATGCAGCTTTGCCTAATCAAGCTCGATAAGAGGGTGGCGGAAGCCGCGCCAATCCTCGGCATCCCCGTCGAACCGATCTAGCCCTGCATCACCCTTACCGCCCGTTCCAAATTCGCCCGCAGGATCGTGCGGTGGAATGGCGCGATCACCGCCAGGTACGTCCGCCCCAGCCGGTTATGGCAATGCACGACTGTCACCACGACTAGCTCCCGCCCGCCCGCCGCGCCCGTGCGCAGCAGGATCGCGACTCGGAAGTCGAGATGCCGGTCGTCCTCGCCCACCACCAACTCCCCCGCACTCTTCGACAGCAGCGGAAAGTAGCCGATCACCGACCCCCGCGCCGCCGCGGCAGCACCGATCGCGCGAGACGATTTGACGCCGACCGTCGCCATCACCGCATCGCGCACCCAGGTCAGCGCGCGAA
>Ga0137395_10000711_pt1 | contig 14467 bp, 8 predicted proteins | sample czobulk216metaG_FD_108283 | JGI IMG/M metagenome (GOLD analysis project Ga0137395, IMG submission 108283) | Vadose zone soil microbial communities from Angelo Coast Range Reserve, California, USA - czobulk2.16 metaG | ecosystem: Environmental > Terrestrial > Soil > Vadose zone | place: USA...
TGACCTGTATGCCATCATTGCCGCCGCTTCCTTTCGCCGCCCTGCGTTCGAGCAGGCTATCAGGAAGGCTGCTTTGGGTAGCGCGCCGGCATACTCTTATATATATTCTTGGCGGACGCCCGTTCTTGACAATCGCCCCGGTTCCTTCCACGCCTGTGAAATCGCGTTCACTTTCGACAATGCTGAGATTTGCGACCATTACAGTGGGGGCACTCCCGAGGCATTCGTTCTATCGAAGCAGATCAGTACTGCCTGGGTAAACTTTGCCCGAACCGGGAATCCTAATCACGACGGCCTGCCGCATTGGCCTACATACACGGCTGAACACCGGGCAACCATGTATTTCAACACGCCCTGCGAAGTGCGCAACGATCCTGAAGGAGAGGGATTGCGGCTGATGGCGCAGTTCTGAGTGAAACCAGGTGATGAAATCCGATTGCCTGCCACAGAGATTCTTTTTGCCCATCTTATCGTCCCCTTGTTCTACCCAGATTTTGCCGAGTTACCGAGACTCCCCGATTGGTTGGTGAAGCGAGGGCTCTAGCTTGACCGCAGCTTCGGTATGGTAATTCCACTAACGTAGGCCTAGAATTCTGTCCCACTCTCCCTCAGTAAGCCTGCTCGCAGGAGGACCACATGATTCGCAATCTTCAGGAAGGACCGAACACCGTTGAAGTGCAGGAAACCACGTTTTCGCTCGACATATTGGGTCGATACGTCTGTAACACCTACGATGAAGCTGCCAACAATGGCGGCTTCCCGTTCGATGCGATTGTCATAGGAGCCGGGATGTATGGCGCCTACATCGCGGAGAAAATCTACCGAAAGGGCGCTGGCAATCTGCGCGTCCTCGTTTTGGATGCCGGGAGCTTTCTTGTCTCGGAACATGTCCAGAATTTGAGCCGGATCGGCTTGAATGTACCAGGCCCAACGACCATGGACCCCGGCGTCCCACGAGAGCGAGTCTGGGGACTGCCTTGGCGCAGCAACGTAGGATTCCCCGGACTCGCCTACTGTTTTGGAGGGCGGTCACTTTACTGGGGAGGTTGGTCTCCGAAGCTAACCGACGCAGATCTGAAGAACTGGCCCACAGAGCTGCAAACATACTTGAAGGCCAACTACAGCGACACAGAAAAGGAAATTGGTGTAGACCCTGCAACGGATTTCATTAGTGGCGATCTCTTTGATGCCCTGAAGAGTGCGATGGACACCGCGGCTAAAGCGGTTTCAACTGTCGATGGGGTTCAGGTCGCGCCGCTTGCCGTACAAGGATCATCGCCAACACCCGGTATCTTCCCATTTGACAAGTACAGCAGCGCGCCAATCTTCGTGGACGCAGTCCGTGAAGCTGCCGGCGACCCGGACAATGTCCGACGCTTGTTTCTCGTTCCTCACGCGCATGTCGTCAAACTTCATGACGGCAACGGCGTGATCAACGCTATCGAGCTCTACTACAACGGTCAGCAACAGTTTGTTCCTGTTGCGCCGGACTGCGCGGTTGTCCTAGCCGCGAGCACCATTGAATCGACCCGTCTCGCGCTCGAGTCGTTTCCCACGCCGCTCATGGGCCGCAATCTGATGGCGCACCTACGTAGCAACACAACGGTTCGCATTCCTCGGGCCGTATTCGGCACGCTTCCGAAGCAGGTTGCCACGACGGCGATGCTGGTACGGGGCTCGACTCCTCAGGGCAGATACCACTTCCAGGTGACAGCCGCCGCGGTCGATTCTCCAAATGCTGAGCAAGCGATGTGGCGAATGGTCCCGGACGTTGATCTTCTCGATCAATTACTCGCTTCGGAGGAGTTCGACAAAATCACTATCACGTTCCGGGGCATTGGCGAAATGGTGGGAGACAAGAACGCGACAAACGCTAATGCGGGAACAAGTTGGATGGACTTAAGTCCGTTCGAGAGCGACGAGTTTGGGATGCGCCGGGCCTACGTGAGCCTGGTTGCCACAGCAAAGGACAGAACTTTGTGGGACACGATGGATCAAGCCGCCATACAGCTGGCGCAGGCACTTGCGGGTGCTCCAGCAAACGCCGAGTATTTCTACGATGGTGTCTGGAACGCTGTACCACCGCCACCTGGAAAGGCTCGCGACGGCCTTGGTACCACGCATCACGAGGCGGGGACACTATGGATGGGAACAGACCCAAACGCTTCGGTCGTCAATCTGGACGGGCGGTTCCACAACCTTCAAAACGGCTATGCGGCAGGTCCTGCACTCTTTCCAGCGCTAGGCTCGGCAAATCCGTCCCTTACGGCGCTGACCCTGGCGCGGCGCACTGCGGCCGCGATCGCAAGCAAGGCGAATCCGGCCCCCGTTTCGGGAGCGATCTCCTTGATAACCCCAGCACTGACTGGATGGCAAATGGCCGGTTCCGGCCGTTTCAATGTAATCGGCGACGATACCATCGAATCAGATGGCGGGATCGGCCTGCTGTGGTACACAAAAGATGAGTTCGCCGATTTCACGCTGAGCGTTCAGTGGCGATCGATCAACGTCTTTGACAACTCAGGAGTCTTCATCCGCTTCCCAGTGCTTGGCAACACGAATCCGGCAGAGGACTGGAAACTCGCGGTCGGCCAGGGTTATGAAATTCAGATCGATAACCGCGGATACGACCCCAATACGAACACAACGGGAAGTCCTCTACATATGACGGGGGCGATCTATCAACTTGCTGCGGCGTCTAAGCTTGCCTCAAAGCCGCTCGGCCAATGGAACACATTCGAAATCGAAGCGATTGGGCCGGACATCAAAGTGAAATTGAATGGAGAGCCCGTGAGCCAGCTTACAAATCCCCAAGGGCGGCCTTTGAAGGGGCACATCGGTTTGCAGAATCATCATCCTGGGTCACGCGTTCAGTTTCGAAATTTGTTTGTAAAGAAAGTGGGCGCAGCGGTAGCCGCTGGGCGAGCACGGTAGACCGGAATTCAGGATCATCTATGGTCGCCAGGAGTATGTGTATTTGATGGCAAAACGGTTCTGAGTGAACTGGGCGGAATTTGCGGCCACCAAGCTGGCGAATTGCTGGCCGACGGTGTAGATGACAAACAAGTCACTATCAGGCCGATAGTTCCACCGGAGGCGAATGTTGGCACTTGCAGCTTGGGTATTCGACGTGTTCATCTGCAGAATCGTTGATAGAGTGAGGAAACGAGAGAAAGCATAGTTCGTCTGGAAACTGCCAAAGACGACTGAAAAATCTCCTCCAGTGACTGGCAAGCGAAACCGATCCCACTGCTGAGAGAAATCGAAGGACAGCCTCTCGCTGGGCCGATAAGAGGCCCGAATCCGGGTTTCGTTCAAGTGGCCGTTGTATTAGGTGCCAAACCGCTCAAAGAAGCGCAGGACCCAGCGCCGATCCTGTGCCGTGCCATACGTCAGTTGATGTCTCGTCCAGTGATAGAGGCCAGAAGGAATAACAACATTTTTGTAGATGTTGAACGGCGTAACGATTCGCTGGGTGAACACGTCCACGATGTCGTTATCTGTATAGGCCCCACTATGGAATTCGGCGCGGAATGTAGTCTGCCACTCCTGGGTTTGCAGAACGCCGTGCGTATCTGGAGCATGAAACAGGAAGCCTTCAAAGTTTAGCTCTCGGACGCCACGTATCTTTGGCCGCGGCTTAAGAGTTAGATCGGCATAGTCACAGACGCAGTCGGTTCGTTCGAGAAATCCGACTTCCGGGTTGAAATTTGGACCGATCTTGCGACGTTGGGCTGAGAATTCGACCCAGCTATTTTTGTAGTTTAAGCCAGCGCCTAGATTGGTTTGACCGCCGGAAACAAGGGGCGAGCGGGTCTGAGCGGCGTAGCCTGTTAACACAAGGTTTTTCATGACCACGATCCGCGTGTCGACTCCTCCGCTCTGGTTAAACGGTGGAGCGGTGTTCCCCGCACGCTTGTCGATGCCCATGAATCCTACGTAGGATCCCCCCGGCAGCGAACGCTTCAACCGGAACACAGCATAATTTGCGTAGGGATTGAGGCCACTTGACCGCATACTAGCTTCCATGATGCCCACATCAAAACCGGCAAGGGACCCCGTAATCTTGCCTCCTCCATTCATTGGCACTTGCTGGCCGGTGACAGGATCAATTCCAATCTGGCGGCTAAAGAACAACAGATCTCCTGAGCCGCCCATCGCGAAGTTGAAAATGCCGGCATTCTCCAGGAAAAACTGCCGTTTCTCCGGAAAGAAGAGCTTGTAAGGTGTCAAGTTGAACTGCTGGGTATCTACGTCCGCGTCCGCAAAATCGGTGTTCCCAGTCAAATTGGCTACCAGATTGGAGCGGAGTCCGAGTTTGACATCGACGCCTGCTGTGTAAAGGGCCTCTGTACCGGGAGTAAGCCCCGCTAATGTCGCGGCTGGCGGCAAATGACTGAAGCCAGTCAGCCCGTAAGGTTTCACGACGAACAAACGGCCACTGCCAATTTCAGAGATTCCGTGCAACTCGCCGGCCTGGCTGATCTTGTTCGCGCCAAAAGACCTGCGCCACGCGGACCACAGGTCTTGTTCATTCTTTCGACGAATGAAACGCTTGAAGTTGATGCCCCAGACGACTTCATTGGTCTGCATGAAGTTCAACGTCGAAAAAGGAATGGCGACGGTGGCGGTCCAGCCCTGCGAAGTGATGCGCGCCTCGGAAATCCACACGCCGTCCCAACCTGAGTCTCCATCGCTGCCGTCATCTTGCGGAGACTGTTCGTCAGTAATCAAAGCGTCGCGCTGCGTGCCGAGCGGATTGAACTGAAATACGTAGGCGTTGCGGCGGTTGTGGGAAGAATCAATCACAATTTCAAAATAATCATCGAGTTCTTGGCTTACATCTCGGCGTAATTGCGTGGCGACAACTTTCCCCGATTCGGAATCGCGGCAGGAGATTCCGAAGTAAATTTCGTTTTTCGTATAGAGGACGCGCGCTTCGGTGCGCTCCGTGGGTGGTTGTCCTTCGTAGGGTTCTCGCTGTGCGAAGTTAGTGATTGGCTCAGCAAGTCCCCACAGCGGGTCATCAATCGTGCCGTCCATTCTTGGCGAATGATCTACGCGCACCGCATTCGCGATGCGAAGTGGCTGCGGGGTCACCGGTGTCTGCGATTGACCTGAAAGCGTTCCTGCCGACAATATGCCGAGCAGCAACAAACACAAAGTGCCATACGCCAATCGTATTTGGCTGGGCGCTGGCTTCAACTATCGGCTCGCTTCGAAAACCTGAATCATCGCTGGCGAGGAGCCTTGTCGTCTGACCCCAATGTATAGCCGACCGAAGTCCGCGGAGAAGAAACTCGTGCACGCTCCCTTCACTGTGGGAATTCGGGCAATCTCCTTATAGTGATCAGCGTCCTGTTGTTCAAAAACGGAAATGGCACCTTCACCACCAGTGGCGTAAATGCGTTTCCGAGCTTGGTCGAAAAAGATGTCGTCACAATCGCCAACTGCTGAAAGACTTTGCACGATCTTCCCGCTTTCCGTTTCCAAGACCAGCAATCGTGCCGGGTAACGAGTAACTACGAAGAGCCTGTGGTCTCCTTCGTCCAGCGCCATCGCATAGTTTGCGAGCGACATACCAGTGCCCCAAGTTGTGACAATCGAGTGCGCCTCCCTATCCACGACGGCGATCTGTCGCGATTTCGGCAGGTTCACGTAAATTCGAGGACTATTCTTTTCAAGTTGGAACGATTCGGGATGTGCATCTAGCTTGGTTTCCGCTATCTTGTTTCCGTCTGTGTCTAGCTCTGCGAGGGCACCGTCCCCATAGCCGACATACACACGCTGACGATTGGAATCGAATCGAAGGTTATCGGCATCGTCGCCATACTCGATGGTTTTGAGGAGCTTCAGCGAAGTGCCATCAAACATCTTCACTGTGCCGTCCTTGGAACTCGCCACAAATAAGCGGCCATTGTCTGCGACGAAGAGGACACCTTGCGGCTCTTTAAGCCCAGAGATCGTATTCGCGCGTTTACCGGCCTTGAGATCGATGACCTCAACCGTGTTGTTGCCAAGCGCAGAAACGAACAGCATCTGACTCTTAACGTCAATCGACATGTGGTCGATGCGTCCTTGCACGCGCGGCAGTTGTATCGTCCTTTCCAGTTTCAGTGGTTCGTTTACTTGAGCTTTTGCCACCGTTGTTGAAAGAAAGAGCAATGTGGCTAGCCACATTTTTATTCGCATCCTCACGGCTTGCTCCGATCTGACGTAATAGATTCATATACGATCATGCGTGCAACGGGCTGTCCTTTTTCTTGTTGCTCAGGTGCATAGACACGATGGCTAGTCGAATCCACGGCAAGACTGTGGACCATTTTCTCGACCGGGAAGTCTTCAAGCTTTCGATAGTGTTCCGCGTCCTGCGCTTGAAACACCGAAATGAATCCGCTGGAACAAGCGACGTAGATTCTTGAGAGACCAGGATCGAATTTTACAACGTCGGCACCCGCCGGCATGGGAAGGTGAGCGATCGATTTGTGCGTGTCTAGCGCAAAGACCGTAAACGTTCGATTCCCACTGCAGAGGATGAATGCACGATGATGTTCCGAATCCACGGCCATTCCGTGGTTAAACTGGCAGCCATCCACGGGATATTTTCCCAACAACGTGTCTGTTGCCGGATCGATCTCCGCGATTTCATTTGTGTTTCGGAGATTTACGTAGACCTTGCGTGCCGATGAATCATATTGTGGCATGCCCGTTTCGCTAGGGAATTCTATAGTTTTGACAATCTCATCTTTGACGACGTCCACGACCGCCACTGCCTTCCCCAAAGTATTCGAGACATAAACCTTCTGAAAAGGAGCGGCATAGGTGCTCCCGTTGGGCTTGGCCGCGGTTGCCAAGCGCTTGACTACTGTCATCGAATGCAGATCGACAATACCGATCTTCTCTTCGCCCCAATCGGATGTGTAAACCTTGCGCGTTTCAGGAACGAATTCGAGGCCAGTGATACCAGGAATGCCGGGAATCGCTTTGACCACCTTGTTTGTCTTCATGTCAATCACGTACAGAATCCCTGGACCCAAATGAGCCGAAAGCAGAAATTGATCCTCATCGTCTATGGTCAGGTAGTCGAAGCGCTGGCCCCCCGGTCCGGGGAGGTCAATCGTGGCAACCCTCCGAAGTATCTGTCCTTCGGCAAAAACGCCAAGCAAAACGTAAGCGGCTAGGAAGCTGACAAACGGTCGTATTTGCATCATTTACGTCCTTAGGAAAAATCTGTCCTCTTTAGTTCAGACTTTGGGGCGCGTTTCATGATTCGTGACATCGAACACCTACTGTGTTCTTTCGCTGGTGAAACTCGGCGCTACCTCGCAGTAGAGTGCGCGTCGGAAGCCTGTTTCGTTAGGACGTGAGTTCCCGCTCTCAGCTCGTCGGTGCCCCGCACCGCCACTTCGTCACCTTCGCGTAGACCGCCAAATACCTCGATGGACTTGCCGTCAAGCTCGCCCGTCTGGACGTTGACCCATTCCGTGTTTCCTTCGCGAATGCGAATCACAAAAGTAGCTTCGGTGGTTCTCGCGACTGCGGACACCGGAACGAACAGCGTAGGCTCGGTTCGGCGAACCGGCCAAAGGACTTCAGGAAACATCCCGGAACTCAAACGCCCGTCCGAATTGTTGACGTCTAGTTCGACCGGCATGGTCCGCGTTTTCACATCCACGGAATGAGCAACACGGGCAATCGTCCCCGCGAATTTCTGACTGGGGAAGGCGGGAACGCTGAACTCAACCTTGCTTCCGACGTTGATGCCCGTCGCATATTTCTCTGGGACAGGAACAACGAGCCGGAGTCTAGCGGTCTTTTCGACTCGTAACATCGGCATGGCTGCTCCCGAACCACTTGTTGTAGGCCCCACAAGAGATCCCGGATGTACGTTCCGTTCCGTCACAATGCCGTCGAAAGGAGCCCGCACTTGGAGGTACCCTTCGATTTCTGTGACCGACTTTAGTGCCGATTTCGCCGCTTCCGCACTTTCGCGGAGCGCCTCGAGTCGCGCGCGGTCTGCTTCGGTGCCCTTCTGGGCGATCTCCAAATCATTTCCGGCAACCACTCCGGGTGTAGCGGAGGCGCTCTTCAAGCGTTCGTAGGTGCTCTGGCCGGAGGCCAGCTTGGCTTCCGCCTCAGCACGCTGCGCCTCGGCGGCCTGGAGTTTGGACTGTGCTTCAGCACGCTGTGCCGCGACTTCTGGCGCAACTAGCCGAGCCATCAGCTGTCCAGTCTTCACGCGCGACCCGCGATCCACGCTGATCGAATCAACATAGGCCGTGACTTTTGGAAAAACGGCCACTGCCTCGTATGCCTGAAGTTCTCCTGGTAACCGCGTCGCTATGGACAGCTTCTTTGACGTAACCTTAGCCACTTCGACGGTTGGTGTAGGCGACGCCGTTCCCGGAGCGCTGGTGCTGGAGCCCGAATTGGTGCCGCAAGAAGCGCAAAAGCTGGGTGTCGTGCAAAGGATTAGAATCAAAGGAATCCGGGCTTGCGTCATGCCGCTCCTCCGGGCAATGGGTTTGAACTCCTCGCGAAGGCACTCGCAGGGTCATCAGGATCAAGCGATGGCGACTTGACGCCGGCGCGTTCTTGCACCAAGGAAAACACCAGCGGAAGAATTAGGAGCGTTGCCCCCGTGGCGAACAACAGGCCTCCGATGACCGCACGCCCAAGAGGAGCCGTCTGCTGGCTCCCTTCGCCGATTCCGAGGGCCATGGGAACCATTCCAGCAATCATGGCCATGCTGGTCATCAGGATCGGCCTCATACGGGTTCTCGCCCCATGAATCGCAGCAGCAGTGGAGGTATTTCCTTCCCGGCGATATTCCTCCGCAAATGTCACCAGCAAAATCGCGTTCGCCACGGCGACCCCGATGGCCATAATCGCTCCCATGAAAGACTGGACGTTTAGACTCGTCCGAGTCACCAGCAGAACGAAAAGCACTCCACAAATGACCGCAGGCACGGCGGACAGCACCACAAACGCGAGCCTCAGTGATTGGAAGTTCGCCGCCAGCAGCAAGTAAATCACGAGAACCGCAAGCAGTAACCCAACGGCAAGGTTGGTCAACGTCTCCTTCATTGGACCGATCTGTCCCCGGACAGTGACCTTCACCCCGCGCGGCGTAGCCCCTGCGCGGCTAATCGCGGCGTCCAGCTCGCTCGAAACGCGGCCCAGATCTTCTCCCGAAACATTCGCCGTGAGCGTCACCATTCTCTGTCCGTTCAGCCTGTGATATTCGCCAACGACGGTTCCGTAGCTGACTTGAGCCACGTCTCCCATGAGGGGATGCTCAGCCGCTCCTTGCGTCACGGGGATATGCTCTACGTCTTGAATCGAGGTCACATCGGATTGAGGAACCTGGACCTGTACCTGATATGCGACTCCCGACTTTGGATCGGCCCAATAGTTCGGCGCGACGAAACGGCTAGAAGACGTGGCCGCAAGGAATGATCGCCCAACACTTCCGGTCGTAACCCCCAATTGTCCGGCGCGTTCCCGGTCTACGTTGATGTCTATGCTTGGATAATCGAGAGGTTCGTCGTACTGGAGGTCGCGGAGCGCGGTAATCCTACCTACTTCCGCTCGAACCTTGGCCGCAAAAGCTCGGTCGGCACCGAGGTCAGGTCCGCTGACATTGATTTCCGCGGGCGTCGGAGCTCCGAAGTTCATGATCTGCGTCACGATGTCTCCAGCTTCAAAAGAAAACTGGCAGCCCGGAAATTTGTCAGGCAAGAGTTTTCGCAAGCGCTCCTCGAACTCATCCACGCGAATGTTGGAGTCCGGCTTCAAAGCTACGCGTAATACCGCCTCATGCTGACCGCTGGTCCATAGGTAGATCGTGTTGATTGGATAGTTGGGAGGCGGCGCGCCAACGTAGCTCAGTGTCACACCCACATTTCCCGGACCAGCGGCCTCTTGAATTGAACGGAGCACAGCGAGAGTGAGTCTTTCCGTGGTTTCCACCCGTGTCCCGATGGGAGCACGGAACCGCAACAAAAGCTGACCGGAGGAAACCCGCGGGAAAATCTCTCTTCCGAGATATGGGCCGAGTAGGACAACCACCAAAATTGAAGCGAGAACGTACGCCGAGACTGTAAGTCCTCGAATTGCCGTGAGCCGGTTCAGAATGCGGCCGAGCGTGTTCCGCAATCGGTGGAGCAGCGAAGGCGCATCCTCCGCTTCCGGCGCATGCTCGCGCAGAATCCACGTTGACAGGACGGGCACCAGAGTACTCGACAACAAATAGGAGGCGGCCATCGCAAATCCAACTGCCAGCGAAAGCGGCACGAACAGCGACCGCGAAACCCCGGTCATGAAGAAGGAGGGAACAAACACCGCGAGAATGCACAGCATCGCCAGCAGCCGCGGAATCTGCACTTCCTTGCTTGCCTCCAAAACGGCTACCGCTCTTCCGCGTCCTTGTCCGAGGTGACTGTGAATGTTCTCCATAACCACAGTCGATTCGTCGACGAGAATCCCGACAGCCAGTGCCAGGCCGCCCAGGGTCATGATGTTGATAGTCTGACCCGCGCCCCATAGGGCTACTACGGCCGTTAGCAGCGCGAACGGAATCGTAGTCACAACGATGAACGCGCTCCGCCAGTCGCGCAAGAAAAGCAGCACCATCACGCCCGTCAAGATTGCGCCCAAGAGCCCTTCCTTCACGACAGATAGCAGCGAGTTCCGGACGTAGGGGGATTGGTCGAATTCGTAATCGATCTTGATGTCTTCTGGAACGACGGACTGGAATTGCGCGAGGCTGGCTTTGACCGCATGGACTACACTCAAGGTCGAAGCATCGGCGCGTTTCGTTACTGGGATATAGACAGTGCGGCGCCCATTCACTTCGGCATAGCCGGTAATAATGTCGCTCGAATCCTCTATCGTCCCGACGTCTCTCAAAAAGACGGTGGGTCCCGCTCCCGTACGAATCGGAAGGTTTTGCAGATCTTTGATATTCGAGACGACTGAATTGATCGGCGCCAGCCGCAGCAAATCTCCGGTGCGCACATTTCCCGCAGGTACAATTGTGTTCCCCGTGTTCAGCGCCTGGATCACTTCCTCTGGGGCCATCCGGTAGGCGCGGAGACGATCCGGGTCGACGCTCACGACAATTGTTCGCGCCGCCCCTCCGAATGGAGGAGGAGCGGAGACTCCGGGCAGAGTTGCAAAAAGTGGGCGTACGCGGTTTAGCGCCAGGTCTTGGATCTCGGCGACGCTCTTCGTTGTGCTCGAAAAAACTAGGTAGCCGACCGGGACGCTTCCCGCGTCGAAGCGCATGATAAACGGCGCAACCGTTCCTGGGGGCATGAACGCGCGCGCGCGATCCACGTACCCCACTGTTTGCGCCATCGCCTGGCTCATGTCTGTGCCCGGATGAAACGTCAATTTCAGCAAGCCCACGTTTTGGATAGATTTGGATTCGACCGACTCAATGCCCGTGATGTAGAGGAAGTGATACTCGTAGTAGTAGACGAGATAACCTTCCATTTGTGCTGGCGACATTCCTCCGTATGGCTGTGCTACATAAATTACCGGCAAATTCAGGTTCGGGAAGATGTCAATCGGCATGCGCACTAGGGCGAGAATCGAGCACAAGGCGACGCCAATCACGATGACGACGACGGAGATCGGATTGCGAAGCGCACTGCGCAGGAGCCACATGACTATCGTGCTCCTTGGGGGTCGGTACGTAGCGCTTGGAGAAACGGTGCAAGATCGCCTTGCGCCGCCGCGACTGAAGCGAGGTTCTGCCAGACTGCCAGCCGCGCCAACGCGTCATCGATTTCCGCCTGCACGAGAAAACTCTCCGCGTCCGATACATCGACGAGCGTCGCGAGCCCCGCCTGATAGCGTGCGCGTTCCTGCGTTTCCGTCGTGCGCGCGGCTTCGAGTTCGACAGGTGTGTTCTCCGCGATTTTGCGCGCGCCGTCGAGCGAGGCTTGCGCCTTGCGAAGTTGTCCGGTCAGGTCTTGTAGCGCCTGGTCGTAGCGGGCCTCCTCAGCGCGTTCGTTCGCCGCTTCCACTGCCTTTTTTGACCGAATGGAGAAAATATCGAATATCGGGAACGTCACCGCCAGCCCGGCCGCCCAGTTCGAACGGTCCGGCCCCAGCCCCTCGCTTCCTCCGAGAAACTTGCCGGTCGGGTCAACACCGCTTCCGCGTCCCATGACCACCGATTGCAGATACAGCTTCGGGTAGTACGAGCGATCGAGCGCGTGCATGAGTGACTGCGATTCTTGGACGCGCGCGCGTTGCACTTCCGCGGCGGGGTTTGCGGAGATAGGCGTCGGTGGCGGAACGGCCGCTGGTGGTGGGCCGAGCAAAGTGCTTTCCCGGACTTCGACCGTAGTATCGGCAATGCCGAGGATGTCCGCGAGTTGCGCGCGGCTTATTGCTTCCTGCTGCTGCGCCCTCGCAACGTTGACTCGCGCGCGGGCGAGTTCGGCATCCGCTCTGGATGCATCTGCACCCGCACGAAGTTGATTCTCCACAAGGACGTGCACGGACTTCGCAAAAGTTTCGCGGCGCTCGAGATCCGCCTCCGCGGCACGGACGGTCTTTTCCGCCGCCAGGAGTGTGAGGTACGCGTTCACCGTTGCAATGCCCACATCGAGGCGGGTCAGTGACGCTTCCGCCCCGGCCCTGCTCTGAACGGCGCGTGCTGCATCCACTTTCGCTCCGCGATATCCGAAGTCGAGAGGCTCCCATGAAAACAGTAGCCCACCCGCGCTACCCCAAGCGTTTCGGTTCGACGGCGACAGGGTTACTGGGCCGGTAATCGGAGCGATGAAAGAGTTGGGCAGCGTCAACCCGGCAATGTTGTTGTCGGTAGCCCGATTCGACTGCCAAAGGACATCGGTCCGAGGCAAGTAGCTGATTCGCGCCAAGCCTACGCCTGCTTCTGCGGCCCGGACTCGTTCCAGCGACGCGCGCACTGCCGGGTAATTCTTGAGAGCAAAGTCCACTGCTTCTTCAAGCGTGAATGCTCTCGTCTTTTGCTGGTCGGACTGCCCCAGCACCGGCCGTCCCAACGCCAACAGCAAAACCACGCTGGTCGCCGTTTTCCAATACCTTCGATGTTTTGCGAACACGTCCGTCTGCTCCTCAATTCACTTCCGCGGCGCGTGGTAGAGTCCTTCGATGAGTTCCATCCCGCGCTCCAGAAGTTTGTCGTCCGGAATTCCTTGCTGCGCCCACCCCTTCAAGATTTCGTCCACTGCGTAGCCCTCCTTGCGGCCGAACCGGTCGTCGAGGAGATCCGCGTCGTGAATGATTTGTCCGATCAGGACAACCTTCGGGTCGCGGACGTGAAACTGTTTGGTGAGTGTTTCAAATGTGCAATCGTCGCCGCGATGTCCGAACCCTTCTTCATGAAACATGTCAAATGGCACGCCGCTAGCCGGCACACGGTCCTCCGGTGTAAAAGCAAACCGCGCTTTGGGGTCGATAAAGTTTCGAATCAGCCACGCAGACGCACAGCGATCGACTCCGGGCCTTGGTCTGGTGATCCAGAGCCTGCCCTTGTAGTCCTTCGCGTTGACCTTGCGGGTGGGGGCGGACGCTGGCCCGCGCAATGAGGCCGCGTGCTCGAGTAACTCCTTGACGCGCACTTGCAGCGGACTGTTGAAGAAGTCGACCTCGACAATCTCTTGAAAGCGATTCCGCAGCCGGCCGAGACGGCCATTTGTCTTTCCTTCCGCACCTTTCGATGAAAATGCTTGAAGCTCCCGAATCAATTCCTGATATTCCCGCGCGCGTGCTTCAGAGAAGCGGCCGATTAGTTGAGGTTTTGAGAGGTTGTCGATCGATTCGACGTGAACCACGGATGCATCGCCTCCGTATTTCCGAATCGCCGTCGCGAGCCACTGAAATCTTTCTTCATTGCTGAGATTGTTAGGGAGCAGGTAGCCAGAATTTCCAAGCGGCACGGTTCCGTACCGCTGCAGCTTTCGCCAAATCTCTACTCTTTGGCTGGCGCGCTTTGTAGGCAAGGTGAACGTCAGCAGCAGCCATCCAGCCGTTCGTCCATTACGTACGGTCATTTCTTTTTGATGTTATGTCTATAACAAGAGTTTCGTCAAGCCGGTCGCGCGCCTTGGACGGGGCGCCCCGAAGATAACAGAACGAGCAACCTCGATGGCGCTATTGGATTGGTCCCAAGTCGCTGTGCCAAAACTGTGCCAGAATCCAATGTTTTCATCTCATTCGGGTTAGCTTTTGAGCGAAAGCAGATTCCCCGATTTGTTGGAAACATTAGTAGTTAGAAGAAAAGGATGGAATGGTTGGAGTCGCGGGCTGTGCGCCCAAGGCAGGCGCGCTACCAGGCTGCGCTACCCCGACAGTTGCAGTGCAGTATTGATTCTACTGCACTTTTGCACTTTCATCCATTGGTCGCGTGCTGACTCTGCGCGAGCCCTGCTGAATAGCAGCCAATTTCAGCCACAGCGCGCAATCA
>Ga0137395_10000714_pt1 | contig 14419 bp, 19 predicted proteins | sample czobulk216metaG_FD_108283 | JGI IMG/M metagenome (GOLD analysis project Ga0137395, IMG submission 108283) | Vadose zone soil microbial communities from Angelo Coast Range Reserve, California, USA - czobulk2.16 metaG | ecosystem: Environmental > Terrestrial > Soil > Vadose zone | place: USA...
AGCTCGCGGTCGCCGATGCGCCGCAGATGCTCGGCCCCCTCGCTGAACAGCCGTTCCGACTCGACCGCTCGGCCCTGCTGCAGCATCATGTCGCCCATATTGAGGCGCAGCTGCCCGGCCATGCGGACGTCGCGAAGCGTCTCGAAGATGCGAAGCCCCTTCTGGGCATAGGCGAGCGCCCGTGCGTACTGGCCGGTTTGCTGAAACGAGAGCGCCAGGCCTTCGTAGATCCCAGCCAGCGCCGGCATGTCGAGAACCTGCTGGGCCGCCGCGATCGCCAATTCGTAGGCGGCGATTGCCTCGATCGGCTGGCCGGCCACGTAATGGAGGTTGGCACGGTGGCCGAGGATGCGCGCTTTCAGCACCGGATCCGTAAGACCCCTGGCCTGATAGCGCTCCAGGGCCTGGTCGAACCATTTGCCGGCGGCATGCGGCCGGCGAAGCAAGTAATGAACACTGCCCATCCGGTCGTAGAGCTCGACCAGGAGCTGGTCCCACTGCGCCCGTTCGGCGACAGCGATCGCCTCCTCGAGCACGGGCCGGGCGTCTTGTGGTCGCCCCTGCTTGATTTGGGCCGCGGCCAGCGTCAGCTGCGCCCGGGTACGCAGGTCATTGGGAAGGGGGCGCGCGAGGAGATTCACCATGAGCGTTTCGGAACGTTCCGCCTCGCCCTGGTGCAGGCCCATCTCTGCTTCGGCCAACGCCAGCTCGAGCGCCGCGGTGGAGTCGCCCGGGTCCTCGAGAAAATATTCGATGGGGCGTTGCAGGCGGCGCGCAATGATGCGCAGATTGTGGGTCGAGGGCCGTGCGTGACCCAACTCGATCTGGTTCAGGAACGCCCGGCTGAAGTCGTCGCCGGCCACCTCGCGCAGGCTGAGCCCGAGCTCCTGCCGGGCCTGGCGGATCCGCCGCCCGAGCGGACTCGGCGCAGCGGGGCCGTCCGTTGGTGGACGCCCCGCCCGCCGTTTGGTAAGCACAACCTACAGTCTAGCGATCGGAACTTGACAATGAAACCCGGTTAAGCGGGGTTCGGCCAGACCTCGGCGCAGGCAAGGACGGCCGAAGCGATGACAAGCAGAATCCACGGGTTCAAGAAACGCCGCAAGGGTCCCCACCTCCTGAACAGGCGGCTCGCTCGATCTGGCCTGTCTTGATGCCAGCTTATGGACGTCCGTCAATCAAGGGGGTCACGCCTGTAACGGATTCCGAAAGGTAGGTCGCGAAGCGCTGACTGCCCGATCACCGGCCTCCCTATAATCGGGTTCCGTTCGTGTCCCCGTAGCTCAGCCTGGATAGAGCACTGGCCTCCGGAGCCAGGAGCACAGGTTCAAATCCTGTCGGGGACACGACCCCATTCCGGGTATCACAACTTATTAGTGTATGTGTATATTCAAGGACCCCCGGCCTAAAGGTCGGCTCGCCTGCCCGGTCGTCGGCTCGTTGTCGGCGCTCCCGGTACGCGCACGGAACGCGACCTCTTAAGTGCGGTTACTCAGGATGACCACTAAAGCCACGACGACGACAATGACGACTAGCCCGAGCCCGAACAGCCACAGAGGCGCACCGACCGGGCCGTACACGGATCGAGCTTAGAGCAGTGCTTGCCTGCAGGGCTGGCAATCCTGTTCAGGGCTTGTTGAAGGTCCTGAAGGTCCGCAAGGTTGTCCGCTCGGGAACGGTCCTAATCCTCGAGAGGCGCAGCAAGCTTACGTGGACAAGTCCGAAGACGTTGAGGTCCGACCCTCGGCAACGAATGGGTCTGTTCCGGCTGCCCGCGTATTCCTCAAAAGTCCTCTGACGTTGCTCGGCATCAGCGTCGTGCTCCTCGCCGCGATCGGGGCGGTCGCTCGCGGAGCTAACCCATTCTTTTGGGTGGTCATCTTTGGGAGCGGCCTCCTCGTCGGCATTTGCGTCCACTACCGCCTCTATTTGGCAAACACCACGCTCTACGTGCGCGCGGGAAGGCTCGGCAGGACCGATTTTCTTGCCCGGCATCGCGAGATACCGGTAGGAGCCGCCCAGGCATTGCAGCTTTGCAGCGTCATCTCCAATGGTGGGATTCAGCCGTATCTTCTCGGACTATCCCGGGAAGGCCGATGCGCATTTACAATCGCAAGCGCCGATCACTACTCGGTCGCCGACATTAACCGAGTCGCGAAGGCTGCAGCGATCCCCGTCGTCGGGTCATGGAACGACCGCGTGTCGCTGGGCGAGTTGAATCGCCGATACCCGGGAGCTCTGGGCACCGCTGGCCGTCTCGTCGCGGGTGACTTCAAGCAGGGCACGCTAGTTTGGCGGCTAGTCAAGTACGCGCTTGCCGTAGTCCTTGTCAGCATTGCCGCCGGGGTCGCGCTTCGGAGCCAGGGCCTTCTTCATTAGTAAGCGGTAACAGACCGAGCTATCGTCAACCCGACGGGAGGTCGATAGATCCCACCCAGGCAACCCGTCGAACTGGTTTCAATCGAGCGGCTCCGAACGTACCTCTTGTCATTGTCAGGGCATGGTCTCGAAATAGGCCCAGCTGTCTAGCTCCGGCGATAAGCCGTCCCAGAGAGGCCGTTCATGCCAGTAAGATCCCCCGGATCCTCGTTACTCGAGATTAGCCCGAAAGTCCTTGCAGCTGAAAGCAAACAAGCTCTCGCCTTCGGCGACTCGGTAGCGAATATCCTCCAGACCATGATCGGTAACATCGCGAACGTCAATCACATCGACTGCAACCGGCAACTGGCTGGGCCAGTCGATTTTCAGGTCGCGTACGCCCTCGAACACAAGGGCGAGTACGCCGCGTCCCTCTCCTGACCCGAGCCGCAACGATAAGGTCCAAACTGGATATACATCGCTTCCAACGATCTCCTGATGGAGGTGAAAATCAAGAAGGGTTGCGAATCGGGCAGGCTGAAGACTAAAGAAGGCAGCGATTGGATCGTAGGCCTCAGTCACGGCTCATCGTTGGATACCCTCGACCTAGCGTCTCGCCTTCGAGCTCGAGGCCGTGTTCGATGAAGAAAGACTTGGCTCCCTCAAGGTCGTCGACAACGATGAGAACGTTGTCCATCCGCTGCATCGTCATGTGCCCACTCTAGTGTGTTGCTCTACCTGGCAACGCAACTTTCCGGAGCGAACTGTTCAGCGAAGCCGGTCGGCCCTACTTGGCTGCAACCTGACTTTCGCGTTCGGCCACGTTTCACACCCGTGATCCTTATCGTTTCTGCGGTACTAGTTCTCCACCTGAGCGGTGTGCTAGCGCGGTTGGCATGGACCGCGCCCAACTTTGTGCGCGAGGCCGCGACGCCTGGGGTGTTCCGGCACCGTCTGGGGATTAAAGAGGCTAGTTGACCGTTCTAAAGCCCGTGATAGTCGACCATTCCTTCCCGCGATGCCGAGGATATAGTGAGACCCGCCATAACTTTTCCCAACAACCTCAGCAACCAGTGAGTTCAAGCGTAACTGCCGATAGTGCCTCCGAGTTCATCGCCCGCTTTTTGGGCTTTGACGACGCAGTAATACGGCGGATCGTGCTTGAATTGACCCGATCAACGGCCCGCAGGCGAGCGGTCATCGACGTGATGGCACGAGACCTGCGGTCTAATGAAGAATGGGTGATGTGTTCGATCGAAGTCCTTGGACTTGCCGAGTATCTCATTCAGGAGGGCCCCAAAGGCTCGTATCAAGTGTTGTCGGATGGCCTCAAGTTGGCTTGGCACGGACGTCTGGTATTTCTGGATTTCGGGACGTCAGATGAACCGAACATCGAGGAAATCCGTTCCGGTGGGTTTTTCTTTGCCGGCAACGACGTGCGATACACGGTACGGCCGCCAGACAAAACAGACCTCCTCTAATGACCTTATTGGGGGCACCTCGTTATTACTCGAGAAGGCCCGGCGGTACCTTGCCGGCAACGCCGTTGGATGGACCCTAAGCAACCGGACGACGCAGACCTGCGGTGGGCGTTGCACACTGGAATCGTGGCGCGACCCATTGGACGCCTTGCCCATTCTTTACGCCGAAGATCATGGACAGCTCAGGAGGATTGCTGGCGCCTTGCGAAGTTCTGAGCTTACGCATGTGAAATATGCCGTGCCGCGGGAAGGCTCGTGGCAAGGCAGTCGTCCCCAAGAAAACGTTGATGAGATCGATGACGGAGTCCAGCTGTTAACGAAAATCGATGGAGTTGTCGTCCGCTGGGCGATGGCCGGCGCCAACGAGGGGTTATACGCTGGTCTGCTCTGTCAGACCAACGTGACCCTGATCCAGCCCTTGTCACACAGCTTGACGTGAGCCAATTGCCTCAGTGGAAACCCTTTTTGACCAAACCCCTGATGCTTCGAGGCATGGGAAGCCACGTTCCGTTCGAGACCGATCGGGCGACAGTCTGGTCGCTACGCTTTGAAAAAAGCGACGGCGCCAAGGTCGTGATTGCACTCGGCGAATGGACTGAAACGGGTCTTCAATACTTGCCGTACGGTCTAGTTGCGATTTTTGATGAAGCCGCAGCTAGAGGCTTCACGATTCCGGACAACCTTGGCTCAGCGCGGGGATACGACTGGCGGTAGATTTATTGCCGAGCCATTGATCGAAACCGTATGCGAGTCCTATCCCCATTAGCCCCCGATGTCAGCGACCTTGCCAGGCACCGGCGGCGGGATAAGGGCTCGGTCCAATAAGCTGGGGAAGTAGTTTGACCTCAAACCCCTACACGGACGTGATCGGGCTCGAGCATGTTTCCTTGGAGGACAGCTACGTTCTGGACATCGAGGCCCATCCCGGCACGCTAATCTTCAAACTCGATCTGGTCCTTACTCCGGAACACGCACTGTACACGCCTCCCAAGCCGCAGGAGCTATATTGTTACCGACGCGGAGAGCTTCCTTTTGAATCGGTCAAACGGATTAGCTGGGACAATTCCGGCCTAAAACCGGCCACGGACGCAACCGGCGAAGTCGACTACGGAAATATCGACTCCTACCAGGTGGAAGGAGGACGTCACGTCCTAAGCGGTGGGTGGGGGACAATTGAGCTCGACTGTCAGGGTGTGAGACTGCTCATAACGGCGGGAGAGGCGTGACGATAGTGGGCGCAAAAACGGCACCCGGTCCCACCGATTGGCCGATATGTCTCCGACTCGCAAGTCTCGCACCATACGGTCACGGTGACATGCTGTGACGCATTTGGCTCTGCTAATAACGGTGCGGTTCGGTGATCGCGAAGTTGAGGTCGAAGGAACGCCAATCGCGCTGCGACAGCTCGCCTCCCTAATACGGTCTTCTGCGGAGGTCTCCATCGACCTGACGCCTGGCCTTGTGGACCCGAGTCCCTACAAAGGATTCGTGCGTTCCATCACGGTCCGGCCCAATGAAAACAAGGTCCAAATTCAACGTTCCGACGATCAACTTCTGTTAACAGGCAGATTGGCTGCTCGCGAAGTTCTGGCGGCTAACGTGAACGACTTTGCCGATAGTCACTACGAACCTGGGGATCACCTCCATATTGACTTTTTTCCCGGTCATTACTACCTCGAAGAAGGCTCCCTCCCGTTAGTGTTCTCACGGCTGGAGTCATGACTCCGCGAGCAGGCCAACGGGTCGGGCTATCTAGCGGCCGCCACATGCCGAGTGTCCGCTAAGCGTCCCCGGACCCTCCGCCAAGCGTCCGTTGGAACTCGCTCCCGAGTACCAAGCGAGATCGAGATCTATCCGACGAACACCTGACCGGTTGTCGGACAGGCGGTGCCTTCGCCTGGATTGAGGCGCAGACGCATCTATCATCTTGGCCGTGATCCCGGAGTATCCTCCTCAGGAGTTCTTGGTTGTATCTGACTATGGTGAGGGCTGAGTGTGGGCAAATGCTCAGGCGCGTTCGGCGGAACAAATCGAACGCCGATTCCTGGGCTTAGGGTCGTCAGCGAGCGGCCGGGCTGGATGACGGTGGCGATTCAACAGGGCATTCGTAAAAACCGGACGGCGGATAACGATGGCCAGACGGGCTTTTGGCAGAGATTCTTAAAAGCCGGAATAGGCGGCGCGGATGAGATGATGGCTCGCGAAGGTGCATAGATTCCAAATAATCAGCGGAGTCCAGATGGTTGGCTCTCACGGGTAGTGAATCAGCGATACGGCGAGGGCTAAGCATGAGTGTGCTTTCAGCTCGCGAACGCTTCGCGGAATTTCGTCGATTACCCTTCCCGGAGCCAGGCGACAGCGAGGAACTTGCGGACTGGATCGCAGACCTTGCCGAGGTCGATGGGTACTACGCCGGACTCATTGACTCCGCGCTTGCAGGCGCCAGCAAGGGTCCTTTAGATGCGACTCATATCACGGCACTAAGGCTCAGACTCCACGAGATCTCCTCCAGCATCGATCCCAAATATCGGACGGCGCTCAAAGAGGCTGAGAGCTACGCTGAGGCTTTGTATGAGCTGGTCTCTCATTTCTCAATCCAGAACCGTCGGGCTTGATGGGTGATGCCGCCGCTGCCATTTCCTCTGGGACTGGCGACTGCTGGGATAGGATGAGGGTCGACCACATAGGCCAAGACATATTCCGGTGACGAGCTAATCGAACGCACGTGACGTCCAAGTTAGGCGGGCGTCCGCAGAGCGTCCGCTGACCGTTCCTCGAGGGGGATTGTCGGCTGCTTGTTGGAAAGCTCGGCCCGACGGCCCGCCGGCTTTTGGCAGATTACGAGGCTGAATGGGGCTCGGTATGCGGCTGAGTACCTGGGTACTGCCCCTCCATCCGGCTAGCAACTGCCGGAATTCGCGGCTACCTAAGCGCGGCGGGCGAGTCATCCCCGAGGAAGCTTGCTCCTATAGCCATCGGGTCCAGCGATTGACCAGCTGCCGTGCGCGGATCGTCCGTTAAGCGTCCGCTGACCGTCCGCAGACTCGTACGCCGAATACCAAGCGCTCATCTGAGCCGGCAGGTGGAGTTCATAACTTGTACGGTTGGGGACACCACTCAAAACAAGTTTTGAACCGGGCCGAGCGAACTCAGGCTCGCCGTGCCCAAGGCGGGCCGTGTTCGATAAATTTCGAGTAGCAGGAAGGGCATACCCGGTCGTCGTTGACGTTGCCCGCCGCGTAGGCCTCTGTGTCGTCGAGAGCTTGCGAGCACAGCAAACAATGGTCGTGACCTATCACCATCGCGCTCCGCCAAAGTCTGGGCGTTTCTACGAGGGCCGTGGCATCAGGAATCCACCAGACGCCGTAGACGTATTGTTCGCCGACCACCGGCAAGGTCTCCGAGCTGCCGACCGTCCGAAAGGTGAGGAGGCTGCCTATTTTGCTACGGAGTTGATGAAGCTGAATGACCTCAGCGTGTGGATGTTGAGCAACGTAGAGACTTCCCGGAGCACACTCGAGGGCCTCCAGTTTTGGTTCCCAACTGCCCCAATCCACTTGAACCCTGGTGACGACCTTGCTGTCATCACTAACAACCTGGGTGACAACGGCGCGAGGCTGCTGGTAGTTCGACTCTGAGAGCCTCTGGCAGAAGACACATCCGACGGTCGATGACATCGTGTTAGCTGATCCTCTCGCAAGCGGCCAACCCTTTGCTCCCACCGAAAAACGTCTTCTCCTCGCACCGCACCACCGAGCCGGGAGGAAACATCCACGTTTCGGTCTCATCGAGCGGGCTGCTGAGGATCCGGAAGAGACCGTCTTCGCGACGCCCGGCCTCGACAGGACGCCATACCGTGACCCCTTCACCCACGAGCTCCATGTAGACCGTCTCTCTCTTCAAGCCTCGACCACCCACCCAGATAAACGACAACCCGAACGCTTCTCCTTTGGCCGAAAAGCCAGGCGGTGCGGGTCAGACCTCTAACCTTCAACGAATGGCTGTGCCCCGCTTCACACTCGAGTTCTATCAAGATGCAGCCGGCCGTAAGCCCGTCCTCGATTGGCTCCGCAATAAGGTCTCGATCTCAACACGCCGGGTAGTCGGCACCGCCCTCCGTGAGGTTCTCCAGGAACAGGGCATGGGCGTCTGCGGAACCGGGTTCGGGCGTCAGCTCGGCGGCGGCCTCTTCGAATTCCGTCTGCGAGAGGGCAATTTGCTGCTGCGGGCGTTCTGCCACGCCTACGGCGACAAGGTGATCCTGCTTCTGGCCGCCTACGACAAGAGCGAGGACCCATCAGCAAAACGTCAGCGGAAGGAGATTGAGTTGGCACGTCGCCGCCTGACGGACTGGCAGCAGCGACACCGGCGATCTTGACAATATGGCTTTTAAGCCATATCATGCTGGAGAGGATGGGAACGAAACGCATGACTCACGACTTCGGCGCGCTCCTTAAGCAGATCGACCGCGAGGCAAAAGCGGAGGGCCCGCAGGCGGTCGCCGAGTTGCACGCTCTGCAGGTCAAATACCGGATGCTCAACCAGATCATCCAGGCACGCCGTGCGCTTCGGCTCACGCAAAAAGAACTTGCGAAAAAGGCTGGTCTCGGGCAGGCCGAGGTGAGCAAGATCGAGCGGGGCCGTAAAAGTCCGACCCTTGACACGTACAGCCGCCTCGCGGCCGCATTGAATTTAGAAGTGCCGCGGCTGGCGCGACGGCGGCATCCTCGCAAGGCCGCTTAGAGCCGCTCTACGGTCGCCCCGGCAAGGGCGCTCCAGTAGCTCGCGATCAGCTCGGCAGCCAGCTGGAGTTCATAACTTGTACGGTTGGGGACACCAACCATTTGAGCACCGACATCGCGGCATAGTACGAGTGTGGACCGCGCCGCCGCCGAAGCCTGGATCCGGACCTACGTCGAACCGATCGGCGCCATTGAAACGGCTCGCGAGCGACCGTGGGCGACGGTCCTGCGCGTCCCGCTCGCGGACGGCGTGGCTTGGTTCAAAGCGTGCAGTCCGATACAGGCATTCGAGCCCGGGCTGACGGCGGGACTTTTCGCGCGCTGGCCCGACCGCGTCGTCGAGGTGCTTGGCCACGATGAGGAGCGAGCTTGGCTTCTCCTCGCCGACGCTGGCTCGCCGATCGGCTACTATCTGAACCCGCCGGAAACTTGGCTCGCAGCGTTACCGCCCTACGCCGAGCTCCAGCGGGGCGAGGCCACCTACGCATCAGAGCACCTGACACACCACGTTCCCGACCTACGGGTGGCGACGCTGCCACTTCGTTACGAGGAACTGCTGCGGCACGGCCTGCCGCTGGGCAGCGACGAGATCAGCCGGCTGAGGGCGTTTGCCGTCCGCTTTGGTGAGCTCTGCGGGGAGCTCGCCGCACATAACGTGCCCGAGACAGTGCAGCACGACGACCTCCACGGGGCGAACCTCTACGTAGACCGCGGGCAGTTTCGCCTGCTCGACTGGGGAGATGCATCCATCTCTCACCCCTTCGCCTCACTCGTGGTCACCTTCCAAGTCCTCGAGCAGATCAACCGGTTGCCGCCGGAGGACCAGTGGTTCGCGCGGCTCCGCGACGCGTATCTCGAGCCATGGGGCCGCGGTCTCGCCGGAGCGTTCGACCTAGCGATCCGCGTCGGCACGTTCGCACACGCCTTCGCATGGGCTCGGCAACGAGAGGCGTTGCCGGAGGCGCGCGCCGATTTCGACAGGGAGTACCAGGTCATCCTTCGGCGCGCCGTCGCGAGGACGCTCGAATAGGAAGCTGGTCAGCTCGGCTGGCAGCTGTAGTTCATAACTTGTCCGGTTGGGGACACCAATCAAAACACTTTCTTAACCGGGCTGCGCCCGGCCAGGCGCGGTGCCTGGCCGGGGTGTTGTCGCGAGCGCGTGATTCCTACTCGTGCCTACGCATGGTGGTGGCCGATGATGCACGGCCCGGAGGTCTGGTTGGCGGCGCGGAGTTTGTTGACAGTACTGTCGTCGGCATAGGCGATGTGGGCGCATCCCGACGGATCCAGTGTCTCCATGATGAAGTCGAGCAGGTTGCGGTTCGAGCTCGGCGCCAGGCAGAAGATGCCCAGGTTGCAAATGTCGCCGATATGCATCGGCGTCGTTGTGATCTGGGTCGTCGTCCAGCTTGCGCTACCGGGGCTCAAGGTCAGATTGGTCGATTGCGCTCCGTAGAGGTTCCACGGGCAGGGCGGCGGGTAATTGGTGGGATTGCCGTTCGCCGGCCCTGGTCCTGCGCACCCGCCAGGGTTGGCTTTGCCGAATGCGTCGGTCGGCAGGATTTCCGACGTCCGCAGGTAGGCCACGTCGACCTGTCCGGGATCGCCGGCAGCGATGGCGGGGAACCAGTGGGTGCCGCGCTCCGCGACCGAGTTAACCCGATACGCCTTGGCCGCGCTTCCGGGGATCAATCCTCCACCGCCGTCCCAGGTCGTGCCACCATTCTTTGACCAGACCACGTACATGTCGTACTCGCAAGACGTATCGCTCTGCACCGTACCCGCGGCGGACTCAGCCGAGCAGGTCGCCGGGTTCGAGTTCAAGTTGTTCGCGAACCCGAAGTACGGATTGCCCTGGTCGTCAGTCGTGAAGCCGACGAACGGCGTCGACGCGTCGTGGCCGATGCCAGCATCGAAGGCCTGTTGCGGTGTCCAGGTGAGCCCATTGTCATCCGAGTAAGAAATCCAGAGGGTATGGAATGACTGCAGCATGCTGACGTTGCAGCCGCTGCCGTTCTGCGCCAGGTCGGCGGCGATCCACGCCACGAAGATCCGTCCAGCGTGCGGTAACCCAGGCCTGACGATCTGGACTCCAGCCGGAACCGTGTTACAGAAGGTGTAGCCCTGCGCCACCAGCGTTCCGGCGACCGCGCCAGGCGTCACCGATGGGCTGGCGAGCACTTCCTGGGGCGGCCCGAACGTGGCACCGCCGTCGTGCGAGATATTCACCCAGATCTGGCTCGGACCGTAGAAGTCGTGGTACATGAGCACGACCGCGGCGGTGTTGGTGGTGCCGCCGGACGGGATCGACGCCGCCACCCAGTCGCGATCAACGCCGAACGGCGAGCAGCTGGTGCCGCACTGGGGCAGCGCGCCTGCTCCGTGTGTCCAGGTGGTGCCATGGTCGACCGATTTCCAGACGTCGGCCTGCAGCGGGGCCACGCCCTGGCTGCCGGCGAGGTTGCATAGGTAGATGGCATTGGACTGGTCCGTCGCCAGGCAGTCGTCCCCGCTGTTCGGGTCGGCGGTCGTCACCGGTCTCCAGGTCTTGCCTTTGTCGGTCGAGCTGTAGGTGAGCGTCCCGCCGCTCGGGGTCGTGTCATAAAGCTGCCCGGCGCTGTCCGAGACGATCGAGGGTTCGCCCCCGTAGGGTCCGACGTTCGCCAGGCTGTAGCCGGGGGAACTGGCAGCCAAGCCGCCGGTTTGCACCCCCAATGACGCCGCTGCCACCAAGCCGAGGCTGAAACCGATACGTACGAGGGCCAAACGCCGGTGCCAGAATCTCGTCTTCATCGTCCCACTCCAATCCGTTGATGCGGCCGCCTGTGGACCAGCTCGCTGACAGATTACACCGAAGCGTTAGGATCGGGCTCATCTTGGAGGGGGTGATCGGAGGCCTAAAACATGGAGCCGCGCCGGCTGGGTTATATGACTGTCAGTAGATACCAAGAAGCCTGCTCGGCTGGCAGGTGGAGTCGCGCTTTCTCCTTGTCAAACCCCGCCATGACGTGGAGCGTGATCATCAGCTCGAGCGCCGGACGTGACGGCGTCGGCCTGCATTTGGCCGGTTTCCCGTCGCTTCGCCTCTGGTAAAGGGCGGGCCATTGACAAGGGCAGACCTTAACAGGGCGCGGGCCGACCAACGCATCATCCTCATCGCTTCCTCGCGCGCGAGCCCCGCCACATCCGTCAGCCACACGAGCGCCTCGATCCCAGTGGCTGATCGGATCGCAAGCGCCAGGCGATGGACCTCTGCCTCCGACATCGTTTCTTGCAGAGGCGCGAGGGCGTCCTCGATCCACCCGATGGCGCGGCCCTTTCGAAGCGGAAGTTGCCCACGAAGCGCGGGGTCGGTGTCGAGCGACAATCGAAGCATCGCGCGGAGTTGCGGCTCCGTCTGAACGTTCTGGCGCACGAATGAATCAATGACGAGGTCGAGCCGTTTCTCGGGGTCCGTCGGTGCGTCGTCGGGGAGCAATGAACGCATTTCGATCTCGGGGTGCGCGGCGACGAGTAGGGCGCGCTGATTTGGGAAGTACCGGTAGGCCGTCGTCCGGGCGACGGCGGCGACCGCCGCCGCCTGTTCTACCGTCGGCGTGATGCCCTGGCCTAGAAGAGTATGGGTCGCCCTCACCAAGGCCCCTTTCGTCCGGGCCTTTTGCTGTCTGCGACCGGTCGACTCATATGGGATTGACATGTCCATAATGGTATGGTAGTTTCATGGTACCCGAGTCCCATTTTAAGGGAATTCGGGGGGAGGAGGAGCGGCATGAGCACCATGGTTCCGGCAGCGCAGGAGGTCTGGTGGCAAGGAGCGCTCTTCCGTGTTAAGGGCCGAACGGCTGAGACCGCGGGTGCCATCGGCCTCGCCGAGGCAAATTTCTGGGCGGGCATGGCCACACCGTTCCACGTCCACCATCGGGAAGATGAAGCCTTTTACGTCCTGAAAGGGAAGATTCGCTTCCGGCGCGGGGAGGAGGAGTTTACGGCTGAGGCGGGGGACTTCGTTTTTGGACCCCGCGAGATTCCGCATAGCTTCAAAGTTCTCGAAGATGGCACCCAGGCGCTCGTGCTGCTAACGCCTGGTGGGATGGAACAGATGTTCATCGAGGGAGGCGTGGCGGTAAGGGACGCAGCCAATCCACCACCTCGCGAATACGATGTCGACCACGTTCTAGCTCTCGCCAAGAAGTACGGATGGGAGGTCGTCGGGCCGCCGATCAGCTAGGCTGTTGGGGCAGTCCGCGCTCGCGACTCCTATTTCGGGGCGGCCAGCAAGGTCCGCGGTCTGCAGGTGCCGAGCGTTTCGCTGACCGTCCGCTGGAGCTCGACTAGCGAATACCAGGCGCCCAGCTCGGCTAGCAGGTGGAGTTCCGCCAGTTGGACTACTCCGCGTGGAGAACCTCCGCAACCGATAGGCGGGCGGCCCAGCGGGCCGGAACAACCGCTCCCAGGATTGCCAAAACAAGGCCGGCAATGACGAGCAATGGCACGACGAGTGGGTTAAATACGTTCAAGGCAACCGACGGCATCTCGTTTCCGATCAGGTTGCCCATTAGGTCCATCAGTCCACGGTGAAGGGCAAAGCCGACCGGGACTCCGAGGAGGCCGCCGACGAGCCCCAACATCGCGGCAGATACGGCCACCATAGCCAAGATCTGTCCCGGCGTCATGCCAACCGCTTTGAGAACGGCTGTGTCGCGGATGCGTTCACGCGTGTTCAGCAGAACCGTGTTGAAGACGCCCACGATGGCGATCAGGATCAGGACTAGCACAAGGGCGAACATCACCGACTCGAGGATCCCGAAGGACGAGGCGCCGAAGTCGGCGACTTGCGCGTTCAGGAAGTCTGGTTGCGTCGCCTGGATGCGTCGCGCAAACGCGGCGGGATCGGCGCCCGGACGAAGTGCTACATAGTAGGTGGAGGCCTCGGCGTTTGGGGCCGCCGCAGCCAGCGTCGACCAGTCTGCGATGAATGCACGACCGGAGTTGTCCGGATCGAAGGTGATACCCACGATCCGGATTCGGACCTGCCGGCCATCCATGAGTCCGCTGAAGCTGTCGCCAACCTGGAGATGCATCTCCCGGAGCAAGGCTGATGCCGCCACGGCTTCACCAGGCGCCGAAAACCAACGACCCTTCAGCACCAGCCATCCGAGCCGGGTCGAATCACCCTCGTAGAAGGTCCCATGCACCGGAGCCGGTGCTCCCGAGACCGACACATCTCGGGAGTCGACCTTAACGACACTGACGGTTTCCGGCTGAGTCTTCAGCGCGGTTATTACGCTTGCATCTGAATACAGCGCAGTGCGCTCTACGATCACCTGGCCCTGAAGCGGGGCGAAGTCATGGTAGGCGTTGAAGCTGCCGTGCAGTCCATAGGCGAAAGTCAGCGTGGCAACTCCAAGCAGGATGGCAATGGCCGTGAGTCCGCCGCGTACTGGCCGACCCCATGCGTCGTCGGCTCCGAGGCTGATCGGCCTTGCAAGGCCCAGCCGGTTGAGCAACCGGCCGGGGCCCGAGCGTCCGCGAATTCTGGGGCTCGTTCCCACACTGATGGCGGACACGGGATCGAGCGCGGCCGCCCGCCAGGCGGGGATGACGGCAGCAATCACAACGATGAGCAGCACACCGCCGACGGCGACGACCGGGATCCACAGCGCGAAAGAAAATCCGCTGGGCAGACCGAGCGCGTCCGCGCTTTGGTTGAGCAGAGGCTGGCTTAGCAGCCCGCCGAGGGGAATGCCCACGAGGCATCCAGCAAGTGCCGGTCCCGCCATCTGCGCGACAAAAACCTCGACCACCTGCAGTGGCGTGAATCCGATTGCCTTCATGATG
>Ga0137395_10000716_pt1 | contig 14402 bp, 11 predicted proteins | sample czobulk216metaG_FD_108283 | JGI IMG/M metagenome (GOLD analysis project Ga0137395, IMG submission 108283) | Vadose zone soil microbial communities from Angelo Coast Range Reserve, California, USA - czobulk2.16 metaG | ecosystem: Environmental > Terrestrial > Soil > Vadose zone | place: USA...
CATCACCGCCGTGTACATCGACTGGAAAATCACGATGAAGCCAATGATTACCGCAATCCCGATCACTACCTTGATGAACATGTTGAGCCCGGGGATATTGTCCGCCGAGGTCGCCGCCAGCCATTGGCTGGTGGAGAGAATGTTGTAACTTTCCATGCCCGGAATTTTCTTGAGCTGTTCCACCGCGGTATCGGCGCTGGCTGGATCGTCCAGCTTCACGTAAAACATTGAAGCTTTGTTTTGCGCGCCGATCAGGTCCTGCATGGTAGTGATGGGGATGAAACGCCGCGCCCCGCGTCCGTGCGGAACCACACCGGAAACGCGGAACTTGTGATTCAGGACGGTGACCGGGTCTCCGGCATGCACTTTGCTGCTGGAGGCAAAAAGGTCGTCCACAATCATGTCGTCCGGCCCCTCGAAGGGGCCGCCTTCCAAATAGCGCATGGGACCGCCCACGGCCTGAAATGAATCCAGGTCAGTGCCGTAGATGATTTCAATATTCGTGGTCGAAATGACTTGCAACACCACTGGAGAAACCGCAACCACATGCGGCTGCTTGCGTAGAATATCGGCCACGCGCATGGGCACGGGAGCGCCGCCGAATGCGGCAAGGTTGGAAGATCCAGGGGGCCGCACGGTAAGGTCCGCGCCGATTCCAACCTGGCGTGACTTGTTGTCTTCAAGGATGCCCAGCGCCAGCCCCACGATCAGCAGGATCAGCGTTACCTCCACGGCCACGGCAAAGATGCTGATAATAGACCGGATGGGACGGTGGACCAGATTGGCCACAATCATCTTGTTCATAGGCTCTTTTCTAAACAGCGGAAAATCGAAACCGATGCGGCGTGCCGCTACCGCGGGTTCTTGCTCTCTTCTTCGCGCGTTGCCGCCGCCGAGGATTTGGCGTCCAGATTGATGAGCTGCGACCCCGGCGGCTGAGTCAGCACAAACTGATCGTCAGCCAACGGTGGGTTTACGTCCAGCTTCACCATTGAGAGCGTGATGCCGTACCCTTCAATCGGGCGCTGGATGGATACGATGCCGGGAAGCATGATCCCGCTATAGTCGGAAAAGTTCTCGTAATGCGCGTACGTGACCAACTGGCCCTGGCGATTGTAAAGGTACTGCTCGTGGGGGAGAAGATCGGTGCGGCTGAAGACAATCTTGCGCGAAAGATAGTAGCCGGCCTCGTCCTTGTTGATCACAACCACCGTGTAGGCCGCCTGCTCAACATCCTTGTGGCTCTTCGGGTCCTTCGCGATCTCCGTGGTGTTTTCCAGGACTGCGATTTCTTTTTCCTGGTCGATCGGCTTTAGCAGCAGCGCATCAGCGATGTGCTGCGGACGAAGATTCTCCAGCGGTTGGGGTGAAGGCTTGGCCGGTTGACGGTCAGAGCCAACGATAAATCTGTTCTTGGGCAGGATGGCCAGTTCAAAGGTCTTCCCGTTGCTCACCATGTCAAACATTCGATTGCGCACTACTGGTACCAGACCGATCATCCGCAGCATGTCTGGCTTACGCAGCAGTATGTAACCGGCAATCTGCGGATTGTCGGTTACCTTGTCCTTTTTCTGCTCCAGCACCGAGCTGTCAATATCTACCGTCGCCTTCAGGCTTTTCAATTTGCCAGAGTTGCTGTTGATGGTCTGAACAAGCTGTTCCAAGTCAGCTTCTTTGAGAATGGCCGTACTGGTGCGCATCTTTACCGGGTGTGACGAACGGAAGCCACAGCCGGCCAGCGGCAAAACCAGAAGCAAGGAAATGAAAGCTGTTTTACGCAAATGAAAATACATCAGTTCGATCTATCACTCACCAATTTGGATGCACTTTAGTATATCGGAGGCAAGGCGTTCATGACGGCGGCATGCCACGGCAGAGCATGACAATTTACGGCAACCGGCCGCGGGATTCAGCGATTGGTGGCCTGAACGGCCCGGCGATAAGCCTGCACGTTAGCGGCGTGTTCGGCGTCAGTGCGGGCAAAACGGTGATGCCCCTGATTATCACTGACGAAATAGAGATAGTCGGTCTGGGCGGGGTGCAAAGCCGCCTGCAATGACGCTTTCCCGGGATTGCTGATGGGCCCAGGCGGCAGGCCTGCTGTCCGATATGTGTTGTAAGGCGAATCAAAATGGAGGTCAGACTGGTGGATTACTCCGTTGTAGCGGTTATTCAACAGCGCTGCATAAATCACCGATGGGTCGGTGGCCAGGACCATGTGTTTGTTCAGGCGGTTATAAAACACGCTGGCAACCTCCGGACGCTCTTCCGGCGCCCCGGTTTCCTTCTCTACGATACTCGCCATGGTTACCACACTGTGCACGTTCTGGTTCAGCCCCGCCTCTCTGGCGGCCTGGCGAAACCGCCGGACCATGGCCGCGGCCATGTCATGCAATGACTGTGTGCGAGTGAAGTGATAGGTATCGGGAAAAAGATAGCCTTCCAGGCTGGGCGCCTGCGGATCAAGGTCGCGGACGAGCGCTGTGTCTGTCCGCGCGACTTTCAGAAAATCGTCGCGCTTGCCCAAGTCCGCTTCCTCAATGGCGTTGGCGATATCGAACATGTTGAAACCTTCCGGCACCACCAGAGTATGGAAGTAGATATCGCCGCGGGCAATGCGTTCAAAGACCTCGCGCGTAGTGGCGCGATGGTCAAAAGCGTACTCTCCGGCTTTGAGCGGCTTGCGTCCGTGCAGGTAATGCCACAGCAGGAACGAGTACTCACTGCGGATGATGCCGGCGCTCGCCAGTTCTGCGGCAATGTGGTGCGCGGATGAACCGGGCTTGAGTTGCACCAGCTTTTGCTGCGTCGGGCCGGCGGGCACCAGCAACCCGTACGCCAGCCACGCGGCGCCCAGCAACAGCGCAAACACAATCAGCCTGAAAAGTAGTTTCACCATGAATAAATCTGCCAGCAATTATTCTAACGGCGAATCCGCAGCGCGCAGCCATCAACCGCGGCGATACCGCATCACGAATGGACAATGAACTGCCGGCACTCTTAGCAGTTGGAAGAGAACCGTTGCAGCCGAGTTGCAAGAAAAGCCTCAGAGAATGGGCCCGCCGCGATCAGAGCTCCAAATGCAACAGGCAGAACACAGCACCATGGCCAACGGCAACGGGAAAGATGGGGGATGTGATCGACAATCTTTGAATTTAGCAAAGCAGTTCAGTTCTCGGCATAAAGATTTAGTTAATTGCTCCGGGACTGCAAGAAGCTTTGCAGGATCAGGACGGCGGCCATCCGATCGACTGCCTGGGCGCGCTTCTTGATGCTGACCTCGTTCTCGCGCAACAGCCGGTTGGCCTCCGCTGAAGTGAGTCTCTCGTCCCAAAGATGTACCGGAAGCTGAAAACGCTGCCGCAGCTCCTCCGCGAATTCAGCCACTTTCTGCGATTGCGTCCCTTCCTGGCCGCTCATGCGCAGCGGATTGCCCAGGACGATCTCGCGCACCTGGTACTCACGTATGGTGCGCTCCAGCCGGCCGAAATCGGCGCGTTTGTTCTTGCGCTCCAGTGTCTCGATTCCCTGGGCAGTGATGCCCAGAGGGTCGGAAACCGCCAGGCCCATGCGCCGGCTGCCGTAATCGATGGCCAGAATACGTCCTGCAACTTCCACGTGGCGATTATACGAGGGGCTGCATCTTACCTTGGTATATGGCCACCAACCGCATTATTCCTCCCGCGCATGAACAGCTCATGCCGGAGGAGGCCCCGGACACCCAGCCGACAGAGAAAGAGCTGGCCAAACAAGAAAAGCGCAAGCTCAACACCGTTCTGCATGCCGGAGCGGTGGCGCAGATTGTCGTCGCGGCCGCCGTGGTTTTAACCATTTGCTATGTAGCCAAGCTGGTCCTGATCACGTTGCTGGTGTCAATCCTGTTCGCCTTTATGCTGGAGCCGGTGGTCAATTTGCTGGAAAGGATTCGCGTGCCACGATCGGCAGGTGCGTTTTTGGCGGTCCTGCTGCTGCTGGCGGCGACCTATGGAGCCAGTTATTTTTTGTATGCGCGCGCGGTCAGCTTTGTCCACGAATTGCCCAAATATTCTGAGAAGATTCGCGGCCTGGTGGCGCACGTCCGCCAGCAGACCAACGAACTGACAAAAACCACGCAGCAGGTCATGCCTCCCCAACAGAACAACGGAAAGAAACCCATGCCGGTGACCGTGGAAAACCAGGGCGCCCCGGGCCTGATCTCAGCAAAACTCGGCGCCGTTACGGAAGTGGTGCTCACGCTGATATTTGTTCCGTTCCTGGTTTACTTCATGTTGAGTTGGCAGGAGCACGCACGAACCAAATCGGTGCAGTTGTTTCGACCGGAATATCGCAGCACCGCGTACGTCACGATAGGACACATTTCGCTCATGATGAAAAGTTTCATCGCCGGAAACTTCGTGATCGGACTGTTCATGAGCATTTGCAGCGCGGTGATTTTTGGCCTGCTGGGGCTGCCCTATTTCTACTTCCTCGGATTCATCAGCGGCTTTTTGAGCCTTATGCCTTATCTCGGTATTGCGCTGGCCATGATTCCACCTCTGGCAGCCGGCATGGGCGCGCTGAGCGATACCAGGCTGATCATCGTCGCGACCACCGTGCTGGGACTGCACCTGCTCGCCATGAACGTGCTCTATCCCAAAGTCCTGGGGAGCCGCCTGCAATTAAATCCGCTGGTGGTCACGATCTCACTGCTGATCTGGGGATTCATCTGGGGCGCGATGGGTTTGATTCTGGCTGTGCCCATCATGGGCGCGGTTAAGATCATCTGCGATCACGTGACCCCACTGCGGCCGATTGGAGAGTGGATGGGAGAGTGAGGAAGAAGATCGGGAGATCGAGGCATCGGTTCATCGGGTAATCGGCGTCTTGCTTCTTTTCAGATCACCCGATCTACAGGTCACCCGATCAGCCGATCTTATTATTGAATGCTCCTTCCGCGCCCAGCCTGCATCTCTCCAGCGTCTCCTGCATCTGGTGGTGCAGCGCTGACATCTGTTCTTCGCCGGCATCGGCGGGCACGTACATTGGGCTGCTGGCGTAAATCACCGCGCGGGAAAACGGCTTGGGAATAATCATGCGGTCCCAGGAATTCAGGATCCATGCCCGCTGCACCGCGGCATAAAAACAGTTGATGGAAACGCCGGTTTTCTTGGCCAGCAGGACTGGTCCGGGCTTGGCAACGTAACGCGGGCCGCGCGGCCCGTCGATGGTGAACACCACGGCGTGTCCCTGCTCCAACTGCTGGCGCATGCCGAGCAGCGCTCCTACGGCTCCGCGCGAACTGGATCCCCGAACGGCGGTGAACCCGAGCTTTTGAATGATGCGCGCAATGTACTCGCCGTCAAAGCTGCGGCTGGTCATTACGGCAAGACCCTTGTTTCGAAAACGATAGGTAGCGGGAATCACCGCGCGATGCCAGAAACACCAGATCGAGGGCGGTGCGGAACCATCAGTGTCCCCAATACAGCCTGGTTCGAGGATAAATTCATAGCGCAAGGTGGCGCCCACGAGCCGAATGAATAGGTATCCGGCCCATGAGATCAGCCAGAGCTTGACGCGCTCGCGGAAAGAAAAAGAGCGGGTGTAGGGAGTGCTTTCGCTCTTGATTTCGGCCTGGGCGGCATCGCTCACATGTTGATTGTATAAGGGCCTGTCTGCACCCATCTGCGTTAATCTGCGGCAAGATTGCTTTATCTACGCGTATTTAATCCACTTCATGATTTCCGGCAGGCTCGGCTTTTTGCCGTACATCAGGATGCCTACGCGGTAAATCCGTCCGCAAAGCAGGACCATTCCATAGATGGTGGCCACCAATATCCCAATTGAGAGCGCAATCTGCCACCAGGGAGTATCCGGCTGTATGGCAATCCGGCTGAACATCACCAACGGCGCGGTAAATGGGAATAGCGAACCGAAGATCGCCAGCGACGACGATGGATGCTGAAAGATATTTATGATGAATATCACGGAAAGAATCATCGGCATCATCACCAGAAACTGCATCTGCTGTGCTTCCTGCTCGGAATTCACCATGGAGCCCACGGCGGCGCAGAGCGTGCTGTATAAAACGTAACCCAGCAGGAAGTAGACGCCGAAATAGATGAGCAGCTTCACGCTCAGAACGCCCTTGATCAATGCCGCGACGCCCACGAGTGCGCCTCCGGAAAGGATGCCGGCGGTGGCGGCCCATATTCCAACCTGCGTGAGGCCCACGGCGCCCACGCCCAGGATCTTCCCCGCCATCAGGTCTTTGGCGCTGGCGGTGGAAAGCATGACCTCCATAATGCGCGAGGTTTTTTCCTCCAGAATGGAGCGCATCACGTTTATGCCGTACAACAGGACAGTCATATACAACACCATGACCATGCCCAGGGTGGCGATGTACATCACCTTCGGGTCGGGCGCACCTTTGCCCAGCGGGCTCTGTGGCGCTACCTCTACGGACTCGAGCGATGCCTCAATCTCATCGTCTTTCAGCCCTTTATTTTTTAGCGCCTGACGGCGCAAGGCATCGTTGACGGTCAAGCCCAGAACGCCGTTATCGATAAAGCTGGAAACGTCGTTGGTAACAAAGTCAAGCTTCCGGGCCTTGATTGCATCCGGCGTGGCCCAGAGGAAGGCATCCAGCTCTTTTGCTTTGACCTTTGCCGTAAGCGCGGCGCGTTCTGATTCCGCGGTATTCGTGCTTACTGCAACAGTGAAATTGGCTGCCGGTAAGCTCCTTTTTTGGATCGGTTTGCTGTCTGTTTTTTCCTTGGGTTTCTCCTGCTCCTGTTCAATGCGGCTACGGATCATCTCCGCGGTATCGCGGTCGGCGGCCACCACAACCATATGCTTGACCTCACTGGAACCACGATTGGCCAGCATGGTGGGCACCACCGTGACTCCAAACATCAACAGCGGGATAAAGAACGTCATGATGACGAAGGAGCGCGAGCGCACGCGCTCCAGGTACTCACGCCGGGCGATGATCAAAATGTTATGCATCGTTCTTGCCCACCATATTGATAAAAATCTCTTCGAGCGATGGTTCCATCAGCTCAAACTTGTTCACGCGCGAGCGTTCCGCCACCATGTGCAGCAATTGCTGCGCGTCCGCGCCCGCCGCCAGACGGACCTCGACGTAATTGCCGTAGTTGTTGTAAGCGCTTACCAGCGGGTTCTTTTGCAGAAAATCTCCGTTTCCCTCATATTCGATCTGCACATTGCGTTTGCCGTAGCCCGCCTTGATGGTCTTGAGATCGCCCTGCAGCACGGCGTTGCCTTTGTTGATCAGGCAAATGCTGTCACACAGCTTTTCCACCTGGTCCATGCGATGGGTGGAAAACAAAATGGTCTTGCCTTGCTTCTTTAGGTCGAGCATCACGTCTTTGAGCAGCGTGGCATTGACCGGGTCAAGCCCGAAGAAAGGCTCGTCCATAATGATGAAGTCCGGATCGTGGAGCAGCGCTGCAATGAACTGGATCTTCTGCTGCATGCCTTTGGAAAGCTCTTCCACCTTCTTTTGCAGCCAGGCGTCGATCTCCAGCCTCTTGCACCACTCCGCGGCTTTTTGTTTCGCCGCGCCGGCGGTCATGCCATGCAGTTCGCCCAGGAAGACCAACTGGTCCAGGACCTGCATCTTCTTATAAAGTCCGCGCTCTTCCGGCAGGTAGCCGACTTTGTGCAGGCTCTTGCGCTCAAATGGCTTGCCGAACAGGTTGATCTGGCCGGAATCCGGCACGGTAATGCCGATCATCATGCGGATAGTGCTGGTTTTGCCTGCCCCGTTTGGCCCCAGCAACCCAAAGACGCCGCCTTGTTCGATACTGAAAGAAAGATCGTTGACGGCCACAAACTGGTCGTAACACTTGCGCACTTGGTTGAGCTCAATGGTCAGCATGTGGAAAGAAAGGTTCCTGCCTTCGGATGTTATACGTCGGGAGTGCTCTAAAGTTACACGATTTCCAGATATTGGTCGATCCAGCCGCGCACTTTGAGGCGGCGATCGTCGCTGGAGTCAAAGCGCAGGCCGTAGACCTTATCACTCTCACGGTGCCAGCAAATGAAGGCGCGGACGCTTAGCTTCTCCATCCCTGGAAGCCCCAGAATCAGGCGGACTGCCTCGGACTTTGGAAGCGGTGTAGCCGAGCGGACTGACATTCCGCCGGAGCTGATTTCCACGGTTGTGACCGTGGCCGGGGTGCGTGAACCGGTATCAATTTCGGCTTCGGAAACCACGGGAATCCGCACGTAACGCCGCAGCTCGTGAATCACCAGAAGGTGAGTGGCGCGCACGATCTTCAACACGCTTTGCCGGTCCAAAGGCTCATCCAGCACGGCGTTAATGCCATAGTTCGAATAGCGCAGGGCTTCCTGGGTATTCCGGGCAATGCCATAGATCACCATGCGCCGGTTGGAGGCCGAGTTGCGCGCGGCCTTCAGTATCCTGTCAGCGTCAGGGTCATACAGCCGCAGAACGCAGGCCTCAAACTTCTGGCAGTTCAAGACTGCGACGGGATCGCCTTCCACCGGCACGATGCCGATGCCGAACTGGCGGAAACAATCACCCAGAAACGCGTTGCACGCGGGATCAATGTGGACGCTGGCGGTCCTGGCAGTGATCTTTCCGGCAATGGCCGCGCCTGTGCTGCTGCTCATGGCTCCGTCGGGGCTTCAGTCTATCTGGAAGCGGAAAACTCTTTTTTTATGCTTGCTGAGGCTACTCGGTTCCGTCCTGCCTGCTTGGCGAGGTAGAGCGCGCTGTCGGCCGCGGCTACAACTTCATCACGCGTTACACCGTGCGCGGGATAGTCGGCCACGCCGCAGCTGATGGTGACGGGACGCGGGACGCCGGGGAAAAAATGGGTCTCAACCTGGCGCCGCAATTTTTCCGCCACGCGCATAGCGCTTTCTCCCGTAGTCTCCGGGACCACGATGGCGAATTCGTCGCCACCGTAACGGCACACCATGTCCATCTTGCGCAGCTGCTGCTTCAGAATGGACGATACTGCGCGCAGCATTTCGTCACCCAGCAGATGTCCGAATTCATCATTCATCTTCTTGAAATGATCAATGTCCACCATGATTACTGACATGCGTCCCTGGAAACGGCTGGCGCGCTCCAGCTCTTCCACAATGCGCATTTCAAAATAGCGGCGGTTATGGATGCCGGTAAGGCCATCCACATAAGCGAGCTGCTTCATGCGATCGAAGTTGTGCGCGTTCTGGATTGCGGCGGCGCAAATGTCGGCCACCGATTCCAGCGGCTGGACGTCTTCCGGGTCAAAGGCGTTCTTGCGGGCGCTATCCAGCGCCAGCACGCCCAGCTTCTCTCCGAAGATAATCAGAGGCACGCACATTTCGGCCTGGGTTTCAGCAAAGCCGGCAATGTAGCCTTCCACGCTATTTACGTTGTTTTCGATCACGCTTCTTCCCATGCTCAGCGCTCGGGCCGCCAATCCGGCGCCAGGAGAAAGTATGGACCCCATGGCCAGGTTGGGCGTGAGCCGGCCCTCATGGGCCCGCACTCGCAGGGTGTCGCCTTCCGCCAGCAGCACCGCCACATGATCGATCCGGAACCAGTCCAGTAGCAAGCGGCATACCACGGTGAGCAATTCGTCCAGGTCAAGCACGCGCGTGGTTTTCTTGGCCACGGCGTTAATGGCCTCAAGTTGCTCAGCGCGACGCCGTTCCATGGAATACAAACGCGCGTTCTCCAGGGCCATTGAAGCCTGCGTGGAAAACAGCGTGAGCAGATCGACTTTTTCAGCGTCAAAGTAATCCAGGTATACGCTCTGGAAATCCAGCACGCCCACCACTTCGTCACGCACCAGCAGGGGGATCGCGACTTCAGACCGGGTCTCAGCTACTTTCTGTAAATACCGTGGGTCTTTGCTCACGTCAGGCGCGTACACAGGCCGCTTGATTTCCACGGCCGCCCAGGTGAGCCCGGCGCCTTTGGGGACGCGATACCCGACATCCAGATTGCTCCGCCCCAGGTGGGCCCGCACATGGAGCTCCTGGCGATTCTTGTCCATCAACAAGACGGCCCCGTTTTCCAATTGGAAGAAATCGCGGATGATGGTGAGGATGCGGTTCAGCACCTCGTCCAGGTCAAACGTGGAGAGAATCGCCTGGCTGGCGTCATATAAAATGGCAATCCTTTGCGTCGATTCGAGCAATCGAATCAGTCTCCGTTGAAAGAATGGACCACGCGGCTCCCGGCGGAAATGAATTTACAAACGTACTGCCGGAGGGGGATGTGAGCACGTACCTGGTTTCTAGTTAGAAGATTCTACAGCGGAAAGGCCGTCGGACGAAAGTGATTTTAGTCACTACCCCAGCACTCCTTTGGTTATCTGTTGTTATCTGCGCGAAAGTCGGAATTATTAGGCTTATTTGCCGATTGAATTTACATAAACTTTACAAACGCACCCCAAATCCGTTGCACGCAACCTTAAGTAATCGACCGTCCCCGGGCAGGGAAGAACGCTCCAGTGTGAGAAAATCTTTGCCCTAACGCGGATCCTACCGCTTGAGCAGGTCCACCGGCTCCCTGACGTCAGAAACACGGAAATATCGCGCCAGGCCGGGATGCTTCCTGGCCACCTCTTCATACATGGCGTAAGCCACGTTGCGGTAGGAGAAATGTCCGGCAGCGCCGCTGCGCAGCTCGGCGATGTAGAGCGCTTCCGCAAAATCCATTTTGAACAACGTGCGCTTGCGGAAGGCCATGGGCAGCAGATACAACCCCGCCTGCGGGCCTGCGGCGCCCATCTTCTCGGATGACTGGATGACCTTCTGCATGGCGGCCTTGTATCGCGCCTCGAGGCCGGCAGCAGTGATGTCCGGCGGCGTGTCATAACCGTGGTGACGGGTGAACCCCTGCTCGATCTGGGTGCAACGGCGGTGGCGGTGCATATCGCGAAAGCCGCCGATGTCCATAAGGATGTCAAACTTGAATTGCTGGCCGGCATGGAACCCGCGCAAAAGTTCGTCATGCGGGCCGCGGTGACGCATGCCCAGATCGATGATCTCACTCCGCTGCGCCGCCGTGAGCGCCTGCACCCGGTCTTTGATCTGGCGAAAAGAATGGTGGCTGGCAGAGTAAAGCAGGGTGGCCGCGATCTCCACTTCCAGCGGGCCGTCTTCGATCAGATCAACCAGCGGCGCCGCCTCCAGAGGCACGCCCTCCATCAACTCCGTGGCTGCGTGCCCCAGCTCTTTTCGGGTCTGGATCTCATACTCATTGGGGTTCGCGTACTTCACCAGCGTGGGGGCCACCCGCGTGGGACGCAGAAGCTGCTGCGCGGCCTTCGCGCCCAATTCAGGGTTGACCGCCTTGATTTCTTCCACCAGCGCGCGCACCGACTCCGCCTGGACGTTGTAAGCCGCGTCCCGGGCCGCGTCTTTTAACAGTGCTCCCAGATGGCGAACCTCGTCATAAGGGCTGGCCAGCAGCCGGGCGATCTGCGTCTCCAGTGTGCGCGCGTTGACGATTTGGCCGAGCGAAGTGTTGGTCGCCAGCGGCAGCAGGTAGCGCGAATTGTCAAATGCCCGGGCGCGCAGCGTGCGCGTGTACGCGTCTTCGGCCATGCTTTCAGGGCGAGGAACCTGCGCAGTGTAATAGCGCAGCATCTCCTGGGTAAAGGCGTCATACTCGGCAAAGAGAAAGTCGACTGTAGAAGAGTATTCGGCTTTGAGCGCCTCGTTGCTGCCGAAGCCAGGAATGAAGTAGCCGCTCTTCTTGAAGTTCTGGTAGCGGGTGGAGCGCTCCTGGCCGTCCCAGCGCTGCTCATCAACCAGCACGATGGCGGCCAGGATCGACAGCTTCTCAACGGCGAACGCCAGATGCGCGAGATCGGCGATCGAACGATGGCCGTACTGGAAGTAAAAGGTGTTGAGAAACTGCTCGGCCTTCTGTTCGCTGATCTCCCTGAGCGACTCTTTCATCGAAAGGGCCGAACGCGAATACTTGGCCATGGCGTAAGCCTGAACCTCAGGGTCCACGCCGTGCACGGCAAATACGTTGACTTGCGGGCCGGAACTGGCCCCGTTCTTTTCTGTCGCGGCCGGCTTGGCGGTGGTGGGGTCTGGCATGGAAGCTTGATTCTATTCCATCCTGTTATTTGCTCAATGCAATTATCTTCGTCTCTATTGAGCGTCATCTCGAAGGGCGTGAGCGAGCCCACGTTTTCTTCAGTGGGCGAGTAGCCCTGAGAGACCTTGGGTCTAGAAATTTGCCAGGGAGCGCAAGGTCCCTCCGTCCTACTCGCACGCTTAAGAGAACGCGTGCTCGCTTAACGGACGTCGGGATGACGCGTTAAAGGAAGCGTTCAAAGGAGTCGCGTTACGTCGGATTTTTGATTTCCTGCGTCTTTATCCACAGCAGCGCTCTTTCTCAGCCGCCGCAGAGGTGGTAAAATTCTTAAAATCCACTCTCCGGAGTTCCGATGCAGGCAATCCTTGCGCTGGAAGATGGACGAATCTTCAGCGGCAGAGGCCATGGCGCGAAAGGCGAATGCTACGGGGAAGTCGTTTTTAATACTTCCATTACCGGCTACCAGGAAATCTTCACCGATCCATCTTACGCAGGGCAGATTGTTGTCCTGACCAACCCGCAGATTGGCAATTACGGCACCAATCCTGACGACAATGAGGCCACGCATCCTTATATCGAAGGGCTGGCCGTGCGCGAGTTCTCGCCCATCAGCTCCAACTGGCGCTCCCAGCAGGTGACTGACGAGTACCTGGAAAAGTTCAAGATCCCGGTGATTGCCGATATTGACACCCGCGCGCTGGTCCGCCATCTGCGTACGCATGGCGTGATGCGCGGCGTGATCTCGTCGATTGAAACCGATCCGGAAAAGCTGGTGGCAAAAGCCCGCTCGATCCCGAAAATGGACGGCACCGACTTGGCCAAGGTGGTGACCACCAAGCAACGCTACCTGTGGGAGACTGGCACGCGCTCGCATGAGCCGACCGAGGTTGTGGGCGTGAAAGACCAGCCGCCCAGCAAGCATGTGGTGGCCTATGATTTCGGCATCAAGCAGAACATCCTGCGCATGCTGGTGGACCAGGGCTGCCGCGTCACGGTGGTCCCGGCCATGACCAGCGCGGAAGATGTGATGTCGTTGAATCCCGATGGCGTGTTTCTTTCGAACGGCCCCGGGGATCCCGAGCCGTGCGGTTATGCCGCAGACAACATTCGCCGCTTGATGGGCAAGACACCGATCTTCGGTATCTGCCTGGGGCATCAGTTGGTGGGACTGGCGCTGGGCGGCCGCACGTACAAGCTTAAGTTCGGACACCACGGCGGCAATCATCCGGTGAAGCAGCTGGAGACGGGCAAGATTGAGATCACGGCGCACAATCACAATTTCGCCGTCGACCCGGATTCGCTCAAAGAATCAGAAATTCTGAAGACGCATATCGACCTGAACGACAATACGCTGGAAGGCTTGCGCCATCGCTCGCTGCCGTTGTTCACGGTTCAGTACCATCCAGAGGCTTCTCCGGGGCCGCATGACTCGCATTACCTGTTCAAGGATTTTATGGGGCTGATGGAGGAGTGGAAGGAAAGATGAGTGCAAGACGAAACATCGCGCTCGGGTACTGGGCCGCGGGTCTCCTTTTGACGTTCGGAGTCGCATGGCGGGCGGATGCGTGCTGGGTTACGCTGGCTACCGTCCACGTGTCCACGAATTTTCGCGTCGTCGTGCAGCACGGTTCCACGCCCATTCCTGGAATTCCGGTGGTGGTTTTTGACAACGCAGATCTGGCGAAGTGGACAAATGAGACGGAATGGAAGCCGAAGCCCATCCTGACACTTGTATCCGGGACGGATGGCGTTATTGACATTCAGAACCTAAAGCCGGGCAGCTATTTGATCGAAACCAAAGGGCCGGGTAAGGGAAGCGCCGTAAACGCAGAAGTGTCAGCCAAGCGCGTGAAAGGCAGCAATCGGATAACTCTTGCATGGCCGTTTTCACCGGACGGAATTCTGAAGACAAGAGCGCTGGCCGGACAGTTGGAGAGCAGTAATCCCTGGATACCGTTTCAAGATGTACACGTGGAGCTCTGGACCGCAGGGGCGAAGACCCCGATATCAGCGGAAAACACCGGAGCGGAAGGCCATTTTCATTTCGAGCAGACAGCCCCCGGAATTTACATTCTTCACGTCCGCGGCCAACAAAAAGGCGTTGGTGACAATTGGCAAGTGGATGGGGATATCCCTCTCGAACTCTCGCCGTCTGCCGTAAATGTGCCTGAGGTACTTTCCTTGCAACTTAGCGAGTCCAGTTGCGGCATTAGCTACAGCAGTTGTCCCGCCCCGAACGTTGTCGCAATGACGTCAAGGCGGATAAGAGTGCGCGATCCGCTAGGCGCCGTTATAGCACACGCGGAATACGAACTGGATGATC
>Ga0137395_10000724_pt1 | contig 14353 bp, 8 predicted proteins | sample czobulk216metaG_FD_108283 | JGI IMG/M metagenome (GOLD analysis project Ga0137395, IMG submission 108283) | Vadose zone soil microbial communities from Angelo Coast Range Reserve, California, USA - czobulk2.16 metaG | ecosystem: Environmental > Terrestrial > Soil > Vadose zone | place: USA...
GATCAGCGGACCGGTACCCGCTCGGGGCGGAGGTCTATCTCGCTGACGGGGTTACGCCGCTGAACCGGACGAACCGCCCCCTGGCGCGCGCGCTGCGCGGTGAGACGGTCAGGGATCTCGAACTCGTGATCGTCCCGAGCGGATCTACCGCGCGCACGACGTTGTCTACCGCCCGACGCTTGGGCGGCCCCGATGGTCAGACTCTCGGCGCCGTGGAGGTGATCCAAGACATTACAGAACGCAAGCTGTCGGAGCTCGAGCTTGAGCGGGTACACAAGCAACTGACGGCCGCGTCTCGCCAAGCGGGCATGGCTGAAGTCGCGACCAACGTTCTGCACAACCTCGGCAACGTCTTGAACAGTGTCAACGTCTCGGCGAGCCTCGTTGCCGAGCGTGTCAGGAAGTCCAAAGCGCCCGGCCTGTGCCGGGTGGCGACCCTGCTGCAGGAGCAGGGCCAACACGTAGGGACGTTCATTGCTACTGACGATCGCGGCAAGCGGATACCGGACTACCTTGCCGCCCTGGGCGAACAGCTAGTCCTCGACCGGAAAGTGACCCTGCAGGAGGTCGCGTCGCTGCGTGAAAATCTGGAACACATCAAGGACACCGTGGCGATGCAACAGAACTATGCCAAGCTCTGCGGCGTCACCGAGCCCGTCAAGATAGTCGATTTGGTCGAAGACAGTCTGCGCCTGAACGCCGGGGCATTTGCCCGTCACGGGGTGACGCTGCATCGCGAATACAACGACGTGCCGCCGATAACGGTCGACAAGCACAAGGTATTGCAGATTCTGGTTAATCTGATCCGCAACGCCAAGTACGCGTGCGACGAGTCGGGCCGCAAAGACAAACTGCTGACCTTACGCGTCGAGGACATCGCGAACGGGGTACGCGTCTCGGTCATCGACAACGGTGTGGGCATTCCCCCGGAGAATATGAGTCACCTGTTCCATCACGGCTTCACTACGCGCCAGTCGGGGCACGGGTTCGGCCTGCACAGTGGCGCGTTGGCAGCCCAGGAACTGGGTGGTTCCTTGCGCGCGGAGAGCGACGGGCCCGGACGTGGGGCGACATTCATTCTGGAGTTGCCTTACCTGCCCCGAGGTGCCGTCCGTGCTTAAGCCTGCCGACGTCGTCAACCGGCGCATCCTCATCACCGACGACAACGCGGCGATTCATCACGATTTTCGCAAAGTGTTGGCTGCCGACGCCGAGCAGATGGCGCAGGCGGCGCTTGCAACGCTGGAAGCCGATATTTTCGGCGACACGCCGAGTGCCGCGCCTCGCTCGAGCTTCGACATCGACTCCGCGCATCAAGGGGAGGAAGGGGTGACGCTGGCACGCCACGCTGCCGGTGAGGGGCGCCCCTATGCCATGGCGTTCGTTGACCGGGCGGGGGACTTGCAGCGTCGAAAATCTTTACAAAAAACCCGATTGCCCACGACCTCGAATGCCGCATTTCGTTGATTTCTGGTAGCGTGCGGGAGTTGGCACGGAAGCTGCATTAATTCAAAGAAAAACTACAAGAGGATCGGCACATAGGCCCCACCTCGCTTGAACAAGTAGGCGACGTGCTTTGCGCGGTCCACACATTCCGTGAGTTCACGAGCGCAGCTTTGGGCAATCTGCGGCGGGAGTGCTATGCGGATCCTCCTGGTGGAAGACGACGAGGCGGTTGCAAGTTTCGTTCGTGGAGGCTTGGCCCAAGACGGCTTCTCCGTCGACACAGCCACTGAAGGGCGAGCCGCTTTCCACAGGGCGCTCGACGAATCCTATGACCTGATCATTCTCGACGTAGTCATTCCGTATATCGATGGCCTCGAGTTGCTGGGCAGGCTTCGGAAGGAGGGGAGCACAGTTCCGGTGCTCATTCTTTCCGCAAAGGACAGCCTCGAGGATCGGGTTCGAGGGCTCAACTGCGGGGCGGACGATTACCTCGTCAAGCCGTTTGGTTTCGCCGAACTCTTGGCGCGCGTCCGGGCGTTGCTGCGACGCCCCGGGGAGATCGCGCGATCCTCGCTGCTTGTCGGCCAGCTCAACATAGATTTCGCCGCTCGCAAGGTGACGCGCAATGGAAGGGTGATCAGTCTAACGCGCAAGGAGTTCGCGTTGCTTGAGTATCTCGTGCGGAACCGCGGAATTGTGCTGACGAGGGCCATGATCGCCGAGCACGTGTGGGATCAGCATTTCGACAGCTTTAGCAACACTATCGACGTGTACATCCGGTACTTGCGCGAAAAGCTCGAGGACGGAAGCGAGCCCAAGCTCATTCAGACCGTCCGAGGCGTCGGGTACGTTCTCTCGACAGAGGATCAGTGAAGCTAGGCTCACTTCGTTGGAGGCTCATTGGTGTCTCTGGCTCGCTCGCGCTCATCGCTGCCCTTGCGTTGGGCACGATGTTGGAACGGCGCGTCAGCGAGCGATCTCTCGCTGAGATTGCCCAGACCCTCGAGGAGGAGTGCGACGAAGTCATTGCGTTCCTCCAAGATCCGGATCTGGAGCCCTTGGTCGAAGATTTTCTGCGCATCGAGATCAGTCATCGATTCAGGCCGCGCCTTTATTTCTACAAGATTCGGGAAATCGACGGCCGCACGCGTGCGCAAAGTACAGGCGCTCAAAGTGTCACGCTACCTCTTCCAACGCGATGGAACTACGCTACGCGCGGACAAGTCATCCGCCTCGAGACCGTTTCGGGCGCTGGGGTTGACGAGCCGCTCCTAGTCCGCTCGGAACGGGTCGAAGTGAACGTGCGTGGCCGTGGGCGAGAGACCCTCATTATTCAAATAGCCGTTTCTCTGGGCTCGTGGAGGACGGAAGTGCGGGAGGTGTTCTTGAAGGACGCGATCATCACCGCTGCGATTCTGGCCGCAATGTTTCTCCTGATCTGGTTCGTGACGGAGATGTCGCTGCGCCCGGTTGCGGCGATCACGAGAAAAGCCGCGCAGATCAGCGCCAGAAACCTCGATGACCGCATCCCGATCGCAGGCCACGCAGACGAATTGGACGCTCTCGCGAGAGTGCTGAACGCCATGCTCGATCGGCTGAGCGAGTCGATGCGGCAGACTGCGGAGTTCTCGGCCGATGCCGCCCATCAGCTACGGACCCCGCTGACGAGAATCCGCGGAAAGTTGGAGCTTATGTTACGCGCGGAGATTCCGTGTCCCCTGCGCACAGATATCGAGAACCTTCAGGAGGAAGTCGTTCGCTTGAGCAAACTCTGCGCTCGCCTCTTGTTGCTCGGTCGGCTGGAATTGTACAGCGGCGAAGCCGACATCATGAGGGAGAGAGTGGACCTCACGGAAATTGCAAAGGAGATTGTCGAACAGTGTTCGCCCGCTGCGCATGAGCGCGGGGTCACACTCAAGATCGAGACGGCTGTGGTTGCCTGGGTCCGTGGCAATCGGATTTTGCTGGTGGAAGTGCTGCTGAATCTTATTGACAACGCGATTCGATGGACCCCCAGCGGCGGCACCGTACGCGTGTCGGTGGATGTCAACGGTAAAGACGCGACCTTGTCGGTTACAGACACCGGGCCGGGTATTGCCGATCAGGAACGGGAACGCATCTTTGAAGCGTTCTACCGAATTGGCAAAGGCTCCGCTGCGCGTGCCTCCGAGGGTTCGGGCCTGGGGCTTGCCATTGTGCGAGCGATCGCGCGGGCGCATTCGGGGCGCGTGGAGCTTGCCCCGCCCGGGGATAGCGGTTGCGTATTCCGGTTCGTTCTTTCCGCCTGCTCCGCCGACTGATCCGCGTTCCCGCGCTCGACCGCGGGCTCCAAAGCCCCGCGTGCATCGATATCTAATCTCGTTCTAGGCAGCCTCTAATCTCGCTCTAATCTGTCGCGGCGTATGCTTTAAACCGCCGTATTTGCAAAGGAGCAAGGGGTCACTGCTACCCGTCAGGGGACGTCCTGCAAGGGCACCCGGGGATTATGAATGGACACGCGCCGATAACGGATACGCGCGACTCCGCGACCGTAAGAGCCAATCCGGGAGTCGGAGCGAGCGACCAGGCTCGCCTGCGCATTCTGTTAGTGGATGATCACGTGATCATGCGTGACGCTCTTAAGGCTCTGCTCCAAACCGACCCCAAGGTCGAGATCGTCGGCGAAGCCGGCACGGTTGCCGAGGCACTTGACGCCGCGGATGAGCTCAATCCGTCCGTGATCGTGATCGATATCGGGCTGCCGGGCAGGTCGGGCCTCGAGCTCGCAGCCGAGTTACGCGCGCGCGAATCCCCCGCCCGGGTCCTTGTGCTGACCGCGCACGCAAGCGAGGAGTTCGTCACAGCCGCGTTGAAGGCCGGGGTGTTGGGATACGTGCTCAAGGATGCAAGCCACGCGGTGCTCATGAAAGGGCTGCGCGCGGTGAGCGTGGGGCAGATATTTGTCTACATCTGCGCAGCCACCGAAGCAAGGATTTGCCGGCCGCTTAAAACCATTAGGGCAGTCAATGATCATACGCATGTCACCCGGCGCGAACGCGACGTGCTCAGAGGCATCGCGCACGGCGACGGAAACAAAGAGATCGCTCGCACACTTGCGATATCGATCAAGACCGTCGAGAAGCATCGCGGCAACCTCATGCGCAAGCTCGATTTACACAACACGGCCACCCTGACGATGTTCGCGTTTCGTCACGGCCTGGTTTAGCGCGCCTGGAGCCTGGCGAATTACAGCTGAGTGCGAGCGGGCTCATGACTCCAGCCCTTTCAATGTGATTCCTAAGCTGCCCATCTAGGCTGAGTGCGGCGCGTCTCGACGCGCGCCGCGCGCCACTCGTGATGCCGATCGGTCAGGCGAGCGCATTCGCGCGCCCGCACCGCTCGGCCGCGAACGCCTCCGCGTGAATGTTCCAACAGCGCGCCCTACGGACCGACGCCTGCCTCGCACGGCCAAAAACCGGCGCTCCTGACCTACGTACTCGACCCGAGAGGGTGACAGCCAAGGTAGGCATATACCTATCGGAATGGACCTCCTGGCGCGCATTCACGGTGCCGCACTAACATCAATGTCGCGCTCGTGAAGAACACAAGTCATTGCTGAGGGTAGAACGAGCTGTCGGCAACTGCTTTAGTTTGAGCGCCCAAGAAGGACAACGGCAGTTGCAGGCGGCTCGAAGCTTCGAATGGGGAGTCAGATCATGCGCACCAAGTTCCGCTCGCCGAGCAAGACCAGCATAAGCTCGTGTTTCCTTGCTCTTGCCCTCGGAGGCGCTCTTATTCCTGAGCTGGCGATGGCTCAGCAACCTACCAATTTCGGGAGCGCCTCAGGCAGGACGTGCCCGGGCGGCAATGTCATTTGCAACGGCTCGATCAACTTCCTGACGACCGAGCTTTTCTTCGAGCCGGAAACTCCGGCCGCGTCCTTGAAAGAAGGTGCGTCGACTTGGAACGAGATCGAGCAGCTGTTGGATAATCCCTACGCTTACACCTGGGGCGCGGCTTGCAACGATGCCCAGGGCCTGATCCCGGGAAACGCGCAGGGCTACCCCACGTACTGCACCAGCAGCGCGTTGGGGTTTATCCGCCGTCCCGCCTTCGGCGGTGTCACGCTGCCCCCGATGGTGCTGCACCCAATCAACTACAATCCGCAAACCGGTTTTGGCGCCCAGATGCGGCTCCTCAACCCGAACTATGCGGGCGGGAGCCTCAAAGTCAGTGGCACCATGCCTGACCCGACCTCTCCTGCGGGCGTGGTTTCCACTGGCATTTGTTACGGCATCGGCGTCGCTTCGTGTACGCCCGTCACGCAGACCATCAGCATAACGTCTGGCGGAAGCCGCGATCTCCACCCCGGGACGGCAACGGCACCGGGAGACACGGAAATTGACATGAACGTGACCATCGGGCGGAAACCCGGTTTCTGCCAGATCAACCCGGAGCCAGTTCCCATAACGGGCGGCTATAGCACGTCAGGCACGTCGCAGAGTACGGCATTCGACTCCGAGAACCTCATGAACTGCGGAGCCGATCCCGGGGAGCCTGGCGCTGCGAGCTTAGCCCACAACAACACACTTCTCCCTCTATGCATAACGGAGCTTCTGGGCGGTTCTTCGTTAGCCGGTTACCTCTGTGAGGACAACATGGGACTGCCCCGCGTCGGACAGTCAACCACGTCCTGGTACTCCATTTCGGCCGTTCCCGCACCGAACATTCTTACCGCGGCACTGATGACAATACCCAACGGGGGTATCACAACCACGGATCCGGCAGGCGTCGCGCCTGTGGGAACCGGCGTCGTTGTGAACCCGGCAGCCGGGTTCCGGCTCGTCGACCCCGCGCGCGGAGGGGTGATTCAGCCGCTCAATATCGCCAGTGGCGTGGGCGGCCTGCACAAGCCTTCGCTGCGTAAAGCCGAATTCGGCGGAAATGGGACGACCCCAAATTACCTCTGGAACTCGCCGAGCGCAGTGACAGCAGCGCGCCCCGATCCCACGGGCGCGGACCTGCAGCCTTCCAATGAGAACGACTTCGTTGGGCTCTACGGCATTGGAACTCTCCAGCAGCGGAAGCAGCTGGCCCGGCTGGAGGCGATGGTGCTGGGCAAGTCGCTGTTCTGGGACCAGCAGATCGGCAGCGATGGCGTGCAAGCCTGCGGCAGTTGCCACGCGCACGCCGCCGCCGACAACCGCACCAAGAACCAAATCAACCCCAACGGGCAGGATGGGATCAGGGGCGCCCCGACTGTTGGGAACCCCGGCTTCACCGGTGGTCCCAACAGCGTGTTTTATCCCAATCCGCCGAACTATGACTTGACGCGGACCGACTTTCCTTTCAAGAAGCTGACGGATCCGGACATTGCCGGCGACCCGCTGTGCACCCCTGCGATCAGGGCGGACGTCACCGGGATCGATTTCCCTGATGGAGGCGGGCCCGACCACCCCAAGAACAACATCTTGAATTTTAGTGGGGATAACAGGGTTTGCGACGCCGCCAACCAGATCAGCGACACCGAGGAAGTGGCCTCCTCGATGGGCGTGCATTTCGGCCTGTTCGGTGACATACCGCTTGGAACCGGCGCAGGCCTAGCAGGCGGCTCATTCGGCCCGGCCTCGAACGGCGTGAGAGCCCTGATCCGCGATCAGCGCAGCCCCATCCCGGCTGACAACATTGACCCGATTCCGGGGTTCGCAGGGGTAGCGAACGCAGACGGAAGTGCGAATCAGTTCCGCCGCGTAGAGCCCCGCAACACGCCCACCATCATCCTGGCGGACATGAACTTCGATAACTTCTGGGACGGTCGCGCCCGCCACGACGACAATGGCGGCAGCGTGTTCGGCGCGTCCGACCCGCAAGCCCACGTGTGGGTGGATCAGGGCAGCGGGTTGACGGCAACGCGGCAGCTCATCAAGTTCTCCAGCCTGGGTGCCTTGACCAAGGGACCGGCGCTGAGCAAGTTCGAGATGTCGTTCGATGGCCGCAACTGGGCCAAGATCGGCAAGAAGCTGCTGCAGGCGGGCGTGACACCGCTGGCCAACCAGCTGGTGGATTCGACCGACAGCATCCTGGGTCGGTATTCCAACCAGGGTGGGTCGGCTTGTGCGGCTCTGCCGGCTGCGGACCGCTCGCCACAGGGCGGTCCTGCTACGGCGCCTGGGGCGGGTGTGCCGGGCCTGTGCATCACGTATGCGGCCCTGATCCGGCACGCCTTCTACCCGGCACTGCACGGCAACACAGCCGTGCACCTGAATGGCTGCTACACCGACGGTCGTGCCGACATTCACCCGAATCAGTGCGCAGCCGGCAGCGTCGTGATTCCGGTCCTGGCGAGCAACCCTGACGGTACGGGCGGTCATGTCGTTAATAGCGCAGCCGACCCGTTCGACAACTTTGTGCTCCAGGGTCCCGTCGCGGGCGCGGCCTCCCCAACCGACACCAACCAGTTCAGCCAGATGGAAGGGAACTTCAGCCTCTTCTGGGGGCAGTCGATCCACCTCTGGGCGACGATCCTGGTGCCGGACAATACGCCGGACGACAAGTTCCTGGACGCCAATCCGGACACGGGAGCGACGACTGGAGAGACCGGGGAGCCGCTGCTGGTTCTCGATCTGCCGAGCTGCCCCAATCCGGCGGGTTATCACCGCGGTTGGTTCATAGGGTCTGACGGTTTCGCCCAGTATCGCGGGGCTTGCTTCACCGAGGTGGGTAACTTCAAGCGCGACCCGTACAATGCCAACGACATCGTTTTCTCCCAGAACGACACCGTGGGCCATCCGAGAATGACCGCTTGCACTAACGAGCTATTGATCACCGGCGCTCCGATCGGAAGCGGAACTGCCGGTCGGAGATGCACCGAGCGCGTTCCCGCCGGCGGCACGCGCGCGCCAACCGACCCGGATCCGTTGCTCGGGTTTGACCTCTTCTTCGGATCCAACGTGTCGCTGAAGAACCCGAACTTCCGGTCGGCACGGTGCGGCGCCTGTCACAATGCGCCGGCCTTGACCGACAACACCGCGCCTTTCACCGTGAAGGCGCAGGAGCTGGACAATTTTTCGGAATTCCAACGGGAGGACCCGAGGGTTGAGCCGCTGACCGAGCCGCTGATCAAAGAGCGCTTCATTACCGGCTTCCTGCTGGAATCGGAAATCAACGAGCCCGGACAGGACGCCATTGAGCGCAAGGCGCCCAACCTGGGTATTGTTCCGGCTCCGATGGGCAATAACGGTAACTGCATCCTGGATAACTGTTGGGGTTACGAGTTCCCGGATGCCATCACGGCTAACAGCACCATGACTGGCTATGTCGTTCACTCTGACTTGGGGAGTGGACCGGTTGCGGGAGGTGTCGGCGCGAATGGGGTTGGAGTCCCATTCACAGGGTTCGGCGGCGCGTTCCTCGACAACGGGGTGTACAACATCGGGGTTCGGCCGTGTGTGGCCGATCAGACGCACGTGACCGGGGCTTGCGAGGACACCGGCCGCGGAAACACGGACCCCTTTGGGTGGCCGCTTTCGCTGGCTGCGCTGATGCTGAAGAACTACGGCGGTCCAGGTCAGGACCCGGGCGTGCCGATAGCTCAATTCGATCCAAGCAACAACGGTGGCGCTGGGCGTGCTGACGCTGACGCGTGCGCGCCGTACTGTGCTACGGGTGGGTTGTTTGTGATGAGCAAACAAGATCAGCACATCAACCCGGGCTGGACCGATGAGACGGCTAACCCTCTGGTACCCGGGTACCTTGCGTCTTTCCTCAACAAGATCCCCGTCGGCGATGAGGCCCCGCAAGCTGATGAGGCCTGCGGACCCGTCGGCGGATGCCCCAATACGCTCATGGACGTGGCCAATGAGGAAGGCTTTCCCGAGGTGCCCAACGATCCTCGGGGCAGTGCGGGCGAGGTACCCAACAACGGGTACGCGCCAGGCGATGGAGACGCCGGTATCACCGGCGCAGGCTGTACGGTCGGAACGGGAGTGTTCCCATGTACGGCCGGTGTGACGGCCCCCCTGACAAAGCTCGGCCATGCAGAGATGGGTACCTGGCCGGTGGTGAACCGGGTTAACCGGTTCGGCAGCTTCAAAGCCCCACAACTGCGCGAAGTGGAGCTCACCGGCCCCTACTTCCACAATGGCGGCAAGCTGACGCTGCGGCAGGTGGTTGACTTCTACGTGCGCGGCGGCGACTTCCCGGTCACCAACTCCGCGCACCGCGATTTCAACATCCTCAACCTGAATGCCGAGCTGCAGTCCGATCTCGACGAGAACGACAAGGTCGCCCTGGTGGACTACATGCTCGAGTTCACGGATGATCGCGTGGCACTCGAGCAGGCGCCGTTCGACCATCCGCAGCTGATCCTGCCTCTGGACGGCACGGCTCCGGAGAGTGACGGCGTGATCAACCGGGATGCCATGCTGACGGGCTGCGTTCTAGCTCCTGTGCAGTTCGGTCCGGGACAGCAGTTCTGCGCGGGTAATGCAGCGGCAGTGGCTGCTGCACCCACCGCCACGGGGCCGCTGTTCCTGAATGTTCCGGCGACGGGCGCTGCGGGGAACCCGGGCGGCCGGATTCCGAACTTCCTCGGGATCGCGGGCGCAGCTCCGGATGCGGCGAATCCGGGTGGTCGCCAGAGGCTGGTGGGTGCCACGGCCTTCTGCGGAACCAACATCACCTCACAGTACTGCCACTAAGTGCGGTGTGTCATAGTCAGCCCCCTCTCCCGCAGGCCGGGGAGAGGGGGTTTGAGTCTAAAGACCCAAAACAAGAAGACGCTCCACAGGAGTCTCAGGTGAATCGACAAGTGCGCTGCAAGAGTGGTGTGTGGTTACCGTCCGTGGCGAGCCTTTTAATGGCTCTCGGACTTGGCGCGGAGTGTGTTGCACAAACGGCGGCGCCCTCGTCCGCTGTCAAGCAAATCCAGCTCTCCTTCAAGCGGGATCCCCGGCTGGTCGACCCGACGCGCGGCTTGGGGCCGTGGGTCAGTGGTTCGGGCTACGGAGGAGCCACCGGCCAAGAGACGGTCGAGGTTCGAGCCGCAGGGGTGGATGCGGCAGGAAGGTCGGCGAAAATCAGCCCGCAATGGGTTGCGTCGGACCCCGCGATGGTGACGGTCACACCCCGCGAGGGCGATGACGTCAAGATCACGGTGCGCAAGGCGGGCGAGAGCCAGCTGAAAATCACTTATCAAGGCGTGTCGAAGGAGCTGGAGATCCGGGCGGAATACGTCAACAAGTTCATGGTGTTGGGGATCGCAGAGGTGAAGGCGGTGAAACCGGCGGCGCCGCCCGTCGCCACAGCACCCCCCCCTCCACCTCCGAAGACCAAGAATGACGTCAGTTATGCGGTCGGCATGAATCTGGCCAAAGCTCTCGAGGAGCAGTCGGTGCGGGTGGATGTCGATCTTCTGATGCGGGGGGTCAAGGACACGCTTTCCGGGGGCAAGACGCGGATGACCTCGGAGGAGGCCTTGGCCGTGCTGCAAGGACTGGAGATCGACCAGAGGGACGTGGAAGCGGGTATTAATAGGAAGGCGGTCGGCGAGAAGAACAAGCGCGAGGGCGCGGCGTTTTTAGCGGCGAACAAGGCGAAGGAAGGCGTCGTGACGCTGCCGAGTGGCCTTCAGTACAAGATCATCAAAGCGGGACATGGGAAAACGCCGACCGCGAGCGATGTGGTGAGCGTGCGGTACCGGGGGACCTTCATCGATGGGAAGGAGTTCGACAACACCTTCGAGCGGAAAGCGCCGGTGAGCTTCCCGGTCAATGCACCCATGAAAGGCTGGCAGGAAGCGCTGCAACTCATGCCGGAGGGCTCCCGGTGGCAGCTCTTCATGCCCTCCGATCTCGCCTATGGTGAGCGCGGAGCGGGGGGTGGCCACGGGGGTCGAAGGGCGGGGGGCCCCCGGCCGCAGATCGTGGGGCCGAATGCCACGCTGATCTTCGAAGTGGAGTTGCTGGCGGTCAACGCGCCAAACGCCCCCGCGCCGGTTTTGAACTCGACCGCCGCGGCTAAGGGGCTCACGCCCGAGGCCCTCGCGGAGTTAAAGAAGGCGCTCAAGGCGGCCGAAACCGCGCAGACCAAGTCAAATTAGTCGCCCTACACGGAGTAGTGCGGTGGAACGGCTTCGATACTGAGGTATGTCAATGACCACTAAAACAATGATTCGGGGCGCCCTGGCCGTGGCGATTGCGCTGCTGGCGGGTGCCGCGGGAGCGGTGCAGGCGGCTGGAGCGACCCCGGCCGCGCCTGCGGCGGGCGCCAAGCCTGCGACGAGCGCCAAGGTCGAGTCTGCCGGGCCGACCATCCAGAGCCATCGGGACAAAGTGAGCTACGCCTTCGGCGCCGACTTGGCCCGGGACCTGAAGCGCAACGGTGCGGAGCTCAACCCTGACCTCGTGGTGAGAGCGCTGACGGATTCGCTTGCGGGCAAAAAGCTCCTCATGACGGATAAGGAGGTGACCGCCAGCGTGAATCAATTCGCGGTGGAGCAGAAGCAGGACTACCAGCACGCCACAGCGATGATCGGGGAAAAGAACCGAAAGGCGGCGGAGGCATTCGTCGCGCAAAACGTCAAGAAGGAAGGCATCGTGACGCTGCCGAGCGGACTGCAGTACAAGGTCCTGAAGAAGGGCAACGGGAAGACGCCGGCGATCGACGACAACGTGATCTGCAACTACCGCGGCACGCTGCTCGACGGCACAGAAATCGACAGCTCCTACAAACGCAAGGAACCGTCGACCATACCGGTCAAAGGGGTCATCGCCGGTCTCTCCGAGGCGCTGCATCTCATGCCGGTGGGCTCGAAGTGGCAGGTCTTCGTTCCGCCTGCGCTCGCCTATGGGAACAAGATCGTGGCCGGCGTCGGGCCGAACGCCATGTTGATTTTTGAGCTCGAGTTGCTTTCGATCAAGGACAAGCCTCAGACCGTGAGTCAGCGATAGGAGTTTTATATGCTCTCCGCGCGCAGCGAATTTGCGATCGCCCTGGCACTGACATGTGTGCTTGGGCTCCCAGCGCGAAGCTGGGCACAGGACCGGCAGGTGCACGAGCCGGCCGCTACGGGGACGCGCGGCGAGCTTCCCGCCGCACTGCAGGAGGTACCAGCTGGGCAGGTCGTCGTGAGCTACGTCGATAGCAAGTTGACCATCAAGGCCCGGAACGCCCCGTTTATCGATGTGCTGCGGGAGGTCTGCAGCCAACTCGGCACCGAGCTCGACGCTCCTTCGGATGCCGATGACCCGGTCCTCGCCGTGTGGGGCCCAGGCCCGCCGCGGGAAGTACTGGCGGCTTTGCTCAGGCATTCGGGGTTCGACTATGCGCTGGCCGGATCAGCCGACGATCCGAACTCGCTCGCCTTCCTGGCGGTCTTCCCGAGGGCCACGGACGCCAAAGCAAACGCCGATGCCAAGACTGACGCCCACGCCGATACAAAACCCACGCCTGACGATGCGCCCTCTGTGGTGAGCGTGGTGAGCCAGATGAGGGACCTTCTCGCGGCAGCACGCGCCGAGGCCGATCAGGTCGGCCAGCAAACGGGTGACGATGCCGTCGGCGGGGCGAATGCATCGCAAGCCGACCCCACCACCGTCCTCGATCAGATCGAAGCGCAGCTGAAGGACGTTGAGGCGGCTGCGGCGCAATCCAGGCAAGATGCCAACGCCAACGCCAATTCGGGTCCTCCGCCGACTGATCCGGCCGGACGGCCATCTGGGCGCAGGCATCGACGCTGACACCTTTTTAAAGCCGGATTCGCGCTCACGCGATCCGATCGTCTTTCAAGACGCGAGGACGTGCCCATCCGTCGCGAGCGTGATGCCATCGAGAACCTGGCGGACGCCCTCCGTCTCCGCGCGGCCGAAATCGTGTAGGGGATTTCACGCCGATGTCTGCTCGCAAGCCTGGCGTTTGCACTCGATGCGAGTCTGTGCGCGTGGCGCCGTGCCCAAACAGTCAAATCGCACCTCTCCCGACATGGTTGTCACACCGGCACGTAGTGCACTCGCGGCGAACGGCATGCCCGATGAAGCGGACTGGGCGCCGGCACCGGCGATCGAGCTTACGCAACAGGATCCGCATCCCCGCGAACTGACAGGCCGCGCACTATAGATCCAGGGCGACTGTCGGCTTACAGTATGCCGTGATCGCGCTCGTTTGCGATTGCCTTGATGTTCTGTATAGCGCCTGCGATCTGATCGGCGCGGAGCTCAACGCCCCTGAGGATGCCGACCAGCCGATCCTCGGCGTTGTGGGTCCAGCAGCGCCGCGAGAAGTTCTTGCTTCCTTGCTTCGCGATTCGCAGTTCGGCTACGCGATGTCCGGGTCGTCAAATGATTCGAACGCGGTAGCGAGCCTTACGGTTTTTCCCAAGGACAAGGACTCCAATGCAAATCCCAAGGACGAGAACGCCGATGCAGCACCGCCCGCGAAACGATTGGCCGACTTCGCAGCGAGAGCCCAAGCTGCGGTCGCTGCTGCTGCGGCGGGCGCGACTACCGACAGCAGCCCAGGAAGCAGAGGACATTGACAACGCCGACGCGCCGAGTGGAACCGTGGTCTCTCGAGACGCGGAGGGCCTTTGCGAAGGCCCTGGAGGCAGTTCCAAACCTGCTGCCGAAGCTGGAGGCACTTGGGGCAGCGGCAGCACAAGCCGACTCCGACCCGGCTCAGGCTCCCCCACCAGCGCCGCCCGATTCGGGAGCGCGTCCGGAGGGACGTCGGCGATTGCCCGGGCAATCGCGGAAGGGGAGAGATCCGGCCGCCGAGCCCTGGAGATTCTGGCGGACCACTCGGGACTCGCGGGTTGCAAACACTGTCGCGGCACGGGCTACCGCGGGCGCAAGGCTGTCGGGGAATTACTCGTGCTCAGCGACGAGACGCGCGAGGCGATAGTCAACCGGGCGCCCGTCCGGCAACTCAAGGA
>Ga0137395_10000725_pt1 | contig 14348 bp, 11 predicted proteins | sample czobulk216metaG_FD_108283 | JGI IMG/M metagenome (GOLD analysis project Ga0137395, IMG submission 108283) | Vadose zone soil microbial communities from Angelo Coast Range Reserve, California, USA - czobulk2.16 metaG | ecosystem: Environmental > Terrestrial > Soil > Vadose zone | place: USA...
GGTGTCGGAATCTCCCCGCTGGCTCTTTCGCCGCGGAAAACGAGATGCTGCCGAAGCCGCCCTTTTACGCTCTCGCACTGACGAACAAGCCGCCATCGAACTGGCGGAGATGGAACAAGCTGTAGCAGCCGAAAGAACCACGCCCTCCAACTCGGCGAAGGGAACTGGTGAAAGGTTTCAAGGCTCACTTCTTCGCCGGAAATATGTCATTCCCTTTCTTCTGGCCTGTGTGATCCTCGCCTGCAATCAGGCGACGGGAGTCAATTCCATTATTGGCTATAACACCAACATTCTTCTGCAAAGCGGTCTGTCCGATGTGCAGGCGCATTGGGGATATGTTGTCTTCACCGTTGTCAATTTTCTGATGACCATTGGTGGCGTTCTTCTAGTGGACCGCAAAGGACGAAAGTTTCTGCTGTCACTAGGCAGCGCGGGCATTATTGTGTCCCTGCTTTGTACTGGCTTCCTTTTTCGCCGGACGGAGAACCTACGGGTCGATTCTAGAGATTCGGTTCAGTCCATAGTTACAGCAGAAGAAGTTAATGGCAAGACGGTGGACGCCACCAAAAGGGCAGAGCTTCTCTACGATGAAAAAACTGCAAAAGCGCTGCTCGCCGCAAGCGGAGACGCCGGAAAAGCCATCGGCAATCGCCCGACCTCGCTTGTCGTCATCTACTCTTACGGAGACTTTCGTGCCGCAACACGCGTGGCGCGTTCCGATGACGCCGCCGCCAAGCCCATCGAGATGACGCGGGAAAGTTGCGTGCCCGCCAATAAGGTTGTCGCCTTCTTCTCCAACCCCTTTGCCAATCTCAAGGCCTCGCGCACAGCTCCCCTAAAGATTGACGATGCCCTCATAACTCCCATACCGAGCGCGCAAAATGGCTGGCTGGTGGCGATCAGTCTCTTTATTTTCATGGCATTTTTTGCGATTGGTCCCGGAGTCTGCGTGTGGCTGGCGCTTTCGGAACTAATGCCGACCCGGATTCGCTCCAACGGCATGAGCATTGCCCTGTTGATTAACCAGGCTGTTTCGACGACCATTGCCGCGATATTCCTGCCTACTGTCGGCAAGTACGGTTATTCCTCCATGTTCTTCGGATTCGCCGCCTGTACCGTAATTTACTTCATCACCGCCGCAGTGTTCCTGCCCGAGACGAGAGGTAAGACCCTCGAAGAGATCGAAGCGCATTTTGAGCGAGCAGGAGCAAAGGCTGGTTTCGCAACTGAATGAGCAGTGCGGACTTGGGGAGAAATGTCGTAATCGCGGCGCGGATGATACAATTTTCGCGAAATCGGCTGCATCATGCGCACTCCTTACGGGCTGGATATCCTCGATAATTGCCTCGCCTGCCCGACACGGATGTTCTGCAATCTGCCTCCGGCCGCGGTGCAGAGGCGCCCAAGCTGATAGGAGTTGCAGTTAAGTACCATAACGAAAAGGTGAAAGCACTTCTGAAGCAACCATCAAAAAGATGACCGGCGGAGGAAGGCCACGGGTCGAGCTCGACGATGCGGACTTGAAGGCCTCGATATCCTACCTCGATAGTCTCAAATGATTAATTCCGATCACCACCAGCCACCACACGGCGTGAGGGTCCCGACAAGGCTCCGGCCGAAGTCAGATCGTTAATGGAATGCGTTTATTCGGAGAAGCCATTCCACGCCGATCAACTACGGAAAGGCGGCGATGCTGTGGGAGATGGTAAAAAAGAAAAAGCAGAGGATTTCTCCTCTGCTCTCGTCGTCGTGTCCCGACCACAGGCAACTTCTAATCTAAGCCTACTGGAGGGGGGTTTCGGTTCCAGCACAAGTCGCCATAGCCGCGGTGTCGTAACGAACAACCGCATCCGCAACCGAGCAGAAGGAACGTACGCCAGTGGTGTTCTGTGTGATCGGATTGCCAATAGCCATATAAGTAGAAGCGGGGGTGCCGCTCACACCAGTCAGCTGGAATGAATAGCCGCTCTTGGTACCCAACGCCAGCTGCGTATCGATTAAGCAAGCGCCGGCGGTAGTCGGAATAGTTCCTCCAGTGCAAGTACCAGCTAAGTTGCCTAAGGTGGCGGCAAAACCGACCGTCGGATAGGCCGAGTTGTAGGAAATCTGAGCTGTGTTGAGTGTACGAATCGACGCTACTGCGGAAGACTCGTTAGCTGCAATACGTGCACGCAACAGGTTTGGGATAGCGATCGCGGCGATGATGAGGATGATCGCCACCACGATCAGCAGTTCGATGAGTGAGAAGCCTTTCTGTCTACGCATAGTCAATTCCTCGTCTCCATTAAGCCGAGTGGTGTTGCCGACCGACGAGCTAACTTTCGCATTTCGTGTCCGGCAAGACAAATTACGTTAGTACTCGTCCGGCAGCGCCCGCAAAATGCGTTTTTTCAATGGCTCCCGGCCCCTAGTTACCACTGCTGGTTACCATGGCCGTTGCGTGTTGCGCGGGGCTGCCGGTAGAAGGCTACATGGCCGCAGGGTCGGTGAATGACATAAGCAAAGCTAAATACTGACTTCTTCCTGCCACCAATGCTGCGCTGGATACCGGACTGCGCGCTCCCTTGGCGTGTGGGCCGTTTTCGATACAATCTCTAATATGAAACGGTCGGGAACAGCCGATTTGCCGCTGCGCGGCGGGCGCGTGCCTGGGTGGGTTGCCGACCGTATGACGCGGCTTGGCACCGCGATCATCGGAGAACGTCGTTCAACATTACGGTGCGTCGACAGTTCCATTCCAGCTCGCCGATCCGTTCTGGTTTCAGGCTTCGAGGTTTCGCCAGTGAAAAAGGTCGAGAAAAAGATATTGGCTGTCTCGCTCTTCGCGTCGGTTCTGCTCCTGGTCGTTTTTGTCGTCGCGCGGGCCTCTGAACGTTCGCGGCGCATCCATCTGCCGACAAGCAAGGCTCTGACGCTGCCTGTTCCGGGTTACCTCGCCCGCACCAACAGTTTTCCTGCGACGATCGCGCTCAGTCCTGACGGCCGCTATGCCGCGCTGCTTAACCAGGGTTATGGCACGCAAGAGACGGGCGCCCGCCAATCCATCGCGATTCTCGATCTCAGCAACAATCAACTGCGCGACTTTCCAGACAACCGCCTCAGCGATGATTATTCCACGCGCCAAAGCTATTACATCGGGCTCGCTTTTTCGACCGACGGCAAACATCTTTACGCTTCGATGGGATCAGTTACAGACCCGACTGGCGAAAAGCCGACCAGCACTGGTAATGGCATCGCGGGTTATAAATTCTCGGAAGGAGAAGTCAGCCCCGAACGCTTCATCAAAATCGCGCCGCAGCCCCTAGCGGAAGGAAAGGAAGTGGCATTCGGCCTGCGCAAAGCACCGGCGGGAACTGCGATCCCGTACCCCGCTGGATTCGCGGTTCTTCCAAACCCCAATGGCGACCGCCTTCTAATCGCCAATAATCTTTCGGATAACGCCATCGTCCTCGATACAGACTCCGGCAAAATCCTTCAGTTCTTCGATCTCAGCCAAAGCCGGTACATCCCCAGTGCCTATCCCTACACGGTGATCGCCAACAAAGCCGCAACCAGAGCTTGGGTCACCCTCTGGAATACATCCGCCGTCGCGGAATTGAACCTGAAGACGGGGAAGGTCGCGCGTTGGATCGATGTGCTCAAGCCCGGCATTCCGATCACCCCTGGGTCGCATCCAACGGCAATGGTACTTAATCAGGACGAAAAAATCCTGTATGTCGCTGTGAGCAATGCCGATGAGGTTGTCGCTCTGGACGTGAATCGGGGTGCCCCCCTCCGCCTTTTCCATACAACTGTTTCAGACGACCACTCCAGTTCCGGTAGCGTTCCGCTGGCCATCTCGCTTTCTTTCGATGGGTCACGTCTTTACGTTGCGAACGCCTCGTTGGATACGGTTGCGGTTTATGACACCAGCAGCTTCAAGGAGGCTACAGAGGTTCTTCCCCTCGGCCTAATTCCCACTGAGTGGTACCCCAGCGCGCTCGCGATCGCCGGCGAAGATCTGCTAATCGCCACCGCCAAGGGCGAAAGCAGCGGCCCCAACAACATGCACGGCACGCTGAAGGGCGAGCGCAAGAGAAAAGAGCACCCGTACATTCCAACGTTGATCGGAGGCTCTATCGCGCGGCTGAGTCTCGCTGAGATCAACAAGAATCTGGCTGCCTACACGCACCGGGTCGAAGAAGACAATCTCCTCCGCGCTGATGTTGGCAAGTTCACATTCGCCGGCGGTAGCAATCCCATCCGCCACGTGATCTATGTGCTAAAAGAAAATCGTACTTACGACCAGGTGCTCGGCGACCTGCCTGTCGGTGACGGTGATTCATCGTTGACGATGTATGGCAAAGACATCACTCCCAATGAGCACAAACTCGCGCTGCAGTTCGGAGTGCTCGACAATTTTTACGACAGCGGGGAGGTTTCGGGTGATGGTCACCTCTGGTCCACCGCCTCAACCACGAGTGATTACAACGAGAAAAATTGGCCGATTGCGTATCGCAGCAAAGAACGCCCCTACGATTTCGGCGGCAGCGTGGCGGAAGAATTTCCGCTGGAGCAGGGAATACCAGACGTGGATGATCCCGCTACGGGTTTCCTGTGGGACAACCTCGCCCGCCGCGGCTTAACCTATCGTATCTACGGAGAATTCATTGCCGCCGTCTGGTGCAAAAGCGCAAGAATAAAATCGACAGAAGGCGGATCATCGAAAGAGGGAACCATATCTCCCATTTCTGCAACGTGCCCGGTCTCCGAAATAAAGCAGGGAGATCCGCTGCCCGTTAATGTCGGCAATCCGCGCGGGGGACCAAGCCCGTGGCCGTGGACGATCCCGCAGATGAAACGCACGCGGCCGACCAAAGCTGCGCTCCGTGATCACTACGATCCGCAATTTCCCGACTTCAATGTCGATTACCCGGATCAGCTACGCGCTGATGAATTCCTGCGCGAGTTTGATGAGTTTGTGAAAGCCAAAGGGACTGCCGCGGAACTTCCGCAGTTTACGCTGCTGTATCTTCCCGACGATCACACCGGAGGCACGCGCCCCGGCAAGCCGGCACCGCAGGCCTCTGTCGCAGACAATGATCTCGCCCTCGGCCGTGTCGTAGATGCTGTCTCGCACAGTGCCTATTGGGATGACACCGCCATTTTCGTCCTTGAAGACGACGCGCAGGATGGAGCCGACCACGTCGATGCGCATCGCTCGACGGCTTTCGTGATCAGCAAGTACGCGCCCCGATCGCCGCAGCCGACGGTTGATCATCGCTTCTATACGACCGTGAGTGTCATACACACCATGGAAGCACTGCTCAATTTGCCACCCATGAACCTGTTCGACGCCCACGCGCCGCTCATGACAGAATTGTTTTCGGCCCCGGCATCGCAGCCGCCATATCAGGTCGACGGCAGCAATTTGCGCAATGGACTTATTTATAAGATCAATCAAAAGACTGCTGCGGGAGCGAAAGAATCATCGCAGATGAATTTTTCCAAGCCGGATGCCGTCGATGCGAAGAAACTGAATGCCATCCTCTGGCAGGATGCTAAGATTAGCCCGCAAACGTCGAACGGCGATCATCGCCCCTAAAGATCAAAACATTGTCCCTAAAAACACTTGTTAGACTTTGGCACCGACCACAAACGGTATCCACCAAGAAATGCATTGTCATTGTTGCCCAAGCGAGCCTTCGGCGGCGGCGTCTTGATTTTTCCAGCGTTGCCGCCTCCCAGTATCACGTAATCCGCAAGCAGAGCCGTCCGGAGTTCTTCGACGACGCTCGCAACGTAGTGGCGCCACCTCTTTTTTCCTAAACGTTTCAAACCTTTCATGCCGAGAAAGTCTTCATAGGTTTTTCCATGTTTATAGGGGAGATGCGCTAGCTCCATCGGTTCGACTACGCCATCGACAATCATGGCCGAGCCAAGGCCGGTGCCCAGTCCGAGGAAGAGCATGCGGCCTCCCTGGTACGAACCGAGCGCCTGCATGGCCGCATCGTTAATTATTTTTACTGGACATCCCAGCGCTTTGGCGTAGTCAAATCCTACCCATCCTTTCGCCAAATTGTAGGGTTCACGCACCGGCTTTCCGTGTACCACCGGCCCCGGATAGCCGATGGACGCGACGTCATGCGGCCAATCCCTGGCTGCCTTTTTCACCCAGGCGCACATCTGCCGGGCAGTCATTGTTGGTCCTGACTCGACTTCGCGTTTCGTCTTTTGGCCGCTCGCCAGAATTTTTATATGAGTTCCACCAACATCCACGACAAGAATTTTTTGAGCCATTCGCTTGTTCCTTAACTTTGTTCCTTAACTCTGAAAATGGCGCGCAGTACCGTCACATGGGAGTTGGGTGTCAGGATTACCCCAAGATCCGCCACAAATACGATAACCTTCGGCACCTCTCCTGTGGAGCAGTTCTTATCAGCCTAGTCCACACGCTACCGGTTTGAATTTAACCACTTGTTTCCAGTCTATCTATATGTCGAGTGCGCACAAGGTCGGGTGCGTGGAGTTCGAAGTTCTCGAAACGGTGTGAGGCGCAGATTGGGCCCATGTTGTAAGGACGCTTAACATGGCCGCTGCGCTAGAGAATAGTTCGGCGTCATCATGCTTCAGCAGAACCGTCTCGAGTGTCATTAACTTAATCTTTCATAAAATAACGGGTATCTTTCCGACGCTATATTGCGTCCAATCAGCAGGTAAGCTCCCTCGATCCATGCGTGGTATTGGGGGTATATAATAATAGTCTACGACCGTGGTTCTGCGGGGTGTTCAATGTTGTTACGTCGATCGCTGATCTCTTTAAGTTTACTGACTTTGATGGCGCTGCCAGCGCTGGGCCAGGACCCGAGTTCCCCAGCTTCAGCCCCACGAAGCTCGCAGCCGCAATCGTCCCAATCGCAGACATCGACTAGCCCGGCATCACCTACTTCGTCGACGACTTCTACAGCGTCAGATCAGGGTGCGGCGCCCTCCAACACGCCATCCGGCGTGCAGACGTCGAGCCCACAGTCTCCCACTGACCCTACGGCGCCGACAGCACCCTCGCCTACCGGAACACCGACGGGAACGCCAGCGCCACCTCAAGATCCCGCCCCAACTCCGCCCCAGGCGCCGGACTCGTCGGCAAGTTCGAATGCAGCCGGCTCGACCCCAGCGCAGACTCCAGTCCAGGAGCCGGACGACAGCAAGGTCAAACACGACGGCAGCAAGAATGACGTGGACGCCATTGGCAACCGTAAAGTCGGTGGTCGCGGCATGGGCGACTGGTATTCGCTCGAAACCGAGATCAAGATGGGCAAGCAGTACTCGATGCAGGTCGAGAACAGCGTGAAGATGGTCCAGGACCCGGTTGTGACCGAATACGTCAACCGCATTGGACAGAACCTGGTGCGGAATTCAGACGCTCAAGTTCCCTTCACAATCAAAGTTATCGATTCTGATGAGATCAATGCCTTTGCGCTTCCGGGCGGTTTTTTCTATGTCAACTCCGGACTGATATTGGCGGCTGATGAAGAGGCGGAACTGGCGGGCGTGATGGCTCATGAGATTTCGCACGTTGCCGCTCGCCATGGGATGCGCCAGATGACGCGCGCCAACTGGGCTAACATCGGCACCATTCCATTAATCTTCGTCGGTGGCGGCATTGGCTATGCCGTGTATGAAGCGGCTGGTTTGGGATTGCCGCTGACTTTTATGAAATTCCAGCGCAATTTTGAAGCAGAAGCCGACTACCTCGGGCTGCAATACATGTATAAGACTGGATACGATCCCCAGGCTTTCATCAGCTTTTTTGAAAAGATCCAGGCAAAAGAGAAGAAGAAGCCTGGAACGATCGCCAAGGCCTTTGCTTCGCACCCCCAGACTCCCGATCGCATTGCGGCGTCGCAAAAGGAGATCCAGACGATTCTTCCGGCGAAGACCCAATACATCGTTTCTACGTCGGAGTTCGACGACGTGAAGTCGCGATTGGCCACCATCGAGAACCGGCACAAGGTTAATGACGAGAAAGACGGCAGCCGTCCCAGCTTGCGCCGAACATCGACCAGCGACAAGTCCAGCGGCTCTGACAAGAACGGTAACGATGACGATCGACCGACCCTGAAGCGTCGCGACGATAATCCTAATCAGAGCCAGTAGCAGCTCGTAGTAACTTACAGACGTTACCACTCGGTTGTAACAAGTTTGCCCATACCCCCTAAAGTAGGCCCCTTGCCGGGATACTTTTGGGGGTTTTTGGTTTACGGCCAAGTGGGAAGGCTGTTTACGAACTTGATGTGAATTCATTAATTCCATGAACGAGCCCGCACCCATTGTTTTCGTTGTCGATGACGATCCCTCGGTTCGTCGGGCGATCAAGCGCCTTATTGAATCGGTAGGTTTGCAAGTCGAGCCGTTTGGGTCCGCAGAGGAATTCCTGCTAGGCAAGCGTCCTAATGCTCCCAGTTGCCTCGTCCTCGACATCAGGTTGCCAGGGATCAGTGGGCTCGATTTCCAGCACAAGTTGGCCCAGGCTAATATTCAAATTCCGATCATCTTCGTCACCGCGCACGGCGACATTCCGATGACTGTGCGAGCCATGAAGGCGGGAGCCATCGAGTTTCTTACGAAGCCCTTCCGCGATCAGGATCTTCTGGATGCGATTCACCTTGCACTGGAAAGGGATCGAGCCGCACGCCAACGAGAGGCAGAACTTGTAGTGTTGCGGGAGCGCTTTGAATCGCTGACACCTCGCGAGCGAGAACTGCTGCCTTGGGTCGTTTCTGGTTTCCCGAACAAACAAATAGCCGATACGATCGGAACCAGCGAAGCAACCGTCAAGGCCCACCGCAGCCAGCTCATGCGAAAGATGAGCGCTTCATCGATGGCTGAGCTTGTAAGAATGACTGAAAAAATGGGCATCGCCGCCCACAGGAACTAGTAACCTTTCGTTGAATGTCCCTTCACCAACGTATAGTCTTCGGCTGCCATCTTCTGCCCGGTAATATGCTGGTGGATTCCGAAACGACTAGCTAACACCGATGTCATATCGGCAATTCCGATCTAGGCCGCTTTGTCTAAGTGCTACCTGTGAGTAACTACCAGTTTTGTCTATGGAGCGGAGGCCAGACCGGGCCGGAAGGCGGCGTTTATGTGATCCCTACTATGGCATTCATCGCGCTGGGCGTCTGGATCGCATGGAGTGAAACTGTGCCATGCAAGGAGGCAGAGTCGGCTGCCGTACTGCCGTATTGATGTAATCGGAGCCTGAGGGTAACTGCAGGGTGGCGGTTACTTCCGTTATGTCCTATTCTCCTGTTATCTTCTCCTGTTATCCGTGAGCAGTGGCATACTCTGCTCAGCACATGACTTACCCCCACCAACTGCATGTCGACAGGCGGGCCCCACGATTCCGACTCGCCGAGATAACTCCGGCCGTCCTTCAATTCCAGGACTCGCGCCTCACACCTGGCGAATTGCAGATCATTTCTCGCACCGGTGGCCTATTGTCCTTATCGAAGACCGTGGATCGGGGTTCTGTCGTTAAGTTGATGTTCCGAACTCACAGGGGACCAGTGTCTGGGACAGCAGAAATGTTGTGTCCTCTTTCCTGGAATCATCAGCCGTTCCGGTTCGTGGGGCTTGGAGAGGACGATCAGCACAGAATGCAAGCCGCATTTCAGTCCGGAATGTATCGGAACATTGCAGAAGAAGAGTGGATCGACGAATTCAGAGCCGCGATAGTGAACTGGAATCCTCCGCCACGTCGACATTTCCTCAAGGCGGCGGTCTTGGCGGCACTAACCCTTGCAACCCTTTGTTTGGGCAGTGTCATCTACGTCTTCAGCGCGCACCTAAGGTAGGGTTACGAACCAGCCATCAGATTTAAGTGTCAGTCGCCGTTACGATCCTACGGCTACCGACTTAACGGTTACCGTATTGCCGTCGACTTCTCCGGTTACCTTCGCTTTTGCTCCAGCTAGTTCATTCAATTTATCGAGCGCGGATTGATCAGAGGTCTCCAGGGTATAGACTTTGTCCCCGACTTCGAGCGCGTATTTCGAGCCATGCTTCATGCAACCGCGTGTACACTCGGCGGCCTTGGTGGGCATTTCGTGTTTCGCTCCGCACATGGCGTCGCTCACCTGTCCAGTTAGGGTCTGGCTCTTACCCGCAGCGCCCGCTGGGATGGCCGCCATGGCCACTAGAAACTGTATTCCGAGAACCGCTGCCGTAATTCGATTCACTTTCATGGTGCTTTGGTCTCCTCTGAGATTGATTGCCACCTTATATACGCTTAGCGTCGCGCTTCAAACAAAAGTACTTTGTCGAGTTGATGGTTACATGGGCACCTTATCTTTTGCAAGCGACCGACGTGCCTACCGCTGCTTGAAGCGAATCTCCACGTCCACAGTTTTATCCTTCGCATCCGGCGTTTCGTGAATGCTGACGTCCCAGTGCACGCCGCGCGGTACGAGGTCGCGTGTATTCTCCAGAAATTTCTGAGGGTAGTCGGCATTGTACGGTTGCCCTTCTCGCAGCGTCCAGGCTGCATGAATTTGCGCTTGCGCCTGAGTGTCGAGCCCTAATATTTCCACCTCTCCCATCTTGTAAAGGTCGCCCTCTAAGATTCGTAATTCGTAGCGCACCGTGCTCTTGTCGTCATCGAACTGAGGGTCAGGTTTCACCTGAACTGTCATATAGCCACGGCTTCGATAGAGTTTGCTGAGGTCTTCAAGGTCGCGGAGTAGGCGAACAGCATTCGCGGGTTGGCCTGGAGTTAAGTGCAGAAGCGGCATAATTTGATCAATGCCGATGGCGGAGTTGCCCTTTACATCCACGCCAGACGCCAAATACACATTGCCAGGCGTCACGGGAACGATCGCCTCGACCTGAACTTCAGCCGCACTTCGCGCCTCCGTCGCCGATGCAGACGAAGATGTCGATGAAGGTTGAGGCAGCACGCGTGCACTCGACGGAGCAAATGCTGCTTTCAAATATCCCCGCTGCAAGTAGACCGGAAGAAAATCAAACTTTGCCGCCGCAGCCAGCGTAGAGCGCCCATATTTCGCTCCGGTCAGCTTGCGCGACGCGGTTTCGAGCAGGGAGACTTGCTGCGGTGAGGCTCCACGGAATTCGACGCTCTGAATTCGAATGCTGACTTCCTCAACTCGATAGGTGACCGCACTCAAAGCGCCTTCGGACCCATTTGCCTCGCGCAAGAAAGTGACGCGACCCGGCAGATGCCTTTCGCTTAACAAAGCTTGCAACGCCTCGGAGACGTGATCGGGAAGATTGCCCCCAACCGGGAGCAGACGCTTGTACAGGGGAACACTTTTTTGCAGATCCGCGTTTAGTTCGTCATCCGTGTACCAAACGAAGTTTTCAAAATTTGCGAGAACCAGTTTGCTCGAATCGACATCAGCGACCTGGATTTCAAGCTTTGTGCCCGCATTAGAGGCGGAATATGAGTAGACGACATCGCTGAACATCCCTGAATTGCCAAGGCGCTGCACCGCCTCCTTAAAATCACCGTCGGCCGCGTTCTGCCCCATTTGCAGGCCGCTGGCGGCAAGCATTTCTTTGTCGGTGTAGCGCGCGGTCCCTGTACCCTTGAAGGCAATCAGCTTGTATGCGGAGACTGAAGAAGCCTTGCTGCCAACCGCTTGCTTCTGGGCCATGGAGACCGGCATCAGGAAGCCCAGGCAAAGTATGACCCGCGCGGTGCCGTTCATTTCGATCGCTTCCCAGTTCCCGCCCCGGCCGTCGAGAAATTCTTTTGCTGCACCGCAATGTCCATGAACGCCTTGGCGGCGCGGCTAAGTGACTTGTCTTTGCGGAAGACGATGGCGAGATCGCGTCGAATCTGCACATCCGCCAACGTAATTGCGATCAGCGCCTTGGCGCGAATATCTTCTTCAATATTCGAACGCGCGATAAATCCAACTCCAACATCGGCTGCCACAAATCGTTTCAGCAGTTCGCTCGAATCGAGCTCCATAGCGAAATTAGGTTTCAAATTATGGTCGTAGAACAGTGCGTCGAGAGCGTCGCGCGTGTGCCCAAGTTTGGGCACGACCAGCGGGTACGCTAAAACCTCGGCCAGAGAAATACTCTTTCTCGATGCCAGTGCGTGCTTGGGCGCCGTAATTACGACCAGTTCATCGCGATGAATCATCTGCGCCTCGAGCCGATTATCATTCACTGGAAGAGACACGACGCCGAAGTCTACTACGTTTTCTAGAACCGATTCCAGAATGCGAGCGTAGTCGGAGCGCTTGATGCCGACGGCAACATTTGGATAGTCGCGTTTGAATTGGGCGAACACTTCGGGCAGAATGTGGAGGCAAGTGCCTTCATTGGCGCCGACGACAATTTCGCCGCGGGGCACGCGCTCGGTCTCGGCAATTTCGTTGAGGATAGTCTTGCGCTGCTCCAGCGTCTGCTCAGCATATTTGAAAAACAATTTGCCGGAAGCGGTGAGCGAGACACGGCCTCCGGAGCGGTCGAGGAGGCGAGCGCCGACTTCTTCTTCGAGGGCGCGAATTTGAGAGGAGATGGCCGGCTGGGTACGGAAACGCTTTTCCGCCGCGCGGGAAAAGCTCGAGAGGCGCGCGACTTCCAGGAAGATTTCGAGCTGATCGAAGTCCATCGTGAGCTTGCCTCAGACACTATAGCTAGGCTAAGGCAAGGACGGAAGGGAAATCAGAAACCAAAAATGAGTGTAAAACAACCTGGATCGCCTAAATCGTGTGGTGCCGGGCCTCCGCCTCCTTCTTGCGGGCAAAGCCCCGCCACCACACAAACAGAACAAAGAGACCTGAACCATCTAGACGTTGATTACCGCAATGAGTTCCTTCACCGCCGCAACGCTCTTATCGAGGGCTGATTTTTCGTCGGGCGTGAGTTTGATCTCAATAATCTGCTCGATTCCTTTTGCCCCAAGCTTCACCGGAACGCCTACGAAAAGGCCATGAATGCCATACTCCCCGTTAAGGTAAGCAGCGCATGGAAGAATCTTTTTCTTATCTTTGAGGATGGCCTCGACCATCTCAGTCGCGGCAGCTGAGGGCGCGTAGTACGCGGATCCGGTCTTGAGATGTTTGACGATCTCGGCGCCGCCGTCGCGGGTGCGCTGTACGATGCGCTCCAAGGTGGCTTTATCCATAAGCTCGGTAATTGGAATGCCAGCGACCGTCGAATAGCGCGGGAGCGGGACCATGGTATCCCCGTGGCCGCCAAGAACAAAGGCATTGACATTCTCCACACTGACTTTAAGTTCCTGCGCAATAAACGTGCGAAAGCGCGCGGAGTCAAGCACGCCAGCCATGCCGATTACGCGCTCGCGGGGAAAGCCGCTCATCTTGTACGCAGCCTGTGCCATGGCATCCAGTGGGTTGGACACGATGATGAGGATGCAGTTCGGCGAGTGCTGAACAATTTTACCGACCACGTCGTTCATAATTTTGTGATTGGTATTCAGAAGATCGTCGCGGCTCATGCCCGGTTTGCGGGGAATTCCGGCGGTGATGACGACGATGTCGGATTTGGCGGTGTCGGCGTAGTCGTTGGTGCCGAGAATGGCGGAGTCGCGTTTCTCGATCGGCATGGCCTCGAGCAGGTCAAGACCTTTGCCTTGAGGAATGCCCTCGACGATGTCGATGAGGACAACGTCGGCTAGTTCTTTGGAGGCGATCCAATGAGCGGCGGTAGCGCCTACGTTTCCGGATCCAACGATGGTGACTTTATTGCGCATGAAATTCCTTTCCTTGTTCAGCAACCAAGTTCAGCAACTAATCTTGGGTAGAGGCGGCTTGCCGCGTCTCGCAGCGCGTCCGAGGGAGACGGAGCAAGCCCCGTCTCTACATTGGAGCGGGGGTTCAGTCTGCTGCTACAGGTACGCGCATATTGTCGATCATGCAGTTGGCGAACTCGCTGGTCTTGACTTTGGTGGCCCCGTCCATCAATCGCTCGAAATCGTAAGTGACTTTTTTCTGCTCGATTGTGCGCTCGAGACTCTGCTCGATCAGATCGGCGGCCTCGGCCCATCCCAGGAAGCGGAACATCATGACGCCAGAGAGAATGACAGAGCCAGGATTGATGACGTCTTTGTCCGCATACTTGGGAGCAGTCCCGTGGGTGGCCTCGAAGATCGCATAGCCGTCGCCAATATTAGCTCCCGGAGCAATGCCAAGCCCACCAACTTGCGCCGCGCAGGCGTCGGAAATGTAGTCGCCATTCAGGTTTGGAGTTGCCAGCACGCTGTATTCATCGGCTCGGGTAACCACCTGTTGGAAGATAGAATCGGCGATACGATCATTGATCATCAGCTTCTTCTTCCAGGCGCCTTTGCCGTGCGTGGAATAAATGGA
>Ga0137395_10000727_pt1 | contig 14332 bp, 10 predicted proteins | sample czobulk216metaG_FD_108283 | JGI IMG/M metagenome (GOLD analysis project Ga0137395, IMG submission 108283) | Vadose zone soil microbial communities from Angelo Coast Range Reserve, California, USA - czobulk2.16 metaG | ecosystem: Environmental > Terrestrial > Soil > Vadose zone | place: USA...
CTTCTGCGTCTTGGGATCGCTCTTTTCCTCCTGATGCGGCACTTCGCCCTCGGCGCCCTTGGGGGTGCGGTCCTCGATCCGGCGGCCGCCCTTGCCGATGCCGTGGCTAATGAAGCTGACTGCGTCGAGCCGGCTCATGTCCTGCTGCTGGAGGAAATAGACGGCGTAGCTGTCGCGCTCGGAAAACAGCGCGACCAGCACGTTGGCGCCTGTTACCGTATCCTTGCCCGATGACTGGACGTGGAGGATGGCGCGCTGGATCACCCGCTGGAAACCGGCGGTAGGGGCCGGATCGCCCTTGTCCTTGGTCTTGAGCGACTGGTATTCCTGATCGAGATACTGGCGCACGACATCGCCGAGATCGCCGACCGCGGGCACGACCACCGGCAGGCCGCATGCCATCGCCTCCAGCATCGCGAGCGAGAGGCCCTCGGCCGACGACGTGAGCACGAACACCTTCGCGCGGTTGTAGTAGCACTCGGTGTGTTCGTGGAATCCGAGGAACTCGACGCAATCGCCAAGGCCCAGGCTGCCGGCCAGCTCTTCCAACTCGCCGCGAAGCGGACCCGTGCCGAGGATCGCCGCACGGATGCGTGGATAGCGAGTCTTCAGATCCGAAACGATCCGAAGAAACACATCCACTCGTTTCCGCGCGATCAGCTGCGCCGTGAGAATCAGATCGTAGTCGCGCTCTCTCGGCAGCGGACGGAAACGGCGTGGATCGATCTTGCTGGACATCACGTGGACGCGGTCGGCTCCGACGCCTTTGGCTACCAGGTACTTTTTCGTCTCGGTCCCCACCACCATCACGGCATCGGTACGCCGAAGGATGCCGATATACAACGATTCGAGTCGCTTGCTGGGCCTGCGGACCGGCCACTGATCGACCCAGTAGCCACCGTCGATCACCTCGCCTGGTCCACCGATGACGTGGATGCAGACGCGTCTCCGGGTCAGGCGTCCCAGCAGGTACGCGATGAGCCCGTGCGGCATCATGTAGATGCCCATGACGACAGAAGGCCGGCTTCGAAGAATCTGTATCGCCAGTGTCATCACACGGAGGCAGGCGTGCAGGGCCCTGCCTGACTTCGGTTGTCCGATCGTGACGTAGCGAACTCTTGGCAGCGGAGGACCTGCTGTGTCCTGGACCACGATGATCTCGCGGACCTCAGGCTGCTCGAGCAAGGGGAGCAACTTGCCGCGAGTGAGGTTCGGACCAAGAGGATTCGAAACGAGGATCGAGAGTCCGCTCACGACGCACGCACCGGCAGATTTTGCCACTCAGCCGCCTGGTCACGCTGCTGCGCTGCACGATCGGGCTGCCTGACGCCACAAATCCCGATCTGGTCCGGATAGAACGCGAGTTCACCGAACCCGTGTTGCGTAAACCATTCGGCGACGTCACTCCGGGAGTAGGTGGCGTCGTATTTTGGAGAGAGGATGTCGAACCAGGTCAGATCGAACGCGCCCACGCTGCGGAATCGAGTCGTCTTGTCCGTCGCAAAGGAGTCCGGGCGAAGCAGCGGTAGCGATCGTACCGCTCGATACAACGTGTGAAGAGCGAAAGATACAAGCGCAAGGACTTTGCTCAGCCGTCGCAGCCCCCACAACGACAGGCGTCGGTGCACACCGGCGGCGCGAAGCAACCTCCCGACCGCCGTGAACGGGCTCCAACGTCGCTCATAGACCCAGACGTAGAATTTCCCCCGCGTCCTGACTCCTCTCGCCAAACTTTCAAATGCCTGTCGCGGATCGGGGGTGTGGTGGATCACGCCGTTACTCCATACCAGATCGAACAGCCCCAGCCGGAACGGCAGCGCCGAGATGTCCGCCTGCACGATGTGCACGTGGGGCAGATGACGGCATCGGCTGAACGGAAACTCGATCGCGGTATTGACGTCGACGCCGATGACGGCGCGTGCGCCCATCCGGGCGACGCCTTCAGTCAGCTGGCCGCTTCCACATCCGGCATCGAGCACGACGGCATCTCTGACTTCTTCCGGCGACATGCGGGCCGCGTGCAGAAAGTAGGTAACGTCCTCCTCCTGCGTCCGGCCGAAGACCGTGTCGCCCTCCATCTGCTTTTTACCGTGCTGTTGCCATTCGAAGCCAAACGTTTCGGCTGCACCGCCTTCCTCCTGTGCTGTGACCACCATCCGGGGCACTCCTCCGCGAATCGGATACGCCCGACCGCAGGAACAACACAACAGGGAGCCGCTCAGGTATTCGCCGTCCGGTTCAGGAGCCTGCAGTTCGGCCTTCAGGTCGCCGTCGCAGCTTGGGCAGATCAGATAGTCCAGGATCGCTTGTTTCATGCCGGCCTCGCGTGTTGATCACGATGCTGAGCGTTCGCGGGAGAGGCAACCGGTCAGACCGCCTGGCGCAGCAGTGCCGGAGTGTCGCGGCGATCGATATAAATGTCGCGCCAGGTGGCGTAGTTCAGGAGCAGCCAGATGATCGAGCTGTGATCGGCCTCGCCCCGCCGATGTTCGGCAAGCAGGCCCCTGATGACCGCTCGATTGAACAGCTCCGATGGCAGTCGACTGTTGTCAGCCTCCAGAAAGTCGCCGATCATCTCGTTCAAGCCGTTTCTGAGCCACTCGCGCAGCGGGATCGAAAAGCCCTGTTTCCGCTTGCGCATCGTCGCTCGCGGCAGATAACGACGGACCGTATCCCGGAGAATCGCTTTCGTTTCCCAGCCTCGAAGCTTCAACGACGGCGGCAGGCGCGTCACGAAGTCGATCAGCCGATGGTCGAGCAGCGGTGATCGCACCTCCAATGAATGCGCCATGCTCATGCGATCGACTTTGACGAGCATGTCTTCCACGAGCCCCAGGCGGAGCCCGAGGTAGCTGGTCTTGTTCACCTCGGACATGTCCGATTGCATGGCTCTTGGGATGTCGTCGGCAAAGATGGACAGGCCGGGCCGCATGAGCCGAGCCGCCCCATCGTCGGTCAAGATCTGCCGGAACAGCTCGGGCCGGCACAACGATCCTTTGAGGAAATACCTGCTTTCGAACGGCAACTCGCTGTCGCGCAGCACTCTCGCGATTCGATGCGCGCCGTAGCGCCTCCCCCGCGGCAGCCATCGCGCGCCGCGCTGGACGATCTCGGGAAAATGGCGGCGTCCCAGCCACCGCGGCACGCGCTGATAGTGCTGAGCGAAGCGCAGCCCTTTGTATGCCGTGTACCCCGCGAACAATTCGTCGCCGCCGTCTCCGCTCAGAATCACCGTGACGTGCTCGCGAGCCAGTTTCGAGACGTAATAAGTCGGCAGCGCCGACGAGTCGCCGAACGGCTCGTCGAAGTGGCGGACGAGCGTGAAGACGGTGTCCGGAAGGGAGTGCGCGAGGTCCTGCTCACGAAGGTGCAGGACGTGATGATCCGTTCGGAAATGCCGGGCGACCACCTCAGCGTCGGCCGACTCATCCCACTGCCGGCGGTCGAATCCGATCGTAAACGTCTTGATGGGCCGCAGACCGGCCTTGTGGGCGTAGGCGACGATGGTGCTCGAATCGAGTCCGCCGCTCAGGAATATGCCCAGCGGCACTTCACTCATGAGGCGGATCCGAACCGCCTCTTCGAGCAGCGCATCCAGTTCTTCGACGACCTGCCCTCTCGATGACACCGGCGCGTCGTTCTCGACGAACTCCGGGCGCCAGTACGGCGCGACCGTGATGTCACCGTCCTCGTAAGCGAGCCATTGCGCGGCCCCCAGTTTCCTGATGTGCCGGAACATGGTCCGCGGCTCGGGCACGACGCCGTGCTGAAAGTACGGGGCGAGCGAATCGACGTCTGGCTCGGCGAGCGCCGGATCGGCGGCAAGAATCGCCTTCATTTCCGACCCGAAGAGCAGCGCGTTGCCGCGCTGCGCGTAAAACAGCGGCTTCTTGCCCACTCGGTCCCGTGCCAACACGAGACGCCGCGCCCTCTGATCCCAGATAGCGATCGCAAACATGCCGCGCAAGTCGGTGAAGCTCTCCACGCCCTTTTCTTCGTACAGATGCGCGATGACTTCAGTATCCGAATCCGTCCTGAACAGGTGGCCGCGCTGGCTCAAGGCGTTCCGAAGCTCCAGGTAGTTGTAGATTTCGCCGTTGAACACGACCTGAACGGAGCCGTCCTCGTTTGAGATCGGTTGGCGCCCGCCGGCCAGGTCGATGATGCTCAGGCGCCGCATTCCCAGGCCGACGCCATCGGACACGTAACAACCCTCGTCGTCGGGTCCGCGGTGGAGGAGCGTGCCGGTCATCAGAGGCACGATTCGCCGAAGCGCCCCGGCCGATATGGCGGGATTGACCAGTCCGGCTATGCCGCACATGCCGGTTTCCTTTGCCAGTTGTGTGATGAGCCCCCTGGCTCATCGATGAACATTCGATACCAGAGCTCGACGTTCACCAGAGCCCACAGCCACGCACCGCCATCGATTTCACCGCGCTCGTTCCGCTCGATCAACGTCTGGACATAACCCGGATTCAGCACGCCCCGGCGTCGAACAGCCGCCGGGGACAGGATGTCGTGGAGGAACGATCGCGCCTCCTTCCGGAACCACAACGACAAGGGCACCGGAAACCCCTGCTTTTTGCGGGTGAGGATCTGCGGTGGAAGCCACGCGCGAGCGGCCCTTTTCAGCAGGTACTTTCGCGCGAGCCCCTTCACCTTGAGATGAGCGGGCACCGAGGCCGCAAACTCGACGAGCTTGTGATCGAGGAGGGGCACACGCGCCTCGATGGAGGCCGCCATGCTGGTTTTGTCGCCGCGAGCCAGAAGGTCGTCGGGAAGCCACAGCGACGTATCCAGGAAGAGCATTCTGCTCAAAGGGTCGGTGGCATCGGTGCGCGCCAGGCAGTCTGCGAAGACGCGCGCGGCCGAGCTGCCGTTCACCATCGCCTTGAAATCGTCGGTGAGCAGCGCGCTTTTCATGTCGGGGCTGAACAGCGGGAACCAGTTGACCAGCCGTGACGGCTCGTCGGGCTGACAGAGCGCGCGCAGCGCGATCTTTGGCCTGTCAAGATGCGGCAGCCGACACGCGACAGCGAGCGCCGCAGCCTTGACAGCCGCCGGCAGGGGACTGAACAGCGGCGAGAGCTTGTCGCCCGCGTGACGCGCATAGCCGGCGAAGAGCTCGTCTCCGCCTTCACCAGTCAGGACCATTTTCACGTGACGGCGCGCCAGGTCCGACACCATGTAGTTGGCGAGCGTGGCGGGATCGGCGATCGGCTGATCGAGATGCCACACGACCTTCTCGGCCTGGTCCACGAGATCCCGGCCGCGGATGACAATCTCGTGATGGTCCGCGCCGAACCGCTCCGCGACGAGCCGTGCGTACGGCAGCTCGCTGAACCTTGCGCCGTCGCCGTCGAAGCCGACGGCGAACGTCTTGACCGGCGCCTTGAGGAGCTCGCTCATCAGCGCGACGATCGTGCTCGAATCGATGCCGCCGCTCAGAAACGCGCCGAATGGCACGTCGCTGACGAGATGCAACTTGACCGACTCTCGCAAGAGTGAGACGAGCTGCTCCTCGTACGACGCCTCGGATCGCTGGCCGTTGCTGCCTTCGCCAAAGCGCAGCTGCCAGTACGAGCGGACCTTGGGACCTTGCTCATCGCACACGAGCAGGCGGCCCGGCGGCAGCGCATGGATGCCTTCGAACATCGTCTGGGGCGCCGGCACGTACTTCAGCGAGAGGAAGTGTCCAAGGGCCTCGGCGCTGGGGCGCGCCTCGATGGCGGGATGCCGCAGCAATGCCTTGATTTCGGAGCCGAATACCAGCTGTCCGCCATGGTTCGCGTAGTACAGAGGTTTGATCCCCAGCCGATCGCGAACCAGCAAGAGCCGCTTCTTTCGCGTATCCCACAACGCGAACGAGAACATGCCTCTCAGCTCCTGAACGCAGTCGTCGCCCGCCTCCTCGTAGAGATGGACGATTACTTCGGTGTCGCTGGAGGTGGCGAGCGTATGGCCGCGGCGCGCCAGCGCGGCTCTGAGCTCTCGATAGTTGTAGATCTCGCCGTTGAAGACGACGACGACGCTGCGGTCTTCGTTGTAGATTGGCTGCGTTCCTCCGCTCAGATCGATGATGCTCAAACGGCGGGAGCCGAGCCCCAATCCCGCGTCGAAGTACATGCCTTCTTCATCAGGACCGCGGTGGTGGATGCTCGTGAGCATGCTCCCCAGCAGATCGCCGCCGACAGGTTCTCCCCTGCCGTACGAATACACGCCGCAGATTCCACACATAAGAGGTTGGTGAGAGTTGACGATTAAGGGAGCCGGATTTCGGCGTTGTCGATCGCGATGTGGGCGGGTTGCGTATCAAGCCCGGTGCCGTAGTTGCTCACGTACCATTCAGTCCATCCGCCGGCAAGTCTTGTCTGGACACCGGTCATATCCCACAACAGCGTCCGGCTCTCCTCGTCTCCCTGCCAGATGGTCACCCGGCCCGTGGTCGTCTCCCTGCTTTCGTAATAGGCCTCCAGATAGAACCAGCGATTCACCGGCACATCGATCTGCGCCAGCGCCGGAGGGGCTTCACCCGTCTGCGCGTCGCGCAGCTGGAGAAACATGCGGGTGTCGCCGGGGCGGTTGTAGACGTTCACGTGCCAGAACGTTTCGTTCCGCGGCGGATTGGGGGTCTTCGACTTCCAGCCAAAGATGTTCCAGAACCACGAGGCGGGGTTTCCGATCAGCGTATAGGTTTGAGGAAAGTAGTACCAGACTTTGTAATACAGATCGGGATGTTCGATCGGCTCTTTCCATCTGAACAACCGCGTGCCGGAAGCGATCTCTGTGCCGCAGGGTGCGGTCATTCGCAGATCGAGCCCAAAAGCGCCACCGCCTGGGGGAGCAGGAATATTGGGTGTGTTCGGATCGTCGTCGTAGACGGTGAAGGTTGTCCCAGCGCAGCCGCTGTCGAATTCCCCGCCACCGAAATTGACGCCGCCAGGAAAATACCAGTCCGTCTCGCCTGGTTCTTCGTGGTCCGCTGACCACAGGACTACGCCTTGCGCGCCGACGGTGGTCGCATGGCGGCTCGGCGTCGTCATGCAGGCAATCGCGGTGGCGCCAATCATCAGCAACAGTCGGGAACGTCCAGTCATGTTCACGCCTTCGTCGCAACGAGCGTAATGCCCGACGGCCATAAGCCGAGACGCAGCATTCGGCCGGCGTGACGTTGCTTCTGCCTGGGCAATCGCGCGATGGCGCGTTCAAGCACACGCAAATACAAAAGGTACGAACGGCTTGCCGCTGGATGGACCGATCGATGACATCGAACACGAACGGCGCGAGGCAGACGGAAGACGGCTTCTATCCGCTGGAAGCCGGCAGCGTACACCGCGTCCTGCAGCTCGCCGTAGGTGTACTCCTTCAGGTGCATCCCCTCGGGCCGGTCACTGCCGAATACGCGCGAGACATCGGAGGGGCCTTCGAAAGCATGCGGAGTGGCAAACACATACCGGCCACCGAACTTGAGGATCGTGTAGGCGCCGGCGAAATGGCCGACCAGATCGTCAGGGTGCAAGTGCTCGATCACCTGGTCGCTGATCACCGCGTCGTACGACGCACGTCTTTCGAAGGTGTCGAGATGGACGCCGTCCGACACGCTCCACTTCAGGCCGCGACGGGCCGCCGTCCATTTCTGACCGCGCTCGCGCGTAATCTCGGTCGCCGTGCAGTCGTAGCCGCGGTCCGCCAGCGCCGCCGCGAGCCTGCCATCGCCGGACCCGATCTCGTAGACGCGTCTCGGAGGCGGTCCAATCAGACTGGACCAGTCGGCGGCGCCGTCTCCACCAGCCTCGGGAGGAGCCTTCTCCGAGAGCTCGTTCAGCCACGGCAACTCGGAATAGAGCGTCGAGTAACAGCGCTCGAATACATTCCAGCGGCATGCGGGATCGGACGACAGCAACTCCGTCGTCAAACGTCGCTCGAGTGCCCAGTGATGGAGAACCATCTCCTCGGTGATCGGAGCGCGATCGGGAATGCCGTAATTGGCTTTGTAGCGCCGAACGAGCTCAGGTCCCCGGATCTCCGTCACGCCCGTTCCTCAGACATCTCGCCGATCGGAGGACATGAATACCTCGAGCCCAGAACCCTGCGATAAACGGCGAAAGTCTGACGCGCAACACACGCCGGCGCACATTCCTCGTCAAGCTTGCGCTTGCCGTTGAGGCCGAATCGTCGACGAAGGTCGGCGTCGCGCAGCAGGCGCACCACCGCGGCCGCGAGCGCCCGCTCGTCCCGTGGCGGCACCAGATATCCCGTCCGACCCTCTTCGATCATTTCCGGAAGACCTCCAACGGTTGTGGCGACCACCGGCTTCATGTGCATGTAGGCCAGGGGCAAGACGCCGCTCTGAGAGGCCTCGATGTACGGCAGCGCCACGACGCTGGCCTGCTGAAACAGCGCCGCGCGCAGGTTGTCGGACACGAACTCGTTGTAGACCACAAAGCGCTCCGGGTGAACCATCAGGCGGCGATACCGGCCGAAGTCTTCCCCCTCTCCGGCGATGACGATCTTCACGTCCGGCATTTCAGCGGTGATGAACGGCTCGGCACGAATGAGGTATTCCAGCCCCTTGTAGTCCCAGATGCGGCCGAAGAATAAAACCGTCGGCTGCGGCTCGCTCGGCCACGGCCGCGTGCCATCCGGCGCACTTCCGAGGCTGATGTGCGGGACGACGTCCACGGTGTCCGCCGACACTCCGCACTCGCGGACCATGACCTCCTTCACCTGCTTCGCGTGCACGATGAGCCGCGACGCCCGCCGAAAGCCGAAGTCCACGATTGCCTGGGGCGTTTTTCGCGAGACCTTGTCGCCGACGTGATGGCGAGCGTCATGGGCGGTGACCACGAGCGGATAGCGTCTCAGCAGCGGCAGGATCGTGTTGAACCACAGGTGCCCGTGCTGCAGGTGAACGACATCCGGGCCGAACGACGTGATCTGCCGGATCAACTCCCGGCCGAGGAGGAGCTGACGGCGGGGCTGGCGCAGTCGCGGCTTGTCAAAGAGTTGAAGATCGACTTCCGGATCGACCTCGGAGAGATACGGCGCCGCCACGGGCTTCGGCAACAGAAGCCGGACGGTCGCGAGGCTGCTGAGAGCGCTCGCCAGCCGGATCGAGTACTCACCAAAGTCGAATGAAACGAGAGCGACTCTCACGGTTCCTCATGTCGTCCATTCACTTCCTCGCCCAGGCGCAGAAGCCGTGATTCATGCGCAGGTGGATGTAAAAGAACCGGTACTGGCGCAAGCTGATGCCGCTGGCTGCCTGATTGCTCCTGGTCAGCGCATACGCGAGCGTCAGCGGCACGGCGATCGCGGAGTTCACCACCGCCGACAGCGCATGCCACAGCCTGGGGAATTTCGAAATCTGATAGAACGTGAGGACCTGCCACAACACGCCGCCGTAACCGTTGCCATCCGGCAGAAACAGCTTGTACTCGCGAAACGCCCGCAGCATCCTGTCCAGCTCAGTGAACGTGAACCGGTGATAGTCCATCAGATCGTGGAAGCACCAGAAGAACGGGACGTAAATGAACACTTCCCCGCCCGGCTTGAGAACCTTGTGAATGTTGTTGACGGCCGCGCCGTAGTCTTCGACGTGCTCCAGGACGGCGGCACAATACACGCCGTCGAAAGTCGCGGACGGAATCTGCGTGTTGCAGATGTCGTCGACCAGGTCGGGCGCGTAGTCGGAGACGACGTCGGTCGAAACGATGGCCGTGTTCGTGTTCGTCGACAGCTCACGAAGCGTCTTGTTGCTGTGTGACGTCGCATTTCTGCCGCCGATGTCCAGAACCCTGTCTTTCGACGCGACACGCCGTTCGTAGTCGATCCTCGCGCCGACACGGAAATCGATCCTGGCGGCCGTACCTTTGAAGAGATGCATGGCAGACACTGGTTCAGTTCTCAAATCCTGCGTATCGCAGCCAGTCAACGCTGAGCCTCAAACCGCGATCGAGATCGAAGGCAGGTCGATAACCGAGACGCTGGCGAGCTTTCGACCAGTCGTAAATCGCCTTCCGGCTGTACAGGTGCTCCAGTTCGGTCGACGACGGGTTGGTGCACATCCACCGTTTGACGCCCATCATGCCTGCTGACACCCAACCGCCGCTCTCGCCGAGCTTCCGCAGGATCGTGCGGTGACGGGCGAGCAGCACTTGCGCGGTCGTTCGGACGGCTCCCGCGGCGATCGATTTGGCTTTCGCCCCCCCCGCGGATCGAACCTCGAGTGGCGGCAACCCCATCGCCTGGTTGAACCTGTCGAAGTACTCGTTCCACGTGACGATGTCAGGTCCTCCAACATTGAAGGCCTGGCCCACGGCGTTGGTGGAGCGTATCGACGAGAGGGCGACGGCCACGAGATCGTCGACGTAGACCAGATTGCAAATGCCTTCTCCGTATCGCGCGTAGCGACGCCAGCGTCCGGATCGCAGCCGTTCGGCGAGCGCCGCCGTCCACTGATCGCTCCACGGGCCATAGACGATCGATGGACGAAAGATGGTCGCAGGGAGCCCGCGCGAGCCGTACTCCCGAACGATGCTTTCGGCCCGAGTCTTGGCATTGGCGTATGCGCTGCCCGTCGTCGTGCACGGTCGGCTTTCATCGACGCGGCCGGTCACGTCGGATCCGTACACTTCGGCCGTGCTGATGTGAAGCACTCGCGACACCTGACTGCGCGCGGCAGCCTCGAGCACGTTGCGCGTCCCATCGACAACCACCCGTTCGTCGCCCACGGCGCAGTGCACGACGACGTCCACGCCGTTCATCGCTGCCTCAATCTGCGCGACGTCGAGCACGTCGCAAGGCACGATGTCGACCGGAAAGCGGGCAGCCCGCGCGGCGCTCGCCCAACGCCGCACCCCGACACGAACGCGGCCGAATCGAGTCAGGTGGATGACTTCGACGAACCGATTACCGATGAAGCCTCCGCCACCGGTGACCAGGATGACGCGATCAGGAGACTGGACCATGTAACTCAGGCAAGGTCTCGAGCCAGGGCATCGCCATCCGCGACGCCGAGCGATAGCACTCGTCCATCAACTGGATGGCAGGAAGGACGGCTGTTCCCGGCACCAGCGGCGCCGCATAACCCTCGACGGCGTCGAAGAAGTTGGCAAGGAACAGGTGAAAGAGATCGTGGTAGTCCCATCGCGCCGGCCCGGTCTTCACCCGCTTGATACGACCACGACCATCCACGATCGTGAATCGGCAGAAGTCGGCGATGCTGCCTTCGATCGCTCCGCGAGTCCCGACAATGCGATACGTATTGGACAATTGCGACAGCCAGCTGAGCGAGAGGCTGATCGCGCACGCCTCGAACTGAAGAGCGACGTCGGCGGCGCCCTCCGGACCGCCGAACGAATCGGTGCGGCACGACACGACACGTGGCTTGCCGCCGAGCCACCAGCAGATCGCGTCCAGGGCGTGCACCCCCTGGTCCAGCAGAACGCCTCTGGCGGAGTTGCCGCGCGCAAAGTGCCAGCCGGACACGCTTGGCCAGGCGAAGCGATAACCTTCGCGATGCTCAATCGTCACGCACTCGCCAATGGCGCCTGACGTCAGAAGGTCTTTCACGCGCTTCAGCGCCGGGTACGAACGGCGCGTCTGATTCACGAACAGGCATACCCGGGACTGCGCTGCCCGCGCGATCATCGCGGTCGCATCGGCAGCTGAATCGGCCAGCGGCTTTTCGCAGAGCACATGCACCCCGCGGGCAAGCAGCGGGAGCGCGATTCCCGCGTGGGCTCTCGGCGGCGTCGCGACGATGGCGGCATCGATGTCGTTCCAGACCTTCTCGTGGCTCTCGGCACACCGCGCGTCGATTCCGGAAAGCATCGCCGCCAGCGCCCGCGCGCGCCGGACGTCCGGATCGACCAGAACGACTTGCCGCAACATTCCGGCGTGCTGTTTGAGGGCGGGCAGGTAGTACGCCTCGGCAATCGCGCCGCAGCCGATCATGGCGACGCGCAGCTGCGAAGTCCGCCGACCTGTCCGCGGCGGTTCAGCCCCGCTCGCAACCACGGTCATTGCAAACCTCGAACGAAGGCGCTGAATTCGCGCACAGACGACGCCCGCAGCAGAAACAGCGCGCCGCCATACACACCGAGCGCTCCGATCGTGAGGGCTACGGGATGCGCCTGGCGCGCGATGGCGAGGAAGCCGGCGAGGCTTGCCGCGGCGAGGCCCACTCTACCGATCATCATCAGCATGCGGGAAGGACGGGGTCTGAATGCCGACGCGCAGAACAGACAGCAGGCCAGGGCCGTGCTCGCGAGGAGCGCCGACGCGGCGCCGATGGGACCCCACGTCGGGATGAGCGCGAGTGACAGCGCCAGGGAGACGACAGCGCTGATAGCCCCGACCTTGAGCGAGGTCGTTTGTTCACCGCGCGCAAAGAGTAAGTGGCTGACGAACGGGTTGAGGAGATTGAAGACGAACACCCAGATCACGATGCGGAGCACCGGAACAGCGTCGATGTAGGCGTCGCCGTAAAGCAACCGGATCACCCGGTCGGCAAAGATGGCCACTATGACAGTGCCGGGCAGGGCGACGGCGAGCATGTGCTTGACCGACTCTTCTCCCAGCCGACGAAACGCCAGATTCGATTCGCTATGGAGCCTGGACATGTACGGAAACATCGCGCTCGTGAAGCTGGCAACGAGCGGGGATCCGAAACTCGTGATCTTCGACGCGGCGGCATAGAGGCCCACAGCGGCCTCGCCGTGAAACACGGACAGCACGATGGCGCCGGTATTCGCCGTCAGATTGGCCAGCCAATTCTCGAGGGCGAACACTCGCCAGTCGCCGCACAGCCTCCTGGTGAAGGCGTACGAACCCGGCCGCGGAACCACTCCGAATCGCCGCCACAGTCTCGTCGCATAGGCGATCGCCAGAACGGTACGCGTCGCGGCGAGCGCCACGAAGAGACTCCGGCCCCCGCGTCCCAGCCAGACAAGAAGCACGCCGGTGCTCGAATAGAGCAACGTCTCACAGAAGCTTCCCACCATCACGTATTGCGCGTTGCCAGTGGCCACGAAGACCGCCTCGCTCAGCGTCGCGAACGCGGCCGGAACGAGAGCAAGACACATGAGCGAGAGCATGGTCCGTACGTCCGACCCGTATCCCATCAACGGCGATACGAGAACGAGCGCAGTGCCTATCACGACGGCCAATCCGACTCCCAGTGGTGCAGCGGTGCCAAAGTACACGGGCCCCATTGAAGGGTTCTTGGCGATCTCGCGCGTGATCAGGATGCCGAGCCCGGTGACGGCGAGCGTCAGCAGCAGGTCAAAATACGTGCGCGCGAGGGCATAACGGCCGAACTCGGTGAGACCGAGGCGGCGGGCGGCGAAGAGCACGAAGACAAGCGACAAGGCCATCACGAACGCCCGGCCGACGAACAGCGCGGCGGCGTTCCTGGTCACTCCCCGGCCTGATTGCAACGACATCACACGTACGCGGAGCGGCGCTGGGCATCGACGCGGCTCATCGCCGCGATGAGCGCCGCGACGACCCACAGGAGCTCGATGGCCGATCGGCTGTTGAAGATGTCGACGGACATGTGAATCATCTGGCCGCCAAGCGCAGCCGTGAATCCCAGCGCCAGCGGAGACAGAAGCGGGTCGCCTTGCCGCCAGCGAACCCAGCCTCGACGAATGGTGACGGCGAGAAACCACAGAAACGCAATCAATCCACCGAGGCCGGTTTCGGCCGCGACCAGCAGATACCGGTTGTGGACGGTATACAGCCATTCGCCGGAGAACGTGGATTCGTAGCGAGGGAGAGCCGCCACGTAGCTGTTGACGCCCACGCCAAGCTCCGGATGGTCGCCGATGATCTCCAGCGCCGTCACCATCAACGGCACGCGCCCACGCGCAGAGCCGTCATCGTCTGCCGTCAATCGCGTGGAGATGGTCGACTGGAACATGACCGCCACGCCGCCGACGAAGAGGAGCAGGAGGACCGGAACCGCCACTCGGCGTCTCCCTCCGCTGCGTGTGAATGCGAAGCACGTGACCGAAATCGAGAATGCGGCCGCGATCCAGCTCGCTCTCGAAAGCGTTCCGATGAGTGCGATGGACCCGAGACCCAGGCCGAGCACCGCAGCCATTTTGACGGAGCGTCCCAGGCGCGTCGCCAGAACGGCGACCGCCGGGGCCAGCAGCATTTCGAGATACGCCGCCGCGTTGATCGGAGAGCCGAGAGAGCCGTAGAATCGCGGTCCTCCGAGCTCCTCCGTCGATCTGTCGACCAGTACTCTGAGACCAGGCAGCTCGAATCCTTCCGAGAATTGCGCGGCGATGAGGATGATCGCGCTCTCGAGCGTCAGTCC
>Ga0137395_10000728_pt1 | contig 14329 bp, 13 predicted proteins | sample czobulk216metaG_FD_108283 | JGI IMG/M metagenome (GOLD analysis project Ga0137395, IMG submission 108283) | Vadose zone soil microbial communities from Angelo Coast Range Reserve, California, USA - czobulk2.16 metaG | ecosystem: Environmental > Terrestrial > Soil > Vadose zone | place: USA...
CGCCGGCCGCGCGACGATGCGCCTTGACGCCAATCGCGCCTATTCCGAGGCGGATGCCTGTCGTTTCGCCATGGCGCTTGATCCGGCCGGCATTGAATTGTTCGAGCAGCCGTGCCCGGCCGAAGATTGGGACGCAAACGCAAGGGTAGCGAGCGTGTCGCCTGTTCCCGTGATGTTGGACGAGCCGATCTGCGAACTCGCCGATGTGAAGCGTGCCTCGGCAATTGCTAACGTGGGCTTCTGCAAGCTCAAGCTCAAGCGTTTTGGCGGCCTCGATCTGCTTCGCGAGGCGCTCGACGCGGTTCACGAATGGGGAATGGAAGCGGTGCTCGGCGATGGATTATCTTCGGAGCTTGGGTGTTGGATGGAGGCCTGTGTCGCGCGCGTCACCATTCGCAATGCCGGCGAGTTCAACGGATTTCTGAAACCGAATGTACGCCTGTTCTCGGAGCCATTGCGGTTCGTGGCTGGAGAGCTTGTGCTGCCGTCGGGATTTACTCCCACGATCGATGCCCATACGCTTGCAGCGCACGAGACGGCGTCTGAGCGTTTTATGCCGACAATGGCCGGCTGGACAGCACCGATAAACTAGGTTGGGCGATGAGTGCAGCGGACCGCGGAAAAGCTTTCTGATGTCCGCAACGGGGTCATCAAGGACCCAAGCGGTCAAAGCCAGACGATCGGGCATGTCTGCTTCGCCCCAAAAGCGACTGTCGCAAATCAAAATGAGATCCGCAGCTTCGTGAATCCAGACGTGGCGGAGCTCTGAAACGGCGCGTGGGCCCGTCAGCTCTGAAGATCAAGTTGCCACTCGTCCCGCCTCCCAGCCCAGCATCGCGCGTTTGCGCGTGAGTCCCCAATGATAACCTGTGAGCTCGCCGCTCTTGCTGAGCACGCGATGGCACGGCACCACGAACGAGAGCGGGTTCTTGCCCACTGCGGCGCCCACGGCGCGCGCGGCTTTTGTTGCGCCGATCTTGATGGCGATGTCTGAATACGTCGTCGCGCGCCCCAGGGGAAGTTCGAGCAACGTTTCCCACACCCGCACCTCGAAATCGGTGCCGATGAGCACCACGCGTAACGGCCGCTCGGCTCGCCACCAGTCCGTATCGAAGATCCGACGTGCGAATGGTGCGGTGCGCGCGAAGTCTTCGATGGTGTTCGCCTTCGGCCAGCGGCGCCTCATGTCACTCAGCGCGGCCTGTTCCTCGCCGGGATCGGCGAATGCGAGGCCAGCAAGTCCTCGGCTGGTCGTCATCACCAGCGCGGTGCCGAACGGGGATGGATGAAAGCCATAGGACATGGTGAGCCCGTCGCCGCCCGATTTCCATTCGCCGGGTGACATCGCCTCGTGCGTAACGAAGAGATCGTGCAGGCGGCCTGGGCTTGATAGGCCGACCTCGAAGGCGGCGTCGAGCACACTTGCCGAATCTCGCAACAGTCGGCGCGCGTGCTCGAGCGTGAGCGCCTGCAGGAAAGCTTTGGGCGTAATTGCGGCCCAGCGGCGGAACAGATGATGCAGCTCGTCGGCGCGTACGCCTGCCGCCGCAGCGATTGCGTCGATCTCCGGCTGCCTGCGCCAGCGCTCGGAGACAAACGCGATGGCGCGGCGCACGACTGCGTAATCGGCGGCGGCGCGGCTGAGCGGCTCAGGGGCGCCCACCAAATCGGGAGAGAGCATGCTCACTTCCATCGGTTGCCGGCTATCTAGGCCGCGGACGAGCATTCGCCCACCCGATTTCTGAAATCCCTAATCAAATACCGTGCGGGTCGGTCCTCGCTTGGCTTCGCCGAGTGCTGCCGATAGCGCGAGCGCGAAGCTTTCTTTCTCCTGCGGGCCCAGAAAGCCGGCAATCGCGAGCCGCTGCCCACGAAAGACGAGGAACAGCCGTTCGATGCCGAACTCCGCGTGCACGACGCGATCGAGCCGCACCCAGAGCGGATTGAGCGTCCATTCGTTCATCCGGCCGCGGTGGTTCACCTGACGCACGGTGAGCTCGGAGGAGGTGACGGTGACCTGCTCGTATGCTTTGGCGCGGCGATAACTGACCTTAAGCGCCCAGTAGTGCAGAAGAACGTCGAGGCCGCAAAAACCGAACACCGGCCAAGCGCCGGCGAGGAGAAATGTCGTCCCCGTGACCAGGCTTATTCCGCCCGCCACCAGCATCAATGCCAAAAAGCCCTTACGGCTAAGCGAACGGTGCGGGGTGAGCACTGCCGAAAAGATCGCAGGCTCTCGCGTGGGATCGTTGTCGGGTGTCATGGGGCTCAGTATACCGGAACCATGGCTCGCAAGACACCTCGCAGGGTGGCCGGCAGAAGCACCCGTAAAGCACCGCGACGGACGGCGCAGATTCTTCGCCGGACGCGTGCACGCACGGCGGCCGAGGTCAAAAGCCCCACCGTGCGCTCGGCAGCCGACCACGCGGCGGCTGCCGGCGCGCTGCCGCAGTGGACAACGGCCGCGATCGAGGAGGCCTTCCGTCGCTTCAAGGCGGCTCGCCCGGAGCCCAAGGGGGAACTCGAGCACATCAACCCGTTCACGTTGCTGGTCGCTGTCGTGCTCTCGGCGCAGGCGACCGACGCTGGGGTCAACAAGGCGACGCCCGCTTTATTCGCGGTGGCGGACACACCTGAAAAAATGGCTGCACTTGGCGAAGAACGCGTGCAGGAGCTGATCAAGACGATCGGCCTCTACCGCACCAAAGCAAAGAATCTCGTCGCACTGTCCAAGAAAATCTTGCAGGAGCACGGCGGTCAGGTTCCCCGCACGCGCGAGGCGCTGGAGGCGCTGCCCGGCGTCGGCCGCAAGACGGCAAATGTCGTGCTCAACGTTGCATTTGGTCAGGCAACTATCGCCGTCGATACGCACATCTTCCGCGTCGGCAATCGGACTGGCATGGCAACCGGCAAGACGCCCCTCGAGGTCGAGACCAAGCTCGATCGCGTGGTGCCGGCAGAGTACAAACGCCACGCCCATCACTGGCTGATTTTGCACGGACGCTACGTGTGCGTGGCACGTCGCCCGCTCTGCGAGAAGTGCCTGATCGCCGATCTATGTAAATGGCCAGGGAAAACAGTGGCCCATCATCGCTCATCGGAGCACTGATCCATTGTTGTGCCGCCGCCTTGCTGCCACCACGATCGGTGCCGAAACTGGAACCTCGATTCGGAGGAAGACGCCCGCATGCCTCTGCCGTGGGGCAAGATTGCTATCGGTCTTTTGATCGCCCTCGTCTCATTCGGCGCTGCGCTCTGGGCCCTGGACTTGCTTTGGCCCGGCCCCAAGGACCGGCGGCCGGCGCTGGTCGAGATCCCGCCGTTGACCCCGGTCACCCGAAAGTCGGTGATCGTGACGCCCGCGGCGATCGCGCTCTCGGCGATGCATACTGCGCTGGAGAGGGCGGCGCCGCGCAATCTTGCGGGCAAGCGCGATAACCCTGTCCCGCAACTGCTATCCAACGGCGAGCTCGACTGGACGGTCGCGCGCGGCCCGCTCGCAGTCACCGGCCGGGGAGATGCGCTGGTCGTGTCGACCACACTTTCCGGGATCTTGCGCGCGAAGGGGCAAGTTTCCGGCGAAGCGGGCAATCTTGCTGGCTCGATCGGAGACTTGCTTGGTGGCCGCCTTGGACAAGGGCTTCAAAACCTGCAGGGAAAAACGCTCGATCAACGTGCCGACATTCGCGGCGACGTCACGCTGACGTCGCATCCGTCGATTTTGCCGACCTGGCGGATCGAGCCCAATCTCACACCTCACGTCGCGCTCGCGGATGCCTCTTTGGCTATTATGGGCGTGCGGTTGAGCGTATCGAACGAGCTCAAGCCGTTTCTCGACCGCGCGATCAACGACCAGGTGACTGCATTACAGGCGCGGCTGCGCGACGATCCCTTCCTTGAACTCGCGGCACGGCGCGAATGGGCCAAGATGTGCCGCTCGATCTCGCTCGGCGCGGCGGCCGCCGGCATGCCCAACCTGTGGCTGGAAGTTCGGCCCACGCGAGCCTTCGCCGCACAGCCGCACATCGACGCCGCCGCGCTCACGCTCACGATCGGCGTGGAGGCGCAGACGCGGATCGCGCCCACCGAGACCAAGCCTGATTGCCCGTTCCCGGCTCAGCTGGAACTCGTGCCCCAGATCGAGCAGGGCCGCGTCAATATTGCAGTGCCCATCGACATTCCGTTTACCGACGTCAATCGGCTGCTCGAGGCGCAACTCAAGGGAAAGAGCTTTCCCGACGATAAGAGCAGCGCGTTCACCGCCACTATCCGCAGCGTCAACTTGGCGGCGTCTGGTGATCGGTTGCTGCTCTCGCTGGGCGTGAAGGCCAATGAGAACAAGAGCTGGTTCGGTCTCGGCGCCGAGGCAACTGTCCACGTATGGGGCCGCCCGGTGCTCGATTCCGCCCATCAGGTCCTGCGCCTGACCGACATCGCTCTTGATGTCGAATCGCAGGCAGCCTTCGGGTTGCTGGGCGCCGCCGCGCGCGCCGCGGTGCCGTATCTGGAACAGACGTTGGCGGAGAACGCAGTCGTCGATCTCGTGCCGCTCGCGACCAATGCCCGTAACAGCATCGATGCAGCGATCGCCGATTTTCGTAAAAGCACTGACGGCGTTCGCGTCGACGCCGCCGTTACCGGTCTGCGTCTCGTCGGCATCGAATTCGACGCGAAGACGCTGCGCGTCGCTGCGGAGGTCGATGGCACGGTACGGGTCGCCGTGACGAAGTTGCCAGATTGATGAGAACGCCTCAGGACCATGCATAAAGAACGCGAGCCCCGGGAACGCGTTCAAGGCTCTTGGTTCTACCGCCCCTCGTAGGTGCTCCGGATGCGGTGATGGACGTGCACCATGAGAGCCATAGCGAACAGTGGTGTGGCGAGGTTGACGATCGGGATCGACACAAAAGCGGCAATCAAGGTGCCAGCGAGAAACACCGTGCTGTGGTGGGTTTGACGCAGTCGTTTGGCCTCCGCGATGGGCTGATGGCGCATCGCTGCCAGCTCGAAATATTCGCGGCCGAGCAGATAAGCGCTGGCCAGGAAAAAAATGACCACGCCCGCGCCAGCGAAAAGCAGAAATGGGACCGCAACCAGATAGACCACGACCGCGAGCAAAGCCGTTTTCATACCTTCGACGAGGGCGCGCAGCAGCGGCAGCGGTATGCCCACGTCCGCGGGATAGTGAGTGCGTTCCACCTCGAGCGCGATGTCGTCGACGAAGAAGCTGCCGACCAGCGCAGTGACCGCCGGCATCAAGAACACGGATCCGACGATGATGCCGACGCCGGCCGCAACAGAAACAACCCAAATCAGGATTGAGATCGGCGCGGGTGCGCTGATACCGAACATGTCCTGCGCCCAATTAGCGCCGGCGCTTGCAGCCCAGACCAGCAACCGGTGAAGCGCAATGGCGAGCAGCACGATCATTGCGAGCGCAAGGCCTGCTGATTTCAACAGCACCCACCGCAACGGCGGCGAAAACATTTGGGCAAGCGCTTTGGCGGCCGCATCGATCATCGCCTGCATCCTCTCTTCCGGCTGCGTCGGGCTGGCGCGGCGGGCGCAACCGCACCTGCCATCGGATCTCGTCTTCTGAACGTGAATACCGTCGACATAGCGCAAGTACGTGAATGATGAAGAAGATTTCACGCGTGCGCGGCACGCCTTCCATGGTAGATCTTGAAACACGTAGCACCTAGGCGCGCCAATGAGAATTTTGAGCCGGCGATGGTTCCTTGCCTCCTCGGGCGCGGCGCTTGCCGCGCCTGCACTTGGAGCCCCGCGTGCGGCCCCGGTCACCGACGTACCGCGCTCCGGCTGGGTTGATGCCGTCGTAGTGGGCGCCGGCGCCGCCGGCATCGCGGCGGGGCGGCGGCTTGCGGCGGCGGGCAAGCGCTTCGTCGTGCTCGAGGCGGCCGACGAAGTCGGCGGACGCTGCATCACCGACACCAAGACTTTTGGCATCCCCTACGATCGCGGCGCGCGCTGGATCTACGCAGCCGACATCAATCCTCTGGCGAAGCTTGGGATGCAGTCGGGGCTCGATATTTATGCGGCACCACCTGGGCAGCGGATGCGCATTGGACGGCGCTATGCCCGCGAAGGCGAGATGGAGGATTTTCTCGCCAGCCTCGTGCGCGCCAACACCGCAATTGCGGATGCGGCCCGCAAGAGCGACGTTGCCTGTGCGCAGGCGCTGCCCAAGGAGCTTGGGGAGTGGCGCCCGACGATCGAATTCGTGCTGGGGCCGTACGGCTGCAGCAAGGAGCTTTCGGACGTCTCAACCGCCGATCTCTCCCGCTCTGGCGAGCGCGACAACAATGCGTTCTGCCGCCAGGGTTATGGCGCGCTGCTGGCGAAGCTCGCAGTTTCTCTCCCGATCCTTTCGGCAACGCCGGTGAAAACCATCGAATGGTGGAGTCGCGCGCGCATCGAGGTTGATACGCCGAAAGGCCAGTTCAGGACGGGCGCGGTCATCCTCACCGTCTCGACGAATGTTCTCACCAGCGGAAAGCTCAGATTGGAGCCCGAGCTTCCGAAACGGCATATGGAGGCCGCCACCAAGCTCAAGCTGGGCAGCCGCGATCACGTGGCGCTGGAATTGACCGGCAATCCGTTGGGGTTGCGTGCCGATGAACTGGTGTTCGAGAAGAGTGAGAGCAAGCAGACGGCGGCAATCTTGGCCAACGTCTCGGGCTCGACCATTTGCGTAATCGAAGTAGGAGGCAACTTCGGGCGTGATCTCGCCGCCAAGGGCGAGGCGGCGATGATCGATTTTGGTATCAATTGGCTCGGCGGTCTTTACGGCACGGACGTGAAAAGTATCGTCAAGCGCCGCCATGCGACGCGTTGGAACAACGAGCCGTGGGTGCTCGGCGCCACCTCTGCCGCCGCGCCTGGCGCGCAATCCGCACGCAGGGTATTGGCCGAGCCGCTCCGCGACCGCATCTTCTTGGCCGGCGAAGCCACCCATGAAACGCTTTGGGGCACCGTAAACGGAGCCTGGGAATCGGGCGAGCGTGCCGCGGGCGCGGTGGTGAAGCTGCTCGGCGGGCCCAGCAAGCGCGGCTGAGTGCGATCAGGCTCGCAGCACCCCGGCCGTCCGCTTGCCGACCTCGGCCACTATTCTGGCAGCGATTGCCTCGATCTCGGCGTCGGTCATCGTTTTTTCCTGCGGCTGCAATGTCACAGTGATCGCGATCGACTTCTTCCCCGGCTCAATGCCCGCGCCCTCGTAGACGTCAAACACCGTGACGTTGGTGATGAGCTTGCGATCGGCGCTCTGTGCGGCCCGTAGGATATCGGCCGCATTCACCGCGCGATCGACGACGAAGGCGAAATCGCGCTCCACCGGCTGGAAGGGCGAGAGCTGGAGAACCGGCCGCGCTCGCGTTGCCCGCGCCTTCGGCTCCGGGATCTTTTCCAAGATCACCTCGAACGCGACCAGCGGCCCCTCGGCATTCAGGGTTTCGAGCGCGCGTGGATGCAGCTCGCCGAAATGTCCGAGTACGTTCTGCGGGCCGATTTGGATGCTGCCCGATCGTCCTGGATGGAACCATGGTGGGCCTCCCGGCACCACCTGCAGGGCCTGCGCGGGGGCTCCGGCGGCGGCCAGCACCGCCAGTGCGTCGGCTTTGGCATCGAACACATCGACTTCGCCGTCCGAGGCGGACCAATGGCGTCCGATGCCGGTCGCTTTGGCGAGTCCCCGGCGAACGCCGCTAGCGGCGGTGAACTGATCCTGCGGACGGTCGCCGCGGAAGACCTGTCCGACCTCGAACAGCGCTACGTTGGCAAAGCCGCGGTCGGTGTTGTTCTGTGCGGCAGCAACGAGCCCTGGGATCAGGCTCGGTCGCATATCAGAGAGATCCGAGGCGATTGGATTGGCGAGTGCGAGTTCGGGCTGTCCGCCGCCGAACAGCTGCGCTTGCTCCTTGGCAATAAACGACCAGGCTACAGCCTCGAGCATGCCGCGCGCGGCGAGCACGCGCTTGGCCTTGCGGGTGCGCAGCTGAATGGGCGTGAGCACCGGCCTGCGCGGAGCCTCACCCCGATCAAACGGCGTCGGAGGAATGCGCTCAACGCCGATTATACGCGCGATCTCCTCCACCAGGTCGGCCTTGCCCTCGACATCCCCCCGCCATGACGGCACGGCAACGTTTAGACTTTTGCCGCCGCCAGTGACGGAGAATCCGAGGCGCCCGAGCACGCGCTCGACCTCGCGCGGGTCAGCATGAAGACCAGTCAGTCGCGGCAGTTCGTCCACAGGAAAATCGATGATGCGTTGAGGCATGTCCGGTGTACCCGCGACCGTCACCTGCGATGCGCTGCCGCCGCACAGCTCGAGCACCATGCTGGTCGCAAGCTCGAGACCCGGCAGCATGAAAGCGGGATCGACTCCGCGCTCGAAACGGTAGCGCGCATCCGATTGGATGCCGAGCTTGCGACCGGTCTGCGCTATGTTCACGGGCTCCCACAGCGCGGACTCGATCAGCACGTCCGTCGTCGTGTCCGAGCAGCCCGTGGCCTCCCCGCCCATGATGCCGGCGAGCGACTCCACGCCCTTTTCGTCGGCGATGACGCAGATGGTGGGATCGAGCGAATAGCGCTTCCCGTCGAGCGCAACCAAGCTTTCGCCCTCGCGCGCGCGCCGTACCGTGAGATTGCCGTGCACTTTTGCCGCGTCGAACACGTGCAGGGGGCGGCCGCGATCGTAAGTGATGAAATTCGTAGTATCGACCAGGGCATTGATCGGGCGCAGCCCGATCGAGATCAGTCGGCGCTGCAGCCACGCCGGAGAAGGGCCGTTGCTCACGCCGCGCACAAGCCGCAGCGCAAAAGCGGGACAGAGCGAAGGCGTCATGCCGAAGTCGAGCGCCACCGCCACGGGGCAGGGGAACTCTCCTTTCACCGGCCGAATGCCTCTGTCCCGCAACTTGCCTATGTCGGCCGCGGCGAGATCACGCGCGATGCCGCTGACCCCGGTGCAGTCGCCGCGGTTCGGGGTGAGATTGATCTCGATGACCGGATCGTCAAGTCCCGTCCATTGGGCGTAGTTCGCCCCGACCGGCGCATCCGCGGGAAGCTCGATAATGCCCTCGTGGTCGTCGGAGATTTGCAATTCGAACTCCGACACCAGCATCCCGCGACTCTCGACGCCGCGAATCTTGCCGATGCCCAGCGTCATGTTTTTGCCCGGGATGAAGGCGCCGGGCGGCACGAATACGCCTTTCATGCCCGCGCGCGCGTTGGGCGCGCCGCAGACGACCTGGACGCTCTCGCCGGCGCCGGTATCGACCATGCACACGCGCAGGCGGTCCGCGTTCGGATGCTGCTCGGCCGAGATCACTCGCGCGATGGTGAATGGCGCCAGCACCTTGCCGCGGTCGGCGACACTCTCGACCTCGAGACCGATCATGGTGAGCTTGTCGACAATCGCTGCAAGTGGCACCTCGGTATCGAGGTGCTCCTTCAGCCAAGCAAGCGTGAATTTCATCATTCCGCGGACCCGGGACTATTCCCTCCTCCCGAACGCCAACCGATCCGGCGATTGACGTATGGCGAGGAGTTGCAGCGGCGCGATCAGCCGCTCAATCCTCCCGCGAGAGTTGGGAAGTCGAGTGGCCGAAAACCATAATGTGAGAGCCAGCGCACATCGGCCTCGAAGAACGGGCGCAAATCCGGCATGCCGTATTTGAGCATGGCGACGCGATCGATGCCGAGACCCCAAGCGAAGCCCTGATATTCATCGGGATCGAGCCCGCAATTACGCAACACGTTCGGATGCACCATGCCGCAGCCCAGAATCTCCATCCAGTCCTCGCCTTCGCCGAATCTGACTTCCCCCTTGTCGCGTCGGCACTGGATATCGACCTCGAGCGAGGGTTCCGTGAACGGAAAAAACGACGGACGGAAGCGCATGTTGACCTGATCAACCTCGAAGAAGGCTTTGCAGAATTCCTGCAAAATCCATTTCAAATGCCCGAGATGCGAGCTCTTGTCGATCACGAGCCCTTCGACCTGGTGAAACATGGGTGTGTGGGTCTGATCGCTGTCACTGCGGTAGGTGCGCCCGGGAATGATGACGCGGATCGGCGGCTTCTGCGCCAGCATCGTCCTGATCTGCACCGGCGAAGTGTGCGTACGCAGGAGAAGCTGCGACCCATCGGGCTTCGGTTTGAAAAAGAACGTGTCTTGCATCTCCCGTGCCGGATGATCTTCGGGGAAGTTGAGCTTGGTGAAGTTGTAATCGTCCGTCTCGATGTCCGGTCCTTCGGCGATCGCAAAACCCATGTCGGCGAAGATTGCGGTCAGCTCATCGACGACCTGAGTAATCGGATGGATGCGCCCGACCTCCGTCGGCGGCTCGGGCACGGGCAATGTGACGTCCAGGGTCTCGGTGTTGAGTCGCTGATCGAGCGCCGACCGTTTCAGGGCCTCCTTGCGCGCGGCGATCGCAGCGGTGACACGGTCCTTGAGACCGTTGATGAGCGCCCCCTGCTCCTTACGCGCTTCGGGCGACATCGTGCCCAGCGTCTTCAGCAGCGCGGATATCGAGCCATTGCGGCCCAGTGCAGCCACCCGTACCGTTTCGAGCGCGGGTTCATCACTCGCGTTTGCGACGGCGGTGAGAAGTTCGGTCTCGAGCGCACGCAGGTCGGTCATCGATCTTCTCAACTGCGCCAGCGCAGCGTCTTGGGCTCGAGCGGATTGACGAATGCGCGCCCTTCTTCCTGCGCGGCAATCCATTCATCTTTGACGCGCATCCACCAGCGCGCTTGCGTGTCGGCATCGTTGATGAGCATCAAGCGCGGATTATGCACAAGGCCCTCGCGCTGTTTCACCACCACTTGGCGATCCTGGTCGAGAAAGGTGTGCATGAATGGCTTCAGCAGCGGTGCGAGCGGCGCCATCCAGCCCGGGGAGGCCCAGAATATCTGATATACCTCGGTAGACTCCTCGGTGATCGGCGTAATCGCTGTAAGCCCCACGACGGCGTGCCGGTCCCCATGCACCTCCTCGATGCGCAGCCCCGGAAGCTTGTAGGAAATCTCCGTTTCGACGTGTCGCCCGAGCAGCTTGTACACCAGATTCTGTGGCGGCAGTTGATGGCGCACCATTCGCCAGCCGAGTTCGATTGGCTCGAACTGCTTCTCTTTCGGGCGCAGCTTTCTCGGCTGATGCTTGAACCACCACGACGTATGCACAAAGCCGGCATGCGTCGGATCCATGAGACCGAAAGCGGCGTGGTCGGTCGAGCAGGGGAATGGCAGCATGATCGCCGCCAGCGGCGCAGCATCGTCGGAAAAGATCGGCATGCGCGGCGGCTCCGGCGCGCGCGCAGCGGCTTTATCCGCCGGCGGGAAATAGACCCACACCAAACCCTGCCGTTCGACGCACGCATAGGATCCGCAACGAATCTTCCCGAGATCCATCACTTGGCCCTCCCGCAGCGAGGGGATCTCGACACATGTGCCGCTCACGTCGAAGCGCCAGCCGTGGTAACAGCAGGCAATGATCTGGCCGTCGAAGCGGCCGTAGTGCAAGGGGATACCGCGATGGGGACAGATGTCGCGCAGGGCAAAGACGCCTCCATCGCGGTGCCGACCAATGAGCAGCGGCTCGCCAAGCAGGGTCTTGTGCACGACCTGACCGCGCCGCACGTCGGCGCCCATAAGCGCGACGTACCACAACCCGCGCAGAAGCTCGGCCTTGAGATCGTGCATGATACCGTCCCGTCGGAGTCCGCCCGCTCCGTCACGTCGGCATGAACGGCAGGTCGGTGTCCCCGGGCTTGCCGCCCGCCTGGGTCAGCATGCAATGCACCTGGCCGCGATGGTGGGTCTGGTGATTGAACATGTGTGTGACCAGAACCCATCTCGGTTTGCGCAGGTGCGACTTGATTGCACCGGAGTAATACGCGAGTTCGCCCGCCAGCCATTTGGGATCGAGGCGGTCCGCCCAGTCGATGACAACCGTATCGAAGGCTTTGCGTTCGTGCTTCAACTCGTCCCAATCGTCATAAAGCGACACGGATTCGGGGATGCCACCACCTGGGGATGGCATGCCGGCAAGGCGGCTCATCCATGTGCGATCGGCCCAGAGCAGGTGGTTCAGCGTGGCGTGGATCGAGCCGAAGAACGCCCCCCGCTCGCGGCGGCGTTCGGCCTCGGATAACGCATCGGCGATGGCATAGAGGTTATCGTTTTGCCAGCGGTTATAGCGCGCCATGCATTGCATATAGCCGGGATCGATCATCGTCGCGTTCGAAGGACGAACGAGTAACGCTCAATCCTCCGCCCTCTCCTCGTCACGCCGCGATTGCGGATTTGGCCTTCTCGACAATTGCGGCAAACGCCGCGGGCTCTCGGATCGCAAGATCGGACAAGACCTTGCGGTCCACCAACAAACCCGCCTTGCCGAGGCCGTCGATGAACCGGCTGTAGGTGAGCCCGAAGGGCCGCACTGCCGCGTTGAGCCGCTGGATCCAGAGCGCGCGGAAGGTGCGTTTGCGACGCTTGCGATCTCGATAGGCGTATTGGTTTGCCTTCTCTACCGCCTGCTTTGCAATGCGAATGGTATTCTTGCGCCGCCCGTAATAACCCTTGGCGGCCTTCAACACTTTTTTGTGCTTGGCGTGCGCGGTGACGCCGCGTTTGACGCGTGCCATGGCTAACCTCCTCTTGACCTGGCGCTTGGCTGGCCGCCGCGGCGGCCCAGCGGGCAATCAACCGTTGGGCAAATAGTATTTTTTGATCTTATCGCCGTCGGTCTTGAACAGCACCGCGGTCCCGCGCAGCTGACGGATCTGCTTGTTGGTGCGTTTGATCATGCCGTGACGCTTGCGGGATTGCTGGTAAAGGACCATCCCGCTTGCGGTCACTTTGAAGCGCTTTTTGGCGCCGGACTTGGTCTTAAGCTTGGGCATTTGGCTCTCCTTTGCGGCGGCAGGCAAAAGGGCCCAACCGACGGCTTTATGCTCTTGTGAGCTGCTGATGCACCATCGCCACGGCAGCCCTTTCGGCCGGGCGACGGAAGGGCGGCGTTATGGCAGAGGCCACCGCGAAATACAACCCAAAGCGGATTAAGCGGCCAAATCGGCTCGAAGCTAGAGGCGCGGGTTCAAGTATGGAACGGTGAGCGATCGGGCCCCATGTGGTGGTGCACGCGCAGGATGCCATCACGGGAGCGCTCGCTCCCGTCACCTCGGCGCCAGCACCATCACCACTTGGCGACCTTCGAAGCGCGGTTCCTGCTCGACCTTAGCGAGTTTGGAGGTATCGTCCTTGACGCGATTGAGAAGCTGGTAACCAAGCTCCTGGTGCGCCATCTCGCGCCCGCGAAAGCGCAGGGTGACTTTCACCTTGTCGCCCTCTTCAAAAAAGCGCTGCATCGAGCGCATCTTCACGTCGTAATCGTGGTCGTCGATCATCGGCCGAAGCTTGATCTCCTTGACCTCGACTATCTTCTGCTTCTTGCGGGCTTCCGCCGCCTTCTTCTGCGCCTGGTATTTGTATTTGCCGTAATCGAGAATCTTGCAGACGGGCGGAGACGAATTGGGGGCAATCTCGACGAGGTCTAGTCCGGCCTCCTGGGCCTTGTCCAAGGCGATCTGGATTTCAACGGAGCCAACGTTTTGGCCGTTCTGGTCGATCAATTGGACTTCACGAACTCGGATCTCCTCGTTGATGCGCGGGCCGTCCTTTGGGGCGGGTTGCGCGGGTCTCATGGGGCGACGAATGGCTCTGCTCTCCTCTTGTCATTGCAACAGTCCTGCTGCTGCAGGCCCAAGAAAGATCGGGACAATCCGCGCATAAGTCAACGGCTTTCCATGGGTCGGCGACCGAACTGGCCCGGAGCCCGCAATCATCCTTGCGCTAGGGATATGGGTCGCTCGCGGCCAACGCGGCGATCTGGTTCAGGAGGACGTAATGCGGGCGTAGGTGGCACGCTCTTCGTCTCTTGCTAAAGGTCGTGCTGAAGCAGCGCGCTATAGACTGCGTGGGTTGCGAGTACGGCGCTATGCGGAGCAAACATGTATTCGGCGAAGTGGCGTGCGCGCGCAGCCATCGTACGGTACGCGGCATCATCCAGGTTCAATACCTCATTGAGCGCGTGGGCAAATTCACTTGCATCGCCCGGCTTTGCCAACCATCCCGTCCGCACCTCTTCCGGCATTTCCGGCGGCGCAACCACGTGTTCGGGCAAGATGCCGATGTCCGACGTGACGACCGGTCGGCCTATGGCTTGCGCTTGCGCCACCACGCGGCCGAGTGCCGGAGGCTCGATCGCGGGCACCACCACGGTATCCGCGAGGGCCAAGGCC
>Ga0137395_10000729_pt1 | contig 14329 bp, 17 predicted proteins | sample czobulk216metaG_FD_108283 | JGI IMG/M metagenome (GOLD analysis project Ga0137395, IMG submission 108283) | Vadose zone soil microbial communities from Angelo Coast Range Reserve, California, USA - czobulk2.16 metaG | ecosystem: Environmental > Terrestrial > Soil > Vadose zone | place: USA...
ATGTGTGTAGCTTACGGAGCAATTGCTCGAGCGAGTGCCACCAAATCGCCGTTGCTCCAATCGTCCCGCGGCCCCGCCGCCGCGCGAGCGAACGTCCACAGCCGGACGCGTTCGTGATCAACACCAAGCAGGTCCGCGAAGCTCCGGATCGTTCCGTCCGGGTCCGATCGCAATCTCGCACAACAATTGAACAGGTGCTGCGTCGCGTCGTAGGCGGGATCTCCGACGAAGGGCTTCGGGTCGATGACGAGCCAGGGCTGGCGTTCCGCCCGGAGGACGTTGCCTGCGTGCAAGTCGGTAGCCAACACGAGCTCTGTGGGTTCGGTGCGCGGCAACTCCTTAAAGAGGCGCAAACCTTCGCGGACTAGTCCCTCATCGGGCCACTGCTTGATGTGTGCCAGCGTTTCGTCACTCCAATACTCTGTCAAAGCCGACAAAGGCCGAAAGGGATGTTGTGCTGATGGCGCGCGCCACAGACGACGCAGCAAACCTGAAATCACCACGTCCTGCTCGCACTCCGGCAGCGTGCGTAGTACCGTCCCAGGCTCGCAACGCTCTAAGAGCATGGCCCCCAGATCATCGTCGGCCTTGAGGAGTCGCACAGTCGGGTCTCCGTCCCAAAAGCGCAGCCCGTGAATTTCGTCCTCCCCTTCCATGTGCGGCATGCCGATTTTCAGTACGGCGGACGTTCTGTCTTCGCGTACGACTGTCGCCACGTACGAGCAAGTCACCTCTTCGTCATCGAACGGGGCATCGTGCGTCAGCGACCATCTGTCCTCCAGGTATCCCAGCACGTCGGGCAGGCGTTCGAGCCATGCCGCACGTTGCGGGGTCTTGTGGCAGCTAGCTGCAAGCCCATGCGGGATTCTCAGTGCCATGGCTTTGATTGTAGCTGCTTCACCAGCTGCGTCGACGACATCCCGCAGATGTGGCCGGCCCCCGCGGCGCGTTGTGAACGGATGACGGGCTAACTTGAAGTTATTTCGGGCCAGAAGTCTCATTCGGGGAAATCACATCGCCATCGATGATCACCAATGGCCGCCTCGCTAAAATCTCCGTGTACCCGCCGTGTACCCCACCTGAGTGAATTCGACGTTTTTATAGTTTCTGTCGTCTTGTAGAATGAGCAAGTTACGTGGAATCAGTGGGGGTCTGAATTCCGATTCCCCCCGCCGGCACCAGTTCTTGGCCTTCTCATCGATCCGGATGCGGCACTGAAGTCCGGCGCTGGAGCCATGGTGATTAGCCGGTACGACGGTGGTGCCCACGGCTGTCCCGGACGAGTGTCGCCAACGCAAGCTTGTTATCAAGTCCGGACACGCTAGCGTGCCATTCCAGCTTCGGCCTGGGTGGGTGCGGAGGTTAGTATGCTGGACTCTCTGCGGCAATGAAATGGTCAAGCAGCCGCAATACTAGCGCCTCGAGAAGCGCCTGAATGATTCTAGGGAAGCATCTCGATGAGTGATCGCGCAGGAGCTCGCAGCATTCTGCGCGAATCTTCTGTCACCGTATTTGTCAACTCCGTAGCTGGCGGAGGCCGTGCACGCTCTTGCCTTTCACCAATCCGGAAACTATTCGAATCGTTCCACGTGGACGCGCAGTTCGTCATGTCGAACTGTGCAGCGGACCTCGAGTCCTCAGCCCAAGACGCCATTTTGCAAGGACGGCAAGCCCTAATTGCGCTCGGTGGCGACGGAACATTTCAGGCGCTGGCCAATGCCGCCTGGGGAGCCGATGTGATCTTGGGTGTGCTTCCCGTCGGAGGAGGAAATGATTTTGCCGCCGCGCTCGGTTTGCCAGCGGATGCGCTAAAAGCGACGGAAGCCATCCTCTGTGGCCATCCACGTTTTGTGGATCTTGTGCGAGTACGCACGGCTGAGGGTCGAACGCGTCTGTATGCCGGTGGAGGAGGCATTGGACTAGACGCACAGGCCGCGCGCTACGCGAGTGGCGCGTACCGCTGGCTTCCCGGTCGGTTGCGTTATATCGTGTCAGCCCTGCGAGCGTTAGTGGGGTTCGTGCCTGTCACAATGCGTGTCGACTTTCCGGAGAGTGATATTCCCTCATGGGAGGCGAATGCCTTGCTGGCGGCAGTGCTGAATTCACCGACCTACGGAGCTGGTGTGAGGTTAGCGCCCGGAGCGACAGTTGATGACGGTTGGCTGCAAGTTGTTCTAATCGAAGATATCGGCGCTTTGGAGGTTATGCGTCTACTACCGCGACTGATGGGAAGCGGAGAAGTTCGAACTCCACGCTTGAAGCGCTGGCAGGTGAAGAAGGTGCGGCTTACAACGCATCAGACAGCTGCGTTCCATGGAGACGGCGAGATCATTGGATCAACCCCCGTGGAGATCGAATTGGTACCCAGGGCCGTGCAAGTGTTGGCTCCGGTGCCGGGCTAATACACTCGCTTATCGTAGCGCCCAACTACATCAACGGAAATGCGGCGATTACTGGACCAGGTCCAGTACGAGGCCGGTGTACCGCCGCTGAAAGCCCGCGAACTGACCAAAGAAGGGAGACGTAATGTTGCTGAATACGTCGTGCGGGTTCTGGCGGTTGGTGAGGTCGGTCGAATACACGCCAAGGCGGACCTTGTGAGTTTTGGAACGCTCCGTTCGCGGTATGTGGAAGCCAAACTCCCGGTACAGTCTTACATCGAGAGAGAAATACACGGGGAAACGCTCGCTATTGGGCACACCGACATAGTCTTGCAGAACGTCCACATTGGAGTATGGCAATCCCGAGTGCACGTCGGCCACCGGGCTGATGACCATCTTCCCGGGAAGGCGGAAGAATCCCGACGCCACCATGCGATGGGGAACGTCCGAAGACAGGATGCCCGTGACATTTGGTCGAATTACCGGAACCTGGAATGGAACAAGAGTATCCGAGAGCGAGTTGAGGTCACCACGCCCACGGCTCCAAGTGTAGGACAAGCTCATGTCGGCCCGGCTACCAAAGCGATAATGTGCGGTGACATCAGCCTGGCGATAGTTTGAAACTCCCGTGTTCCTCACCGCCAATAAGCCGCTTCCACTGGCCATGTCGACCAGCTGATCCAGAAGAAAGAGATCCACGGTATGGCTGTCAAGATAGCTAGCCCGGAGGTTAAGATTTTTGCGGAATTGGTGTTCCAGCACGACATTCCAACTGAAAGTCCGAGGACTCGACCCAGGGTCGCTCGGAGTCCCAGGCGTACTTGGGGGTGCGCCTGAAAGAAGATAGGAATTTACCAGAACTATGGGCTGGCCGATCAGGGCACCGGTAGAATCGAAGAAGCTGAGCACGCGCTCCTGATTGTTGGTGAACTCTGCGGCCAGCAGCGGGACGTGGCCGTAAACCTCGGCAGCGCCGGCACGAATTACTGTGTTTCCACCATTCAACGAATAGGCTGCGCCGATGCGCGGAGCGAATGCGGCAGTGCGGCCGATGGATTGCGTGGTCAAACGTCCTCCATAGTTGAGCGTCAAGTGACCGTTCAGCGTCCAACGATCCTGGATGAATTCAGCCACCTCCGTGTCCGTTGCGCTCAACAGGCCCGCGCCTTGAAAATCAATTCGCTCAGAGACCGTGCCATCCTGGGCAAGGAGTTCAATCGGATGGGAAATGCTGCTACCGTCATAGTTCCGATATAGGATGTCGGCCCCAAACCTCACTTCATGGCTACCCTGCCAAGACTTCGCCGATAGCTGATACGCCGGCAACACTTCCAATTGGTTGGCCCTACGGTTCCAACGATTGAAGTAATTGCCGCCCCATCCTTCGGGGGAGATTTCCATGTTGGCGGGTCCCTGTCCCTGGGCATTACTGTCGAAAAATGTGTACCGAACCATGGTGTTCAGTACGGCTCCTGAGACAAACTGATACGAATCGGAGAACCCTGCTGATACGCCGCTTCGGCCATAGCTCGTGGACGCGGTTTGCGGGATCAACGCATTGATGTTGGCAAAGTCGAGTTCCATAGGGAAAGTGTTGACATTGAAATTCAGCACGTGCCGAGGGGATAGAATCACCTGAACGTTGGTGAGAGAAGTAAAGCTTCGCGTTTTGATCTCATTCACGGGAAACGACAACCCTCGCACAGGCTGTTTCCGCAATTCGTAGGTAACCTCTTCGGCGAAATTCATCTTGTTCTTGATGAGCGGGCCACCGAACTCAAATCTCGGAGTCCAGTTGGCAAGTCCCACGAGGCTATCGTTTTTCCCCCGGAACGCCGGGATAAAATCCCGCAGCTTGTATTCCCATGTGCCTGAGGGAGGCATCGTTTCGATGGTTGTCAGACCGCCCGTGAAACCTCCGTACTGGGAACTCTCCGGCAAACTATAAACGGTCATGGATTGAATGATGTCGACGGGAATGGGAATCGAAAAGCTACCCGAAACAGGGTCCACGTTTTCCGCGGAGTCCACCACGAGCATTCCTTGGCTTTCCGCCTGGCCCTTGAACGTCAGCTTACCCGTGTAGGTCCGAACGACGCCCGGTATTAGAGACAAAGCCTCCGTAAATTTCTGAGTCGGCAAAGGCAGGCTCTCCAATTGATCGGTGTTGACCGTGGCAGTGATTGCTACGTTCTGCGTGGCAATTTCGGCGGCTTCTCCCTGAACCTCAACCTGCTGATTGACGGAACTAATCTGCAGAACGATGTCTTTGACAAGGGCTTGATTTGCTCCGAACGTTATCGTGGCGGACCATGTTTTGAAGCCATCGGCACTGGCTTCCAGTACGTAGGTTCCGGCGCCAAGCTGCGTAAACTCGTAATGCCCCTCCGCATCGGTCACCGTCGATTGCGGTGCTGGTACCACGGACGGACCCGTCAATTTTACGGTGACTCCAGGAAGAACGTTGGTTGCCCCCTCCCCGGATACGGCGGTGATCCTGCCGGCCACCGAGGCTTTGGCAGTGGTTGAATTTGTACCCTGTGACTGCCGAGCCAGAGTCGGAAATACGAACAGAACCAACGCGATGGAAATCGCGGAGCAAACGTGGACCACAATTCCTCGAGCGATTTTCATTTTCGTTGCGGTCAATCTCCAAGGTTGAAAAATGCGTCTTGCGACGAAGGCAGAATTTTCCACACTCGACTTGATGGTTCGACGCCCTATGCCCCGTCGCAGTTGCGCGATATTTTCGCATGTGTGCCTAAGTTACCTACCGGTGCGCCAATACGGCGCAGGGTCCCTTGCTAGCAGTAGGTCAGGCTGAACTATGGCGTGTTCTTATGAAACACCTTGCGGCGAATATCCGGCCAGAATTCCTTCAGTTCGTTGCTCATTCCGTCATACAGAATCAGAAAGGCAAAAGTGGAAGCGTTGCGCGAAGCAGTCCGGTCCTCCGGGACATGGTAGATATTTGAAATTGCTGCAGCGACGGCATTGCCGATTGATTCCGAATAGTTGAAATGATCATGCCCAGAATCCGTTCGAGTCACAAAAAGCCGGTTGATGCCATGGTAGGCGCGGTGAACCAAGCGTCCTCTTCCCAGCTGGTAGTAGCGCGGATCTTCACGAAGCAAACTGGGGAAGATCGCCGTGGTCATGTACGTACCGATGCTGTTGTCCGCAAAGGACGCACCGTAACGTTTCCCGTAGGCGTCCCATCCTTGTCCCCACGCTTTTGGATCATTCTTTGCCTGTGCTATGGCAGAGAGGGCACCGTTGAATGGATAGGCGCCCCAATCGAATACGCCCGCAGTCGCCAATCTGAATTTCTGACCGGAAGTAAGCGGGGGAAGTTCACCAGCGTTTTCAACTGTCCCGTAGTTCGGGAGCACTTCGAAAATACGATCGTTAACAGTTCCTGTTTCTTTTTCCAGTTTGCTCTTCCCAAGTGTCTGTCCGGATTTGTCTTTATTTTCCTTCCCGTCTTTCGTGTTTGCTGTTTGCGGATCAGATGGGGCCGGGACAGGCTGTTGGGTCTCTTGCTGCTGTGCCAGCGCCGGCAGAACGGCACACAATTGTCCAATGATGAATAAAAGCACGATTTGGCGCTGCACCCCAATTTGTCTGCTCATGACCACACGAATTGTCTCCCAGAGGATTTGTATTCCCGGAACAGAGAAATGACGCAGTTCCACCTTAGATTCGCCATGCGAAGAAATGGTTTTACTCCCATGTCGCCAGAAGCAATGATTTGGGCACATTTGGCTCTCGGCCTGGATCAAGCGCGCGCATTTCCGTGCAGCTCGCGGATATAGCTGACTCGAGGGGAGGGAATGGAGTTCAGCTCTTTTTCTTGTCGATTTTCAGATTAAGAACGATGTCCTTGCGACTGTCGAAGCTGGAGACCGTGCGAGTGGGGGATTTGGCGCCCTCTTTCTCTGCATGGAGTTCGTAGTCCGTATTCGGATCCAGTCCGCTGAAACGGTAGCTGCCGGTGTCATCGGTGTAACTGCTCCGGACGGAATTGGTGCGCACATTCTTGAGAAAAACAACACTGCCGGAAAGAGGGCTATCGGACTTGTCCGACACCACGCCGCGGACAGTGCGGAGCTGAGCTTCGCGCTTCTTGTCCTGAGCGATCCCAACGCCCGCAAACACTGTGAGAATCAGCGCCAGACCACAGATGCGTCGCCGCATATTCATCCCTTGTCTCCCCTTGGCTGCATGCGGAACACTACGTTTTGCTCGTTTCCGCCGGTTTTTGCATCGATGGCGCGTGTCTGCTCTGCGAACCCCTTTGCGCGGACCACCATTTCATAGTCTGAGCCCTGAGGCACTCGGACTGCAAATTCCCCACGAGAGTTCGTGTAGCTCTCCCATCGGAATTTCTTTTCTCCGGCCCTTCGGATGCGAAGTTGCACGCCAGGAAAAGAAAAAGCTTTCTCCGTAAACACGGTTCCATGAATCAGGAAGTCATTTGCGTGGCTGTATCTTTTCTTGCTTGGCTCGCTGGTTGAGACTGCGGGAGCCTGCGAAGTGCTGGCGGGACCAGACGGTGTTGGCGTGGGTTCCTGGGCTTGTGCAAATGACGCGCCGAAGGAAGCGACAAGCGCTGCCGTGCAGAGAATCGAAATCCACTGCGGGCGGGGCATTCGGTTGCTCCTTAGAAAGTTAGATGGCGGCACGGGCGAAGTAGGATGCCAGGCGGCATACGCCTGCCTGGTTACTCTTCGTCTTCTTCTTCATCTTCCTCGTCATCATCGTCGTCGATCAGGTCGCCATTTTCCCCGGTCTTATCTTCTTCGTCTTCGTCGTCCTCTTCGTCCAGGTCGTCGGAGATAAGATTCAAGTGGACGGGATGCGTCTGCGAAACCTCGAGTTCGGATTCGCACTCAGGACAGCTCAGAATCTCGCCTTCTTCGACTTCGTCTTCGTCGACATCGATCTCGGCGGAACATTCAGGGCAACGGATCACGGCTCCACCCTCCGTAAAGTTGTCTCTAAAGTGGCGGTACGAGGACCGTGCCCGCCACTGTGCAGCGTATTATATACCGCGGCATATGAAGTCAACTCCCGTGCATGGTAACACTGCTTTGAAGGGCATCCCTTCGCAGGCGGAAGGATCATCCGAAATGGCCTCTTCCAGAGAATATCCCGAACGGCCAGTGGTTGGCGTCGGAGGCGTGATTATCGATCAGGGCCGTACCCTGTTAATCCGCCGCGGCAGCGAACCGTTGCTCGGCGAATGGTCCATTCCGGGTGGAACTTTGGAGCTAGGTGAGAGTTTAGAAGAAGGCGTCGCTCGCGAATTGCTGGAAGAAACAGGAATCGAGGTTCGCGTCCTCGAGCTGATTGAAGTGTTCGACCGGATTTTCCTTACCGATGGGGCAGCAACGGGTGTAGAAGTGAAAGGTAGACCGCGATTCCACTTCGTGATTGCCGATTATCTTTGTGAACGCCTCGGCGGCGAGCCCCGTGCGGGCAGCGATGTAACCGATGTGGCCTTCGCAAGCGAGGAGGAACTCGTTCGATTTCACCTCACCGAGACCGCAACACGCGTCCTGAACAAAGCGTTCGCGATGGATCGCGCGCGGCGAGCCGCGAAATGATGCCGCACACCATCAAAGGGCCTTGGCGATTTCGATGCTTCCGTTCGAATCCGTGAGCTGGAGCTGGCATCCGCCCGGGCCGATGGCCCCGTTCAATGTATCGCCGCCGATGCTGCCCGTCGAAGTGACAGGCAACTCGGAGGAAATCCGGCCGAAAGACGTCCTCGACGTGAGGTTGTAGCCCAAGCCCTCCGGAACGCGCACGCGGATGGATGAGAACGATGTCTTCAGCGAAATGTCCCGGCAACCGCTGGCCGGTCGCATGGCCGTCACAGAGATTGCTCCGTTCTGATTGTCCACGGTAATTCGCCCGCCGATGGCGTCCAGCGTAACGCCCGCAAAGGAAGTATTCACGATGGCCTCGCCCTTCACCATTCGCGCTGTCACCGAACCATTGCTGTTTTGCACCGTCAGACTTCCACCAATGCGCTCGGCTAGCACACTGCCGAAACTCGTCTTTGCAAACGTGTCTCCGCCAATGTCTGTGAGCGTGATTCCGCCGTTACCGGTGACGGCGCGAATTCCCTTCGGAATGTTTGAAGCTTCGATAGCGCCAAAGGAGGACTTGAGCGTCACTGTCCCGCGCGCGTCGCGCACCAGCACTTTGCCGTTGGAAGTTTCCGCGTCAAGCGCCCCGGTGATGGTGTCCAGCTCTATGGTGCCGAAGGAATCGCGAATCGTCACGGACGTCCCCAGGGCCGACCTGCCCTGTACGCGCGCATTGTTGGTGACGCAATTCACGCGGCCTCGCACCTCGGAAAAAGTCACATTGCCAAAACTGTTGGTGATGTCAGCGGCGCCGCCAATGTTGGAAAACTCGACGTTGCCATTGTTGTCGCGGACCAGGAGGTCGCCGCGGATATTGCGCGCCTCGACACTTCCGAAAGAAGTCGTGATATTTGCCGAGGCGGCATCGCTCAACGTAACCGTGCCGTTGCCCCCTGTAATTGTGGCGGCGCCTTGAATATTCCGGGTGGTGATGCTTCCAAACCGGTTGCGGACTTCCAGAGCGCCCTTTATGTCCGCAACTTGTACGGAGCCGTTATGGTCGCTTACCGAGACATTTCCTGCGGCTCCCGTGAGTTCAATGCTGCCAAACGCGTTCGTCCATCGGCCGGTGCCAGCGTCACGGACGATTAACGTTCCGTAGCCGTTCTCAATATCCGCAGCGCCGCGAACACCTGTCACTTCAACGCCTCCAAAACTGTTCCGCACGGTAATCGATGCTTCAGAAGGCATCCCAATGTCGTAACTGACGGACCAGGAAGAGTTCTTGCTGGAGTGAAACCATCTCTTCTCATCTTCAGGATAGATCGTCTTGATGTGCACTCCTTCACTCGTTTGCAGAACTTCGATTTTGATTTTCTGCGCGAAGGACTCCGCTTCCTCGCGCGAACTGGCCTGAGCTCGAATCGTGGCTGAAATCTTGACGTCGCGGCCGGACTCACCATGCAGCCTGACGCTGCCGAATTTGTGCTCGATGCGCACGGACTGTCCGGCGCCGAGCGCCACCGTCTGCTGAAAATCCCTTGAAACTTGTTCTTGGCCGGAATTTGCGGCGAGCATCGGCTTTGCCGCGAAGAGCAGCATCGCGAAGAGCAGCCCCGCTCGATGCAGGAATCTCCTCCGAAAAATGGACTGGGTGCGGTTCATCGTTGTCTTGCCTCCAAGACTTCTTCCAGCGTGTTCTGCTTCTCTTGGTACCTGGCCAGCAGTTGATAGCGCAGTTGCGCATTCGATGGATTCAATCCGGCTTGCGCCCGGAGATCCGCGATAGCGCTATCGAGAACCACCAATTTCTCGTGGTAATTCGCGAGCAGTGGCGTCGCGGGACTGTCGAGTTGTGGCCTGGCCTGTGCGGCGAGTTTGTCGATCGCCCGCTCATACGCCGTTTCCGCGCTTTCCACTTCCTTCAGAGCGCTGCTCTTCAAAAGTGATTGATCGCCGTTACCGACCCCCTGGGAAGGACCTCCGAGAAAGATCCAGCCTGTTGAGACAGTCAGAATCAGAACGAATGCGCCGGCTAGACCCGTTTGCCACCCCATGGAAAGGTTTGAAAAGAACGAGAACCAACGGCGCAGCCCGGCCCGTTGCGCCGCTTCTTCGGCAAGCGCGCGTTCAATCCGCGGCCAGAACGAGGGACTATCTGAGTAGTCGCGCAGCTCCTTCGCCGCGACACTCAGCGCCTTCCAGGCGGGAACCTCTTCCGCGCACAACGCGCAAGAAGCGGCATGCGCCCCCAGAGCCGCCCATTCGGCGGACGTGCCGTCCTCAAAAATCCGCTCTCGATCGCTACAAGTGACATTCATCGTCGTTCACCGTGACTCCGCCGCACTACGACGCGGCGGTTCCAACATTTGGCGAAGACTCTTCTTCGCCTGAAAAAGCGTGTTCTTCGAAGCCGTCTCCGTCATCTCCAGCATCCCGGCGATCTCCGCATGACGAAATCCCTCGACCTCGTATAAGAGAAAAACATCGCGCTGGTGTTGCGTAAGCTTTGCCAGCGCGCGCTCCAGCGCCATGCGGAGTGTGGGATGTGCTCCCGGCGCGCGGGGCTCCCGTCCCGGCGTCTCCTCGGAATCCTCGTTCGCGACTTCCTTCTTACGCAACCGGCTGCGCCGTGCGTCGTAACAAGTGTTCATCAGGATCCGATAGGTCCAGGTGAAAAAACTTGACTGCCCGCGAAAGCCCCCGATGCTGCGATGCACTTTCAGAAACGTCTCCTGCACCGCGTCTTCGGCGTCAATGGGATTGCCAAGAAGATTCCGCGCCAGGTTCTTCATGCGCGCGCCATGCGTCGCGTACAGACGTTCGTAGGCGCGCAGATCGCCGGACCGGCAGGCAGCGGCCAGTGCGGCATCCTCGCTCTGGGCATCCACGGCGGCTGGGTGGGGGCCGCCGGCAAAGTGCTGGGAAGGTTCCACTCGCGTCCCCCGTTCGCGCGGCACGGAAGAGATTCTAGCCTTCCAAGGCAGCGCAAGTCCCATAGTTCCCATTCCTGGCTCCTGACGTATAGACGACCGGAGAACAAGGAACGTCTGGCCGAGGTGCGCTTCGCGCCAGTATTACCAAGCTATTCATTTTATGGCAGTTAGCCTGCCGTCTCCGTTAAAAAAACGGAGGAACCGCACGCTCAACATACTCTCAGCCTGCCATTCGGGTCCTCGGTCTCGGACCGTGCAAGCCGGCGTGGAACCAGCTACTGGCCGTTTGGCCGGTGCCGGGAAGGAAACGCCTGTCACAAATGCCCAGAGACGCCATCTATTGGAATTTGTACGATTTAGGTAAGCAGGGTAACCCAGAGTCTCGCCGTTGATTTGTAATCGGGGAAAGGGCCCAACCAGCCACCTCATCCCATTCCCCCAAGGGTACCCCTTTGGAGGTGTGAAGTGTTCAACTCGCAAGCCCATCGAAACCTCTGGCTCGTCCTGGCAGGGGCCGCCGTTTTAACTGTGGCCGGTTGCTCGAACGAAGCTACGAACAAGGCCAGCAACAAGGCCGGTAACAAGGCTGTCGCCAAGAAACCGGATGCAGCAAAACCTGCCGTCGTAGTCAAAGCAGCCGAGCCGATGACCATGATCACCTTGCCGAAGGGCACGGCGATCAGCGCGGCGGCAAGGCAAACGCTAGCCACCGACAAGAACAAGGTCGGTGACACCTTTGCCGCTAGCCTAACCGAGCCGATCAAGGTGGATGGAAAGACGGTGATTCCCAAGGGCACCCAAGTAACCTGCCGCATCGTCAAAGTCAGGAAGAACGAGCTGAAGGTGACGCTCGCTTCGGTCGTAATCCACGGGAAATCTTATCCGCTGGACACCAATTCGATCACTGGACCGAAGAGCCAGCCCAAAAACAATGCCAAGAACACCGACAAGTCCAAAACGAACAAGGACGTAACCCTACTCGCCGCCAAGAGTAAGTTGACGTTCAAGCTCGCCAAGCCGGCAACCATCCCCGTGAAGGGATAACCGGATCATCTCTGACCTCGGGCCCCAGCCAGCGGAAGTTAGCTGGGGTTCGGGGTTTTTCGTTCCATCCAGGAGCGCGCCGCACCGAATGAACTTCGGCTCCTCCAAGACACTATCTTGTCGGGGGGCGGGTTCAGTCCGTGACCACGTGAATCGCTACGACCGCGAGAATTGTTCCTGCAAGAAGCACAGCAGCCGCCAGCAAGCCAAACGCAAAATGGCGTCGCAGGATCGCAAATGCCATGGTCGCGTCATGACGCAACGCCTGATCCTGACGCCAGTTCCGCAAGAGTGCGGCGCAACCGGCTGCGACCACAACTCCTGGCATCCCGATGAAAAGGACAGCTGCTGCAAGCCGCGAGACGTGCGTCATCGTCCATTCAAAGATGATCCAGCTTGTGCGCGCGGGTTCGTACTGACGAGGTTGAAGCATGCGTAATGGCGCTGCGGCCAGCAGCAGCGTGGCGGGCAATACCATCAACCATTCCCAGATGGCCATGGCTCGCAATTGGAATAATCCTGGCTGTTTGTATATGTTCTCCATGGCATCACCTTTCTATACGTTTTGTGCCGCCCAAACACCTGGCACGATGAGGCCGTCTACCAAAGCCCGCACCGCATCGAGGCCAAAGTAAATCTTTTTGTGCAGGAAACTGTTTTCGTGACCAATCACGAAACGCGTTTCGGGATCATCCTCCGTTATCAGGAGCCGTAGTTTGGGCGCATCCTTGGGGACATCGAAAACGAAATCGGTCGTGTAGGACTCGCCAGGCCGCAGCGGCTGCGTAAGAGGTGTGGAGTTGTCATTGAGGCGTGCCCAGGCCATCTGACCTTCCAGCGACGGCGCGAAGCTTCGCCCGGTAGCGTCGACCAGCACGACCTTGCGGCTGTTCGGTGTGAGCGGTCCATTCCCGCGATGGGCGGAGATGGTGCGCTCGTCAAACCAGGTCTTGATGCGCACCACGACGAATTCTCCTCGCGCAGAAATCTGCTGCAACTCCGGCCCCAGCGCAGTGCCCGTTTGTGTAGCGATCAGCGAGTACGCGAGGTGGCAATCTATTTCGCAGAAATACTTCCACCCGCCGGCAGGCAGGACTTCTTCGCGGCTCGCGAACGAGACTGCGCTCAAAAGCACGAAATATCCGGTGGCTATCGTGCTGGCCGCACCTGCGCCCAGTTTTGCGAGGAATGAAGAACGCCGCACCGCGCCAAAGAGCATCACGAATAAGCTGACGCCGAGCAACAAGACCGTGCCAAGGAATAGGAGCACGACGACTGGAGCAAAGTGTGGCATGAATTCCGCCATTTGATTCCTCCTTCTGATTGCATCTCCCGCTAATCCGTGATGGCATCCAACGGCGCTCCTGCCATCGCTTATCTGATTAGCGTGGCGCAAAATTCTCTACGAACGCGTACGTGAGCAACGCACCTAAGAGAAACAATACAATCATGATTTCTACGAGGTTCCATACCCGCAGCGACACAGCAATCTTCAATACAGGCGGCTTCTCCGGTTCGAGCTTCAGCGAAAGAACAGATCGTGCGTTCAGCGCGAATGCGATTGCCAGAGTCCCGAGGATGAGAATGGGGCTATTGAAGAATTGCAAGCCAGGAGCGTCGTACCGCAGGGCGGACATGGTAATGAAATAAGTTGGTACCATCAACAGAAGAACCCCCACAACAGCCGAAACGTTGTTTAGAGAACGAGAAAAATCCTTCATATTAGCAACTCCTTTGGACAGATCTTGCAGGACTAACCCGCGATGGCGTCCGGTAACGCTCCGCGCGTGCGTTCCCGTCTGTTGAATTCCATTACCGCCGCTTCCAGATCTTCAGCGGTAAAGTCCGGCCAGCGTTTTTGCAAAAACACAAATTCCGCGAAGGCGCATTCCCACAATAGAAAATCGGAAAGCCGCTGTTCGCCGCCGGTACGAATCAGCAGATCGACTTCTGTCGAGCCTCCGCGGAGGACTTCTGCCAGCACGTTGCTGAAGGATTCGGGCGAAAGCTCGGTGACTTTATAGAAGCGGCACGCGGCGTGATAGATGGCTTCGCGGGCGGAATAGTCCACCGCGAGCCGAAGGTGCAGGCGCGTGCCTTTTGCGGTAGCGGCTTCGGAATCCACGACGGCTTCACGGAGCGTGGCTGGCAAACGATCCCGGCGGCCGATGATGCTGAGCCGCACGCCTTCTTCAATGCAGTGGGTAGTTTCCGTAAGAAGGTATTCGTGAAGCAGCCGCAGAATCCCCTGGACCTCCACCTGGGGACGCTTCCAATTCGCGGAGGAGAGCGCGAAAAGCGTCAGTGTGTGAATGCCGATGCGGGGAGCGGCTTCAATGACCCGGCGGGCCGTTTCAGCACCGGCACGATG
>Ga0137395_10000730_pt1 | contig 14329 bp, 8 predicted proteins | sample czobulk216metaG_FD_108283 | JGI IMG/M metagenome (GOLD analysis project Ga0137395, IMG submission 108283) | Vadose zone soil microbial communities from Angelo Coast Range Reserve, California, USA - czobulk2.16 metaG | ecosystem: Environmental > Terrestrial > Soil > Vadose zone | place: USA...
AGCGGGGAGTGTTCAAGATACTTCTCGATTATCCTGACGGTCTCCCGGCAAAAGATGTCCTCAATCGCCTACCACAGGTTGTCCCACCAACTGAATTTGAGAAAAGTGATTATCCGAAACACCCAGGCATTCGACGCTTCGAAAAGATGGCTCGATTCGCAACGATAGGCCCGGTGAAGACGGGATGGTTGGTGAAGAACAAGGGCCGGTGGTACGTGACCGAGGAGGGCAGAAAAGCCTACAAGCAGATCACGGACCCCGAAAAATTCAACGCAGAAGCGAGAAGGCTCTATCTACAATGGCGGGCAAGGCAGCCGGAAGCGATTACAGAACTCGAAGAGGGAGGCTCTGAGGGAACGGGTCCGTTAGAGAAGGCGGCGGAAGCAAGCACGTTCGAAGAGGCAGAAGAAACAGCTTGGGAAGAGATCGAACAATACGTTCAGGCCATAAACCCTTACGACTTGCAAAAGTTAGTTGCTGCATTGTTGCGGGCGATGGGATACCACGTCTCATGGATTGCTCCCCCTGGACCAGACAAGGGAATTGATATCCTCGCGCATAACGACCCTCTCGGCACAAGCACGCCCCGTATCAAAGTGCAGGTCAAGCGTCGAGCAGACAAAATCCGTGTTGATGACCTCCGCTCATTCATGGCTATCCTCGGGGAACAAGATGTTGGAATTTTCGTTTCGACCGGCGGCTTTACCAGCGATGCGGAATCAGAGGCTCGCACAAAAGAGACCCGAAAGCTAACTCTGGTCAATTTGGAAAAGCTCGTTGAACTTTGGGTCGAGCACTATGACAAAGTGAGCGAGTCTGACAAGCTCTTGCTTCCCCTCAAACCCGTGTATTACCTTGCGCCGCCTGAATAAGCGTTGAGGTGTCAAAGGGGCGGCAGTAAACCCGGATTTGTACTAGTGAAATAGTCGGCCCCCTCGTCCCTTGTAGTCACGAAACGAAATCCCAATGGGAGAACCTCAATGGCCCTGCCCGAAACAATTCCTTTGGAGATTGTAATCCGAGGGACGGAAGCCCCAAATATTTCAGTTGAGGAATTCGCAAATTTCCTTCGCGATCTCGTTTTTCTTCACGACCGTCTATGGATGATGGCTTCAGAGGTACACGCAGAATCAACCCTCGCAAACAGCTTCTTTTTTACAAGGAATGGAAGGCCAGTTCCCGCGCGATATCAACTCCAACTGCTTTCAATTCGCAAAGAGTCGCCTTTCGAGGTCGGTATTCTGATCGGGTCTGCGCTCGCGTTAGCACCAGCCGCTTGGGTTTACTTTCGCATTCTGCGAGGGGTGCTGCTTTTGCCTGGCGAAATTGAGAAACAAGATGTCGAAATCGATAAAGGAAAGGCCGAAACCGAGAAGCTGAAACTGGATCAGGTCAAGGCTGCTTATGAGATCGAAGAAAAAAGAAGGCAATTGCAGGATGAAGAGTCCACGAAGGTTGGCGAGCTTTACGAAAAGAAAAAGCCCTTGCGACGTCGCGGACCGACCGTAATCGACGATTTGCAAGGCGATCTACGGGAACTTTCACGGACACATGTCGAATCCTTTGAAGAGAGGGTTCATCTTGTCGAGAGAGACGTAAGACGGCTTACGGAGCATGAGATTGTCGTGACGGAAATCACCGTGCGCCGATATGTAAAGGTGAAGGGCGGAGATGAATAACCGGCTTTCCTGTGAGGCATCGCTGTGGATATTAGTCAACTTCTGCGGAAAAGGGCTGATCTCTCAAGCTTCGTTGTTCATTTCACGAGAAAAGGTGAGGATGATATTGCACCAGGGAAGAATCTGAGAAGTATCTTGAGAGACGAAACAATTGAAGCTCGCAGTGCATTTGGTCCGGCGACTTCTCTATTGGAGCGGAAGAGGTTGCGGGACCTAAAGAGTCAGAAGTGTGTTTCCTTTAGCGAAACCCCTTTAGAGCATCTGGATTGTCTGACCGGCGACATCCCAGGGCGGAGGTTTTCACTGTCGCCCTACGGCCTTGCGTTTACGAAGACAACAGCGCGGCGCATGGGAGTGAATCCAATCTGGTACGTCGATATAACGCCCGGACACGATTGGCTCATGGAACCCATAAACCAGCTTGTTGATCGAGAACTAAGGCGGCAGAAAAGATTCAATCGCTCTCCGCTGGCCAAAATCACACCGTTTATTGAGCAAATGGGCAGTGGGATGGGAAGGAGCGGATATGGTTACCGGAAGGAGTTTTGGTGGGAGCGAGAATGGCGGCATCGGGGCGATTTCAGCTTCACTTTGCAAGTTGTCGCTCTCGGCTTTGCACCTGAACACCGCGTAAAAGAGTTCGAAAAGTTTACAGAAAAGCTCGGAAGGCGAGTACGGTTCGTTGATCCCAAGTGGAGCCTCGAAAAGATGATTGCCCACCTCTCGGGATGCACAGATGCGAAGACTTGTTTCGATGATTAAGCTTCAGATACCCTAGGCGCTGTTGGCCAGAGCACTCCAGCCGTTTCGAAAATGATGCGACACCGAGGATGCTGTGGACCTTGGTTGATAAGTTCATCAAATTCTGGCACGCGCCGCGCTACTTTGCTGAAGATCACGAAGTAACAATACAGTTTATTCGCTGCATCATCGTGCGAGAGCTTGTCGAATAAGCGAAAAATTTTGTCGAGGTCTCGGCGAACTTCGCGTAAAGAGGATTGCGTAACGCCCTCTTTGTTTCGAATGAACTTCAGCTCAAAGATGATTGAATTACCAGCAAAGTTGAATCCTTTGCGAGGGAGCGGAAATCCGCGACGCAGGTTATGGAATATGCTCAGCGCCCGCGGATCGAGAATTGTAATGTCTGGTTTAATGCGAAGATGACCGTTCTCATCGAACCACGACACTTCAGAGTGAACCATTGTTCCAAGCACCCTGTCGGGAGTGCGCCAAGGGCGACGCAGCTGCGGGATTTCCAGAAACCGACTCACAAGGAGGCACTTTAGGTCATCCTCTGTGAGGATGGTCCCTGGTGCACGCCGGTAGTCGTCAGCAAGCCGTCGGATCCGAGCTTCGATCTCTGAATGGAGATGATCCATCGCTGGGTGTTTTCTTTGTGCGCTGCCCCAGTTGGGTACGATCCTGGTTGAGCGTGTGACACTCATGTGCGTGAAGGGCCAAAACTACCGACTGTCACCAAATTGTCACTAAAACTGGCGCAAAACGAACAAAAATGGAGCTAATCCAGAAAATTGAAATTGTCGCTATCTTACGGCTGGCAAAGGGATTTAGTTGATTTTTCTACCAGATAGCGAATCGCCGATTTAATTTTTCAAGCCTTGTATGTTCGGATAGTTCCGGGGTCCGTCTTCCACCGTTCTCGCCACGCCGTTCAGCCTTCTCGTGGCTTGCCCATAGTAGAATACTCCGTCGGTCAATGGACGGCCATCTTTCGCAGGTTCGTTTCAAGGCCGCCGTCCGCTCTCCACGGTTCCCTTGACCACAGAATTAATGCTGCTGTCTAATGGCGGAAGCAACGAGCCACCGGTATGCGCCACGGGAAAGGTGAATCCATGACGGAGACTCTTCCATCCGTCGGTGAAACAGCAAAAGCGGGCGACCCCACGAAAGAAATCCCCCTCTCCATCACCGTACTCGGCAGAACGCTCGAGCATCTCGGCGTTCAGATGTACAAGCGCCGCGATACTGCGATTGCCGAGCTTGTGGCCAACTGCTGGGATGCAGGGGCGGAAAAGGTGGAAATCTTCGTGCCCGAGTCGGCGGAATACGACCAAGCCACCTCCAGCGTGACGATCATGGACGACGGAAGCGGCATGGACGGAGCGACGATTCAAAACGAGTACTTAGTGGTTGGGAGAAACCGTCGTCAAGCGGGCGGCACGGGCGCCAAAGGTCGTCCCGCCATGGGCCGCAAGGGAATCGGCAAGTTGGCGGGTTTCGGACTCGCATCGGAGAAATCGATTGGGAGTCGGAGGCTGTGAAGCCCCTGCAGGAATGGGGCCAGGCCCTCTCGCGCCGGGTTTTACGGGAATGCACCGACCACAGTGTAATACTGACTAGCCTTCAACCCCTCACGTCTCCCTGACCGAAGGCCAAGTCCTCTGTCACAACTGGGTTAACGAACCTTCGGCGCTGAGAGGCAGGTCAAGAACCTGCTCGGCTGCTGGATGTAGCCCCAGTCATTCTCCCGAAAGTAGGAAAACACCAGACGCCTCTTCGCTCTGCTCGCCGCCACGTAGAACAAGCGGAGCTCCTCATCGACTCTGCCATCGCGCTTGCTCAAATATGAAGGGAAGTCGTCATCCGTAGCGGCAGCTACAAACACTGTATCGAACTCCAGCCCCTTCGCTTGGTGCACCGTCACTAGCAAGACACGATCATCCTTCTGAAGAAGCCTCTCAGTGTCGTTGCCGAGGGAGACAGTGAGCAGTATTTCTTGAAGAGCATCTCGCCCGGACAAGCGGGGATCGTCGTACTTCCCAAAGAGATCAACCAACTCCCCGAGGTTGCGCTGCCGTTTTTCGCCATCCTCTTGCTTACGCCAGTACGCGGCGAGCCCTGACTCCTCAAGGACTAAAGCCAAGAGCTCGTGAGGCCGTTTGTTGGCGATACCGTTCCGCCACGCCTCCAGCTGGTAAGCCAAATTCGCAAACGGAGCCATCCGCCCCCGAAGGATTTTGCGTCTCTCAGCCGCTCCGGGCGTTAGAAGCTCCACGAGGTGCCGCAGAAGGTCCTCTGTCGTGCTGACATCGTCTTGCGCATGGTGCGTTGGTTTGTGCTTCAACTTGAGAGTATCGTGGAGCGATTGCAAGGTGTAGCTCGGTAGTCGCTGCAATCTTCTCGCAATGTCAAGGGTGTCAAAGCAAAGGCCGACAGTAGGGTTCCTCGCTCCTATCCTCAGTCCCTGACTTTCGATAATGTTCTTGTCAAACGTGACATTGTGCCCGACCAACACGCAGCCCTCACAGAAAGAACCAAACTCCTCCAATACCTTCTTTGGATCTTTACCTTTCTGGGCAAGGAACTGGTCTGATAGCTTATGAACGGAAAACGAGTCACCCACTGGTTTCTCGTTTTTCAGATATGCATGGAACTCGTCCTGTCGGCCTTTGTGGTTCACCTTTGCAGCAGCGAGTTCGACCACTTCGTCCGAGACCGTATCCAGGCCCGTGCTCTCTACGTCAAATATGACAATATTGCCAGACGCAAACGCGTCGAGAAGTGGGGCGTACGGATCCGCATACTTGAGAGTAATGGGATTCACGAAATCAGCCAATCTGAGGCAAGTGCGCTTGTCTATGGCTTGAATGGCATCAATTGTGGCTTGTCCAATCCCCTTCGGCGGCCTTTGAAGGATGCGGCGAAACGCATTCGAGTCGTGTGTGTTTAATAGAAAGCGGAGATGTGCGATCGCATCTTTTATTTCGGCCCGTAAGAAGAATCTGAACTGGTCCGCGACAAAATGGGGAATCAGTTCATTCTCTAGTACTCTCGAAATTACCGTAGCCCTCCCGTTCGTCCTCGTGAGGATGGCGAAGTCCCTGAATTTGCACTTGTCCGCCTTTTGGAACTCTCGGATCCTATCAGCCAGCCAATGTGCCTCAGATACAGGGTCAGGCTCGCCATGAATCATAACCGGCTCTCCAGGCACCCGGGAATGGCACTCCATTTGATGGGTCACGGCGCCCTGATACGATCCAATTATTCGGCCGCAAGCCTCAAGAATCTTCTCAGTGGACCTGTAGTTCCGCTTCAGATTGATTTCTATTACGGGTCCAAACTCCTTCTTAAAGACTGCAATTACTTCCTGTGGCACCGAACCACGCCATTCATAAATCGTTTGGTCCACGTCGCCGAAAAAGGACACCTGCCGATGCTTCTTTCCGATGGCCGCTAAAATCGAATATTCCGACCAGTTGGTATCCTGAACTTCGTCAACCTGAATCCAACGAAACCTCTCCTGCCAACGCGTCAGGACCCTCGCGTTGTTCTTAAATACGTCACTCACTTGAATGATGAGATCGGCAAAATCCAACGCGTGATTCTCTTGGAGCTCGGCTAGGTATGAGTCGAGCATCTGGGAGCAGTGGAAGGTCTGGTCTCTAGAGGTAACCTTGAGTTTGAGGCCCTGCAGATTGCGATGGAAGATATGATCTACCGATTCTGGCTTGGAACGCTCATAGCTAGCGAGGCGAAAAGCAGCGAGGCTCATCGAAATGCACCCGACTACCTTGTCGATGTCCTCCTGGCCGACCTGAATACCAAATCGGCGAATCAGTCTTTTCAATACCTCGCTCGAGTCTTCCTCGTCCCACACAACGAAATCATAGTCAATTCCGATGACGTCGCTCTCCGAACGGATGATCATCGCGCAAAGAGAGTGAAATGTTCTCGTCGTCACGGCATCGCCAGCTCTCCCTAGGAGCTGGGTAAGGCGTTCCTTCACTTCTTTCGCGGCCCGATTCGTAAACGATAGGCAAAGAATTGAGGACGCGGCGATTCCGCTGTCTATTGCGTACGCGGCTCGAAGAGCCAGGACTTTGGTCTTGCCCGTTCCCATCGGAGCCATTAGCAGAACCGGCTTCGTGACCTCAAGCACTGCGCGCTTCTGTTCTGGGTTAAGATTCCCCAAGTCTATTGCCACGGGATCGTCCCTTCTCAAACCGGAGCGTCCGACTTCATTTCCAACAACTTATCTTCTGATTGATACCCTGTCAATCATATTGACCTAATGATAGAACTTTGATGGTTGGTAGGGGCGGTGGGGATCGAACTAAAAGCGACGTTGAAAGCGCGTAACTTATTGATTCCATTAAACGCTAAAAACAACTAATTCGCCCAAGTGAGGTACACGGCTTGACTGTTCGTTCTGCCTCAGAAGTCAAATAGCGCGATGCTCAACGTTGAAGTATTTGTGCTCGATGGACTCGGGCCAATCGATCGACAGTTCCGGTATATCTGCGTGCTCGACCTTCTTCCATGCAAATTTCTTGCGTTCCTCATCTCTCCGATCCCTGATTCGCTTCGCAGTTTTCTCATAGAAAGTGCTGCTCCACTCCACGGGCGCCCAGTACAGGTCGAACTCGCGGTAGGAAATAGTCGCGAGGAATAGCTCGACCTGGCCCGTCGCATAATCATTATCTTCATTCATAGGGTTCTCGCATGACGCCTTCACTTGATCCCACCACCGGTTAGGCACGCGGATTCCGAGATTGTAGCCGTCCCTTCCAAATCTCATGAAGAATCGCACATCGCACTTGTTCGGCTCCCCAAAGCGATTCGTAGGTTCAATCCTTATTGGGTCCATGTCCTCCTCGAAATCAACTTCGCTAACGAACGAGCGATGATTATTTGAGTAAATCAATGTGCGCTTGAAGTCTTCCGACTGATGAGCGACGGTGAAGCAGATTCCGTCCCTTAGCGCGCTGTATTCGGTGGAAGGCAGGCCCTCAAAGTTCTTCTGGATGGCTTGCCAATCCTCCGGCTTGCCAATCAGTTTGAAGTCAATCAGAAGGTCGTACCAGTTGGCGTGCACGCGTAAGTAATATGGGCTGAACCTTCGAGCAGGCTTGCTAGCGCGTGTGTCGATGCGCCACACAAGCAACACAATCAAAAGGGCCATCACGACGCTTTGCCGCGTCGAGAAAATGCCAAAGTACGCGAGAATCAAATAGAAAAATCCGGCAACAAGGGCGCAGACAGAAGTGGCTTTAATCCATTTCACAGTTGCGGATTATATATCAGGCGAGAAAGGAAGAGGCTGACCCATTAGTAACACTTGCCAAGTCGATACGGTGGTATCATCCGGCGGAGTTATCCCGTCAAGTAGAAAGAAATGGAGAGATGTGACCCAAGAGCCTAGCAATCCGACACGTCAGGGTAAGCCCTGGGACGGAGACGAAGAGCTGAGAAAGCTCATCGGAAATAACGATGAGCTTAGCGCGATCTACCGCAAGCTCGGATGCTCGGTTTATGTAGATCAAGAGTCGCAGCGTATATTGAATCAGCTAAAGTCTCTCATAGGGATCGAAATCGTTGATCCCACTTCTTGCGGTTTCGGAAGGTTGCTGTATGACACACGAAATGTGAGACTCAGCCAGCTTAGGGAATCAGAGCAGCGCGACTTTCTCGCGCCGCAAAAAGCAGGCAAACGTGCGCGGGTCTGTCAAAACAAGCAAGCGAAGCAGGCAAATCCAGAGAAGCTGAAGGCTTTCTTCAATCATCATCGTCATGCCGTGCGCGCTATTTCGCTTTTACTCCTGGATGAGTTGGACATACTCTTTACGAAAGCACACTCCCCGTTGAGGGCGGGAGACCGCGAATCGCTTCTCTCTGCTGTCAGCAGAGTGCGTGACGACGTAAAGGATGGACGGGGAAACTCCGCGAGTGCGCTGCAGTCGTTCGAGTGGACGCGTGAAGAATGCCTCGGGCGTCGCCGGTTCGGGCGTGGCTGCCACGGCGACACGACTCACGAGCGGAAAGCGCAACTCGATGAACTGCCATCGAACTCGCTTTGGGTGCACGAAATACGGGGCCAAGACGACAGTAATTGGCATAAAGATGCAGCAAAGCAAGCGAAAACCTACTTAGATTCGACTTGGATGCACACCCCGTGGCTCACGGCACGTTTCCTTACTGACCTCCTTGATGTGGAATTAGCGCCGTTGAAGCGTGAGGCAAAATCTGTTAGTGAGTTTGATCTGATGTTGATGTCGATTATTTGGCGGGTACCCCCCTTTGTCTTACTACTGGCGGTTCAAGGTCGCTCGGGAACGAGCCCGCCTCGCTCGTTTGGCGCGGCTACTTGGACAAGTGCGCGATGAGGTGGATTCGGGCAATTACGATGCACAGGAAATCGCCGGACGCCTTCGACGTTATGAAAGCGAGGGGCTGTATGTTCATAGCCTGGTGTATGCGGTCTTCCGACTGACTAGCCCCAATGCCTGAGCCTGGAGGCGTAATCTTGGAAATCAGCCCACAAAGACGAGAATCCGTCGAGAAGGCTCGCCAAGCCTGGATCAAAAGGCTGATCGATCTTTCGCGTCGCAACAATCTTCTCTTTTACCGTTCACTTAAATGGGGGACGTTGAGCTTGTCGCTTGACGACGGCGAACGCTGGGCTGCTCTCCTGCGCGGTGATTCCGTGTCATTGAGAAGCCTGGTTAGGGACTTACCGGATGAAGAGCTGGTACTAAAGGCGTTGGGTGTCTGGCGCCGCGCTCAGGCGAACCAAGAAGAAAAGGGGCTGACCACGATGTTCGTGGCCCTCGGGATGGCCACTTGGAAGGCCGCCGATGGTGGCCGGGACTCTGATGCACCGGTTCTCCTTCTCCCGGTTGGGCTCGAGATTAAAGGACACGCGGGAACTTCGCTTTCAATTCATCGCGGGGGACCCGTACAAGCAAATCTTGTTCTTCTCCATGTGTTGGAGACGGAGTTCGGAGTCTCGCTCTCGTCGGAAAAAGTACTCTCGCGTTTGCAAGGACACGAGGAAGAGGAAGTTTTTGATCCATCTCCTGTCTATGAGCTTTTCAAAGAAGCATGCACATCAGTTCCAGAATTTAAGATTCGTGATGTCGCCGTTCTTGGCAATTTTGCCTTCCAGAAGATGGCAATGGTGCGAGACCTCCAGGAAAGCTCGGAGCATCTTGTATCCAGCGACCTCATTGCAGCATTGGCTGGTGACACAGAAGCGAAGCAGTCGATTGGAGCTAAGACACAGAATCCTGATCCCAAAGAATTCGACACGTTCCCACCTCAATCAGAGTTTTTGATTCTCGATGCCGATTCCAGCCAACAGTCCGCTATAGCCGCTGTTCTCGCCGGCCAAAGTGCGGTCATTCACGGACCACCTGGAACTGGGAAGAGCCAAACCATTGCGAACCTGGTCGCAAGCCTCGCGGCTACTGGGAAGCGCGTGTTATTCGTCGCAGAAAAACGAGCTGCACTACAGGTTGTGCTGAAACGACTCCAGCAAGTTGGCCTAGATAAGATTGCCATCGATTTGCACGGGGCCGATGTGTCTCCTAAGCGCGTCATGGAGCAGGTTGCTGCAGCTCTGAATACCGTCCGACAGGCTGTTCCTGTGGACTGTGATCGGATGCATCAGCAATACGTGGAACGTCGTGATCGCTTAAACCGCCATGTCGAAAGTTTGCATCGAAGGCGGAAACCAAGCGGGATGTCGGTGTACGAATTGCAGGGAACATTGCTTCGCTTGCAGTCAGAAGTCCAGACGGATGTTCGATGGCGAGGTCCGGAACTGACAAAGATCGAAAAGGCAGATCCGGCTAAGGTCCGTGACCTATTGAGAGAGGCTGGAGGACTCGCGCCCCTTTTTCTCCGGTCTGATCCTTCTCCATGGAACGGCGTGCGGCTGGCGGACGGCGCGGTCGCCCAACAGACTGTCGATTTGGTCGCACGCTTATCTTTGCAGACTTGGCCCGAATTCATGTTATCTCTGGCAGAATTGCCGAGGGTGGTTGGCTTCCGCACCCCGAAAACTTTGAAAGACGCACAACAGATGTATTCGTTGCTTGCCGCTGTGCGTAAGACGCTCGACCTCTATTCACCTGAGGTCTTTACCCAGAATATTCAAGGAATGATTCGTGCCCTGGCACCAGGCAAAACCGGAGGACTAAGAGCTATTTGGACCTGGTGCCTGAGTAGCGAATACCGCCATGCGCGAAATCAGGCTCTCACTTGTCGCGTTGCAGGCAAAACGCGCGTCCCAGAATTATTCGCAGAATTGAGTGCGGCTGAAGACCAGCGAATGAAATGGGCAGACCTAAGTAGCCGATCATCTTTGCCTCAGACGATCCCGAGTTATGCAGACAGTCGCAGAAAGCTGGAGTCGGCTGTTGCTGATCTCGCAGCGCTAGTTTCCATTGTTCCAAAGAAGCAATTCGATTCGCTACCGTTGGATGAGGTTGGGACCTACATCGATGCCCTTGCCAAGGACCGGCTCACACCGATGAAATTGCCAAAATTGTGTGAGGTCGAACAGGGGCTGGACAGATGTGGCGCTGGGAAACTGGTCGAGGAACTCCGCAAGAAGAAGATGATGCCGGGGAAGTGGCTTTCTGCTTTTGACCAGTCCTGGTATTCCTCCAGTCTCGAGGCCGCACAAGCTGAGGACCCCGAAATCGCGGGTTTCAATGGAAGAACGCACGATGCGTTCGTGCGAGAATTCAAGGAACTTGATAAGGAGCGAATTCGTATCGCGGCTGCGCGTGTGCGCCGAGCCTACGCGGAACGAGCTATAGCGGCGATGAATGAGCACAAGACCGAGGAATACATCATTCGGTCTGAAGCTGAGAAGAAGCGTCGGCACCGGGCCCTTCGTGCACTTTTTGCTGAGGCGCGGCATGTGCTTACTGCCGTGTGTCCTTGTTGGATGGCTAGCCCGCTGTCGGTAAGCCAACTTCTGGACACGACACGATGCTTCGACTTTGTCATTTTTGACGAGGCCAGCCAGGTCCTGCCAGAAGATGCAATTCCCGCAGTCATGCGAGGGACACATCTTGTTGTTGCCGGTGACAGGTGGCAGCTACCTCCGACGACTTTTTTTGCTGCCGCCGATGATGACGAATTGCTCGAAGACGAATCAAATTCTGCGATAGAGGGATTTGAGAGCCTCCTCGACACGACGAACGCTTTCATGCCGTCGTGGTATCTCGATTGGCACTATCGAAGTCGAGATGAAACACTAATCAGTTTTTCCAATCACCACATTTATAAAGATCGCCTAGTGACATTTCCTGGTCCTGGGGGATCGCCTGTAATCCAGCATGCTTTGGTTCAACAACCCTTAGGCGTGGATGGACAGGAAGAAAGCTCCTCAGTTGAGGTCAATAAGATTGTTGAGCTTATCCTTGAACATGCCGAAAAGAGGCCACGAGAATCGTTGGGCGTCATCGCGATGGGAATCCGGCATGCCGACCGCGTTCAGCGAGCTCTCGATCAAGCGCTCTTACACAGGCCTGAGCATGGTGAGTTTTTCGACGCGAATGCAGAAGAGCGGTTCTTCGTTAAGAACCTAGAGCGCGTTCAGGGCGACGAGCGAGATGCGATTATTTTGACCGTTGGCTACGGAAAAGACCGAGGTGGCAACCTGCCTTTCAGGTTTGGCCCCCTCTTGTCTTTTGGCGGACAGAGGCGACTCAACGTAGCCGTCACGCGGGCTCGGCAGCGCATGACCGTAGTGTCGTCTTTCAGTCATCTGGATATGGACTTGGCAAAAGTCAAGCCAGGGACGGGAGTAGAGCTACTTCGTTTCTATCTTGAGTACGCTGCGAGTGGAGGAAAGAGACTAGGAGACTTGGCTTCGACCGACTTTCCAATGAATTCCTTCGAGGCAGAAGTTTTTGACGTTCTTGAGTCAAAGGGCATCCCACTTGTCCCACAGTGCGGCGCTTCCAAGTACCGAATCGATCTCGTCGCTCAGCATCCAAAGCAACGAGGCAGATACGTTTTGGCAATCGAATGTGATGGTGCTTCCTATCATTCGAGCCCGACGGCGCGCGATCGAGATCGCCTGCGACAGCAACAGCTTGAGAATCTTGGCTGGAAATTTCACCGTATATGGTCCACTGACTGGTTCATGCGTAAAGACGAAGAGGTGACCCGCGCGTTGGCAGCTTATGAAAATGCTGTTGCGTCCGTCGATGATTCCAAGCCGATTGCTGAAGCCCCAGTGACGACAGAGTCTGCAGTCAATCGGGATGAGTCTCTTATCAAGCCGCGGAGTCGGGAAATGCGTCCTCGTATCATCCGACGCGACGCAATCACGGAATATTCGGAGTGGGAACTTATGGCAATAATCGACTGGATCGAATCGGATGGCCGTTTACGGAGTGACGAGGAAATCATCGACGAATTGCTGCCGGAGTTCGGATTCCACCGCCGTGGTGCTCGAATCGAAGGCGTGCTCAAGTCTGCTCTCGAAAAGCATCGGAGGGCAGCACACTGAACGCTCGAATCATTGTATGAGTTTCACTCAACAATTCGCGATTACGAATTCCATAACGGCGGCGCTGACGAGAATTGAGCGCGAGCGCGGGTTCTTGGATGCAGCGAAGCTATCGAAAGACTGGATTGCCGGAATGCAGGCGCGTGCGCTCCTTTTAGAGGCACACCACACGACTCACATCGAAGGTACGCATTTAACCCTGGAACAATCCGAACGAATACTTGCTGGCCAAAAGGTCCGATGGGCTAGACCAGATGATGCGCAACAGCTCCTCAACTACAAGAAGACGTTTCTACTGACCCCACCAAATACTACCAGCCGTTGCTGCGACAAGCTGTGACACGTTACTGTGACAAGCTATGACAGACGACTCTGACCGGACCTGGTTCGACAAGGGTATCGCTGAAAGGAAGAATTCGTGAGGACGCTGCGACAATTCGTGACCGGAATCGAGGCGATTCCGGCGAACACTTCGTGGTACTTGGCTGACCTGGGAGAGGCACGAGGAAAACAAGAGCTTTTTACAAACCAATCCCCCCAAACACTCAAGGCTCTGCGGGAGCATGCTTTGATTGAAAGCGCGATTTCGTCAAACCGGATTGAGGGAGTTGTTGCGGACCAGGCGCGCGTTGGAACCATTGTGTTCGGCAACAAGCAACTGCGCGACAGAGATGAAGAGGAAATTCGCGGGTATCGAGATGCTCTGAAACGGATTCACGAACAGGGTAAACAACTGCCCGTATCTGAGGACACGATTCGAGAACTTCACAAATTGACTCGGGGCGGAGTTGGGGACGCGGGGCAATATAAAGAAAAAGACTCCGATATCATTGAGAAGTCCCCCGACGGAAGGCAAAGAGTCCGCTTCCGAACTGTTCCAGCGAGTGAAACTGCAACACAGATGCATGAATTGATTTCGCTGTGGAAGGATTGCCTTGAGCAGCGCCGAATTCATCCCTTGATTCTCTTAGCTGGCATGAATTTGGATTTCCTATGTATCCATCCATTCAGGGACGGAAATGGTCGAGTCTCAAGATTGCTATTTCTCTTGCAGAGTTATCATATCGGTTTAGAAGTCGGACGCTATGTCAGCTTGGAGCGTGTGATTGAGGAGAACAAGGATCGGTACTATGAAACGCTGGAACAAAGTTCCCAGCGATGGCATGAGGGCACTCACGATCCCTGGCCGTACATCAATTACATTCTATTCATTTTGAAAAGTGCGTATCGAGAATTTGAGGAACGCGTTGGTCAACTAGGTTCGCCGAAAGGAGCGAAGGCAGAAATGGTCTTGGGAGCCATTCGCGCTCAACTCGGAGAATTTCGCCTAGCGGATATTGAGCGCGCGTGCCCCGGCGTAGGCCGCGAATGGATTCGG
>Ga0137395_10000731_pt1 | contig 14328 bp, 12 predicted proteins | sample czobulk216metaG_FD_108283 | JGI IMG/M metagenome (GOLD analysis project Ga0137395, IMG submission 108283) | Vadose zone soil microbial communities from Angelo Coast Range Reserve, California, USA - czobulk2.16 metaG | ecosystem: Environmental > Terrestrial > Soil > Vadose zone | place: USA...
CCCGCCCGACACCAGTTCGGCCGGTCTCGCTATGCTCCTCTCGCTATGCTCCGAGTTTGACTAGCGCGGGGACTCGTTGCCGGTGTGGCGCGATCCGGCGCCGGATCCGGATCCGGTGGTCACACCAGGGCCTGGCCTGGTACCTTTGGCATTACCCTTGTCCTGTGTTTCAGCCGCCGCATTTCCGGAGGCGCCCTTCGCTCCCTTTGCGCTGTCCTTGTCCTGCGTCGTCTGTGCCGGAGCGGTGGATTGTTGCGCCACCGCCGGCGCGCCCGCAAATACTGCCAAAGTGCCAAGAATTGCCAGATATCTGATCATCGGGATTTTCCTCCTTTAAACGCCCAGCGATAACGCGCCGGGGAAACCGGGGTTTCCCGCCTACGGAGTCTTTCCCGCTTTCAATGCCATCCGCGATGTCTGCCACGCGACCAACCATAGTGATGCCCGCGGCCTCGGCCCCAACCGTAATGATGGCCGCGACCTCCGCGCCCCATATGCCCGTGACCATGACCGTGGCCACCGCGCACCAGAACGGTATCGACGCCGGCTTGCGCAGCGACGGGCGCCAGCGGCGACACCGGCATCGCCGCGGCCGGGAGCATGGGCATTATCGTCAATGCGCAGAGTGCCGCGGCAGCGATCAGCAGAAAACGATTCATTTGACATTTCTCCCTTGGGCCGCGGTAGCGCGGCGCAGGGTAATGTCGCTGACCCCCGGAAGTTCCGTCCAACCCGACACGGGACCGTTGACGCGGCAACGTGCGGTTCAGTTTTGTGATAGGAAACACGCGCAAGAGAAGGGCCGCCAAACTGAGGCGGTAGCGACGCGATCATGACCTTACCTGGATTCTTCGAGGGCACCGGCATGCCCGACCCCGGCTGGTGGGAAGCATTATTCCCCGATCCGGCTGGTATCCTTACATCCGTCGGACTATCGCGCGGCGGTGTAGCAGTTGACCTTTGCTCCGGTGATGGTTGGTTTACGTTGCAGATGGCACGCATCGCGCACCACGTTATCGCCGTCGATATTGACGCTCACATGCTTGAGACGAATCGTGCGCGACTTGATGAAGCGGGCGTAACCAATTGCGAGTTCATCTTGGGCGATGCCTACGATCTGCCCAAGATGGTTTCAAAGCCCGTCGATTTTGCATTTATGGCGAACGCATTCCACGGTGTTCCCGATCGTCCAAAATTGGCGAGCGCGATTCATGCAACACTAAAGCCCGGCGGCCTGTTTTCTGTCGTCAACTGGCATCAAAGACCGCGCGAAGAAACGACAATTTTCGGTGAACCACGCGGCCCCAAAAATGAATTGAGAATGTCCCCTGCGCAGACTATCGAAAGCGTACGGCGGAGTGGCTTCTCCCTCGCGCAGGTTGTTGAAATTTTGCCTTATCACTACGGTGCCGTGTTTCAGAAATCGATTCCTTGAAAGGCGTCATGCCCTCGATCTTGAAGAGCAAGAACACCGCGGCGCCCTCCGTTTTTCTTCCGGCTGCCTTGCTTCGAGAGGCGCGGAGACAAAAGAATCTGCCGGCTGCCGACGTACCGGCGATCTGCATCCTTGATCCCGACGGAGATATGATCCGACGCCTCCGGGAAAATGGCGAAGCTCAATTGTTCAAGCCATGGGCTTGCTACCACACGCAACTCGATACTTTCACCCTCGCCGGTGAGACGGTAGGCATGGTGGGATGTGCAGTAGGAGCCCCTTTTGCCGTGCTCGTTGCAGAGCAACTATTTGCCAGCGGATGCCGTTTGCTGTTGAGCATTACATCGGCCGGGCAGATTACCCCAAGCGCAGCGCCACCGTATTTTGTCATCATTGAGCGGTCGTTACGAGACGAAGGCACCAGCTATCACTATGCGCCACCCGCAGAATATAGCGAAGCTGATCCCCGTTTGGTTCAAATAGCCGTCGACGCGCTCAGGGGTAAAGCCCAGCACGTTCTTGTCGGCGCAACTTGGATAACGGACGCGCCGTTCCGGGAAACCGCCGAGGCGATTGACGCCGCGAAATCAAAGGGTGCGTTAGCCGTCGAAATGGAAGCCGCAGCGCTCTATGCTTTTGCCGGCTCGGCTGGGGTTCAAGTGCTTTGCCTTGCTCATGTCACCAACACCATGGGACAGACCGGGGATGATTTTGAAAAGGGTGAAGCGGACGGCGCGCGGGACGCTCTCACCGTGCTGGAGAATTTGGTGTCTGTATTCCAGACCCGATCCGCGATGGCTTTGACGCGATAAGCCCATCAAGTACGATTGGGCCACTGCTGATTTCAAATCAGGCCACTAAGGTCAAAATACTTCCCAATGAGAGATTGACCACGTTGGTCGCCGAACTCCGGCCGGCCTAAAGGCAGCGCGCCTGCGCTCTTTCCGGACAGAGCTTGAAGGAGTTCGACAGCGAAAACAAAAGCCTGGCGCTGCGGCTTGAGTTGTCGGGCGCGCGGTAGCCAAGCGGCACCGCGACGGCGATGTCGGCCCGCAGATCGCCGCCCAGAAAAAACCGCACGCCGGCGCCGGCAGAGGTGAGCGAAAGACCGTCGGTGTACCTGTAGCCGTCATTCCAGGCCACGCCGGCGTCGGCAAAACCGTAAAGCTGATAGCCCGTCAGGTACTGGAAATTCAGCTTATGATCGAACCGCAGTTCGAGCGAACCGGCGACGCCATTGTCGCCGCTGATCTCGGCACTGCCATAGCCTCGCCCGAACGCAGCACCTCCGAGGTAGAATTGCTGTGAGGTGAAAACCGGGCCGGACGCGATCTGGCCGGCCGCGGCCATCTTCACCGACCAGGCGTCGGGCAGGGCTTGATAGCGCGTGAACCAGAGATCCATCACCGAGAATTTGCCGGACGCGCCGTCGCGCGACAGAAAATCGTCGTCCTTGTGCGAGGCGCCGAGGATATCGAGCCCCTGCCGCCACGTCAGTGTGAAATAATTGTTGCCCCCGAAATTGTCCTTCAGCCGGTAGTCCGAGGTCAGGCTCACGGTGCGGATGTGATCGTTGTAGATCGGGCCGAACACGTCGCTCTCGGAGACGTTGCTGAAGCCGGCGGCCGAGGTGAGCGTCAGCGTCGAGTTCTGCGACTGCAGCGGAACGACGCTGCCGCGAATCTCGAAGGAGTCGGTCCTGGTGGCGTCGTTGTACAGGCGCCTGACGTCGCCGGGCCGAACCTCGCTGTACAGAGCGGACGCGCCAATCCGCACGCCGTCGGTGCCGACCGGGACATCGTAGGACAGCCGGCCAAACCCAAGCTGTCGCGGATCGGCGGGCGTAGTCGACAGATTGAGCGCCAGCGTATCGCCGGGCAGCAGATAGGAATTGAAGGCGCCCGTTGCGTAAGCCTGCCAAGGGCCGACCGCTGAGGAGCCGAGATTGTCGACCCCGAACGAGGTGTAGACCTGCCAGGTCTTCAGACGGACGACGAGGCGGAAGCGACCCGTCGCGACACCGATCTCCTCGAGCGCGGTATCGGCGATGGACACTCCCGGCCGGCCGTTGATCAGCAGCAGCTGGCGCTCCAGCGTCGGCAGTCGCGAGGGCTGTTCCGCCAAAACCGGATCGAGAAGCGTCCGCACACCGAAACGCTCCGCGCCCTCGCCTTTCAGCGCGACTTCCGTGATGCTGCCTTCGATCACCTCAAGACGGACCTGGCCGTCCCGAATGTCCTGCGGTGGAACGATGGCGCGGCTCAAGTGAAAGCCGGCCGCGCGATAGAGATCGCTGATGCCTGTGGCGATGGCCACCAGATCTGCCTGGGAGACCTCATTTCCGAGATAAGGTTGATATGCCGTTATGAGCCGATCGGCCGGTATCGCCCGGGCGCCGGTCAGCGAGATCCGGCGCAACTTCAACAGCGGTTTCGAATCCGCTGATACCTCCGACCGCGCCAGCCGCGGCATCTGCAAGGCAGGTCGAGCTGCCGGCGTCGGTCCGAACGGCGATGCGTCGAAATATTTTTCAGTCTGTCGCGGATCAAAACCGGACGGGCTGGCCTGCTGCGCCTTCGCTGGGACCGGCGACGCGATCATCAGCGCCAAGACCGCGAAAGCGAACCTGACGGTAGCGGGACGCCGCCCCGCCCCTGACCCCAATACCGCGCATCCGTAGTTCCACGGACGACGGACGGTGATTGCTTGGACCGCTGCTAGCCGCATGATTTTTCATAGATTTTTATGGTCAACGAACCGTTAAAGCAGCGCGCAAACTTGGCTGTTCGTAATCACTCAATCTTGAAACTTCTTCGCTAAGTCTGCGCATCAATCGCGGGCTGATGGAGGTTCAATGATCAGAGCTGGCAGGTTTGGGCGCATCCTGGCGATGGCGCTCGCGCTCGGTGCGGCATCCAACGCGCGCGCCGGTGAAGGGGAAGCCTGGTCGGTCAGCAAATCATCCGGCGAAGTATGGATGACCGCGACGGGCACCCAGCAGGTCTCGCTCGGCCAGCAAGACGTTTTGAGACCAGGCGACACCATCCGAACCGGCCGCAACGGGCGCGTGATGCTGGTGCGCGGCGAGGAAACAATTCTGGTCTCACCGAATTCGGTGGTCGGCCTGCCCGCGGAAAACAGGGAAGGACTGTCGACGACGATCGTGCAGCAGGCAGGCTCGATCCTGCTCGAGGTGGAAAAACGCAACGTCAAGCATTTCGAGGTCGAAACCCCCTACCTCGCCGCGGTCGTCAAGGGCACGCAGTTTCGCGTCTCCGTCAACGCCGTCAGCACCCGCATCGACGTGATCAGAGGACAGGTTGAGGTCGCAGACTTCAGGTCGGGCCAAATTGCACAAGTGATGCCTGGACAGGTCGCGACCGCCTTTGCGCAGGGCAAACCCGGTCTTTCATTGAGCGGAACCGGCGCGTTCAGTCCGATCGAGCAAGGCCGGTCGCGCGCATCGACCATCCCACAGATCACGGTTCCGAAATCCGGACTTTCCGCGCCGCGCCACGCCGCCAACGGACAGTTCAACCGCGCGCTCGGACATGGTGATGCCGGCGGCGCGAGGCACAATGTGACGCGGATATCGGCCTCGCTTGGTGAAGTCAAGCTGAATTTCCACAAGGTCACCCACGGCCTCGCTCACGGCGCGATTTCAACGCCCGGCTCGGCGAGAAGTGCTGCCAACAAGGATACGGTGTGGACCTCCGGCGAAGCCGCAGCGACGGCGGGCGGCGGAAACGGGCTTGGTCAAGCCAGTTCGAACGGCGGCGGCAGCAGCGCCAACGTCGCGACCGGCGTTAGCGCGGCAACCATAGTCGCCGTCACCGGGCCCGGGAACAGCAACGGTGACGGAAACGGTAATGGTAATGGTAATGGCAATGGCAATGCCAACGGGAACGGCAACGCCAATGGAAACGGCAACGGCCACGGCCTCGCGAAGGGACACACCAAGTAAGGCCGAACGATTTTTTCGAATCGCTGAACCGAACATGGCAGTGCGCCTGGGCGGTCGCGAAACTTAGGGGATTGGGATAACTTGAAACATTACCGACCGCATATCCTTGTGGTGGTTGCGCTGGCCATCGTGCTGTCGTCCGGCTGGCACGGCATGCTCCGCAATGCCCTGACCGATTTGCGGTTCGCCTGGGTGCCGCGTCAGGCCACCGGCGACGTTGTCGTTGTTGCGATCGATGCTCCATCGATCGAGAAAATCGGAGTCTGGCCATGGCCACGCCGCCTCCATGCCGACTTGCTGCGGCGGCTGGAAAGCGCTGATGTTCGGGACATCGTATTCGACGTCGATTTCAGCACGCCGTCCGACGCGGCGACAGACCAGGCATTTGCCGATGCGCTTCAAAGCGCAGGCGGATCCGTGGTGTTGCCGTCCTTCAAGCAGCCAGGAGCCTACGGCGGCGACGCAACGACTGTTCATATCAATCGTCCGCTGAAGCTATTTGGCGAGCATTCATGGCCAGCGGTCGTGAATGTCGCGATTGAACCGGATGGCCTTGTCCGGCATTACCCCTTTGGCGAGAACCTCGACGGACAGTTTCTGCCGTCGATGGGCGCGGTATTGGCGGGGCAATATGCGCTAAAGCGCGAGCCGTTCCTGATCGATTTCAGTATCCTTAACGCCTCCATCCCGAAGGTGTCCTACATCGACGTGCTGCGTGGCGACGGGGCAACGCTGGCCAAGCTCCGGGACAAGAAGATCGTCATCGGCGGCACCGCCCTTGAACTCGGCGATCGCTTCAGCGTTCCGAACGGCAACCTCGTCTCCGGACCTCTGCTGCAGGCCCTCGCGGCCGAATCGATCCTGCAGAACCGCATCCTGCGCCAGACCTCGGATATCGTGACGCTGGCTGGACTATGCGTCATCGCGCTGATCGTGATGGTCTCGTGGCGCCGCCTCTCCGCCGGCACCCGGGTTGTCGTGCTCGCCGGAATGGCTGCAGCGGTTGAAGCCGGCGCAACTATGCTGCAGGCCAAGCTGCCTCTCGTTCTCGATACGTCGCTGTTTCATACCGCGATCGCCGTCTACATCGCCGCCAATGCGCTGGATGAGATTGATTTCCGGGGTTTGCTCGGCCGCATCGCCGAGAACCGCTTTCAGCGCATCGCGATGTCGCTGGGCGACGGCCTGGTGTGCACCGACTCGAACCACCTGATCACAGTGTGGAATCCCGGCGCGGTTGCGATTTTCGGCTACGACGCTGCGGAAATGATCGGCCAGCCGTTCGAGCGGATTTGCGCCGTCCACACCAAGGCCTCGCCCGACGCAATTTCCGCCTGCGAAGAAGCGCGCGCCCGAGCGCAGCGCCCGGGCGGCCTGGTCATGGAATTCGACGGCCGCCGCAAGAACGGCGATGTGTTTCCGGTCGAGGCCTGCTTGTCCGGTTGGCGGGGCACCGATGGCTTTCAATATGGCGCGATCCTGCGCGACATATCGGTGCGAAAGCGCGAAGCCGAACGGATCAGATATCTGGCGGAATACGATTCGCTGACCGGACTGGCCAACCGCAACACCCTTCACTCGGAACTGGCTGCGATGATAGCCACCGCGGAAAAGCCGGCGGGCGAAGTAGCGCTGCTGGTGGTTGGCCTCGACGGCTTCCAGAAAATCAATGACATGCTGGGCCATGCCTGCGGCGACCTCGTGTTGCGTGCCGTGTCCGAACGATTGAGGGCCGAGATGGAGGGTGCAGGTGTCGTCGCACGGCTGAGCGGCGATGAATTTGCCATCGCGGTCCCGTCCACTGAGATGACCGAAACCGTCGCACAATTGTCCGAACGCATCTCGTTCACGTTCAAGACGCCGCTTTTGACTGGAACGCGTCTGCACCGGGTCAAGGTCAATATCGGCGTAGCCATCTATCCAGGCGGTGGCGTGACGGCTGACGAACTGCTCGGCAACAGCCATCTGGCGTTTTGTCGCGCCAAGGCGACCAAGCGTGGCGGTCACGTGCTCTTCGACGGCAGCATCAGAGCGGAACTCGAGGCACGATTGACGCTTGAGGCCGAATTGGTTCGCGCCGCCGAGCGCAAGGAATTCGAATTGTTCTATCAGCCGCAGGTCCGTCTGGCGGACGGCGGCCTGATCGGCGCGGAAGCCCTTATTCGCTGGCGCCATCCCGTCCGTGGCCTGGTCTCACCCGCGGAATTCATGCCGGTGGTCAATACTTCATCGATTTCGGATCGGATTGCGGGCTGGGTTCTCGAAACCGCGTGCAGACAGGCGCGGGATTGGGAGCGAGCCGGACATCACGTCCGCGTCAGCGTCAATCTTTCGCCCTCGCAGCTTCGGTCGGGCGACCTTGCAAAATCGGTCGCGGAGATCCTCGAGGTCACCGGCCTGACGCCTGCTCTGCTCGAGCTGGAGGTGACCGAGGACATCCTGCTGTTGGACGAGGAGAGAGTGCTCGACATATTCCGACGGATTCAGGAACTCGGCGTTCGCGTTGTTTTCGACGACTTCGGGACCGGCTATGCCAGCCTCAGCTATCTCAAGAAATTCCCGCTCGATGGACTCAAGATCGACAGGTCATTCGTGATTGAGCTGCGCGCCGATTCCGACGATGCGGCGATCGTCGGTTCGACCATCGGTCTTTCCAGGCAACTGGGCCTGGCGGTGATCGCGGAAGGCATCGAGACCCGGGCCACCGCCGATTTGCTGATGAGCATGGGATGCGAAGAGGGACAGGGCTATTTCTTCGGCCGGCCGATGCCGGCAGCCGCATTCGAAAGCCAATTCCTGGTAACGCACGACGCCACAACCGAAACGCTCGAACGCGGCCACGCAGCCTAGAACCTGTTCCGTTTCGATAGAATCGAAACGGAACTCTAGATTCTTGGTTTGACGCGTTTTCTTGATGCGAACCGGTTTCCACTTCGCTCGAAAACGCTCTAGCAACGGTCTTGCTTGCGCTCGCGGCGGTCGCGGCGCCCGAATGATGAACGCTCGGCTAACAATACCGCTCGAATTGCATCCCCGCACCAACGGTAATCTTCCAATCTTTCCGCTAGCATTTCCCTGACAACGCGGTGGAAGGAGCGGCGCTATTTGGCTCCGCGGGCTCCGCGAACGGGGAACCGGGGACGTGGTCGAGATTGCGAATTCAGCGGTGGTCCGCCGCGCATTGCTGAAGGATGGCATCGGCGCGCGCCCGCAGGCGGGAGCAGCTTCACCCGATCGCGATACGCTTGCGCCGCTCAGCGACATCTCCGCGAGTCAATGGCGCCGGCTTGCCGAACGCGCCGTCGAGCCGAACGGCTATTATCTGGCCGACTGGGAATTGGCGGTCAACGCCTTCGCGCGCGGCCGCACCGGCGTCTCCGCGCTCGGCGCCTGGCGCGATGCTCCGACGGCGCAAGAGGGAACGGCGAGCCTGATCGGCCTGCTGCCGGTGATTTCGCTGTGGCGCGCCTGCAGGATCCCGCTGCCCGCTTTGGTGAGCGCCGATCCCTACGGCACGCTTTCCACGCCGCTGATCGATCGCTACATGGCGAACGACGCCGTCGCCGGGCTGATGCTTGAGGCGCGGAAAGCCGGCGCCCATGCGCTGATCCTGCGCGATGTGCCGCTGGATGGCGCAGCGATGAAGGTTTTCACGGAGCGATTGCAGAAAGACGGCATGCGTCCGCGGGTGCTGCGATCCCATGTCCGCGCCAGTCTCGATGCGGCGCGGGATGCCGATGAACTGCTGCGCGATGCGCTGGGACCCAAGAAACTCAAGGAGCTGCGCCGCCAGCGCCATCGCCTGGCCGAGCACGGCGCCGTCCATTTCGATGTGGCGCGTGACCCTACAGACGTCGCATCCGCGCTTGAGACATTCCTCAACCTCGAAGCCAGCGGCTGGAAGGCGAAGCGCGGCACCGCGCTCATGCAGGACGAGGGCGATGCCAGCTTTGTCCGGCGTGCGGCCAAGGCGCTCGCTGAAATCGGCCAATGCGAGATCGTGACGCTGCGCGCCGGCGATGCGGCGGTCGCGGCCGCGATTGTGCTGCGGCACCTGGATCGCGCATTCTACTTCAAGCTCGGCGTCGACGAGCGGTTTGCCAAACTGTCGCCCGGGGTGCAGCTGACGCTGGATCTGACGCGACACCTGTGCGCCGATCCCGCGATGGCAATGGCCGATTCCACCGCGGGCGCCGATCACCCGATGATCAATCCGATCTGGCGCGGTCGCCTCGCGATCGGCGACGTCCTGATTCCGCTGCGGCGAAACGATCCCATGGTGTCGCTGATCCATGCGGCGATGATGCTGCGCCGGTTGATCCGCGAACCGGTGCGCCGCGCCGTTCATTTCATCCGCAGACGCCAGGAGACATCGTCATGAACGAGGTCACCGCCATCGCACCGGTGATTGCCGCCGGCAAAGCCGCGCTGAGACGCGACTTTCCCCTAAAACCGTTCGCGATCCGCCACAAGCTGGCAGGCCATCCGCTGCTGACGCTGCCGCGCATCGCGCAGCTCGCCGCCGAGCTGCCGCGCGACCTGATCGAATACAATTCAGGCAAGGTCGCGATCAGCCAGGATCCGGATGCGATCCCTCACCTCGATCTCGATCCGGTCGAAATCGTGAAGAGCATCGAGACCTCGGGCGCATGGATGGTGCTCAAACGCGTGGAGAATTCGCCGCAATATCGCCGGCTCCTGGAAGACACGCTGCTTTCGGTGGCCCGCGCGCGCGGCTTCAACAGCCTGCTCGACGCCGACTTCGAGCAGGTCGAGGGTTTCTTGTTCGTGTCCTCGCCGAATTCGACCACGCCGTTCCATCTCGACAGCGAAGACAATTTCTTCGTGCACATCCACGGCGAAAAGTTCTTCACGATCTTCGACAACAGCGACCGCGCCATCGTCTCCGACGACGAAATCGAACGCTCGATGACCAGGCATCGCAACCTGAAATACGACGAGCGTCTGGCGTCGCGCGGCATCGAATTTCACCTGTTCGCGGGCGACGGCTGCTTTGTGCCGTATCAGTGGCCGCACTGGGTGCGGACCGCGGATTCATATTCGATCTCGATGGCGATCACCTGGAAGACCCGCGAAGTGCGCCGCGTGAACGATCTGCATTTTTTCAATTCGATGCTGCGCGGACTAGGCCTGCCGCAACAGCCGCCGGGCGTCCAGCCGGTGCGGGATGCGTTAAAGCTCGCCTTCTATCGCACCGTGACCACGGCGATCCGGCCTCTGCGCGCCTCGCTCGCGATGCGCCGCGTGCTGCGTAGGATAGCGCTTGGGAGGCGCGCGAATTATTATCTGAAGGGGGCGTGAGGCCCGCCTGAACGGATGGTCTTGTGTTGATTCAAATTTCAAACAGCGTTACATGCAAACGCAGATTCGCGACCTCGCGGCGCGTTTCGCCCGAGGTTACCGGATTTTTCCTTAACCCTCTAATCAGAGGGCGCAGGGAATGCCGGGCGCCGATGCGCCGCGGCAAAAAGTGTGCACGTAGTAGCCACGGTCACACCGGAATCACCCGGCATTCCCCGCGCAATGGTTTTACGGTTTCCTTCGTGCTCTCCCCGGCGATCGGGCTCTTTTGCCACCGTCACCTGCGGGACCTACCGCAAGCTTGACACCAGCGTCGAGGTGTCAGGACCACACGACTTGGCCGTCCGCAGCAACATCGCCCGTCTCGCGCACCGCTGCGTCCACCGCATCCCGCCCCGACGTCCGTGACGTTCGCGAAACGCCCCTCTGAGTGGAACGGGATGCGGTGGATATAGACTGATTTGCAATTTCGGAAAATCAGAATATTTTTGCCAAAGGGGCTTTACAGACTTTCGGGTGATTTGCCCGTCGGGTAGATTCGTTGAACCGATTGAGAAAATCGATTTCTACGTGCACGGCCTGTTCGACGAAAATTTCTGTGACGGAGGCCGATCGATGCGCGGATTCAACCCGTCGGGCAAATCACCAGTACCTCCACATCGTCATTGCCTGCGACAAACGCGAAGCGTTTGCGCAAGGGAGCCCTTGCGACGAAGCAATCCATCCCGATGCGCAAAGAAAGAATGGATTGCTTCGCGGAGCCTGTCATCGGGCGGCGCTTCGCGCCGACCCGTTGGCTCGCAATGACGGGGCGGGCAGCCTTACTTCAACGGCGAGTGCGGCGCGGGCAGCATGATGGTCGAGTGCATCTCTTCCAGGAATCCCGGTCCCTTGCCGAGAAACGCCTGCCATTCCGGATCTTTCATCGCATTGCCACGCGCCTCAGCGCGGGCGTTCAGGTCGGGATAGGCCCAGATGTGGCAGGCCTCGTTGGGCTGGCCGGCCTCGGTCTGCCAGAGGCCCACGATCTTTGAATACTTCTCGCGGGCGGGCAGCACGGCAGTGAACGCATCGAGCCACTGCTTGAGCCCGCCGGCCGCCTTGGCGCGGTAGTTGCGGAGTTCATAAATGTTGCCGGTCGATGCCGGGGCCACCGGCGGCTTGATGGCGTTGAGCAGGCGGACATCCTGGCGCACCAGCAGCGGACGGATCAGCGGGATATACTCGCCGGTCCAGCGCGGGTTCTTGGCGAGTTCACCGCGCAATCTCGCGCGCTCATCGAAACTGCCGTAGCTCCACAGATGCATGACCTGATTGAGCGGACCGATCTCGGTCGACCAGTAGCCTTCAAGCTTGCCGTAGTCATCGTTTCGGATATCGCGCGACATGGTGCTCGCCGCCTTCACCATGTCGCCGATGGTGCCGGGCTTCACGGTGTAGGTTCTCAACTCATAGATCATGACGCTCTCCTGATTTCCAGCACGAAACCGGGCATCGCGCGCTGAGATATGTTGCGCCCTACTCCGCCGCTTGCGCGTTGATCTCTCCCGATACCTGGCGGATGGCGCTGGCGAGTTGCTCGGCCGGCTGGGCGCCGGAGACCGCGTATTTCTGCGCAAACACAAATGTCGGCACGCCGGAGATCCCCTTGTCGGAGGCATCCTTGGCCTGCGCCGAAATCAGCGCGACGTCCTCATCGGTGGCAAGACGCTTTCGGACCGCGTCAGCGTCGAGCCCGCAATCGGCCGCCGCCTGCACCAGCACGTCGGTGTCGGTGAGATCGCCGCCGTCCCGGAAATACAATTCCATCAGCCGTTGCTTCATCTCGGCCGATTTGCCTATCGCGTCGGCCCAGTGAATCAGGCGATGGCAGTCGATCGTGTTGGGCTGGCGCTTGACGAGATCGGGCCGGTACGTAAGGCCCTCTTCGCGGGCGGCGTCGACGACGCGTCCGGCGATGCCCCTGTAGGCCTCGGGCGAGCCGAACTTCGTGGTGAGGTATTCATCGCGGCTGATGCCCTCGCGCGGCACCCAGGAATTGAGAAAGAACGGCCGCCAGTTGATCTCGACCGGCACGTCTGGCGCCAGCGCCAGCGCGTTCTCGATCCGGCGCTTGCCGATGTAGCACCACGGGCACACCACGTCGGAGACGATATCGATCTGAAGCGGTTTTAGGCTGCTCATCGGGGAAGTCCTCGCTGAATCAATGCCCCGAAAGTAAGCCGAACGGGCTGCAAGACAAGTGCGCAGGCGGCATGTCTCGTACCACATAACCTCCGGGGAAGAGCCGGCGGGCCTGGGCGTCAACATTCTGGCTGTCCCTCGAAACGCGAGCGTAGCCGTCCCTGTGGCCTAACAGCCTTCGGCTGCGAGTTCGGTTTTGGCCATAACTCGCAGCGCTGGCAAAAACTCATGCACGGTGCCCCATACAAGGCGATGAGCCACGTCCTCGTACTCGTGCCGGTAGATGTTGCCGGAGCCGGACACCTCGCGCCAAGGGATCTCGGGATGGCGCGCCTTCATTTCCGGAGACAGGCGGCGCGACGCTTCCGAGATGATCTCGAGACATCGCGTGATGGCGTAAAACGTCCGCATATCCGCCAGGAAGCGCTCATAGTCCAACCCCTGGGCAAAGGAATTTGCGAGATCGATGTGAAAAGAATGTCCGACAAGCCGTCGCGTTCGGTTTCAGAAAGCATAGATCGCGTCGGCCGTAGCCTTGGGCTGGAGACGCGGTTTCAGACTTTCGCGGCTGACCACATCGACCGGGCAGTCGAACATGTCGGCGATAAAATCTTTCACGCCGGCATAATCGAAAATCGTCACGACAATTGCAGGATCGAGATCAACCAGAATGTCGATATCGCTGTCAGGGCGGTCCTCGCCGCGCGCGATGGAACCGAACAGCGCCGCATGGGCGACGCCCTGCGCCCGCAAGTCGGCCTCGCGCTCTTTCAGTTTTTCTATGATCTCGTCGCGTGTCATGGACCACATTGTAAGGCAAAGAGAGTAAAAAAACACGTTCTCTTTTGCCTGTTTTGCACGTCAATTATTTGTAGAAAACGCCTTTGTCCGCCAGTGGCCCAGCCGTTCTGCATATTGCCTGAAGGCCGCCCCGAGCGTGAATCCATGCTGCGATGATGCGAACTGGGTTCACTTCTGTAAACGGCCGTCTCAGCGCGGTTGCATCGCCCGCATCCGCTCGGCGGTCAGATCATCGGCCGGAAAGAACGTCTCGACGGCGAGTTCCGACAGCGTGATATCGACCGGCGTGCCGAAAATCATCGTGGTGGAGAAGAAGCTCAAGGTCTCGCCGTCGAGCCGCATCTTGAAGGGTAATGCGACGCTGTCGGCCGACAGCGGCGCGGACCGCGCCGGAATCGGATAGGCCTTCAGCTCAGAATAGAGTTTTATCAGTTCGGGATCCGCCGTCGCCTCGCACTGGCGATGCAGCCGCTCCAAAAGATGCCCGCACCATTCGGCGAGATTGACGGTGCGCGCCGCCAGCGCCTCCGGGTGAAAGGCGAGCCGCAGAATGTTGAAGGGCTGGCCGAGCAGTCGCGCCGGAATCCCTTCCAGCAGCGGCATCACCATGCGGTTGGCCGAG